>Ga0209614_1000076_pt1 | contig 83121 bp, 63 predicted proteins | sample BlaSprsedimmetaG_FD_185484 | JGI IMG/M metagenome (GOLD analysis project Ga0209614, IMG submission 185484) | Hot spring sediment bacterial and archeal communities from California, USA to study Microbial Dark Matter (Phase II) - Blank Spring... ... | reverse complement strand
GCGGCAGTCTGGCAGAACTGGTCAAAGGGGTCCATCACCAGCACCAGCCGCGCCCCGTTCTCTTTGAACGAGCCGAGAACCTCACGCAGGGCGCTCTGCGATAAGAAAGGATCCGTCCTTCCCTCGACCTTACGGTAGAGCTCCTGGACCGCAGTAGGCAGGGATTGCTCGACGGCCGCCAGTTGGGCGCGAGCTTCGTACAGAGAACGCAAGACGACACGGTAGAAGGTGGAGGGGTCGTTGTCAGGTAGATTGTTCAAGTCAACCAGGATCGGCGCAAGCCCGATGGAGCGGCCCCGTGAGGGTGATGCGATTACTATCTCAGAGCAATGACACAAAAAGCCCAGCAGGTTCGATTTGCCTACACCAGCCAGCCCGACCACGGCGCCGCTTTCCCCAGCCTGAATCCAGTGGGTCAGGATGCCCATCTCTCTGGCTCGATAAGTTGAGGGGTAGGCCTCCCAGGCCCGCTTGGAGGTCATCGCTCTCCGGCCCCTTTCACGCCAGGTATGCAAGTGGTGCAACGCCGCTTGGCGCTGAACGACGTTCTGGTACTCTTGATATTTTACCACAGAATAGCGGGGCGGGATAGACCGACTGCCCGATGGTCATCAGTGAATTGCTGTGGCCCAGCTTGCCGTCCTGGAAACCAGGTATGGGACATTTTCGCAACGATCCCGCCGGCCCAGCAAAGTGGGCATGACAAGCACACCTGGGGTTGGCAGCCGGTTTTTGTCTGCGCCAACCGCTGTTTGACAGCCTGACAAAGAGAGAGTACACTGTATCCACGTTATCATTCACCTCTCGGATCAGGACAGGCTTTCGCACCGGCTGTCAGCGGGCATAGAGCGCCTGGGGCAGCCGACCTGATCTTTGAACGTCAAACTGCACTATCAGCGGTAGTGACACAGACGAACACGGGAGCGACATCTACAATGGTGGTAGAGCGACCACAACGCTGACAGTTTACGGACGCACACGACACCGCCGACGTTGACGACAATGGCAGTTGTGACAGCGGTCAAAGTCAGCGCGGGCAGCACGTTTACGCTGTGACCTGTTTTTCAAGAGGCGGAAACCTATGACGAAACCAAAGAAAGAAGCCCTCACCAGGACGCAGTGGCTCCAGGAACGCGCGGCCCTGCAGCAGCGTGTGGCCGAGCTGGAGGCGCAGCTTCAACGAGCCCAGGCCGGCGGCGAGCAGCAGCTCCGGTTCACCGAGACACTGCTGGCCGCGATCCCCACCCCGGCCTTTTTCAAGGACGTGCAGGGGCGCTACCTGGGCTGCAACGACGCCTTTACCGCACAGATGGGCGTGACCGCAGAGGAGCTGAAGGGCAAGACCGTTTACGACCTCTGGCCTGGCGAGCACGCCCAGATCTACCACCAACAAGACCTGGAACTGATGCAACACCCGGAGCGCCAGGTCTACGAGTTCAAAGTGCGCGACAAAAACGGCCAGGACCGCGACGTGATCTTTGCCAAGAATGTCTTTTGCGACGAAACCGGCCAGGTGGCCGGGCTGGTCGGCGCGTACGTAGACATCACCGAACGGAAGCGGGTGGAGGAGGCGCTGCGCGAGAGTCAAGCACTGTTTCAATCGCTGGTGGAAAGTATGCCACAAAACGTGTTCAGCAAGGACCTGGAAGGGCGTTTTACATTCGCCAATCAACAGTATTGCAAGACAATCGACCAATCTCTGGACGACATTCTGGGCAAGACGGATTTCGAGTTACATCCCTCCCCATTGGCGCACAAGTACCGCAAAGATGACCAGCAGGTGATGCAACAACGCCGCATTTTCCAGACGATAGAAGAACATCAAGCATTAGGGGGCGAAAAGAGCCATGTCCAGATGGTCAAGGCGCCGCTCTTTGACGCTGCTGGGCAGGTCAGTGGGATGCTGGGAATATTCTGGGACATCACAGCCAGTGTGCAGATGCAGGAGGCCCTGAAAACCTCGCAAGAATATGTCAGGAGCATCATTGATAGCTCCCTGGACATGATCATTGCAGTAAACATGGAGCGGCGCATCACCCAGTTCAACCGGGCCGCGCAGGAAACCTTTGGCTACCGCCTGGAAGAGGTCCTGGGCAAACACGTTGACATGCTCTACGCCGATCCCCAAGAGGGCCTGGCGGTTCATCAGACGACGGTGCAGGAAGGTCAATGCATACGAGAAGTTCTTGACAAGCGCAAAGATGGTCGGATATTTCCCTGCCACCTTTCTGCTTCCTGCCTGCGGGACGCGCGCGGTGAACTGGTGGGAGTGATGGGCATCTCGCGCGACATCACCGCGCGCAAACAGGCGGAGGAGGCGCTGCGCCAGGAGCGGGACCTCTCCAGGGCCTTGGCTGACGCGGCCGCCATGATCAATCGCACCCTCGACCCGGACGAGGTGATGGACCGAATCTTGGGACAGGTCAGCCAAGTGGTGCCCAACGATGCCGCTAACGTGATGCTGGTTGAAAAAGAGAACCGGGCGCGCATCGCCCGCTGGCGCGGCTACGAACGTTTCCGGGCAGAGGTATTCGTCTCGACTGCCGTCTTTGATCTCGATGTGATGCCCAACTTGAGGCAGATGATCGAAACGGGCGAGCCTATCGTCGTCCCCGACACGCTGACGTATCCCGGCTGGGTTCACACGCCGGAGCTGGCCCGGCTGCACTCGTACGCTGGTGCCCCCATCCGCGTGCGCGGCGTGGTGGTCGGCTTTCTCAACGTGGACAGCGCGACGCCGGACTTTTTCACACCGCTGCATGCCGATATCCTGCGCGCCTTTGCCGATCACGCCGCCATCGCCCTGGAGAACGCACAGTTGTATCGTGCTGCACAGCAAGAACTGGCCGAACGGAAACAAGCGCAGGAGGCGCTGCGCGCGAGTGAGGAGCGTTACCGGCGATTGTTCGAGCGTTCCAACGACGCGATCTTTCTCGTAGACCGGCGCACCGGCCGATATCAAGAGGCGAATGCGGCGGCGGAAAAACTGACCGGCCGGTCCGCGGCCGAACTGCAGCAGTTGACCACCCTCGACGTGACCCCTGAAGGCGCTCAGGAGCGCCTGGCGCACGTCTTGACGGCCCAACAGACGCTCGACATGGGGGAAGTGCGCTACCTGCGGCCTGACGGCGTCACCCGCACCGCGTTATTGGATGTGGTGCCCCTGGATGATCGCACGGTGTTTGGCATCGCGCGCGACATCACCGAGCGCCAGGAGATCGAGGAGCGGCTGCAGCGGCAGGACCGGCTGGCGGCCATCGGCCAACTGGCGGCCGGCATCGCCCACGATTTCCGCAACCTGCTCACCACCATCATCCTCTACGCGCAACTTGGGCAGCGGAGACCGGACCTGCCCCCGGCTGTGGCGCAGCATCTGGAGATTATCATCGGAGAAGCGCGCAAGGCCGCCGACCTGGTGCGACAGATCCTCGATTTTGGCCGCCGCACAGAGATCGAACGCAGCCCCCTCGACCTGGTCGCCTTTGTCGGCAGCGTGGTCGCCGTCCTGCAGCGCATCCTCCCGGAAACCATCCACATCACGTTCGACGTGGGGCCGGGAGCGTGTATTGTCGAGGGGGACGCCGGACGCTTACAGCAGACCCTGACGAACCTGGCACTCAACGCCCGCGACGCGATGCCGGACGGCGGCAGCTTGCGCATCGGGGTGACGCGGATCACAGTCGAGCCTGGCGCCGCGCCGCCTCTGCCGGAGATGGTAGAGGCCCTGGCCCCGCCAGCCTGGATCTGTCTGAGCATCGCAGACACCGGCGTCGGAATGACCGAAGAAGTGCGTGCGCATCTGTTCGAGCCGTTTTTCACCACCAAAGAGGAAGGCAAAGGAGTCGGTTTGGGACTGGCGCAGGTGTACGGGATCGTCCAACTCCACGCCGGCTACATAGACGTGGAAACAGAAGTCGGGCAGGGGACTGCTTTCCACATTTACCTGCCGGCAGCGGCAGCAGCGGAGGATACGACGGCAGAAACCATATCTGACGCGCCGAGAGGACTGGGGGAAACGATCTTGCTGGTGGAAGACAACGCCGGCCTGCGGAAAGTGGGCGCGAGCATCTTGACCGCCTTGGGCTACCGGGTGCTCACGGCGGCGAACGGGCGGGAGGCGCTGGCGCTCCACCAGGCGGAAGGCCCCATTGCACTCCTCGTCACCGACCTGGTGATGCCGGAAATGGGCGGCAAGGCCCTGGTGCAAGCGCTGCGTCACCGCGTCCCCCACCTGAAGGCGCTGGCGATGAGCGGCTACACGGCCGAAGCGAGCGTGGAAACCCTGCGGGCCGCCGGTTTCCTGGAGGTCGTCCGCAAGCCCTTCGACGCCGCTACCCTAGCGCGGGCTGTGCGCCGCGCGCTGGATGAGGGGGGAGCGAAGGCATAAGCGCGCCGGCATTAGGCGACCGTTACATCAGCGCGGGCGGGTTGCTTCCTGGACCCCATCGGCCAGGAGATTGACGGCCAGGACGGTCAGCGTCAGCGCCAGGCCGGGAAAGGCGCTGGCCCACGGTCCATCCCGCAGGTATCCCCGACCATCGGCCAGCATCGCGCCCCATTCGGGTGTCCCTAACTCTACTCCCAGGCCCAGAAAATTGAGGGCGGCTCCATTGAGCAAGATCCAGCCCAATTGAGTCGCGGCAAAGGCCAGCAGCGGCGCGGTCACGTTGGGGAGGACATGCCGGACCATCACGTGACCTTCGGTGGAGCCAATCGCTCGGGCGGCATCCACGTAGGGCTGTGCTCGCACCTCCCGGGTAGCACTGCGGGCTACCCGCGCATAGGCCGGCGCAGCGGCTAACCCCACCGCTACGGCCACCGAGATGATACTGCGACCCAGCACCGCTATTGTCGCCATCGCCAGCAGCAGACCGGGGAAAGCCAGCATGCCGTCCACCATCCGCATCAGCACCACGTCGAGCCACCCGCCCACCGTTCCAGAGACCAGGCCCACCGGCAAGCCCAGGCCCACCGCCAGCCCCAATCCCACCAGGCCCATTCCCAGAGTCCACCGCCCTCCCCAGACCAACCGTGCCAACACGTCCCGCCCCAACATGTCGGTCCCCAACAGAAAGTCGGCCTTAGGCGAGAGTAACACCCGCTCTGCCGAGACGACCACGGGGTCGCCGAGGGCAAGCCACGGAGCGAGCAGCGCTGCTCCACCAACCAGCACCAACCATCCCAGCGCCACCAGCACGACCGGCTGCCGGAGGAGGGGGCGGCGGCGCGGTTTGTACCACTTGATCACACCAACTCCTCCCGCAGTCGAGGGTCCAGCCACGCCTGCACCACATCGGAGACCCAATGGACTAGGACGTAGACCAGCGCGCTGAATACCACGATGCCCCGCACCACCGGCAAATCTCGCCAGGTGATCGCCTCCACGACCAGCTTGCCCAGTCCTCGACGGGCAAAGACCGATTCCGTGATGACGGCCCCCCCCAGGAGAAAGCCAAACTGCAGCGCGACGACGGTCAGAGCAGGTCCCAGCGCCGCCCGCAGGATGTGGAACAGGATCACCTGTCTCGCTGGCAGCCCTCGGGCCCGGGCCGCCACCACGAACGGCTCATTCATCACCTCCGACACGCGAGTCTGCACCAGGCGCGCGATGGAGCCCGAGAGGGCAAAGCCCAATACCAACGCTGGCAGCACCAGGTGTCGCCAGCTTCCCTCACCAGACGAGGGCAGCCATCCCAGACGAAGCGAAAACAGGAGGATGGCCAGGATGCCCGACCAATATGTAGGCGTGGAAAAGCTCAACACAGCTATCGCCGTGACCAGGGTGTCGAGCCAGGTAGAACGACGCAGAGCCGCCAGGAGGCCCAGCGTCAACCCCCACCCCACACCCACTGCTGTCGCGGCGACGGCCAAGACGGCTGTCGGGAACAGCGACTCTCCAATGACTCGGCTCACCGCCCGCCCGTGCAGCCAGGATACTCCCAAGTCACCCCGCGCCAAATCCCCCACATAACGCACGTACTGGACCAAGAGCGGGTCATCCAGCCCCAACTGGACCCGCCGCACAGCGATCTCCTCGGCAGTGGCTCCGGAGGCAGCCAACAGGGCCTGGGCTGGATCCCCAGGGGCCAGTTCCATCGCCACAAACGCCAACGTCACCGCCAACCAAAGGACGAAGGCAGCTTGCGCCAACCTTCGTCCCGCATATCGAGCAATCATTACCTGTTCTTACCGCGCGATGCGTATCCCGCACCGCGGATTCTTTTTATCTATTCGCTCAGCGTCACGTCAATCAGCCAGGGAAACCACCCTTGGGCATCAAAGCCAAGTCCCTGCACCCGATTACTGACGCCGTTCAGATTCACATAGTCCCGAATCGGTATCACCAGCGCTCCGTCCATCACCCGCAATTGTACGCGACTGTAAAGCTCCACCCGATCCGCCCGCTCCAACGTCCGCGCGGCCGTCTCCAGCCACGTGTCCATCTCGAGATCTGCTATTTTTGACCAATTGAACTCGGCCTGCGAATGAAAGAACTGGCGCAAGATATCTGGATCGCTGCCGGACAGATTGAAGGGGATCAGATGGTGCTTCCCTTGGGCAGCCACCTCCAGCGCCTCTGGATAACTCACCACTTGACTGTTCACCGCGATCCCCAGTTCCGCCCACTGGGATATCAGCCATTGGCCCACCTCTGGCATATGTCCCCACCCCATCAAATACAGGTCCAGCGCCAGCGGCTGTCCCTCCCGATCACGCACCCCATCCCCATCGGTATCCGACCAACCCACTTCGGCCAGCAAGGCCATCGCCCGTTCCACATCGAAGGGATAGAACTCTTCCACCGCCGGCTCGTATCCCAGCGTGACGGCTGCCAATGGGCCGTGAGCCACTGGAGAGGACTCGCGAAAGACGGTCGAGACGATAGCCTGTCGGTCGGTGGCATAGAGCAGGGCCTGCCGCACGCGGACGTCGTCCAGCGGGGGACGCTCAGTGTTCATAAAGATCATCAAGGACGCACCCGGGATCGGGACCGGCTCGATGCGAAAATCGGGATTGGATTTCAGGCGTGCGGCATCCTGGGGCGGGATCTCGCCCATCACGTCCACCTCCCCCGTCTCCAAAGCGGGCGAGCGCGTGGCCGGATCGGTAAAGAACCGGAACTCGATCTCTTCCAGTTGGGCCGTCTCGTGTCGGTACACGGTCGGCCCCCAGGCGTAATCGGGATTCCGCCGCAGCAGGATGTGATCCCCTGGAACGTACTCGGCGAACACGAAGGGCCCACTGCCGACCTGGTGCAATTGGTACTCGTCTCCCCACTGCTCGACAGCAGCGGGCGAGGCCATCCCCAGATAAACCTGGCTGAGGGTATCCAGGAATGGGGCAAAAGGCTCGCTCAAATAGATCTGCACCGTATACTCATCCACCACATGAACCCGCTCGTAGGGACCGAGCATAAAGCGGGCTTTTTGGGAAGCCAGGTCAGGGCTGGTAATACGCGCCAGATTGAACCGCACCGCCTCGGCATTGAAGGGGGTGCCATCGTGAAAGGTCACGCCGCGGCGCAGGTAGAATGTATGGACCAACCCATCGCTCGAGATGTCCCACCGCTCGGCCAATCCAGGGACAAACTCGCCCGTCTCGGGGTCGAGATAGACCAGCGTATCGTAGACCGAGGTCAAGGGAATGCCCAGCTCCGAAGAGGCGTTGACGTGGGGATCAATGCCAGAGGGAGCTAACGTCAAGCCATACACGCCGCGTTCTTCGCTTGACGGTCCAGCGCAGCCGATCAATACCACCGACAACAACACACACCAGGCCAGAATACGATTCACAGCTTCGCCTCCTTAACGAATAGCAAGTTTGCCGAGGGGCTCACATTTCCCGGCGTTCTCAGCGATCCGGGGTATATATTACCTCAAACGGGCAAGTTGACAAATATAACACCCAACGGTACAATGCACGCCCGATGCAAGAAATGATCCAACCTTTGAACCGCGATCGCTTGAGTGTTTTGGTGGCAGTCTTGCTGCTGGGCAGCGTGCTTTTCCGCTTCATCGAACTGCCTGAACAGACGTGGAAACTCGAACTGCTGGGCTCGCCGCTAGATATCCAAGTGAACAGTGCTTGGCTTTTGACCGCTTTGATGGTCGGCCTGGTCTGTACCGGGACAAACCTAATCCTCCACGATCACCCCTATCTGGAAGAAGCAGCCGGCCGGCCAATCTATATCTCTTGGATTCTGCCGGGCCTGATGGCAGGACTTGCTGCTTATCTACTGACACAGCTTACCGCCTGGCCGCTGTGGATAGGGGGATTACTGATTACCGGCGTGAGCATCAGCCTGGTCATCACAGCCGAATACACCGCCATCTCACCCCAGGACGCCAGCTATCCGACTGCCCGACTTTCGCTCAACATGCTGGCCTACCTGCTGGCCTTTAGCCTGTTCTCCCTCATTTATCGCACCCGCAGCCGCAGCCTGGTAACCGCCACGCTGATGCTGGTCACGGCCATCCTGCTGTCCCTCGATCTACTGAGCGTGGCCGACACCCAGTTCCGAAGGGTGAGCCTGTTCGCGGGGATCGTCGGGCTTATCATCGGCCAATCCACCTGGGCGCTGAACTATTGGCAAATCAGCGCGTGGACGAGTGGGCTGTTTCTGCTACTCATCTTTTACACCGTGACCAACGTCGCCCACCAATACCTCTTGGAGCGCCTCAGTCCATCTGTGCTGGCAGAATTCGCCGTCGTCGCCATCGTCGTACTCGTCCTGGTCTTGGTCAACACGCAGTGAACACCTACTCCGACCCGGCCTGCGCCTCTCGGGCTGCCGGGACGTAGAACCGTTCCGTATACTCCTTGACCATTCGCCGCGTGCAAAAGGCTGGCACCGCGGTCCGAATCGCCTCTTTCATCACTTGCACCCACCCGCGCGGCACATCGTCCGCATCCCGCTTGTAGAACAAGGGTACGACCTCTTCTTCGAGCAGATGGTACAGGGCGTCCGCATCGGCAGCATCCTGAGACCAATCGTCTTCACATTGACCGGTGGAAATCGCCCAGCCATTGGCGCCGTTATATCCCTCGGCCCACCAACCGTCCAGCACACTCAGGTTGGGAATGCCATTGACGGCCGCCTTCTGACCACTGGTCCCGCTGGCCTCGTGAGGACAGCGGGGCATATTCAACCACACATCCACACCCTGCACCAGGTACCGCGCCACCTGCAGGTCATAGTCGTCAATAAAGGCAATCCGTCCACCCAACGCGGGATCTCGAGCCGCGTTGTAGACCTGCTGAATGAGCCGTTTTCCTCCCTCATCGGCCGGATGAGCCTTGCCAGCAAAGATGAACTGGACGGGCCGATACCGGTCGTGCAACAGCCGGCTCAGGCGATCCCAATCGTGAAATATGATGGTCGCCCGCTTGTACGTCGCAAAGCGCCGCGCAAAACCAATGATCAGCGCGTCGGGATCCAGGAACGTGCCAGCGCATAGCACCTGCTCGGCCGTCAATCCATTCTCGACCCGCCGGCGGCGCGCTCGCTCCCGGATGATGCCCATCAGCTTGCGCTTCAAGTGGAGGTGAGCAGCCCACAATTCGGCGTCGGGAACGTCCAGGATGCGCTCCCACAGCACGGGGTCGTCGTGATACTCGACCCAGTCAGGTTTCAGGTACTTGCGATAAATCTTGTTCATCGCCTCGCCGATCCACGCCGGCACGTGGATACCATTGGTCACGTGGCTGATAGGGACCTGTTCGATCGGCTCGTTGGGCCAGAGCGACTGCCACATCTGCCGGGACACCTCGCCGTGCAGTTTGCTGACGCCATTGCTCCGTCCAGACATCCGGAGTGACAGCACGGTCATATTGAAGCCCTCGTCGTAGCTGCCCAACTCTAGGAACTCTTCGCGACTCAACCCCAGGCGTGGCCAATAGTTGTAAAAGTATTTTTCAACCAGGTAATAGGGAAAGACGTCGTGTCCGGCTGGCACCGGCGTGTGAGTGGTAAAGACCGTCGAAGCACGCACCGCCTGACGAGCCTCGGCAAACGACCATCCCTCTCCCTCCACCAGTTCGCGCAGGCGCTCCAGCAGCAAAAACGCGGAATGGCCCTCGTTGAGGTGAAAGATGAGCGGTCGGACCCCCATCGCCCGGAGCACTCGCAGTCCCCCGAGCCCTAACACGATCTCTTGCTGAATCCGCATCTCTTGATCGCCGCCGTACAGTCGAGCGGTCAATTCCCGATCCCAGGGCGCGTTCATCTCATTATCCGCGTCCATCAGGTAGAGGTCTGAGCGTCCCACCTGGACGTGCCAGACTTGCAAGTGGATCGTGCGGTCTCCGACCTCGATCGGGACGTAGAGACTCTCGCCCTCTCCCGTCAGCACCTCGCGGATGGCAACCTCGCGTGGAATGAAGCGGGGGTAAATCGCCTCCTGCCATCCATCGGCGGTGATGTGTTGGCGAAAATACCCCATCTCGTAGAGAAAACCCACTGCTACAAAGGGCAACCCGATATCGCTGGCCTCCTTGCAATGATCCCCGGCCAGCACCCCCAATCCCCCCGAGTAGATAGGCAGCGATTGATGCAACCCAAACTCGGCCGAGAAATAGGCCACCTGACGCTCCACCAGCTCAGGGTACTGCTCTGGGAACCACAAATGGCCGTTTCCCATATCCCGGTCGAGGGCCATCAGAGTTGCGTCATACTGGCGGAGAAAGAGCGGATCGGCGCACACTTCCGCCAAGTGATCCCCTGCCATCTCTTGCAGCATCCGGACCGGGTTGTGGCCCGTACTACGCCACAACGAATAGTCCAGCATCTTGAACAGATCGCGGGACTCGCGATGCCAGCTCCACCAAAAATTGTAGGCCAGCTCCTCCAACCGCGCCACACGGGACGGGATCTTGTCCGATAATAAAGCATGTTCGACGTACACAGATTCTCCTCCTAGCAGATATGTCACTCCCTCGGGCTAACCATACGCCTGATCGTAGAGGCGCCGATAGGTCGAAACAGCCCGCTCCCAACTAAAGCGTTCCAACATCAGAAACCCACGATAGATCATCTCGGCGTAGCGAGCCTGATCCGAGACGTAAAGTTGTATGGCCGCTCCCAGCGCCTCGGCCGCACCGGATACCATCCCGTCGAATAGCGCCGTCCCACGCCGGTCCGCGATGCGATCCCCCTTGGGCTCCTGATTCCAGTAGGCGCAGTCCACGATCTTTCTCCAGCCCTGCACGTTCTCGGGAACGGAGGGCTCGCGGAAGAGAAATCCGGTCGGGGGATCATCCAAGCTGTGAAACGAGTCCACCAGGTCCTGGCCAAATCGGCTCAAGCCGACGTTGGAGTAGGGAACGACCTGCTGCACCAGGCCGCCGGTGGCCCGCGCCACGACCGGCATACCAGCCAGGTACGCCTCGGTCGCCGCCCCGAAAGGCTCGTAGAGGGAGCCCATCACCATATAAGAGCTGCCGTTCTGCAACGCCTTGAACGCATCGAAGGACAATCGGAACGGAAACACCTTCACTTCGCCCGGCCGGTCGAGGGCCAGGCGGCGGAGAAACTCTAGCCCCATCAGACCTTCAGCGCCGGGCATCGGCGTAAAGATGTACCGCGCGCTGTCTCGGGGCAGGTGCCGAATCGCCTCGACGATGACGTCGAACCCCTTTTGACGCGGGTCGTCCCGGCCCATCACCAGGAAGACCGGTTTCCAGGGATCGGAGAGGTCAAGGTCGTCTCCCCACGCCTCCCGGTTGGGATCGGCGGCCTGGGCCAATTCCCGCTGGTACGCGTCGAGAACCTCGGCCAGCGTCTGGCGCCGATCCCACTTTTCCTGCTGGATAGCCGTAAAGTCGGACTGCTCGGCCTGGTCGCGTGCCGCCGGCGAGAACGGAAATGCCAGCTCGCCAAAGAGGCCGTTGTCAACGCCCACCACCCCCTTGTCGGTCAGCAAATGCTGCAGATGGGGGGCAAATACCTGCGTGTGCAAGGGATCGCGCACCAATTCCCGCGCAAAGGTCTCGGATACCGTCGAGATCGGCCCGTCCATCAGCGGGATCATCTGAGTCAGCACGTTCTCCTCGTTCAGCCGGAGATGCGAGATCAACGCCGCCGCCACGTCCGAGTCCACCCCACCCAGGTACCGGTCGTAGGGATTGTGAAGCGTGAGCACACACGTCGCCGGCCGCACGTCCGGGCTCAATCTCCAGGCTCGAGCGACGCAGGCCGTCTCCCAGTCCTGGAGGTGCAGGACCACGTCGTCCACCCGCTTCAATGCAGCCAGAGCTGGGGGCACTGCCGCGCAAAAGAACAGGGCGTCCTCGGTCAATCTGGCGGGGAGGATCGGGTTGGCGTACGGGTCCATCGGCCTGGTCGGGTCGCGCAGGTTGGTGTACGGGTCCACTGGCGCGGTGAAAAAACCCTCGGCCGAAAGCAGGTACGTCCTGAATCCATCCCGCCCCACGACCTCGACCAGGGCGACGGAGTAGGTCTCTCCTCCCACCGAGAGGGGAAACGAGGCCCGGTTCGAAAACGACCGGATCTTGTTCTGTTCGGCCAGCCGGCCCAGATTCGTGATCCGGCTGAAATGGGGCGCGATGGTGAAACAGGCCTCGTGCTGTGCCATGCGCTGGGGCAACATGCCCATGACAGCGCCCAGCCCTCCCGATTTGGCAAATTCAGTCTCAAAGGTGACAAAGACAATCGTGCGTTGTCCCTTTCCCGGCTCACTCTGGGGCAAACCGTTCATCCCTCGACCTCCCGCACAACGATGCGGTCGAAAGCCGGGGATACGACCGCGTCGGCCAGAGCTTTGTGCTGAGCGATGATCTGGTGCTCGCGCTCCAACACGTCCACGACGAACGGCTCGAACTTGTCCCTGGCGCGTCGTTTGCGAGCCTCCAGAGTCGCGCGATAGTCCCGATCAATAAAGACCCGAAAATCGGCAAACTCGAGCAGAGAGGTGTACGTCCCCTCGGCAATCAACACCTGCAGGTCGCTGGTATCCAGCTCCTCGTGGGTGATGCGGTCCTCCTCGTAGACGACCAGCGGCTTGTAGATGGGGTTCTCCCCCCGCTTGAAAGAGCGCAGGTTGGAATCGAGAAAATCGAGCTTGACCTCGTAAGGTCCGACTTGCTCCAGGTTGCGGCGGCGCATCTCGTGGTTGGTCTGGGGCGGAAAGACGAAATAATCATCCTGCTGCAAAATGCCCACCTGGATGCCGCGCGCCGTCAGCAGGCGAGCGATCTCGGAGGCTAACTCGGATTTGCCGGCCCCCGACTCGCCCGCCACAGTGAGGGCAAACTTGCCCTGCAGACGGTCCATCAACAGGTCGCAGATCTCGCTGGCCCGGTCGGTGTGATGTTGTTCGATAATCAGTTTGTCACCAATCATCCTTTCGGTTCTCCTTCAATCGCTTGAACAGCCGCGTCAACTCGATCGTATACCTTCTGGCGATCAATATTGTCCGGCAGGGGACCGACAGTGGTCAGTTTGCGCTCCACGATCTCGCGGGCAAAGAGGGCGCACCGCTCCAGCGGATTTCCGTCCAGCAGAGCGACCAGAAAGCCAGCCCAGAACGAGTCGCCGGCCCCGGTGGCGTCGACCGCCCGGATAGGACGGGCTGGGATGTGGGTGATGCTGCCCTGGGAGGAGAGCAGCACACCATCGGCACCCATCGTGAAAACAACGATCTCGGGGCCCATCTCGTGAAAGAGGCGGATGTACTCTTCCGCTGGCCGGTCGCGCCCAAAGATGCGGGCGGCGTCGTCGCGGGATGGCTTGGTGATCGTCGCGTAACTCAGCAGCCGCCGCAGGACCTCCATCCCCTCCCGATAGTCTGGCCAAATCGCCGGGCTGTAATTGGGGTCCAGAGAGATGATCTTGCCCTGCTTTCGGGCCACCTGGAAGGCCCGCTCCACTGCCGAGCGGCACGGTTCACGAGATAGCGCCCAGGTGGAGGCGTGGATGACCCTGGCCCGTTCGATGGCCTCCTCGCTGATCTCGCTCGGCTCTAGCATGAAATCCCCGCTCCGAAAGGCCTCGAAATCGGCCGTGCGGGCGGTCCGCGAGACAAAGACGACACTGGTGTGCACGCGATGGTCCATCACCAGATAATCGGTGATCACGCCGGCCCGCTGTAGCTCCGATTTGATGAACTGGCCCATCGCACCAATGCCGGTCTTGGCTGCGATGGCCGCCTGCCCGCCCAGTTTTCCCACGTAAACGGCAATGTTGGCAGGCGAACCACCCTGGTATTTGCGAAACGTGTACGCATTGCGCAGCCAATCCGTCTCCTCGGTCGAGATAAAATCAACCAACACCTCTCCAACGGCAAGCACGTCCAGATCACCCTGGGGAATTTTCATCTCGTTCGCCCCTCCTTCAGACAGCTTCGAAATAGAGCGCCTCCAGATCGGAGAGCGAAATATCTTGGTCCGGCTGGAAAAAGTAGGCGGGAATCTCGAGGTCTCCGGTGTGCCCTTTCCCCGCCAACAAACTCTCGATCACCCTCAAGTAGCCCTCGGCGGTGCGCTCCCAGGTGTAACGAGACAACACCCGCTCCATCCCGGCCCGGTGGAAATAGTTCCACACCCGCTCCGATTTGATCACCCGCAGCAGTCCCCGGGCCACGTCATCCGGATCGGCCGGGTCCACCAAGACGCCAAACTCTTGCGCACCCTCCCACATGCTCTCCGACGGGCCGCCGTTCTTGGTCACCACCGCCGGCAGGCCGCAGCTCATCGCCTCCAGTGGAGCCAGGCCAAACGGCTCGTACAGGGCCGTCAGGGCAAAGACCGATCGTCGCTGGGCCAGGTAGCGATAAGCAGCCGCCAATTCCGCCTGACTGTCGAGGGGAAAGGCCACGATCTTGCCCCACAGATTGTGGGCCGCCATCAGCTCTGTGATTTCGTCCATAATCGCCTTTTCCCCGACGCTGAGAGCATCGTACCGGTGGAGCGGATCCTGGAGACCTCGCACCACGATCGCCAGGTTGGCGCGGGCGCGCAGGTCCTGATTGTGGATGAACGCCCGCACCAATCCCACGTGATTCTTTTTCGCATCCAGACGGCTGGACGCGATCACCAGAGGAAGCTGCCGGCGGACCTGGGCGATGTCGCGTATCATGGCCGCCTTGATACGCCGCTGTACTTTGACGTCATCAGCTCCCAGATCGGGAGAAAAGATCCGCAGATTGACCCCCGGCGGGACAACGGTAAACCGCTCGTCGTCCCGGGTATCCACCGCGCCACGATAGGCGGGATGACCATACTGCTCCATCCGCTCCTGGGTAGTGGACGTGATGATGCGGCTGGCGTGGTTCATGCCGACCCGTTCGGCCACGATCCGCCGCGCAAAATGAAACCGGGCATCAATCGCGGCCAGATTATCGCGAGTAACGCCCAATTTGTCCATCTTTTGCGCCCCCAACGAATGACCCGTCATCGTGTAGGGGATATTCATCTCCCGCTTCAGGAGCGCCCCTGAAAGCGCCCCATCCCCGTAATGGGCCGTGGCTGCCTCCGGGATGCCCTTCTCCTCAGCGTAGAATTTCAGAATGTTTGGGACCCATTCGCTGCCCAGGTAGGGCCACAACTCTTCCTTGCGCAAAAAACGGTCGCCCCCACAGGGCAACCGCACAATCCGAACGTTCTTTTCACCGGGATAAGCGTCCAGCGTCTCCTCAAAGCCAGGCCACTCGGGATCCACGATGCGGCGGGTGAGAATATCCACCTGGTGACCCATCCGTCCCAGCGCCAGGGAGACTTCCTTCACATAGACCAACTGACCACCAAAGTCAGGATGTTCCGTCCAATACCGATCCTGAGGATCGAAATTCCCCTGTGGGTTTATAAACGCGATGTGCATATCTATCCCCCTCGTCACGAAAGATGAATTGTACAGCAAATCGAATCGGTCGTCAATCTGCCTCTGATTCCAAATCCTCGCGCAGGCAACGAGCGGCGTCCCGTGCATCCGCCTGGCAGATGTAGAGTCCCAGGTGCTCAAATCCACCGCTCTCCTGGGTATAGGGAAGAAACTCAAAGTAGAGACCGGCCCCAGGGCCGTTGTGGGTCACCACGTTGTACGCGATTTCACGGCCCAGCCCTGGCATGATTCGATGCATCGCCCGAATCGCATCCCGCCACCCTTTGGCCACCGCCCCTAACTCGGCCCCACTCAACTGGTAGAGATAACCCTTGTCAAAATCACGGATCAACAACATCATGTCATAGGATCGGCGCATAAAATACGGCACCAGCAGCACGGCCGGGCCATAGTCCCGGATGACCAGCTCCGCCGGGTTCTCGCGCATCAGGTATGAGGAAAAGACCTCCCCATGCGCCTCCTCAAACCGCCGGTTGTCCCAAATACGTCGCGGGGCGACGTTGCTACACGCGATCTGCTGATGTCCGTGGGCGATGGAACAGCCGACCAGACAGCCATAGTTTTTGACGATGGAGACGAATCCCTGCGGCCGGCGGTCCATCCCGTTCTGCTCCAGCTCTCGATCTGACTCTGCCCCCCAACCGTTGAACAGCAGCGCCTGTTCCAGGGCCGCCAACCGCCCCACGACGATCTCTAGATCGGAAACAGGCATATTGTGCCAGTCTCGATGGTGCCACGAGGAGGTCCACTGGATAAAGTGCAGACCGCAGGCCGGGCGGCTGCGAGAAGTCGGGCAGGCAGAAGGCCTCTTCAGGGGATCGTCGAAACGGCAGGGCCGGGCGGGGTACAGGATAGGGTACAGGTTCTTGTTGATGAACGTGAACCCCTCGCTCAGAGCAGCGACGTCGACCACACCGGTGGTGCGCCCCTCGCAGATCACGCACGCTGGCTCCGTCGTCGCACCGGGGATGGAGCTCCGCGGACTCGCATGATCGTGGGGCCGCCGGGAGCGCGATGCATTGAACAGGATGCGCTCTCCATTCCGAGGATCGAGCTGGTACACCCCATCGGGCAAGAAGGGCATCCCCCCCAACTCTGCCTCGAACAACCCCGTCAATTCGGATCCGGAGAGCGCTGTGACATCCGCTGCCTGGAGGATGCGCTCCAGGACGCGCCGGTCAAGCCGCTGCTGGACCGGCCGATTCATACGCCCACTCCCACACCGGCATCGCCCAGGCCAGCCTGGGTCAGGAAATCGGCCACTCGACTCTGCCAGGTAAAGTAAGGAAGCGTGATGTGATAGGCATACGCTCCCATCCTCTCTCGCAGCGGGTCATCGGTCAGCAGCAGTTCCAGGGCACGGGAGAATCCCATCACATCGTCCACCGGCACGACGATGGCGCCCTGCCCCACCCGCACAGAGAGATCCCCTTGCGCCTTCACATCTTTTCCCATCAGGTACTCGGTCACGAAGGGAACCAGAGGGCTGGACACCACGGGCACGCCAGTAGCAGCGGCCTCCTGGGCCGACATGCCGAATCCCTCCATCACCGAGGGGGTGCAGTACACGTCCGTCACCGCATAGATGGTCGGCAGCAGGTCCCAGACGGAGCCAAGCGCTGCGACTCGATCTCCCACGCCTAACGTCCGAATCAGGCCCACCAGATCCCTGGCCAGGCCGGCCTGGCTCTGGTCAATCGAGACGATCAAAAAGCTGTCGGGAATCCGCTGCTGGAGGAGGGCAAAGGCCTCGATCAACACCTTCTTGCGCTTGGTCGTATCGGTGCGGCTGATCTCGGTGACGATCCGGGAGCGGCGCACTTCGGCCGGCGTCAACCCCGACCGCTGGCTCAAGAACTCCCAAATCGGGTCCGTGTCCGTCACCTGGCGGGGGTGAAACCGGTCCGGATCCACGCAGGGAGGCAGAAAGTAAATCGGCCCGGCATAGCCGTAATCGTCGCGCAGCGCCTGCCGGAGGGCGGATGAGGTCGCCGCGACGCCGTCCAGCTCGCCCCCCGTCAGCAAGTCCCGCTCGAGGGTGATGCGCTCTTCGATTCGCAGTTCCGCCCACTGCCCTGGGGAGACATTCCGCTTTTTGATCGCGCCGAGCGAGTGCGGCGTCCAGATGTGCGGGACAGGCGCCGGCAGCGTCTGCCGGTACAACTGGCCGATCCTGGCCCCGTCCCAGTAGTGAGAAAAGATCAGGTCTACAGGCGTGTTCTCAGCCTCCAGGAAGCGCGTCAACGCCGCCGCCAGGGCCGGGATGTGGGCCGCCATCTCCTCCTTGCGGACGAACTCGTCGCCACCATCCTCCAGGTAGAGGATGCGGCGCTGCTCGTCGCCGTAGCACACGCCCCGCTGTGGCCGGCCCGTCACAGGATGGAGGTAGCCGCCCCGGTTGACGACGGTCACCCGAAAGCTCAGCCGGGCCAACTCCCCGGTAAACCGGTTGACGAATACGTTCTGTCCCCCGGTATCCGGCAGCCCCGGCGTCACCTGCCACTGGTGGACGCCGTGGTTGGTGATCATCAGCGCATGCTTTCGGCGCGAGGTCAGGAATGATGCTCGCATCTCACATCTCGACAAGGCCCACCCATGCCATCTTTTCAACAAGTTGGGGCGAGATGATAAAGGCTTGCAGTATCCTGGCCTTTGGACCTTCCAGATGACGGCGTTCCCAGAAATATGGAGATGATACCACCAACCGGGGACGGTGCAGACGCGCCATCAACTCTACACCAGCTCGTGAAACAGGCTCAGATAGTCCATCAGGTGGTGCGTGGTGAGGAAATTCTGACGCACGTGCTCCCGCCCGGCCTGTCCCATCCGATCCGCTTCCTCGGGATGTTGCACGAGGTATAGCGTCTTTTCCGCGCATTCGGTCACCGAGTCCACCAAAAAGCCGGTCTTGCCGTCAATGATCTGCAGGGGGATACCGCCCACGTTCCCGCCCACCACCGGTCGCCCCTTCCACAGCGGCTCTGTCACCACCAATCCAAACCCCTCGCGCGTGGATTTCTGAATCACGACGTCGCTGATGGTCTGGAACGCGCCGACCTCCCGTCCACCCACACCGTGAAAATTGTGCAAGATGTGGATGTCCATGTCCTCGCCGGCGTGCCGGATGGTCTTGTCCAGGTAATACCATCCTTCGGGATCGTCCGAGGCCATCGAGCCGACCAGGGCCAGTTGTACCTCTGGGATCTGCTCCTTGACGATGGTGTAGGCGTCAATCACGCCCAGGGGGTCTTTCCACGGGTCAAAGCGGCTCACCTGGGTGATCAGCGGGCGGTCCACGGCGATACCGAAACGGGCCAGGACCTCGCGGGCATCGGCCTCCGGCATCGGCATATTTTTGGGCGAGAGGGGGTCAATGGTGGGCGTGATGAGGGCCAGGTGTTCAAAGTCCACGCCCGGGCCCACATACTGCGCCATCGTGAACACCCCAGCCTCGTATTCAGAGATGTACGGGGCAAAGAAATCCCAATAGTTGGGATTGGGATGGGAGGTGTCAATGTGACAGCGCCAGATCCAGTGCTTCCCCCCTCCGCGTCCGTGATAATGCAACATACCGGCCGGCTGGGGGTCGTGGATGATGGCAAAGTCATACGCCCCCTCAAACCTGGTCGCGTTCATCTCGTTATACCGCCGCCAGATAGCCTGCATGTCGTCGGTGAAGGGGATGTCCATGCCCTGTAGTCCATTGTGACAGGCCTTGGTGACGTTGAAAAACTCGTCCTCCCCCGCAATCACCTGCCACTCGGCATCCAAGCCCACGTCCCGCATCAACGGCGTCAACGTGTAGAGCATCTCGGCCACTCCGCCGCCAAAGGCGGTCGCATTGACGTGCACGACTCGCGCTCCGCGCAGCGGTTCGGCCAACGTGCGGATCTGCTCGATCACCTCTGCCCCGACAATCGGCTCGTAATCAGCCAGTCGTTTGGTCCCTATTTCGACCTTTTCGAGCATCTTTTCCTCCTAATACTCCAAGTTACACTTCCTCGTGCTGATGTCGCAGCAGCATTTCCAGTGCAAACCCGGTCACGGCGCCCACCACAGCGCCCGTCAACAGAGGGCTCAGAATCGGTCCCACGGCCCAACCCAGGCCGCTGATGGGAATCCACCAACTGGCCCGATGAACCCACTGCCGTAGAACGGACCACTGCACAAGCCCCATCACAGTTCCAATCATCATGCCCTGAAACACGATGATGTCGAGCTGCAGCGCCTCGAACACCGCATATCCCGTCGCCCAGCCGGCCGCGCTGAGCAGGACCCACCAGCCGGCCTGCCGGAACAGGGACCGCAGCACGAGCCATTGCAACAGCCCTACCACGATTCCAATCGCTACGGCAGGTAGAAACGCCCACCCGATGGCCCAGCCCAACAGGCTGACCAGCACCCACTTGATCCACAGTTCCCAGTCGAAAGAGGGTTGTTCTTCTCTAGGTCTCTCTTGGTCCACTATCTCACTGCGTCCCTCTGTGACGTGCGCTGTGGTTCTCTGTGTAACAATCGAGGCTGAATTATCACGAACAGAGCAGGGCTGCTGCTGTGCAGACAACCCTGCTCTCCCAAGTTCCACATTCTACCCTTTCACCGAACCGGCCAACATACCGCGCACAAAGAAACGCTGCAGCGCGAAAAAGACGATCAGGGGTACGATCATCGTGACGAACGCCCCAGCGGTAAGCAGGTGCCAATCCGATGCCCGCTCGCCCACCAGGCCCTGCAAGTACTGGGTCAACACCATGACCTCGTTCTTGGTGCCAAGAAATACCGTAGCGACCAAAAAGTCGTTCCACACCCACAAGAACTGGAGGATGGTGAGCGATGCAATCGCCGGGATCGAGAGCGGCAGGATCAGGCGAGTGAAGATGGTGAACTGGGAAGCGCCATCCATAAAGGCCGACTCGAGGATGTCTCGAGGCAGCGTACTGATGTAATTGAACAACAGGTAGATGGACAGCGTCAGGCCAAACCCGGTGTGGGCCAACCAGATGGCCAGCCAGGTTCCATTCAAGTCCAGGGTTTTATAGTCCCGCAGAATCGGGACCAGGGCGATTTGCAGGGGCACGACCATCAGCGCCACCACGAAGGTAAAGAAAAACTTGCGGCCTGGAAAGTTCAACCAGGCAAACCCATAAGCCGCAAAGGCGGCGATCAACAGAGGGATCACCACCGATGGGATCGTGACCGTCAGGCTGTTGATAAAGGCCTGGGACATGTCCTTGCCGGCGACCGTGACCCGGTTGCCGCTCGAATCAACGATCTCGACCTCTTTGCCGGCGACGGCCTGCTGATAGTTGCTCATCGTAAAGTTAGGATCGCTGAACGCCGTCCACCACCCCGTCCTTTTCGTATCATCCCGATGGCGGAACGACGTGACAAGAGTTCCCAGCGTCGGCAGTGTCCAGATGACGCACAGAATGATCAGCACCCCATACACTAGCACGCTCCCAATCAGCTTTTGTTGTTTTGCGCTGCCACCCATTAGAATGCCTCCTGTTCCTGGAACTGCTTCAAGTTATACCACATCACTGGTATAACCAGGATGAGCAGGACCATAGCGATAGCCGACGCTCGTCCATTGTGAACGAAGGTAAACATCTGTCTGAAGAACACGGTCCCGATCACGTGAGACCCGTACTGCCCCCCGGTCATTGTCCACACAATGTCAAAGACCTTCAAAGTCAGCAGCAGAATCGAAGTCGAGACGGTGATAATGGTGCCCTGAATGTAGGGGACCATGATGTTCAAGAAAATCTGGACTTCCGTCGCGCCATCAATCCGTCCAGCCTCCAAGAGCTCCTGAGGCACCCCTTTCAGCGCAGCCGACAGGATGACCATCGCATAGCCAGCCTGCATCCAGATGAACACTATGATAAAGAGGATCGTATTTATCGGCGCTTCCGAGATCCACCCGATCGGATCCGCGCCAAAAGCGGTCACCACAGCGTTGAGGAGACCGATCTGCGGCTGTCCAGCCGGCTTGAAAGCATAAACCAAGCGCCAGATCACGCCAGCGCCGACGAAGGAGATCGCCATCGGCAAAAAGATCAACGACTTGGTGATGACTTCGAACACCGGATGGGTGCGATCAGCCAGAACCGCGATGATCAGGCCAAAGATGACCGCCAAACCGGTCCCGATGACCAACCACAGCACGTTGTTACGAAAGGCTTCGAGCATCGTGCGGTCGGTAAAGACAAAGACGTAATTCTCGAGCCCCACAAACTGCTTTGTGGGAGCATCGAAAAAGCTGGCCCACAGGCTCCGGACCACAGGCATGAACAGATACCAGCCCAGGATAGCCAATCCTGGGCCGACAAAAACGAACGGCTGAATAGCCGCCGTCCACTGAGAGGGGAGCTGTTCCACTACCGCGTTGGCGATGACGAACAGCAGAGCTGTACCGCCCACCCCCCAGATGATCGCCACCACGGCAATCAACAATTGATGCGCCTCGCCTCCCCGAAGCCAGATAAACCCGGCCCGCATGACGATGAAAAATATGATGGGCACGGCTACAGAGAACAGCACGCGCACAATCCACGGCACAAGACCAGTCGGACGCCTTTCCCCTTCCTCCTCAACCTGCTCCTGTTCGGGTACGACCAACCAGAGACTGATATAGGCCGCAATACCGAGCCCAAAGAACAGGGAGAGAATGAGAAACGCCCACCGCACCCGACCGGGATCAAGCTGGTAGTGTTCAGCCAACCCGTCGCATACACCGCCTATTACGCGATCGTCGTCAACTGAACGTCTAAACGTCCTGGGTTTGGTTTCCACTTGGCTGCCTCCTTAATGCGTTGAATCTAATCATCAAAGCCGAGCAACCGCTCGATTCCAAGTTACCGACTCTACAGTTTTACTCGACAAAAACAGCCGTATGCTAAAAAGGCGCACCACCCCCTTTCCTACCCACAGCTTGATGCGAGGCACGCTCAAATTCCAAGGGCTGGCCCAGTTGTTCCACGCACCACCAGTTCCGTAGGCAACACCTCGTGCACCGGTTCGAACTCGGGGTTCTCTAACGCCTCGAGGAGCAGTTCCACTCCCCGCTGCCCGGAGGCGAACAACAATTGACGAACCGTGGTCACTCCCAAGATATCGGCCACTTCGATGTCGTCGTAGCCGATTACCGACAGGTCCTCGGGCACGCACAGCCCCATCTCGCGGGCCGCCTCGAGCACCCCTACCGCCTGCGTATCGCTGGAGGCGAATACCGCCGTCGGGCGCTCTGGCCGCGCCAACATCTCTCTGGCCAGGCGCCGGGCTTCGCACCGGTCATGCTCCCCCTCGCCATGATATTCCTGTCGGGCTGCGATCCCGGCTTGCCCCAGCGCCTCCAAATACCCCGTGTAACGATCACGGCTGGCCCTGAAATTGAAGGGGTTTTCCATCACGTCACCGATAAACCCAATCCGGGTATGTCCCAATTGGATCAGATACTCGGTCGCCATCCGCCCCCCAGCGACGTCGTCCACCGTCACACGGGGAAACATCGTCAGTTCCGGCTGACTGGTATCAATCAACACAATCGGCACCTCCGCCTGGGCCAGCTTGGGCACTTCATCGTCCGTCGGAGAGATCGAAATGATCAGCACCCCATCCGCCTGGTCCCGCCGGGGAATGGTATCAAAGCAGATAGCCCGCTGCTCGGGCGACTCGATGTTGTGAATAATCAAATCGTACTGCGTCTGAGATAACAGACTCAGCGCCCCATTCAGTCGTTCTGAAACTGAGGGTCGGGTGAAAAATGGAACGATCACGACCACAGCCAGAGCTTTGCCCGTGGAGAGTCGTCGAGCAGCAATGTTGGGCACATAATCAAGTTCTCGGACGACATCCATAATCCGCCGACGCGTCTCCTCACTGACCAGAGGACTTTTATTAATGGCCCGTGACACCGTGCCCGGAGATACACCGGCCTTGTGCGCCACATCCCGGATTGTAGCTGTCTTTTTGGAGATCATTTTGATGTAAAATTGGGAATTAAATCGGTTGCATTAAAACGATTCAATCGTACCACAGTACTAGCCATTTGTCAAGCCATAGTGACTTGGTTCCATTGGAGTTGAAATTCGACGTACGCCTGGTACAATAGTCGCGCTGGACGCTGTTCCAGGTATGCCAGACCAGGAGTTGCGCACCGGCGCAATCCCTTTATACCGTTCACTACCGGACACTTGCCCTTGCTCTTGCCGGATAACAATCCGGCGGTTTCCAGGCCGCGTCAATCGCTCGATGAGGCAGATGGGCGGCGGATTATGATCCGCCTGCAGCCAAAATAGAACAGAATATCCTCGGCAAGCGTTCAGGTGCGACGCACTTTTGCCACAAAATCAGGCTGATTCGATGCGTAACCGGTATTGGCAAGCCGTCCAAATCGCGCGAACAAGTCCGTCGCACCTGATGTCTGAACGGTTACTATCCTCGTAGCCAAAAGTGTCCAGTAGTGAAACCGGTGGACAGGTATCGGCATTACAAAACTAGGATCACGCCCAAGACGATCTCCACAGCCGCACTGATGAGGTTGGACGATACGACCGACCGATCCACGATCATCGAAACCGTGCGCACCACCGCGACGACGAGCATCTGATAAGCGGCCGGTGCTTTGAGCACCAGCGGCGCCATCCCCAGCGCGACGAAAAAGCCCCCTAACACAGCCCGGATCTCTGTAACGCCGCGCGGCCCGCTGGGACTCGAGCCGGTGAAACCGGTGACCGAGCGCGGCCAAAACAAGGAGATGATCCCGGTAATGATGGTCACAACCGCAGCGACGACTTGAAGCATCAAGATCATGGTTCCCCCTTCTAGTTCCTCCAGCCACTGACCCAGTTCGACGGACGATTTCGGGCGGGCTGGCAGGGCATCTTACCAACGCAAGAATCCGGCGTTCTCGCGCCACCGGACCAGAGCGGTTAGATTGTCTGGGGTGAGCACTGTCAAGCAGACCCGCTCACCCCGCAGCAGATTGTCCAGGTTCATACACGTCTCCAATGTGGATCCAGATCTCCCCATCCTCCACTTTGATGGGGTAGACGGACAGCGCCTGCTCCCGGCGCACGGCCCCCAGCATCCGACCAAAGGCCGGCGGCCAGGGACTCCACGCCTTGACGTCGCCCGTCTCCAGGTCGAACGCGCTGCGGTGGCGCGGGCAGACAATGGCGTTATCCCCCGTCAGCTCGCCCCGGGCCAGCGACGCGCCCAGATGTGGACAGCGGTTGGCGATGGCATAAATGTGTCCGTTGTGGTGGACGAGCAAAACATCACGCCCACCGGCCTTGACCAGCTGCCGGGATCCCGCTGGCAGATCAGTTTGAGACAACACCTTGATCCAGGTCATTATGCATGCCTCCCTTCGTGCGGTGGTCATATTGTACCACGAAACGGGGCCGGTCTCCCGACCATCCCCCAACTCCAAGACCGACGCCATAAGGCAGAAAGCCCACCCCGAGTCGTTACAAACGCAAGCAGAAACGGGCCAGCACAGCAAAAAAATCAGCATAGGGAGGCAGTGGAACCCCATACTCCAGGCTCTCTTGCGCCTCCATCAAGAGAATACGGACTGGCCTCTCGGTCTGGGGAAGCAAGTCCCGGCATGCTGTGATGGCATCCTCCACCCTGCCACGTCCGGCGTGGAGCCAGACCCGCGCCGCCCCCAGCCAGGGCCAGAGGGGATCGGAGGGGGAGAGTGCATCCCAGGCTTGTTCGAGCGATCCAGGCCCTGCCGATTCGATCACAGGGGCCAGCAAGGCCAGCTTGGCCCTCAGGCGGCATCCTGCCTCGCTCCCCTCCTCCAACGGGCCATCCCGCAAGGCAGCCTGATAGGCAGCCCGGGCCGCCTCGCCATCCCCCCGCAGCGCGTGAACGTCGCCGCTGTGCTCGTGGGCCAGCCGCCGCTCGACGGCGACCCTCTCCCCGTCAACCACGACCAGCGTCTGAGCATAGAACGCCAGGGCGGCCTCGTTCGCCTGGCGCGCGCTGGCCTTGTCGCCGGCCAGCCGGGTAAAATGAGCCGCCTTGTAGGAATCTCTGCCGCGGCTGTAATGATAGGCGATCTGCTCCAACCGCTCGTACCAGGTCGAATCATCGGCTTGGGCCAGGTAATCTCCTACCTGCTCGTGCCAGGTCCGCCGTTGAGCGTGGGAGAGAGCGGCGTAAACTGCCTCGTGGAGAGAGTGGCTGCTGAAAACGTGGGCTTGCGCCGGAGGGGGAGGGGCGATCAGCCCCCGGCGAGAGGCCTGATCCAGCGGTTCGCTCAACCGGTCGGCGGGGAGGTTTTCGTGACAAAGTCTAGCCAGGAGCCAAGTGGGAAACGCAGCGCCGACGACCGATCCGCGTCGTATGGCCTCTTGCGTATCCCGATCCAGCCGATTCACCTGGGCGAGCAGGGATTCTTGGAGGGATAGGGGCAGGTCAGGCGGCGGCCCACTCCAGCGGCCCTCGCCGCTAGCAGGATCAACCGCCACGGCGTCGGCATCCTGGAGAGCCCGGCAGCACGAGAGAATAAAGAGCGGATTGCCGCCGACCTGAGTGAACAGCCAATCCGCCAGGCTTGGCTCCAACCGGGTGGCTCGCAGGGCCAGGGCGGCCAGCTCTCGGCTCCCGGCGGCGGATAGCGGCGGCAGGGACATCCGCGCACCGCTCCATCGGTCAAAGTCGGGACGGGCGGTGGTCAGCAAAAAGAGAGGCCACGCCGAGGCAACAGTGCTCACCACCTCCAATATCGCCTGTGACTCGTCGTCCATCCATTGAAGGTCCTCGAGGATCACCAGCGTGGGCCGCCGGAGAGCCTGACATTCCAGGGCCTGGTGGAGAGCTTGGGGGATGGATGTCCGCTCACGCAACACTTCCCACACCGAGGGAGGCTCCTCGGATGGTAAAACGGCCTCGGATTGATCCGCCCGCCGGGCCAGCGCAGCCCAGTCCCGCCCCGCAGCCGTCCCGGTTGACAGCCGTTCCACCTGCTGCTGCGCCACGGCGAAAATGCTGCGCTTGGGGCTGACCGTATCCGGGCCTATGCGAGAAGTCAGGTCCACGGCGGGCAGCCCCAGCAGATCGGCAAAGGCGGCAAGGGAGGAGGTCAGATCGAATTCGGCCAGCCGCTCCGCTAATCGCCGCCGCCGGTCCTCCAGGGCAACCTCTTCGGGCAACTCGAACCACTGGCCGATCAGGTCGGCCCACGGGACGTAGGGAGTGGTACGGGCAAAGGGACGGCAACGGCCGCTCAGGACGGCCATGCCCCGTTCGAGGGCGACAGCGGCTAAACTGGCGACCAAGCGGCTCTTACCGCTGCCTGCTTCGCCAACGAGGAGCACAGCGCCTCCCCGGTCGGCGATGACGGCTTCCAATCGCTCTGTCAACGAAGCCAGCTCCCGAGTCCGGCCCGTGAGGGGGTAATCGGTGAGATGTCCCGCGCATAGGACGCCCGGGCCTCCCTGACGCACTCCCCGGAGAGCGAAGCGGGGGACCGGTTCAGAGATCCCTTTGAGGGGGATGGGCGGCAGGGGATCGGCCAGGAAATCGGCCTGCACCGCCTCCCAGGCAGCCGGGTCCAGCACGATCTGACCAGGATCGGCCTTGCTCATCAGCCGGGCGGCCAGATTGACGGCTGGCCCGGCGACAAGATACTCCCGCCGATGGCGATAGCCGATTTCGCCGGTAAAGATGCGGTCGTAGGTCAGGCCGGTCCGCTGAATCAGAGGCGGGGACAGGTCGAATTCGCGGTTGACCCGGTCCAGTGCGCGGGCCAGCTCCAGAGCAGCGGAGGCCGCCAGGCGGGGTACCCCTTCGTGGTGGGTCGGAGCGCCAAAGGGATTGACGAAGACGAACCCCCGGGCATAGGGGTCCATCTGGTTGACAATGCCTTGCCGATCAGTCACAATCTCCTGGGCCTGGACGAAATAGCGCTGCAGAGCGGCGGTAGCCAGTTCTGGGCCGGCCGGGCCGAGGGCCAGTTCCTCCAGTCCCAGGACGTTGACAAACTGGACCGCCACGGGCGGGTGCTGACGGAAATCCTGCCCCTGTGCAATCTGGGTAAAGATGGCGGGTGGGAGGAAGAGAGCCAGCGATTCCACCTGGGTCAGAGCGTACTGGAGGTGCTCCAGCAAATCAGGGACACGGCGGCTCAAGATGGTGGCGAGACGGGGACGTCGGACGGGCGGGACCGGCTCATAGTCATCCAGATCCCCTCCCCGCAGGCGGGCGACGACGCTGCCCTGCAGGACGAACTCTTCCGGACGGAGAAAGGGACGGACGCCGGGACCTGCGATGACCTGCCCGGCCTCTCCCTCGCCCTCGGCGCGCATCGCACCCTGGACCGGCCCCCCAGAGATGAGAAGTTCCATTCGCTTCCGGGAGCCGACGACGGCGGCAAAGGATCGTCCCCGGTCGACGCCGGCACTCATGGTGAGGGAAAAATCGCCATAGGGAGTCTGGATGTGGGCAAATTCAGAGATCGCTTCCACCAGCCGGAGAGCGGTGCGGGTGGCCCAACGGGCGTCCTGGCCGGCGGGCTGGTCGGGATGGGCCGGGAAACAGGCCAACGCCGCATCCCCGGCAAAGATGAGCAGATCGCCGCCCGATTCCAGGAGGGGATCGAGAAGCGCGCCAAAGAGAGCACACATCAGGCGGTTCATCTCCTCCAGGCCACGAGTACCGTGCCTGGAAAGCTCACCGGTTAGGGTGGTAAAGCCGGTGACATCGGCAAAGATGAAGGAGCCTTCCAGAATCTCGCCGTGGGGTTCGCCGGGCAAAAGATCGAGCAGGTAGCGGGGCAAAAAGTTGGTCAGCGTGTGATGGAGGGAACTGAGGGCATGGATGGCCTGTTCGAGATCGCCGGCAAACTCTCGCTCCGCTTCGGGGGAGAGGGAGGCCGGATAGGGGGAGGCGCGCAGCCTGCTGAACAGACCAGCCGGCAGCAACAGAGCCAGCCGGGGTAACAGGGCAGCCCAGGCAGCGGGAGCTTTAGGCATCCCGACTGGGTCCTTCGTCCCTGTCGTGGGGCGCAGGTCGGGTTCTCCGTCCCAGTGCCGACCAGATGCCCGCTGGGATCTCACGACCGCGCTTGCGGGCGAAGCGAGTGCGATAGACCCAACCTTCCTCCCGCTCTTCTCGCTCCAGGTACCCTTTGTGGACCAGCCCATCCAAAAGTTGTTGCGCGTTGGTGGGAGATACTTGTACGAGTTCAGCCGCCGCCGCTGCGGTCACTTCCCCCTCCCGGATGATGTAGCTCATCAACCGGCGCAGTGGGGGGGAAAGAGCGAGCAGGTCGGCCGGACTGAAACCCTCCTGCTTCTCTCGCGTCTCGATCTCGCTTTGGATGCGATCAAAGATACCCATCCCCCCGCCTCCTAGTAGAATTCCGGCATTTCGATCGGTTCCGGCTGGGGCCGGCACTCTTCGCACCAGAGGACATTGGTGACTACAATCGCCTTGGGGGTCTCGTCCTTGCCCAGGTACATCGAAAGCATAGTGGGCATCGTCGTGGTGTGGTGGTCCTTGCAAACGGCCCGTCCGCAGAATGTACAAATGCCGATCGCGGGTTCACCGCATTTATGGCAAATCATGGTCGGTTCCTACGCCGCTTCGACCAGAGCGACGATATGTTGGATTTCCTGGGAGACAGGATGGTCGGGGTAGCACAGGGAAAAGATGTCGGAAGATTGCAGGGCGGCGACGTCTTCCGAAAGTGGGATGACGGCAGCCACTGGTGCTTTGTACGTCTCCTCGATCTGGTGGCGCAGCGCCTCCGGCTCGTAGGAAGAGATCGCCTTGTTGATCACCAAGTACAGGTGGGGAACCTCCAGTTTGCGCGCCACGTCCACTGTCACAGCCGTCCCCTGGAAATCCTGTTGGTCGGTGCGCAGGATGATGATCAAGAGGTCAGAGATAGCAATCGAGAGGAGCGTCTCCTCGTTCAGGCCAGGGTGAGTATCTATGAACAAATAGTCCAGCCCCAGCTTTTCGATCAGTGCCCGGAAGCCGTCGTTGAGCAGGCCCACGTCGTATCCCTCCCGCAAGACGCGCGCGATCTCGCCAGCGCGGATGCTGGAGGGGATCAGGTAGATGCCGCCGCTCATCAACACGACCTCGCCCTTTCCCACCCGAGCGCTCACGTCGTAAGCGGCCTCCTCGATGGCGCAGCGTCCCCACAGGTAATCGTTGAGGGCCTTGTCCATCTGCTCTTCGTCCAGGCCAAAGAGGACGTGAATGCCAGGGGACTGGATGTCAGTGTCAATGACGCCGACGCGATACCCCTTCCTGGCGAATTGGGCCGAGACATTCGCGGTGACGTTCGACTTGCCGGTGCCGCCCCGAAAGGAATGGATAGATATGATTTTCGCCATGACTTTCTCCTTGATTCTGGTGTAGGACCAAAACGGCCTAGGGCGGATTGGTAATCCGCCTTACGCGCTTGCGACGCACTTGGACGCTAACCGGTGAACAATCTCAATAGGGCGGATCCGCAGGACCGACATACCCACACATTCCCATGCGGGGCGAGTTCACCACCGGCATAATCCCGCCGTAATCATCGTGGGGATGCTCTTTTGCGTGCTCATCACACAACAACCCCGACTCACCCAACCCGTACACACACTCTGGACACCACCAGGTGGCTCTCTGGCCACACTCGACACAAGTGAACTCGGGCGCATTATTCCGCGCCATCAGCTTGATCGGATGCCCGGTCAGTGGCTTTCCGCTTCGCACACCAACTGCCCGTATCAGCGTCTCTGAGGACGTCCCAAAATCATAGATGTGTGTCAACTCATCCCCCACTCTCAACACCTGTTCAATCCTTCTCCCCATGGGGATCTCGTTTCCACTCCAGCCGCCAAAAGAGAACTGGCTCAAGTGCCCACAGCACTCTAGCCAAATGGCTCGCAAGTACCTATCCAGGTCCTCCAAAGCGGCCGTCCCGTTCATCTCCACATGCAGCCAATAGTCACCATCCCAGGCATCCCGAACCTGCAAGTGGTAGATGGTCGTCTGTTCTTTTCCCCCTTTCTGATTAGCTTGTTCAACCGCATCCCGCCGCGCCTGACAACTCGGCAGATGTCTGGCCAATCCACCCCGCGTCATCTCCTTTCCACAAAAGACGCAGGTACCTCGGGTCTGTTTTCTTCTCGCCATGTTTCACCTCCCTCGAAATCACTCCTGCTGGATCAATAACTCGTCGCGCTGCTTCCCGGTCTGCCCGGATGTTTTCATACCCAGATACCCCTCGCCACAACAGTCTCCCCGATGATGATACACCGAAACAGATAAAACTTCAACCGTTCCCCCGCATCCAGAACCGCTCACACCGGCCACGGCTTGCGCCGTTCTATGATCTCGCACAATTCCTGCGTTGCGGGTGTGGCAACTCCCAACTGCCGCCCCAAACGGAGGATGGTGCCGCCGAACAGATCGCGCTCGTCCGGTCTTCCGGCCTCCTCAAAATCTCGCTGGAACGACGTCTTGGTCTCGGGTGCAAAATCCCGCCCTTTCTGATAACTCTCCGCGACAATGGTTTCGGGCAAGACAACCCCCTTCTTCTCAGCCAGCCGGATGATCTCGCGCATTACCGCCTGGACGTGCTCGCTCAACCGGGGCGACCCCATCATCTGTCCGAGGGTTTTATCGAAACTGGCCCCCACCAGACCAAAGGCGGCGATAAATACATACTTGCTCCACAAAGCCGGAGATACATCATCCAACCACTCATAGTTGATCCCACTCTGGTCGAAAAGCGCCAAGAGAGCATGCGGCATCCTATTGACCATGCGCGGATCCTTTCCCAGGAGGATTTTGCTGCCCGCGCTCTGCTGAACGACCTTGCCAGGCGCCTCGATATGGGCGCTGACATAGACGCAGGCCGGAAGAACCAGCCCCACATCCAGGTCGGCTCGGATGCGCTCGTAGATGTCAATGCCGTTCAACAACGGCAGGAGAGACGTCGTATCCGACACGCTTCGCCCGAGTCGCTGAATGACCTGGGGCAAATCGTACGATTTGACGCACACCAGGCAGACATCCAATACCGGCAGGTCCTCTATCCGGTCGGTGGCCAAGGTCGGGTGACACCTCCACGTCCCCTCTGCGGCCGTCTCCACCAGGAGTCCCCCCTGCCGGATACGATCGAGATGCTGACCTCGCGCCACAAAGTACACATTCGCCCCGCTCGCGGCTCCATGCCGACAGAGCTTGCCGCCGAAATACCCCCCCACTCCACCAACCCCTATGATACCGACATTCATCCTCATCACGTCTCCCTTTCAGGTTTGAACAACGTGGTGAAAACCCCCACCACCGTCCGCAAGAGCTCGATCTCGCTCATCACGCGGTTGGACGACTTGGCAACCCTCAAAATGCGCTGCACCAACTCCTCGTCTGGAGCGACGACGCCGATCCTGGACAAGACGTGGCGCACGTTGCTGCTTCCACTCAGCGGGCCAATCTCGATGGTCTGTGAGCGGCCGAGCACGGAGGCGGGCACGCTGGAATAAACATGGTCAATCAGCCACTGATGGCCCGTCTCCATTGCCTTGGCGATGGCGGCCGCGTGCACTCCCGTGGCGGTGCGGAAGGCATCGGCGCCGACGATGGGCTGGTTGACCGGCAGGTCCACGCCGCAAATCTCGGCCGCCAGACGACAGTACTCGGGCAGATACATCAAGTCCCAGCCAGCATAGCCCAAGAGATGGAGATTGACCAGTACCTGCTCCATAGGCGTGTTCCCCGATCGCTCACCGATCCCCAACGCCGTGGCCTGGACGCGGTCGGCGCCGGCCTCGATGGCCGCCAAGGCACAGGCCGTCGCCAGCCCTCGGTCTCGATGCCCATGCCAGTCTATCCCGACGTCCGGGCCCGCCAGCTCCCGCATGAAACGCACCAGGCGGGCGGCCCCCGTCGGTGTGGCGTGGCCGACCGTGTCGCTGATGACCACCTGGGATGCACCGGCCGCGATGGCCGCGCCGTAAATCTGGCGCATGGTTTCTGGATCGGTGCGAGTCGTGTCCTCGGTGATAAACATCACCCGCAGACCATGGGCCACGGCAAAACGGACCGCCTCACAGACGAGCCGGAGCTGGTCGGCGAGCTCCCAGCCCTCCGCATAACGGCGAATGGGACTGCAGCCGACGAACAACCCGGCGCTGATCGGGCCGCCGACGCTCTGGGAGAGATCAACGATCGGCTCGATGTCCGCCTGCAGAACTCGGGCTCCGCAGAGGCACTCGAGGGGCAGCTCCTGGTCGAAAATCTCCCGCGCCAGGATAGCCGCCTCGCGCAGAAACCGCTCCCCGGCAAATGGCAGGCCGATGTTCACCTCGTCAATCCCGATCTCGGCCATCAGGCGTATCAGCCCCAGCTTCTCCTCCAGCGTCGGCTGCCTGACGGAGGGGGACTGCAATCCATCCCGCAGCGTCTCGTCGAACAGCCCCACTCGCCGGGGAGGGAACGACGCCGCGCCGGGATTGGCGTTCCAATCGTAGATCAAATCAGGTAACTCGGAGGGCAGCATTCCACACCTACACAAGTTGATCGTACAGCTTTTGCAATTTACGCGGCGCGGCCTTGGTCTTGCGGGCCAGCTCCTCGTTGACGTCCCGCAGGCGCTGACTGAGGACACGGATCAACTCGAGCGCCAGCGTGGGATCCCCCTCGACCAGGGCGATCAACGGCTCACGGCGGATGCTCAACAGCAGCGTAGGGCCGATGGCGATGGCGGTGGCCGAGCGAGGCGCCTGGTCAAAAATGCTCATCTCGCCGAAATACTGGCGCGGTTCGAGGGTCGCCAGCCGCGCCACCGATTCGCTCCCGCCCTCGGCCTGGTGCTCGATGCCCACCCGGCCACTGACGACGACGTAGAGGGTATCGCCCGGCTCCCCCTCGTGAAAGATGATCCCGTCGTCATCAAAAGCGACCTCCTCGGCGATCCCGGCCAACACGCGCAGTTGAGCTACCGTCATCTCGTCAAAGATAGGCACCTCTTTCAAAAAGATGACCTTTTCAATCGTGGAAAGCATCGCGGGAACCTCCTCTTCTGCACTCGAGAGCCCAAGCCGCCGGGCTGCGTACTGCGCCGCCTCGACCACCAGCCCGTCCGCTGAACCTGAAGCTGTCCTGATCACCTGTTCACAGCGGGCAGGGGCGATCAATGCTGGCATCACTCCGGAGACGCGATCTGTCCAGGCCGGGCCGGGCGAGCCGGCCTCGCCGAGCAGGTACAGGCCGACCGCTCTCAGCCAGGGGTCCTGTCCCGTCAGCAACAGCTCCACCGCCGCTGCCGGATCGGTAATGCGCGACCAGGGTTCGGCCCCCAGACCGCAGGCCTCTTGGGCCAGCGCCACTATGTCAACGTCGCTGCTGCTGGCGCCGTCGGCATCGGCAGCGCCAGCACCCAACGGCGTCACCAGGCGAGCCACCAGCGGGGAGGTGATGGCCTCCAGCGCCTCGACCGCGTTGGCGCGCGCATGGGGGACGACGGATTGCAGGTTGTGCCAGATCACTCCGACGGTCTCGGCCCCGTGCAGCGCTGCCAGGATGCGAAAGACGTGCTCCAGCAGGGCCTGGTTTCGATCTCGGAGCGTGTGCACCGCCAGCGCGGCGCCGGAGAACGGGAGTGGAGACAGGGCGTCCATCAGCATCATGTTGCAATAGGCACGCTCCATGGTACCGTGGATCTCGGCGTCGGCCCGGCCGCGGTAGCGCTCGGTCGAAAGGTGCAGCAGAGCCACGATGGCAGAATCGCGGGCGCGCCCACTTTCGGCCTCCAGCAGCGCCTCCAACTCGTCCACCACCTCGGGGCCCATCCCCTCGAGCACCTGGCGGGCGCTCTCACGGACACGGACCCTGTCATCCTGCAGCGTCGCCAGCAGCGCGGGACGGGCCTGGGAGGAGGCCAGCCGCCCCAATATCTGGACGGCCGCTAGGCGGACGGCTTCGGCCCGGTCAGCGAGGGCCTGTTCGGCCGCCTCCAGCGCGAGTTCACGCACCCAGAGCAGCGCGGTGGGCGAAACGACGGCGGCGATGGCCTGCGCGGCCGCCCGGCGGACTCCTTCGTGCGGGTCGGCCAGGTGTGGCGTCAGCGTGCGCACGAAACGAGAATCGCCCATCTCTCCCAGGGTGGAGAGCGCCAGCGCGCGCAGTGCAGGGTCGGCGGCGGCGAGCAGTTGGTTGAGGGTGCTGGCCGCCACGGTGAGATAGTACAGGTCGCCGGAGCGGAGCAGCAGCGAGATGGCCCGCACGCGCACGCCAGGGTCGGGGTCGTACAAGCGATCCAACGCCAGCGCCAGGAGGGATTCGCCTCCATCCTCCGCGCCTGCCCCACTCTGCCACTCGGTCTCTAGCACCGTCAGGGCGACGCGGCGCACCGTCCGGTCGGCGTCGGTCAGGCCGGCGGTGCAGAGCTGGCGCATCTGGGGATGGGAGAGGCCGGCGGACCCCACCAGCTCGAGGATACCGGCTCGCACCACGGGACTGCCCTCGCTGGCGAGTTCGGCCAACGCCGGCAGCGCGTCGCGGTCGCCGACCTCGTAAGCCAGTTGGGCCAGAAAGACGGTCGCGCCCTCGTCCTGGCTCTCACGCAACCGCGCTAACACGTGATCCAGCGCCGCCCGATCAGTGGCATCCCATTCCGCCCCGGCCAGTTGGTAAAGCTGGCTGTCCTCGGCTTTCAGGGTTTCTACCAATGCCTGGCTGTAGGCGCGGCGGACGTACCAAGTCACGCCGAGATAGCCCAATCCCACCACGCCCCCCAGGGCCAACAGGGGCCAGGGCAGTGCCCCGCCCGGGGGCACCAGGAACATGAGAAGACCGGCCAGCAGCGTAGCTACGGGGACCAGAATTCCGTTGACAAAGGCCCGGGCGCGCCCCTTGACCGCGCGTGGCACGCCATTGTAGAGCATATTATCCAGGGGATTGCGCACACCCGAGCGGAACCCCTTCTGGACAAAGAGGCCCAACACCGCCAGGGGGAACCGAGGAAAGACGGCCAACAAGCCATAACTTCCAACCGCCAGCGCGGGGTAGAACAGATTGGCCCATCCCACTCCCACCCGATTCACGATGCGAGTGAGCAAAAAGAGCTGGAAAGGGAGCGCGATGCCGTCAGCCAGACTCCTCAGCAGCCCAAACAACCCGGCCAGGTCATCCGCATCCTGGTAGTTCTGGGAAAAGATATGATCAACTTGAAAATTGAACAGCGCCAGCAACACAGTCATCAGTGTCGTGCCGATGGCGAGCAGTTGGAGCAGGCGCAGTTCGCGGATGGAACGCCAACCATGCCGAAAACCCTTCCATGCGCCCTCGGGTTGGCCGGCCGCCGGGACCAGGGTGGGCTCTCTCTGGATCCAGTGCGGAATGCGGGACGCCAGCCAGGCTCCCACGACCAACAGCCCAATCCAGATGTAGGGCACATTTTCGGCGTGCACGATGGGGATGACGACGAAACGGAGAACCGCCCCTCCCACGAGGCCAGCGATGCGGCCGGACGAGCCGATGAGGGGAAAGATCCGTCGGGCAGCGCGGGTATCGTAAAAGTCACTGACATAGGTCCAGGAATGAACCGCCAGGATAACGCGCACGGTGCAGCCGATCAGGTAGAAGAGATAGTAGGCGATGGTCAGATGATAGGTCAGCAGGAGACGGGTCAGGAGCAGGGAGAGTGCAGCGATTCCACAGATGGCGATCAACAGGCGCGTGTTGTCAATCCGATCCACAAAGGCGGTGTAGACGAGGGTGAAGGCCAGCGTCACCACGGCCTCGGTGAGGAAACGGAACGAGTAGGCGTCCGTCCCGATCTGGGCGAGAAAGAGGGCCTCGGCGGTCGTTTCACCCCACACAGAGCCGAGAATGAGCAGAAAGAAGAGGAGATAGAGAAGGGCCGTGCAACGGCCTTCCTCTGAGCGGACGTTGAGCAGCCGTCTCAACCACCCCTTCATCGCGGGTGCTCACTCCCTCCCGGCCCGTTTCCGTAGCTCGGCGGCCTGTCTTGCCAATTCCTGAAAGTAATCGGTTTCGGTGATGGCCTGGACCTGGCGCTCCCGCTTGGTGTGATCAATTTCGATGCGCAGTCGCTCGATCTGGTTTTGCAGCTGCCGCTCCCGCTCTCGCACCTGTTGGGCCTTTTCGATGGCGATGGCGGCCTGGGGCGCGATGGTCTCCAGCAGACGTTGATCGTTCTCGTCAAAGGCACCCACCCGGCTGTGGACCAGTTCCAGCGTGCCGACCAGCCGATCTTGAATGAGGAGCGGGACGCCGAGCAGCGAGCGGACGGGCACCTCCTCGCCAATCTGTTCTGCAACCGCCCGTTGATCCATCTGGGCCTGGATATCGGGCACGAGCAGGCCGCGCTTCTCCTGTCCGATCAGGCCGGTGAACCCCTCACCGATTCGATAGCTCGCCCCCCTGGTGTCGTCGAAACCGTTCTTGCCGCTCCAGGCGGTCACGATCAGCGCATCCTCCTGTTGATCGAACAGGGTGATCTCGGCGGCGTCGTAGACAATCACGTCGTACACCCGGTCGAGGACGGCTTGCAGTGTCTCGTCAACCTCCAGTGCAGCGGTGATGTCCTGGCCGATCTCGTAGACAGTGCGCAGCTCGCCCACCCGGCGGCGCAGGGCGAGCACCATGGCGCTAAAGACGCGCCCCAGGTGAGCGGTCTCATCCCGACCGGAGGTGATGTCCGCGATGTCGGCGGGATCGAAGGGCCGGTCGTTCTCCACGGCGACCGCCGCGCTGGCCAACCGGGTGATGGGACGTGTGATGCCGCGGGCCAGTAGAACAGAGATGACGAGCGCCGCGACGCCCACCACCCCCACGCTGATCCAGGCGAACGTCTCCAGTCGCTGCAAGGGGGCCAGGAACTGGTCCTCGGGCAGGTCCACGACCACGGTCCAGGAATGGGCCTCCAACGGGGTGTACCCGACGATGTGATAGCGCCGGTCGAGGGGGGAGTAGTAGCGATAGGAGCCGCCTCTCCGGGCCGCCATCAACTCGGAGGCCAGGTCGTCCATCCCCAGGCTTTCGGGGATGCGCGGCTGACCGTCCTCCCCAATACCAAACCGCTTCGACGATGCGATGACCTCGGCCGCCTCTGGCAGAAGCTCGCCCAGACTGTGGTACAGTAGCTCCCGGTTGGGATGGGCGATGACGACACCGTCTTGGTCCACCAGGTAGGCGATGCCCTCCGCCCCCACCGCGATATTGTCAATCGTCTTGCGGACATTGTTCTCCACATCGAGCTTCATATTGCTCATCCCGACGACCTCCCCCTCCTCCGTGAATACCGGGTAGGCGAGAAAGACGCCGTCCTGGCTGGTCACGCGCCCGACGATGATGTCCGAGATGAACGGGGCCGCTTGTTTGACGGCCACGTAATAGTCCCGGTCGGAGTAGTCGGTCCCGACCACCTCAGGGGGCACGTTCCACACCGCCATGGCGATGCCGTCCGCATTCAGGATGCCCGGATTGGGAAAGTCGGGGTGGGTCTCGGCAAAGTTCTGGAGCGTCTGGTAGATCAGGGGCTCCAGGGTGCGGCGCGCTTCCCCGGAGCTGGTCAGGTACTGCACCACCAGCGGATCGCCGGCCAGCGTGGCGGAGGTGCGCAGGTTCTCCACCAGCAGTTGGTTGACCTCGCTGGCGACGCTCTGCGACAGGACCAACAGGTTCTCCTCCGCGACTTGGGCGACCTCGCGCTGACCCTGGGTCAGGTTGTAATAAGCGGTGACGGACATCGGCACGAGGGCGAGTATCAGGAACGCGATGGTCAGTTTGGCGCCGATGGACCAGCGAAAGGCGGAGCCCTTTCCAGAACCAGACGTGTTCATAGCCTAACCTCCATGGCTGCGGTGAAGCAGTTGATATCGAATCTACTATGAGGCTCGATAGATGCGCCGACACAGCTTATTCTACCACGAAGACAGCCGGACACAAAGAGAAGGGCTGGGCGTCTGGCCGACGGAGGGCACAGGGCCATCGCGACCCCGCCTGCTATCACCCTGGGGACCCTCTGTCACCCGACCAGGTGCGCGCCATCTGGACCCGTTGGTGGAGCGGCGGGTGGTCGTAGAGAAGCCAGACCACCCACGGCGGCGGCTCCAATTCGGACAGATTTTGGTTGGCCAGACGGGTCATGGCGTCGGCAAAGGCCTCTGGACGGCCGGTGACCCACAGCGCGAAACGGTCGGCCAGTCGCTCCCGCCACCGCGAGTAGCCGTTGGTGAGAGGCATGAGAAGTAGCGAGAAGAGTCCCATCGCCAGGGCCAGCAGCGGCAGCGCCGCGACGTCGCCTGGCCCTTGCAAGTCAAAGGCCCGAACACCCCAACGGAGAAAGATGTGGGCCAGGTAGAGGCTGGCGACGGTCACCAGGGCCTGTACCACCATCCCGATCTCCACGTCGTGATGGACCTGGTGGGCCAGCTCGTGGGCCAGGATAGTCTCGATCTCGGCGGGCGTGAACTCTTCGTAGAGGGTATCCCCCAGAGCGATGCGCTTTGTCCGTCCCATGCCCATCACTACAGCGTTGGCAGCCCTGGTGCGAGAGCTTAGATTGATGGTATAGACACCCGCTACCTCGACGCCTGTCCGCCCGGCGAGCATCTCGATTCGCCGGCGCAACTCTTTATCCTCCAGCGGCGTCAGTTTGTAAAAGATGGGCAGGATGAGAACGGGAAAGATATAGCCCAGCACTACCGAGAGCGCCACCATGAGAATCGAGGCCCAGATCCACCAGCTCTGGGAATGAGTGCGGAGCAGCCAAAAGATCAACTCGACGATGGGGAATCCCAGGAGGACCTCCAGGCCCAGCATCTTGAACCAATCCATCCACCAGCCCCGGAGTGTCTGGGTGCTGAGACCGTACCGGTGGGGCAAAACGTAGCTTCTGTACCAGGAGAGGGGCAAGAAGAGGAGGGTGTAGGCCAGTCCCAGGGTCCCCACGTAGACAGCAACCTGTACCCATGGTGAGACGATTCCCAGGTTGACGATGAATTCGCGATAGGCCCGTGATGCGCCGGTGGCCAGGAAACCTATCACCAGCGCGAAAGAGATAAGCAGGTCCACCAGCAGGAGACGATGGCGGATGCGGGCATACTCGCGTGCCTGCTCCTGCCGCTGGGGATCGACGGCGACCTCTGAATGCTCTGGAGTGTCCATAGCTGATCCAATCATTTCGGCTCTACGCAGATTTGTGGGATAGGGCAGGTTTCCATACCTGCCCGGCGGGTAAGAAACCCGCCCTACAGGTGTATTTTCGCCTTCGTCACCTGCTGCTGCGAAATTTTCCCCCACGAATCCGTGTAGACCCATCATTTCTAATTTCACTGGCTTATCCATCCGGACCACCGGCGCTCCTTCTGCACTGGCGCATATTCTACCACGAAGATGCACAGATACCAATTCGCGAACGGGGATCGCCTGGCATCGTGACTACAATCAGATATAATAGGTGTAGAGGCTACAAATGGGACTTGGGAGGAAGTGATGTCATATCAATGGCTGTTGCTAGATGCCGACGGCACGGTATTAGACTATGACAGTGCCGAAGCCGCGGCGCTGGAGAAAGCTTTCACACAAGCGGGCCATCCGTACAGGCCAGCGTACCGCCAGGTCTACCGGCAGATCAATGGAGAAATGTGGCAACTGTACGAGCGGGGCGAGCTCTCTCCCGACGAGGTCAAGGTGCGCCGTTTCCAACACCTGTTCGCCGAGATTGACGTGGTGATTGATCCCCACGTATTCAGCAGGATATACCTGGCCCATCTCGCCGAAGAAGCAGAGTTCATTCCCGGTGCGCGAGCGCTTTTAGAGACACTGCACGGCCAAATAGGGATGGTGATCATTACCAATGGTCTGGGAGACGTGCAGCGGCGCCGTTTCTCTAAATCGGGTGTCGAAAAATACGTGATGGACGTGGTGATATCCGATGAAGTCGGCGCATCGAAGCCGGACTCGCGCATCTTTGATGTGGCCTTTGAGCGGATGGGGAACCCGAGACGTGAGGAGGTGTTGATCGTAGGAGACAGCCTGACGTCAGACATCGGCGGGGGCTCGGCGTACGGGATTGATACGTGCTGGTATAATCCCGTGGGCAGGGAAAGACCGGCGGATGCGGCCATCTGTTACGAGATAAAGGCGCTAAGCGAGCTGGAGGCGATCTTGACAGGAAAAGGCCGCGGATCAACAGAGTGAACTCGAACCGACGTATCCTGCTGCTCCGGTTCATTTGTCCCCTGGGAAGTGAGAGAGTATAATCAGCGCGTATGGGAAAGGACTTGCCTATGACCAACGCGAGGGCAGTGGCCCAGAACAGTCTGGCCGAGCGCTATCAGCCCGTCACAGCGGCCATCGCCGCCCAGTTGCGCGATATCGTCGGCGAACAGCACGTCATCTATGGCGATCCAGAACGCATGCTGGATTACGCGCACGACGAGGTGGCCGGAGCCGAACACGCCCATATGCCCGAAGTCGTGGTAAAGCCAGCGACAGCCGCCGAGATTTCCGAGATCATGCGATTGGCCAACCGCGAGCGCATCCCGATCACACCGCGAGGGGCCGGGTCGGGCCTCTCCTGCGGCGCGGTGCCGATCTATGGCGGCATTCTGCTCTCACTGGAGCGTATGAACCGCATCCTGGAGATCGACCGTCAGAACATGGTCATCATAGTGGAACCGGGTGTGGTGACCAACGAGATCAACGATGCCATCAGGGAATACGGGTTGTTTTACGCCGGCTACCCGATGAGCGTCGAGCTTTGCTTCATCGGCGGCAACGTAGCCGAGAACGCCGGCGGCGGCCGGGCTATCAAGTACGGCGTGACCGGGCGCTACGTGCTGGGGTTGGAAGTGGTGCTGCCCACCGGTGAGATCGTGCAGTTGGGCGGCAAGCGAGTCAAGGACGTCACCGGCTACGACCTGCTGCACCTGATGGTTGGCTCGGAGGGAACGCTGGGCATCTTTACCCGCATCACTCTCAAGCTGCTGCCGCTGCCCACAACCAGCGCCGTCCTGCTGATACCCTTCGCGGACGTATCCTCAGCCATCGGCGCGGTGCCGAGAATTATGACCCAGGGGCGGATCGTCCCGACCTCGGTCGAGTTCATGGACCGTCTATCGGTTCAAACCGCGTACGATTATCTGGACGAGCGTCCCCCTCATCCCGATATTGGCGCGATGCTGCTCATCGAAGTAGACGGCTACCATCAGGACCAGGTCGAGGCCGAGTTCAACGCCATCATTGATCTGTGCGTGGAGCTGGGGGCGTTGGACGTTTTCGTGGGCAGCACCCCCGCCACCGAAAGGCGGATGTGGCGTCCCCGCCAGAGCATAGCGGAGGCGTTCAAAACCATCTGCCCGGTGCAGAGTCTCGAAGATATCGTCGTCCCCCTGGCGCAGATCCCCGCTCTGATGCCCGAACTGGAGCGCCTCTCGCAGCAGTACAACGTGTTGATCCCCTGCTACGGCCATGCCGGGGACGGCAACTTGCACGCCACCATCGTCAAGCGGCCAGAGACGCCGCTGGAGGAATGGGAGATGCAACTACCGACGATCCTGAAGGCCCTGTATGACGTGGTTTCTGGGCTGGGGGGGACCATCAGCGGGGAACACGGCATCGGCTCCAAGCGGGCCCAGTATCTGCCGCTGGTGATGGAACCGACACTGATCACGCTCCAGCGGCGCATCAAACACGCCTTCGATCCGCTCAATATCCTCAATCCCGGCAAAATATTCCCCGCAGAATCACTTGGGGAAGGGAGGTGATGGGCGGAAAAGTTCGGACCCACTTGCACGCGTTCACGAAATAGAGAAGGAAGGAGTAGAATGGCTGTAAAGAACATCCTGATGCTCGTCGGTGATTTTGTAGAAGATTACGAGGTGATGGTCCCCTTTCAGGCATTGCAGGCGGTAGGGCATGTCGTTCACGCGGTTTGCCCCGACAAAAAGGCCGGCGACAAGGTTCGGACGGCGGTTCACGATTTCGAGGGAGACCAGACCTACAGCGAGAAGCCAGGCCATAACTTTGCGCTTAACGCCACCTTCGACGAGGTAAAGGCCGAGGAGTACGACGCCTTGGTGATCCCTGGTGGTCGGGCGCCCGAATACATCCGCCTCAACGACCGGGTGCTCGACCTGGTGCGTCACTTTGCCGAAGCAAACAAGCCCATCGCAGCCATCTGCCACGGAGCGCAAGTGCTGGCAGCGGCCGGCGTGCTGCAGGGAAGAGCGTGCTCTGCCTATCCCGCCGTCGGGCCAGACGTGCGAGGGGCTGGCGGCGAATACGTGGACATACCTGTAGACCAAGCCCACGTGGAGGGCAACCTGGTCACTGCCCCGGCCTGGCCGGCCCATCCCGACTGGCTGGCCAAGTTCCTGGACCTGCTGGGGACCAAGATCGAACCTTAAGCCACGCCGGGAAATCAAAGGACTCGACGATCAGGGCTTGGCAGTCAGGCCCTGATCGTATCTTGGTGGCTCGTTGCGGCTCTTGCCGCCGCCCTAGCGGCGTTGACTGCTATCCTGCGCTGGGGTATAATCATTCCACTATCCGCAAATTTAACCCAGCGCATACCAGAAATGAGGATGTATGCCCCGAACCTATGTGGCCCTGGATTTAGAGACCACCGGCCTCGATCCCGAACGGGATGCCATCATTGAAATCGGCGCGGTCAAGTTTCGTGACCACGCGATAGTGGACACTTTTAACACGTTCGTCAACCCTGGACGCTCCATCCCCCGCCCGATCACTGAACTGACCGGCATTCAAGACGCCGACGTCGAGAATGCCCCCCACCTGCACGACGTGTTACCCCAACTGGCCCAGTTCGTCGAGCAATGGTCCATCGTCGGGCACAGCGTCAATTTTGACCTGAGCTTTTTACGGCGTCACTCCCAGGCGTTCGAGAGCGAGAACCGGGACGGTCATCTGGATACATTCGAGCTGGCCAGCGTGCTGCTCCCCCACGCCGAACGGTACAGCCTAGAGTCGCTGGCGCGAGAATTGGGCATCGAGATGGAGCAGACCCACCGGGCGCTGGACGACGCCCTGGCGACTTGCCATCTCTTTGGCCGCCTTTTACATCAAGCCGCCCAACTCCCCCCCCGTCTGCTCCAGGAGCTTGTCCGCCACAGCGAACGGAGCCAATGGTCCGCCAGCCCGTTTTTCTGCGCTGCCCTGGAAGAGGCCGCTTCCTCCGACCGCCGAGCTAAACCGGACGATCTTGCCGGGACATTGCTGCCCCCGCCGACCCGGAGACCCCGTCCTCTCCAGCCAGTTGCCGAGAGGACCCACCTGGACGTGGACCGACTGGCAGCCCTGCTAGAAACCGACGGGGAGTTTGCAGCCCGCTTTCCCGGCTATGAATACCGCCCCCAGCAAGTCCGCATGCTGCGCCAGGTGGCGGAGACGTTCAACCAGGGCAGACATTTGCTGGTCGAGGCTCCCACCGGCGTCGGCAAATCCCTGGCCTATCTCATACCGGCCGTCCAATGGGCAGTGCAGAACAGTGAGCGGGTCGTCATCTCTACCAACACCATCAACTTGCAGGAACAACTCTACCACAAGGACCTGCCCGACTTGATGCAGATTCTACCGTCTGACTTTCGCGCCACGATCCTCAAAGGACGCTCCCACTACCTCTGTCCGGCGCGCCTGCAAGCGATGCGCCGCCAGGGCGCCAAATCCCCCGCTCAGGCTCGCGTGTTGGCCAAAATTCTCGTCTGGCTGCTGGAAACGACGACAGGAGACGGCGACGCCCTCTTCCTACCTGATCCGACCGAACGGGCTATCTGGTGGCAGCTCTCGGCCGACCACGAGGGATGCCAGCCTGAACGCTGCCACCACTTCCGGGAAGAGATCTGCTACTTTTACCGCGCCCGACACGCCGCCGAGGCGGCCCACCTCATCATCGTCAACCACGCCCTGCTGTTAGCGGACGTCGCCGTTCAAAATCGCGCCCTGCCCGAGTACAAGCACCTCATCATAGACGAAGCCCACCACCTGGAATCAGCAACCACCGCCGGTCTCAGCTTTGAGACGAACGACCAGCGCATCCACAGAATCCTGGGCGAGATCGGACAGTTGAGCCAGGATGGTCGTGTGACCGGCCTGCTGGCGGATGTGATTGGACGGTGTCAACGGGCCCAACTGCCCGATAAAGTAATGCGAGAGATAGAACTCTTGGTGGGCAAAATCGGCCTGGTGACCCGGCGGGCCCAACACCAGGTCGCCGATTTTTTCGATTGTTTACAGTCATTCGTAAACGAGCAGCAGGCCGACACCCACAGTCAGTATACCTTCCGGCTGCGCATCACGTCGGGACTGCGAGTCCAGCCAGCCTGGGAGATGGTCGAAATCGCTTGGGACGACGCCGATGCGCCCTTGCACGCTATCGTGGACGGGTTGAACCGCTTGGAGGGAGACCTGGACGCTCTGAGTGATTTCGACATCCCCGATGTTCAGGACTTGCAGGCTCAGATTCTGGGACTGGCGCGACAACTGGAAGAGAACCGAGACTGGCTCACTCGAATGATCACCCAATCTGACTCGTCCTTCATCTACTGGCTGGAATCGGAAGCCCAACGGGAGCGGCTGACTCTGCACGCGGCCCCCTTACATGTGGGGCCGCTGGTGGAGACCCACCTGTTCCACCAGAAAGAATCGGTCGTGCTGACCTCGGCCACACTGCGCACCAACGGAACGTTCGACTTTTTACGCGAACAGTTATGCGCCTGGGACGCGGACGAACTGACCGTCGGCTCTCCTTTCGATTACAAGAACTCGACCCTCGTCTACCTGATAGATGACATCCCGGAACCAGGCCAACAAGGGTACCAGCAGGCCGTGGAACAGGGCATGGCAGCCCTCTTCAAGGCGACCGAGGGCCGCGCCCTGGCTCTCTTTACATCCTACAGCCAACTGCGGGCCACACTGCGGGCCATCGAGGCTCCCCTAAACCAGACCGGGATCACCATTCAGGCCCAGGGACAGGGCATCTCACGGGGGCAGTTGCTGGACGACTTTCGAACGGGCGAGCGGCGGGTATTGCTGGGCACGCGCAGCTTTTGGGAGGGCGTGGACGTACCCGGCGAAGCATTGAGCTGTCTGGCCATAGCCAAGCTGCCGTTCAGCGTCCCCAGCGATCCCATCTTTGCCGCCCGGGCCGAGACCTTTGACCAACCGTTCATCGAGTACGCCGTGCCGGAGGCTATCCTGCGTTTTCTACAGGGGTTTGGGCGGTTAATTCGCACGCGCACCGATCGCGGAGTCGTCGTCGTATTCGACAAGCGCCTGCTCAGCAAAAGCTATGGCCCGCTGTTTATCGAATCGCTGCCTGACCCAACGATACGCCAAGGAGCACTGACGCTGCTGCCCAGCGCCACCGCCGAGTGGCTTTCTCGCTGATCCACACCGCCGGCAGCCAGACCATCGCCGCATCGTCTCCTCTGGTTGACGAGGCGCACATTCGCAGTAAACAGTAGAAAAACCGATGGGGAATCAGGTGGATTTGGAGCACAGAACCAGAGAGCAACTCTTTCAGGAACTGGACGACCTGCGCCACCGCATCGCCGAGCTGGAGGCGGCTGAAACCGAACGGAACCAGGTGGAACAGGCGCTGCGCCAGAGCGAGAAACAGTTCCGCATCATCGCGGACTTTACTCACGATTGGGAGTATTGGATCGATCCGGCCGGAAATTACATCTACGTCTCGCCATCCTGCGAGCGGATCACCGGGTACAGCGCGGACGATTTTCTGGCGGCCCCACACCTGCTGGAAAAAATCATCCATCCCCAGGACCGGACTGCATTTGCCCAACACACTTGCAAAGAATCAAAACAGAACGCCGAACTCTCGACCGAGTTCCGCATCATCACCTCCACCGGCGAGACGCGCTGGATTCACCACGTCTGTCAACCGGTTTACGACGATGGGAGCGAGGCCGGACGCCGGGCCAGCAACCGCGCATCACCGAGCGCATTCAGACAGAAGAGGCGCTGCGCCAACGGAACCGCCAACTGGCGCTGCTGAATCAGGCCAACCAAGTGTTGACCTCTAACCTGGACCTGGACCAGGTGCTGATGGCCGTTCTAGAAGAGGCCCGTCGGCTGCTGAACGTAGCGGCCGCCTCTGTGTGGCTCTCGGATCCAAAGACAAGTGAACTGACCTGCCTACAAGCCGTCGGTCCGCAGAGCGACCTGGTGCGGGGCTGGCGGCTGCAACCGGGAGAGGGCATCGCCGGCTGGGTCGCTCAAAGCGGCGAGGCCGTCATCGTGCCGGACACGGGGAGCGACGAGCGTCACTTCAAGGGCGTGGACCGCCAGATTGGACACGAGAATCCCTCTATCATCAGCGTGCCGCTGCGAGTCCGGCAAAACGTGTTCGGCGCGCTCCAGCTTTTGGACGATCAAGTGGACCGCTTCAGCCCAGCGGATCTGGCGCTGGTGGAACCACTGGCCGCTTCGGCTGCCATCGCCATTGAGAATGCCCAGCTCGTCCAGATGCTGCGCCAACGCACCATCGAACTGGAGGCCCGCAACGAGGAGCTGGCCGCATTTGCCCACACGGTGGCCCACGATCTGAAAAATCCCCTGGCCCGCATCGTGGGGTTCTCCGAAACCCTGGTAGAGCAGTGCCCCACTATGTCAACGGAGGAACTGGGAGCCTACCTGTACAAAATCGCCAGGACGGGCCGAAAAATGAGCCGCATCATTGATGCCCTTCTGTTGTTGGCCGGTGTACGGGATATGCAGGTCGAGATGCAGCCCCTGGATATGACGGGTATCATCGAAGAAGCCCGACAACACCTGGCCCCGGAGATAGAAACTCGCCAAGCCACCCTCCTCCTCCCCGACGAGTGGCCTCTGGCGTTAGGATATGCTCCATGGGTCGAGGAAATCTGGGTCAACTATATCAGCAACGCCGTCAAGTACGGCGGCGCTCCCCCGCACATAGAGTTGGGGTCAGAGAGGCAGCAGGATGGCATGGTTCGCTTCTGGGTGAAGGACAACGGCCCTGGCATATCCCCAGCCGCTCAACAACGTCTGTTCACTCCCTTCACCCGCCTCGATCAGGTGCGCGGCGAAGGCCACGGGTTGGGACTCTCCATCGTGCGTCGCATCGTGGAGCGGATGGGGGGAAAGGTGGGAGTGGAGAGCAGAAGAGATCAGGGCAGCCTGTTTACCTTCACCCTGCCAGCCGCCGGAGAAGGAAAAGTGTAATGGACATTCTGGGCATTGATATTGGAGGCTCTGGCATCAAAGGAGCGCCAGTGAACGTCAAAAAAGGGACGCTGACCGCACAACGATTCCGCATCGCCACCCCTCAGCCCTCCACCCCAGAAGCTGTCGGCGATGTCGTGGCGGACGTGGCCGCCCACTTTGCGTGGACCGGGCCCATCGGCTGTACCTTCCCGGCGGTGGTCAAGGACGGCGTCACCTATACCGCCGCCAACGTAGACCAGGCGTGGATTGGCTTTGACGGCAGAAAACTGCTCGAAAGGAAAACTGAATGCCCGGTCACCCTGATCAACGACGCCGATGCGGCCGGCATTGCTGAGGTGAGATTCGGCGCCGGGCGCACCCATCGCAAGCGAGGCGTGATTTTTGTCCTCACGTTCGGCACGGGCATCGGCAGCGCCATCTTTGTACAAGGAGTGCTGCTGCCCAACTCGGAACTGGGCCACATCGAAATGAACGGCATAGAGGCCGAGGAATACGCCTCCGACCGCATCCGCCAGGAACAACGATTGAGCTGGAAGGAGTGGGCCGCCAGGGTCAACGAGTATCTACACCTGCTAGAAGCTCTCTTTACACCCGACCTGTTCATCGTAGGTGGTGGAGCGAGTAAAAAGACCAAGTTTCTGCGCCACCTCGGTGCCCAGGCTGACATTGTTCCTGCTCAGATGCGCAATGAAGCCGGAATCGTCGGCGCCGCTCTGGTCGCCCAAACCGCGATCAAGGAATCAAGGAATGACGGCAGTAAACCGCTCGAGATAACATGAATCAGCTTTGGTTCGCCGGTCAGGACATCCCCGCCACGCTTTTTTGGAGCTGGCGGGGACAGCCCCTCTACATCATTTACATCTACCTACGCGGCCAACTGACCCTCACCCTGCCCATCTTTTTGGGCGCGATGCTCTTTGGCCAGATCATCACCCCCATCGTCTGGTACGACCTCGTCGGAGTGGTGAGCCTGGTCGTCAGCTTTGTGACCGCGATGGCCTACCTGTTCTACCACCGCTACTCCCCCCACATCCGCGCTTTCCTGTCCACCCTGATCGCCGGCGAACCGCCCGACCGGGAACTGGCCACAAAAGCCTGGATCGAGGCCGTCAACTACCCTGCCCGGGTGGTCGGCTGGACGATGCTAGTCGCGATTCTGGCCTACACCACTCAGGCGCTCTACTTTTTCCTGTTCACCCAGTTTGGACTGGCGTTGATCTTGCAAGGGTGGATTGTCTCCCTCTCCTCGACCGTCGCTATCGCCCTGGTATTTTTTGTCTTTTACCTGGAACGGATGATGTACCCCATCTCATCCCTGGCCCTGGCGGCCGGCGCCAGGGCCAACTTGACCGATCACCGCATCGTCCACTTTCGCCTGCGCGTCAAGCTGCTGGTGCTCATTCTCCCCATCTTGATCGTTCCACTGGTGACGTTGGGATTGTTCGGGTACAGCCAGATCGTACGGCTGGGGGCAGACCCCACCAACAGCCTGCTCCTGACCGGGGCCATCACCTCCTTTATCAGCGTGGTCGGGGTAACCCTCGCCCTGCAACTGGTCCGTAGTGTTCTGGTACCCGTGCAAGAGCTTGAGCGAGTGATCGAAGCAGTCGCCAACGGCGACCTGGAAGCCCGCGTGCAGCCCTATACCAGCGACGAATTGGCTGTCCTCGGCCAGCACTTTAACACCATGGCCAAACGATTGGCCGAGCAGGAACAGCTCAAGACCGCCTTCGGACGGTATGTGAGCGGCACGGTCCGCGACGGAATTCTCAATGGCCAGATCAGCCTGGGAGGAGAACGGCGCGAAATCACCATTGTGTTTACCGACATCCGTGATTTTACCGCCTGGTGCGAACGAACCTCTCCTGAAGACATCATTCAGACTCTGAATGCCTACTATGAAAACCTGGTCCAGATCCTGATGGATCACGGAGGCACCGTCACCCGCTACACTGGTGACGGCGTTCTGGTCCTCTTTGGCGCTCCTCTGAACGACCCCTACCATGCCCTTCACGCTGTAGAGGCCGCTCTCAAGGCCCAGGAGATATTGAACAACTTTAACGCCATTCGACACACGGTCAACGCCTTCGAACTGCGCACCGGGTTCGGCATTCACACCGGCACCGCCGTCGTTGGCAGCATCGGCTACGAAGCCCGCGCCGAGTACACGCCCATCGGCGACCCGGCCAACGTGGCCAGCCGCATCGAAGACCTGAACCGGGAACTGGGGACATCCATCCTGATCTCCCGCGCCACCTACGAGCGCATTGCCGCTCACATCACCATCGGCAAGACCGCCGAAACCCACGTCAAAGGACGGGTAAAGCCCGTCCAGGTGTACGAGGTACTGGGATTGAGCGCCAGCCAATGATCAACCCAAGAACCACCAACTCGAGACCCTGGAGGCAACTTTTCCGATTGGCGTTCGTATGGTATAAAGGGAAAGAAGAAAGTGCTTCCAGAGAGGAGGTAGAACATGGAACTGTTACTATCGGCGATATCGGCCGGCGGACTCGTCGGCGCCGGCAACCAATATCTCTGCCTGGTCGTGCTGTCACTGGCCGCCAGGTTCGGCTTGGTGGAGTTGTCCACACCGGTCGCTTTTATGACCTCGTGGTGGTTCATCGGCCTGATGGCTCTGTTCTGGCTGCTCACCATTCTACCAGCCTACGGCTCCCTCATCAGCCCCGGAGTGATGAACGTTCTCAACACCATCACCAACTTGGTGAGCGGCTTTATGGTCCCCATCTCGGCCGCCCTGCTGACGCTCGCCTCGGTCGGCGTCATCGCCGAGATGCACCCCGAACTGTACCACTTTCTGCAATCCCTCCAGATTTTCGACGCCACCGGCCAGTCTGTGGGCGCCACCGGCTGGCTGATGGCCGGTGGCGGGGCCCTGACAGCCACCGCGCTGACCGGGGCCAAATTTCTGGCCAAGCCAGCCCTCAGCACCGCCACCGGAACCACTGGCAGCACGTCCGCCCCAACCTATGCCACTATCGAAAACGCAGCCTCGATCTTGCTGATGGGATTGGCCTACGTCCTGACCCAAATCAACCCCTGGCTGCTGGTCGGGCTGTTTGCCATCGTCACCCTGCTCATCTTGGGCGTCCTGGCCTGGGCCATCTACCAATTATGGAAATTGGGCCGGGGCATCGGCCAGGCAATTCGCCTGCTCGAATCCCATCCCCAAGCCGGGCTGGCCGTCATCACCGAATTCTTTGTCTGGGGGTCGGGCTGGCTGCTCTGGCGCCACTGGAACCGGGGCATCGTGCGGCTGATCCTATGGAGTGTGTGGGCCATCATCGCCTTCTTTGCCACACCGGCCATCGGCGCCGTGGTGAGCGTGGCCCTGGCCCCCGTTTCGTTCCTCGCCTTTCTCGCCTCGGTGCTGACCCTGGGTGCCGGTGTGGCGATGGTGATGGGCGGGCTGTACGTCGGGGCCAGGTCGGCCGGAGAACTGCTGCACACCTTTGACGACGCCGGTCACCCGATCTCGCATCTGGCACACAGCGCACCCACACCGGCCCAATGAGCAATCATCGCATCAGAGCCCGGGTGATCTACTGGTCGAAAACGGGCAACACCGAAAAAGTAGCCCACACCATCCACGCCGCCCTGGCAGCGAACGGCGTCGAAACTGGCGTCCTGTCGGTGCAGGACGCCACAGACATTGATTTCTACGCCTACGACCTGCTCTGCATCGGCTTCCCCTCCTACCGCTGGTCTCCCCCCCGGCCAATGGACAACTTTCTCAAGTTCAATCGCTACCGGCAGCAGGGACGGGTCCGGGTTGGAGCACCCCCCATTCCAGGCCGGTACGTACTCATCTTTTGCACCTATTCCGGCCCCCACACCGGCATCCGAGAGGCGATCCCGGCCGGCCTGTACGCTGGGCAATTCTTTGAGCACCTCGGGTTCACTGTGCTGGACGAGTGGTACATCGTGGGCGAGTTTCACGGTTCGGCAGAGGCCAGCACCCAGGGGCGGTTGGGAGACATCAGAGGCCGCCCCGACGCGGAGGACCTGGAAAAAGTCACCCAGGACGTGAACCTCCTGCTGCAGCGCATCCAGGCGAAAGGAGAAGCGCCATTTTGAGCCACGAATCCGACTCTGTGCCCTGCTCCCGCTGTGGGTGGCCCGTCTCCCCCCGCGACGCGATCTGCATCATCTGTGGACAGCGCAACCCCGGCGCGTACAGCGCAAACCCCATCCTCACCACCATAGTCCGTCTGAGGCGCACGGGACGCCGCCTGTGGACTCGCCTGGTGTACCGCTGGCAGCCCCGCCTGCACCACTCCCCCAGTGCACACACGACCGTCTCCTGGGACATGCTGGTCGCCCCCCGCTCCTACATCACCGGCATCATAGCCGCTTGCGTCGCTCTGTACGTCATAGCGATCGTGCTGGGAACCGTCTGGCAGCCCAGCCTGAGCCATCTCCTCACCCCCAGTAACCTGGCCCTCTACAAGCTGGGCATGACGGGTCGCTTTCCTATCGCCAACGGCCGCTGGTGGTCTCTGATCACGGCCATCTATTTGCACGGTAGCCTGCTTCACATCGCCTTCAACATGCTGGCCGTCTACCAGATCGGCCCCCTGGTAGAGCGGCTGTTCGGTCCTGCCCGGTTCTTTATCCTGTACACTCTCTCCGGCCTCTGCGGTGCGCTCCTCTCCACCCTGGCCGGTACTCCCCTGACTGTCGGCGCATCCGGCGCCATCTTTGGCCTGATGGGCGCCTTGATCTATTTCGGCTACCGCCAGAACGACCTACCCCGCTTCCTGCCCATCCTGCGTTGGGCCGCCATCAACTTTCTCCTCGGCATGGTCACCCCGCAGGTGGATAACTGGGGACACGCTGGCGGGTTCGTGGGCGGCGCACTGGTCGCCGCTGCATTTATGAGCCACAGCAGCCGCCGCCTCTCCTACTTGCTGTACCGGCGGTTAGCGACCATCGCTCTGGTCGCGACAGCCATCGCCATCGGTATATCCTTCCTCCTCCCCACCGGGTTGACGTACTAGGCCGGACGTCTATGATCCAGATCACCCCTACCATCGCCATCGCCGAGAGCGAAATCGAGTTCAGCTTTGTCCGCGCCTCCGGCCCCGGCGGTCAGCACGTCAACAAGGCCGCCACGGCTGTGCAGCTCCGTTTCGACGTCCTCAACTCCCCCAACCTGCCCGACGATGTGCGCAAACGGCTGCTGCGCCTGGCCGGCCAACAGGCGACCAAGGAAAGCGTGCTGGTCATCAAGGCTCAACGATTCCGCTCCCAGGAGCGCAACCAACAGGACGCTCTGGAACGGCTCGCTGCCCTGATTCGACAAGCAGCCAAGAAACCGAAACGCCGCCGAAAAACTCGGCCCTCGGCCGCTGCCAAACGACGGCGGTTGGAGGCCAAGCGCCGCCAGAGTCAAAAGAAACGGCTGCGCCGCCCCACCCCGTCCTCGGAATACTGAGCATTGAGAGGAGCAATGGTATGAAACGCTGGCACCGCATCTCCCTGATCGCCGTCGGGCTGCTACTGACAGTCGCACTGATCAGCCCGCTGCTGATCCCCATCCCCCCCCTGGAGGACACCCTCCCACCGGGGCAACTGGCCGACCCCGACAGTCAATTCATCCAGGTCAACAGCCTATCCGTCCATTACAAGACGCTGGGCGCGGGGGAGTCGACTCTCCTGCTGCTACACGGCTTCGCCGCCAGCACCTTTTCCTGGCGCCAAGTGATGGCCCCGCTGTCCGAGATGGGGCGCGTGGTCGCCTTCGACCGCCCCGCGTTTGGCCTGACCGAGCGCCCCCTCCCCGCCCCGTGGCCCGGCGACTGGGAATCAGAGCGCGCCAACCCCTACACCACCGCCGGGCAGGTCGCGCTGACCGTTGGGCTGATGGACGAGCTGGGAATCGAGCGGGCCATCCTGGTGGGCAATTCGGCCGGGGGCGCCGTCGCCATGCAGACCGCCCTGAATCACCCCGAGCGGGTGGAGACGCTGATCCTGGTCGACCCGGCCGTCTACGCCCAAGGCAGCCGGGCAGCCTGGATCCGATTCCTCTCCAACACCCCCCACATGCGCCGCGTGGGGCCGCTCATCGTGCGCCGCATCCAGGATTGGGGCGTGGACTTTGCCCGCTCGGCCTGGCACGACCCTTCCCAAATCACGCCCGAGATCTGGGAAGGCTACCTCAAGCCCCTGCGAGCACAGAACTGGGACCGCGCCCTGTGGGAGCTGACCCGCTCCGCTCGACCCTCGGACCTGCCAGAGCGGCTGGACGAGCTGACGATGGACTGCCTCATCGTCACCGGAGACGATGATCGTATCGTGCCGACTGACCAGTCCATCCGCCTGGCGAGCGAGCTGCCCAACGCCGAGCTGGTCGTGATCCCTAGCTGCGGCCACGGGCCCCACGAGGAGTGTCCAGACCAATTCCTCCGGGCCGTGACCGAATTCTTGAAAGGACGTGCAGAATGACCCAGGGCAAACATCTATTCATGCAAAGCCTGATCGCCCGGAACGTGCGCTATATCTTTGGCAACCCCGGAACCACCGAGACCCCGCTGCTCGACTGCCTGGCCGACTATCCCCAGATCGAATACATCCTGACGCTGCACGAAGGGGTCGCGGTGGGCATGGCCGACGCCTACGCCCTGGCCGCCGGCCAGCCAGCCGTGCTGAACCTCCACGTCGCGCCAGGGCTGGGCAACGGCCTGGGTATGCTCTACAACGCCTTTACGGGTCGCTCCCCCGTCATCATCACCGCTGGGGAGCCAGACACGCGGCTGCGGCTGCGGGACCCCCTGTTGAGCCACGACCTGGTCGCTATGAGCGCTCCCTTCACCAAGTGGAGCGTCCGGGCCGAGCGGGCGGACGAGCTACCCCTAATCCTCCATCGCGCCTTCAAAATCGCCCAGGACCCACCGAGCGGCCCGGTGTTCATCGCCCTGCCCGTGAACGTGATGGAAGAACAGGCCGACGCCCGCCCCTTCCCACCAGCCCGCCCGTTCACCGGCGCCAGGCCGGACCCCGACGCCCTCCAAGAGGCCGCCTCCATCCTCCTCCGGGCGCGCCGGCCCGTCATCGTCTGCGGGGCTGGCGTCTCCCGTGCCCACGCCCAGGCGGAACTGGTCTCCCTGGCCGAGCGGCTGTCCGCTCCCGTGTGGAACACCCTGCTGACCTCGGCCGTCAACTTTCCGATGCACCATCCCCTGTTCCGAGGCGAGCTGACCGACAACCAGGCCCATATCCGACACTGCCTCGGCGAGCCGGACGTCGTGCTGCTGGTGGGGGGACATTTTTTCTCCGAGGTCTTTTACACCCCCACCCCTTCCTGGCCGGCCGAGGCGGCCGTGATCCAGATCGAGGCCGCGCCGGAGGCCCTGGCCCGCAATGTCCCCGTCACTGTCGGACTGGTGGCTGACCCCAGGGAGAGCCTGCAAGAGTTGGACACCCTGGTCGCGGCCGGGGCGACGGCCGAGTTCCAGGCCGCCAGCGCCGCCCGCCGGGAGGAGTACGTCAACCTGAGGCTCCAGGAGCGGCAGGAATGGAAGCGTTCACTGCGGGAGGGGTGGGATCTGCGGCCCATGACCATCGCGCGGCTGATGACCGAGCTAGGGCCCGCCCTGCCACCGAACGTGGTCGTGGTGAGCGAGGTGAACACCGGCCGGCGCGACCTGATCCGCGCCATCCCCTTCGAGCGGCCGGGCGACTATTATGGCTCCCGGGGCGGGGGCATCGGCCAGGGACTGCCCGGTGCGTTGGGCTGCCGGCTGGCCCACCCTGACCGTCCCCTCCTGGCCCTTTCTAGCGACGGCTCCGCCCTCTACTCTATCCAGGCCCTGTGGACGGCCGCCCACTACCACCTGCCCATCACGTTCGTCATCCTCAACAACCGGGCCTACCAGATCGTCAAGCAGAACCTGGACCGGTACCGCGACTTTTTCGGCGTGTCAGGGAGCGGGTATCCCCACCTGGACCTGACCGAGCCGGACATTGACTATGTCCAACTGGCCCAGGGGTTCGGCGTGCCGGCGCGGCGGGTGGAGGACCCGACAGAGATCGGGCCAGCCGTCCGGGCGGCCTTCGAGACGGAGGAACCCTACTTGCTCGACGTATTGGTCAGCGCCGGTCCATAGCGCAGGACCGCCGCGCCCCAGAGCGCCAGCAGCCCAAATCCGACGGCGCACACGAGCAGCCCCCACCCAGCCCCCACCGGGCGGTCGTACAGCGCGGCGATGAGAGGGCGCAAGCGGACAAACTGCCACACCGGGGGAACGATGCCAACGAGGACCAGCAGACCGACGAACGCGCCGTGGCCACGCCCTGACCACCGACTTGCCAGGGGCGTCAGCAGCACCAGGGCCGTCCCTGTCAGCATCAGCCAGAACTGTCCCCGATACGTCGGATCGAGGGTCGGTGGGATGCGGGTCGCCAGCCATTGACGCCCACCATCAACGATGGAATAGGGCAGTAACATCGCCACCAGCACGGCGACGACCGGGAAAGCGACCAACCACCCTACGAGGCGAGAGCAGCCCCGCGCGGCGCACAGCGTCAGCAGGATAGCCGCCGCGATCAGGGGGAGATAAAACAGCGGACGGTGGACGACCACGGCCCCGCTCTGAACCTCTGGAAAGAACTTGGCAAACTCGGCCAGTTCGAACCCGGTCACCGTCAGGGCGGCGGTTCGGTGGGCCACCCACGGACCGAAATACCCGCCCAGCACCAGCGCGAGACCCACAAGGCCCAGCCTGGAACGCAGCACCCGATTTCGAAAATCCAGCCTCACCGCTCAGTCTTCCCAGTCCGGGCGCCGCTCCGAGACGAAGCGAAAGACCTCCGGCTCCTCGTCGAACACGTCCACCTGGTTCCAGGGCAGCTCGGCGAAATAGGGCGGCAGCGGCACCCGGGCCGGCGGCTTGATGTTGGGCGTGGATGGGGGAACTGGTCGCAGCGGACGCTGGGGCCGAACCCGCTCCCGCAGTACCCGACCATCCTCCGCCAGGAAGCCGACATACTCCCCATCCCGGGTGTAGACCTCCCGCCCATCCAGCCAGGCGATCCACTCCCCCCGGGTGTCGTACAGCCGCCCCTCGCCCTCGTCCAGCAGCGCCACCCAATCACCGGCCGTGGAGTAAATAGGCTTCATCGGACCTCCGATCACGCCGTCTCGATCTCTAATCCTGGTCGAACGACTTGGTGCTGCGCTGACGACGAAACGCCATATTGACCGCGCTCTTGGCCGCATCGGGAGCAGCGGCCATGGCGTTGAGAAACTGTCGCTGCTCGACCGCCATCTTTTCGGCCTCGTCGTCGCCCAGCAGCGCGGCATAATTCCGCAGCTCGTCCACGCTCGAACGGGCCTGATCGGCGGCCGCCGCTCGCCCACTGACGGCCGCCGCCCGCGCGGCTCCCAACACACTGCGGGCCTTCATCTGCTCCAGCACCCGCTCGACCACCGGCAGCACGGCCCCCTCTCGACGGTCAAAGCCGGCCGGGGCGACGAACCGCACCGTCACCACGTTCAGCGGCGTGACCAAATCGCTCCCGGCGGGAGAACAGTACGTCAGCCGCCCTTCGATCGGCAGCCGCGAACCGACCGCCTGACCCGGCAGCAGCAATCGCAGCACCACCTCGAGCTGGGTATCCACCGGAATGTCGCCCACCCGGACCGTCGAGTTCGTCGCGACGGCATACGCGGGCGAGAAGGACTGCAAGCCGGTCCCGGCCGGCAGGCTCAGGTGCAGCGCCGCGTCCCGGGCGGCCAGTGCGCTGACCTCGCCCAACTCGCCGGAGACGTAGGGCGCAATCTGATGCGCGCTCTGGACGTGGTAGAATCGTCCGCCCCCCTGCACCGCCACCTCTACCATCAGCGCCTCGTTATAGTCGCTCCCCACGCCCAACGTCGAGACGGTGACTCCCTGCTGACGGCCCTGGAACGCTCGCTCTCCCACCTGCTCCAAATCGGTCTCGCCCACGTTCGCCTGCCCATCGCTGAGCAGCAGCACCAGGTTGGTCTCTTGCGGATCGCCCAGCATAGCCTCGATGCCAGCCTCCAGCCCACCGCACAGAGCAGTCCGGCCGCCGGCCTCGACCTGGCGCAGGGCCTCCTCCGCCTCCTGACGCCGCCGGGCGTCCATCGGGCCCGGCTTGAGCACCGTCCTGATCTGATTGGAAAAGGTGACCAGGGAGAAGATGTCTCCATCGTGAAGCCGGCGCACCGCCTGGCGCACCGCCTCCCGGGCCGACTCGATCTTGTGTCCCCGCATCGAGCCGGACACGTCCAGCACAGCCGCAAACCCCATCGGCTCCCGACCGCTCTCGGTCGGCGCTGCCTCGCCCTCGGGCACCTGCGCTGGCGTCTGAATCGTCACAGCCAGGTGACGGGCGACGATCTGGTCGGCCGGCGCAGTGATCTGGTCCAGCTCCATCTGGGCCTGGACGTAGGATCGGGGCGGCGCCGGCTGCTCAAAGACCAACTCGCCGCCGCAGCGAGCGCAGGTCTTGACCCCCTCCGGCTCATCCTGCAACAATCCACAATAGAGACAGCGCATCAATTTGGACATCATCCACCTCCCGTCATCAGGCCGTAATTATACCCCATTGAGGTTCAGAAGCAACTCGAAGGCAGCGTGTAGTTGGCGCGCTGCCCGCTCCCAGGTGAACTGGGCCGCCCGCGCCAGCCCCCGGGCGACCATCTCCTGACACTGCCCCTCATCCGCCAACACCCACAGCATGCCCTCGGCCAGCCCGGCGATGTCCAGGGGGTCCACCAACAGCGCCGCCTCCCCCGCCACCTCTGGGAGCGAAGAGGTGTTCGAGCAGACGACCGGTGTTCCACAGGCCATCGCCTCCAAGACCGGCAGTCCAAACCCCTCGTACAGCGACGGAAAGGCGAACAGCGCCGCGTGCCGGTACAGGGCTGGCAGGTCGACATCGTCCACGAAACCCAGGACACGCACCCGGTCGCCGTGTCGCTCTGCCTCGGCCAGGATCTCGTCGCACAGCCAGCCCTGGCCGCCGGCGATGAGCAGGCGCAGGCCAGGCCAGCGGGGGACCGTCACCTGGGCAAACGCCCGCACGAGCCGGACATAGTTCTTGCGGGGCTGGACGGTGCCCACCGAGAGCACGTAGGGGTGTTCGCCGATCCCATATCGCTCCCCGATCCGCTCCCGTTCCCCGGGTTCCGGCGCGGGACAGAAGCGCGCGTCCACGCCACTGTAGAGCACCTCGACTTGGTCCGGGGGCACGTTGAGATGGGTCACCAGGTCCGTGCGCGTGCTCTCCGAATCCGCCAGCACCCGGTCGGCGCGGGCCACCGCGCGCGGCACGACCCGCTCCAGGTAGCGGCGCAGCGACGGGACAAAGGCGTCCGGATAGTGCAGAAAAGAGAGATCGTGAACCGTCAGAAGCGTGCGGACGCCACCGAGGGTGGGCGGGAGCACAAAGTCGGGCGAGTAGAACAGGTCCAGCCGCCCGGTGATGACCTCGACCGGAATGGGCAGCCGCAGCCGCTGCCACAGGCGGGCCAGCCAATCGTCGCTCAGGGGCAAGGTGCGGATATGGGCCGCCGCCGCCAACCCGGCCCGCCACCCGTCGTCCAACAGCCCGCCCGTCGCCGCCAAGAGGGTGTACCGGTGCGCGCTTTCCAGCCGGAACAGCGCCGCCACCAGCTCGCGGGTGTACCGCCCGATCCCCCCACCCTGGCGCGCCGCCGCCGTGTAATCTATGCCGATCCGAGCCATGCCCATCCCCTACGGCAGCACCCGCACCGTCGTCAGCGTGACCTGCTTCGACTGCATTCGCCCCCCCTCCGGGGTCACGGGCAGATGCAGGATCTCGCCCGCCGCCGCGTCAAAGAGATAGGCCACCACCCGCACGTCATAGACCGCCGCGGCCGCATCGGGCGAGATCACCAGCGGATAGATGTCGGTCACCACCTGGCCCGGCTGCCACGTTCCCGTCGGCGCGGCCCCATCCACCGGCCAACCGTCCCGCTGGGCGGCCTTGCGCTGCGCCGCATCAATGAACTGGACCGAGACGTTGTAATTCTCATCCATCGGCCGCAGCCCCTCCCAATAGAGCGTCAGCGTGACCTCCTCCCCCGGATGGAGCACCCGCCGGTCGAGATCGTACCCCACCAACGCCATTCGGTCGCCAAAATTGACCGCGATGGGATGGGGCAAGTCGCCCGCGCGGGGTTGAATGACGACCTTCCCAAAGCGCACATTGTCCCCCAACGGCCGCCCCCCGGCATCCCGCACCGGCAGCCGATCGCCGGTGGTGGGGTCGTACACCCCGACTTCGATCTGGGCCTCGTCCGGGGTGTAGGCGGTGCCGGGCACCAGCAGCACGTACCGGTCGGCCCACGACTCCCCCGGTTTCAAGCGGGTCGTCGAGAGCAAGCCCAGGCCGGGGAAAGTGTCCCGCTGGGCGACCAACAGCTCTCCCTCGCCCAACAGATGGACAAAGACGGTGTGATCCCGGTCGGTCGGGGCCAGCGCCTCCCAGTACAACGTCACGGCCACCTGTCCTCCCGGCTGCACTCGCTGCGCCTCCAGATCGTACCCCAGCAGCCGCAGGTTGGCCCCAAAATCCACGTCTACGCGGTGGGGAATGGCCGCGATCTGACGCTCCGTCAGCGCTGGAGGCAGCGCATAGGCCGGCCGAATCCAGGCGAACGGCGCGATCACGGTCAGCCCCAACAGGAACAGCGCGAAGGCAGCCAGCACCCAGCGGCCCCAATGGCGGGGCAGCCAGGCCGTCAGCCCCAGCGCCAGCAGCAGCGACCAGGTGGGCAGGGCAGAAAAGATCAGCCGCCCCTGCGAGGACCAGGTCTCGCGGGCCCACGAAAGCGCCCAAGGCAAGAACACCCCCAGCCCCCACAGCACACAAATCAGCAGCGGCAGGTCGAGAGACGGCCACTTCCGCCCGTCGTCCGGTTTCCCCGGGATGAAGGACTCGACCACCGCCCGGCCCGCTGCTATCACCAAGCCCAGGGCCGCGACGATGGCCGTTCCATTGAGGGCTGCGTACACCCAGGCCGGCATCGGGATGTTGAGGCCGCCAAAGTTGCCCCAGTATCCGGCCGCAAAGCTGTACCGCTCCCGCCACAACTGGGCCAGGTCGGCGGGGATCTCGCGCGTCCCCAGGACGATCTTGAACACGTTCAGTCCCAGGGGGTCGCCGTACAGCTGCCAGTTGCGCAGGAACCACCACCCGGCGACGAGGAGCAGCGGCAGGGCCGTCGCCGCCCCACCGACCAGGAACTCGGTCCACGAGCGGCCGCGCAGGGCCCGTACCGTGACCACCAGCGCCGTCAGCAGCGCCAGCGCCAGCGAACTCGACTTGGTCAGCGCCGCCAGCCCGAGCACGACTCCTAGCGCCAGGTAGGCGACCAGCGAGGACCGGGGATCAGCCTCCAGCGACGGGCGGCGCAGCAGCCGCAGCAGCATCAGCAGCGCCAGGCTGGACAGCGGCACCACCAGGTTGTCATTGTTCACCGAGCCGGCGATGAACACCACCAGCGGGATGAAGGCGTGCACAGCCGCCGCCCCCAGCGCCAGATCGGGCCGCTCGGGGAACACCTCCCGCGCGATCAAATAGGTCAGATAGACGGCCGCAACGCCCATCAACACCGAGAGCAGGCGAATCAGGTGAAGCGCCAGGACTGCGCCCCGCCAGGGGAACCCCTCCCGCTCCGGGTGATGGACCACCAGGTTGATGTTGCCGTCGAGGGTGGCGACGCCATTGTCCACGTGGGGATTGAGATGCCGCACCTCCGGCATATCCGACGTATCGATCCAGAACGTGGCCGCGGCCATCAGCGCGTAATAGAGCGGCGGCTGGCTGCCCTCCTGCCGCCAGGGGGTCTCGACGCCCGGCTCCTGCACCGGCAGGGCCCAATGGTCAGCGATATACTTGACCATCGGATAGTGCCACAGCTCATCGGACGCCTCGAAAGGCGGGACGAGGAGACTGTAGCCCACCCCGACGACAAAAAACGTCAGCAGAATCAGGACCAAGAATCGTCTCATGGCGCCTCTAACTCTCCCAATAGAATGACGTCGTCCGGCAGCAGACGGCCGGCCCCATCCCGCACCGGCAGCCGGTCGCCAGTGGCCCCCTCGTACATCCCCGTCACCAGCCGATACCGCCCGGACGGCGCGTCGGCGGGCCGGACCAGCCGGTACGGATCCGCGACGATCTCACCGGGCAGCCAGTGAGGGGTGGGATGGCGGCCCGCCTGGGGCAGACTGTCCGCCTGGGTATAGATCTCCCCATCCGGCCCCACCAGGTGGACAAAGACGGTGTAAGAGGTCTCCACAGACCGATTCGCTCGCCAGTACAGCACCAGCGCCACCCCCTCCAGATCACAGTCGAGTTGAGCGCCCGCCAACTCGATCCCCTCTCCCAACGTGTACGCCAGCGGCGCGATCCCAGCCGGCATGTCGAAGGCGCGCTCGACGTCCACGCGCATCTCCCCGACCGGGAACTGCTCCATCCCCGACACGACCCAGACCGTCGTCGGGCCGCCCAGCGCGTGGGGGGAGACCGGCAGCCGGCTGATGGTGCGGTACCGGTCGCCGGGCTGCCATGCGGCCGTCGCCCCCTCCAACGGCAGCAGGGGATGGACCGCCCCGTCGTCGCCGAGCCGCAGCGCCGGCTCTGTGAAGGGACCATCCACCCGCCACACCGCCTCCACCTCGAACGCGTCGCCAGGCCGCACTTGCTCCGTCCGCAGGACGACCGCCTCCAGGGTCAGGCCGTCCAACCGGAGGGCGGAGACGATGCCCCCCGCCAACGTCTGGGTGAATTTCCGCTCCGGCGGCGCGATGATGATCGGCGACACGGCCGCCGTTCCATAGCTGGCGCCATCCGGGCCGTAAACGTGCAGACGGAGACAGTAGAAATCCCCCGGCGGAGTGCCCGGAAACGGCGCCACCCCATACTGCCCCAGCACCGGCTCACCCACAGGCCACCGCCCAGCCACCAGGTAGGGGCCGCTGATGGGTCCGTCGGCCCGTCCCCACTCCACCCCCGCGTCGTCCACCAGCCGCGCCGAGACGTTCAGGTGCAGCGGCAGCGCTCCCTGCGCATCCCAATAACAATCGGCCGCCAGGGGATGATCGGCCAGACTGCGGTCCGGCAGCCGGCAGCCCAACAGACGGAGCGGCAGGTCCAGCGCCGTCTCCTGCGGCAGCGTGAGGATCGGGTCGGACGGAAGTGGAAGCCGGTCCGCCTGAATCCGGTAGCGACGCACGCGCAGATCAGCCAGTTGCGCCGCCGAGACCTCCTCCCCCGCCCACGCCAGCAGGGCCGGCGCCACCCCGGTCGGGTCTACCACCCACGGCTCCCATTCGACCAGCCAGACGTCACTCCGCTCCCGCAGCCAGGCGTTGAGGGGCCCCACCACGTCCCGATAGTGCAGCACGTGCCGCACGTCCAGAACGGGATCGTCCGGCAGTGCGCGCCAGCCGACGGGTCCGGCGTAGAACTGCCAGACCGGGAACATGTGCCCCGGCACGAGGAGCACGAGATCGTCCTGTCCCCCCTGCGCCTGCACCAACCGTGCCGCCGCCCGAAAGTCGGATTTCGCCAAGTTCGGATCGCCGTACCAGTTGACCAGGCCCAGCCCCTCGGTCAGCGTCAGGGCCGCCAGCACCGCCCCTCCCAGCAGACGACGAGGCCCGGGGCGGCGCAGGAGCGGCTCCGCTGCCGCCGCCGCCAGCACAAAAACCGGCGGAGAGGCCAGCATCAGGTAGCGCGGCGAGAACTTGGGCACGCCCCGAAAGAGCCAGGCCATCAACGCCACCGGCACGGCCAGGTGGGCGAGGAGGAAACCGGCCGCTCTGCGACCCCGCTCCCCTCCCAGGGCCGCCAACGCCAGCAGACCCACCACGCCAGCAGCCGCCCACGTCAGCATCACCCCCGGGGCCAGTTCTCTGCCCACCAGGCCGCCGGTCACGAAACCCCGCCAGGCCTCGGAGACAAAAAATTGCCACCCGAGCTGCCCCGGCCAGTAGCCGGCGTTCTCTCTCAGGAATGGAAGCGCATAGGCGACCCACGGCAGCCAGCACAGGACGGCGCCGAGCAGCGCCCCACCGCCCCGGAGCAGCCGTATGCGCCGCCCTCGATCCCGCAGACCAGTCGCCAGCACCACCAGCCCGTGAAAGGCGACCTGGAACCCTCCCGTGGTCTGGGTGTAGAGCGCCAGGCCGTTCAACAAGCTCACTGCTGCCCAGCGCCGCCACCGTTCCGGGCGGCGCAAACCCCGGACGAGGGCCGCCGTCGCCAGAAAACCGAGCGCTGCCTGGGTGGCGTACATCCGGGCGTCCTGGCTGTGCCAGACGTAGAACGGCGAGAGGGTGGCCAGCAGGCCGGCCCCCCATCCGACCCAGCGCGAGCACAGGTCCGTCCCCATCCGCGCCACGGCCGCCACCGTCATGGTCCCCATCCAGACCGAGAGGAAACGCGCGCCGAACTCGGTCCACCCGCTAAACGGCAGCCATAGGGAGAGCAGATAGGTGTGCAGCGGCGGCACCACGTCCCGCGAGGACCACAACAGCGCCTCGGCCGGCCGCAGACCGGCGACGTAGACGGCGTACCCCTCGTCGTACCAAAAGCTCTGCGCATCCAGGCGGTAGAGACGCAGCCCCCAGGCCAGGGCGAGCAGAAGCAAAAGCGCACCCCGCCACAACCAGGGGGAAAGGGAGCCATGTTTTTTCACTATTCGCTCTCCAGCAGCCTGCGGAACAGGGCCGCCGTCTGGCGGGCGATCCGCTCCCAGCCGAACTCGGCCGCCAGGCTCCCGGCTCCCTCCTCCAAGCGGACGCGCAACGCCGGGTCCTCCGCCAGCCGCGCGACTTCTTCCGCCAGCGCGACCGGATTTCGGGGCGGGACCAGCAGCATCGTCTCCCCGTGCCGCGCCTCGGGCAGCGGGACCGCCGGCCGAGTCGTCACGATGGCCCGCTGGTGAACCAGGCAGGCGTGCAACGTTCCCCGCCGAAAGGAGACGCCGTCCCGATAGGGCAGCACGCAGACGTCCGTCGCCATCAGCCCGGCCGAGACCGCCTCCTCACCTAGGTAACCGGTCCAGTGGACCCGCTCCTCCATCCCCAACTCGGCGATCAAGCGGTCCACCCGCGCGGCGTAGGCCCGGTTGGTGTGATCGGAGCTGCCCACCCGCCCACCGACCATCAGCAGGTGAGCCGGAATCCCCCGCTCCACCAGCAGGGCCAACGCCTGGATCAACTCTTCCCCGCCCTTGCTCTCGTTCAAAAAGCCGAAATAGCCCAGCAGGAGGTCCTCCCGCCCCACGCCCCACCTGGCCCGCTCGATGTCCCGATCATACGCCGACGGCGGGCCGGGCCGGATGTTGCTGCCGATGGGGATCAGGCTCAACCGCTGGCGCGAGATCTCGTTCACCAAGCGGGAATAATCCTCCCGGTTCGTGAGAATCACCCGGTCGGCCCGCCGGGCCAGCATGCGCACGATCCACCAGCGCAGCGGTCCGGCCTTGGGGAATAGGTAGGGTACTTTGAGATCGTGAAAGGTCACGACCACCGGCGGGCGGCGTTCGCGCCGGGGCAGGAAATGGATGGTCGGGTGCATGCGGTAGGCCGCGGCCTGGTATTGGACGTTCAACACCTCCGCCCCCACGTCCCACGCCGTCGCCAGCACCTGCTTCCAACAGCCCCAGCCCCAGCCCTCCACCACCCGGTGCACGACGAGGCCCGGATGCGGGGCCGCACCGCCCGATGCCAGGGTCAGGTCCTCGACCTGGCCCGTGATGACGTGCACCTGGTGCCCTAACTCTACCCAGGCCTGTCCCAATTGGGTGGAGAAATCCCCCACCCCCCCCTGCATAGGAGGGTACTCCCCGGTTACCAATCCAATCCGCATACCATCACCTCACCTCGCCGTCGAAAGCGGCGGCTCGCAGATCACGCCGTCAGGAGCCGGCCCCGGCAAGAGAATCGCGTCGTTGGGCAGGCGCTGCCCCGCTCCATCGTAGACCGGGAGACGGAGCAAGGTGGCTGGGTGATACATCCCGATCCGCAGTTGGGCCGCATCTGCTATAGAGCGATCCACCGGCAGATGGATGACGTGTTGATCAACCACCACCTGGCCCGGCAGCCACCAGGAGGTCGGGTACATCCCCTCCTGGGGCGGCCCGTCGTCCTGCTCCAAAAGCTCCCCATCCCCATCCAACAGGTGCACGTAGACAGTGTAATCCGCCTGGAGAATCCCCTCCGCTTGCCAGTACAGCGTCAACTGCACCCTCGCACCCTGGCCGGCGATCGCCTCCTCGTGCCCTTCCAGGTCATACCCCACCAATCGGATCACCTCGCCCAGGCGAAAATTTGTGGCGCAGGTCGGCGATGGCGGCGGATCGGCGCTCCGCATCCGCCACGGGCCCAGCACCACCATGTCGCCGTCGAAATCCGCCAGTCTCAGTCGCTCGCCAGTCCCCTCATCCACCAACCCCACCCGGATCCAATACAAGGCCGGGGCCGGAGACCACTCGGCGATGGACAGGGAATGGACCTGCCGCACGGTGTCTCCCGCCCGCCAAAATTCGCTGGGGTAGAGGGTGCCCCCCAGCCAGACGTCCTGATCGGCCACCTTGTGGGTTGGATCCTGCGGTCCGACCTGCACCCAGACGCGATAGCGGCGCCCCAGTTCCTCCTCCACGCGCCAATACAGCGTCAGGGATAAATCGTCACCGGCCCATAGATCTTTTGTGAGCGGCTCGTATCCCACCAGAAGAATGCCGTTCTGGAAGGTCAAATCTACCGCTTCGACTCTGTCCGGGAGACTGGACGTTAGGCGTGGCGAGGCGTAGGCCGGGCGCAGATATCGCCACGGCACGATGACGACGAACAGCAGTCCCAGCAGTCCCGCCAAGAGCAGCCCCCAGCGAGCCAGCGGGACGCGCCACCAGTGGCCTAGTCCCCACGCCAGCCAGACCGCCACGGCCGGCAAGGTGGGAAATAGCAACCGCCCTACTGGGGCGCCGGTGACCACCGCCCACCGAAACAGGCTGAACAGGTTCAAGACGAACGCCAGACCCAGCACCACCAGGCCCCTTTGGGTCACCCACGAAGCCCGCCGCAGTTCTCCAGCGCGCAGGACCATCCCCAGGACTCCCGCCGCCAACACCAACGCCGCTGCGCCGTACACCGGCGGTTCAGCCAGGATCGGCGCCCACCCAAAGGCCGCCCAATAGGAGCGCGCTATCGTCGCCAGGCTGCTCAATCCAAAATGGGTCAACGGGACCTGGCTGGCCAGGTGCGGCTGCAGGCCCAAGGGGTCCCCGTACAGGATCGCGTTCCGTCCATACCACCAGCCGCCCACCGCCAGCGCCGCCAGGAGGAACGCGCCGCCGCTGACCAGGTTCTTGCGCCGCAGCCAGCCGCCCTCCCCGCGCTGCCAGACCAGCATCAGCAGCCCCAGGGGTAGCAGGATCGCCCCACTCTGCTTGGTCAAGAGCGCCAACCCCGCTACAGCTCCCAGGCCCGCCCAACGCCGCCAGGTCGCGCCGTCTCGCATCCCGCCCAACCCCCAGGCGAGAAACAGGCTGAACAAGGCATTGAGCAGACTGTCGTTCGTCACGCCGGCCGAGACGGAGACGAACTTGGGGTTGCAGGCGATCAATATCGCCGCGCCCAGGGCCAACACCGACCGGTCGGGCCACAGCAAGCGAGCCAGCGCGTAGGCAGACCAGACCACCACCCCGCCCAGGCACAAGGACACCAGCCGCAGCGCATACGTCGCCCGGACGGTGCCGCTCTGGGCCCACGTCTCTTCCGCTTGATGGACGTAGAGATTCTTGTTCCAGGGGGTACCGTCCGGCTCCGGCGGCCAGCCGCGCGCCCAGTTGGGATTGGGTACCATCAGGGACGGCAGGTCGTCCATGTCAGTCCAAAAGATCAGGCGACTCGCCAGCCAGTGGTAGAGCGGCGGCGCGTAATACAGCGGTGGATCGTGATATTCCAGGAACCAGGCCATGTCCGCGCCGGTGGCCGCCCGGCGCGGGGGAATGACCGGTGGCGGCAGTGAGCGATGTGTCGCATAGTAGCGCACCAGGGAGAGGTGAGACCACTCGTCGGATCCCTCGAGGCAGGGCGTGACCACCGCATACGTCAGGCCAACGAGCAGAAAAAAAACCAACAGCAGCGCCAGCAGCCGCCGCGAGAGCCGCTCAGTCACGTGCGGATTCCTCCTGGCGGCGCAACCCAGAGCGGAGCACCTGCCAATACGCTCCCACCCGCTGCCCCCGCAGCGGACGCTTGTGCCCGATCAGCCATTTGATCGCCTCCACCGTCAACTGCCAGACGTAATTCCCCAACAGGAACCAGCGCAGGAATTCCGCGACAAACCGGCCGTGATACTTGCGGAAATACTGGACCTTGCTGGTCTGAAAATGAACGTGACGCGCGGGGAGCACCTGCTCACTGCTTTTACCCTCGTGATGCACGATCCGGGCCGTGGGCAGGTAGACCACCCGCCAGCCGGCCTCTCGAAACCGCCGGCACCAGTCCAACTCTTCCGAGTACATGAAAAAGCTCGCGTCCATCTCCCCCACCTCCGCGACCGCCTCTCGCCGGGCCAGCAACGCCGCGCCCTTCAACCAATCCACGTCGAGGATCGCATCGTCCGGCCGGTCGAGGACGTAATACTGTTCCAGCAGCCGCCGGGGAGCGTGCGGCTGGAGCCAGGTGGACTCGAAGAAAGCCGTCATCAGGGTGGGAAAACGGCGGCGCGAAGACTGGACCGAGCCATCGGGGTTGAGGAGCTGCGGTCCCACGATCCCCACATCCGGGTGGGCGTCGGCGTAGGCCACCAGAGTCGCCAGGCCATCCCCCACCACCTCTGTATCCGGGTTGAGCAGCAGGACGTATCGCCCCTGAGCCACGGCCAGTCCCTGGTTGTTAGCGGCCGGAAAGCCCCGATTATCGGTGTTAGCGATAACCCACGCCTGGGGGAACTCGGCTTGCAGCATCGCGATGCTGCCGTCGGTGGAGGCGTTATCCACGACGATGACCTCACAGCTCAAGGATCGAGTGCGGGTCACCGAACGGAGACAGCGGCGCAGGAGATCACACACGTTCCAACTGACAACGACGACCGACAGATCCATCATCACGATATGACAAGACAGGGACTAGAAACGACGCCGCAAAGTCTGCCAAAAGACAAATCCGTCAAATGTCATCCTCGACTAGATACCAAACAGGCGGCGGGCATTGTCGCTCGTCGCCGACGCCACCTGCTCCGCCTCCATCCAACGGGAACGAGCCACCGTCTCCACCACGTACCGGACGTAAGCCGGTTCGTTCCGCTCTCCGCGGTGCGGTGTCGGCGTCAGATACGGGCAGTCGGTCTCGACCAGCAGCCGATCCAGCGGCACCGCCCCGGCCACCGCCCGCAGGCCATCCGCCTTTGGAAAGGTCACCGGCCCAGAGAGGCCGACGTAGAAACCGAATCTCATCACTCGATCCAACAGGTCGAGACCGGCCGAGTAGGAATGGAGCACTCCGTTCCCCTCCCACGCCTCCAGGATCGCCAACACGTCGTCGTGGGCGTCGCGGCTGTGAATCACCACCGGCAGCCCCAGCTCCGAAGCCAGTCCCAACTGCTCTCGAAAAGCCCGCCGCTGCACCGGACGGGGTGACAGGTCCCGGTAGTAATCGAGGCCGATCTCGCCCACGGCAACCACTGTGGGATGTCGGGCCAGGGCGCGCAGATTCTCCAACACGTCCGGCGTGACCGTCCTGGCGTCGTGGGGATGGACGCCCACGGTGGCGTAAATGAAATCGTACCCCTCGGCCAGCGCCACCGCCGCCCGGCTCGACGCCAGGTCCGCCCCCACGTTGACGATGGCGACCAGCCCGGCCCTGCGCGCTCGCGCGATGACGGCCTCCCGGTCTCCGTCGAACTGCCCAAAATCCAGGTGAGCGTGGGAGTCAATCAGCTGCATCGTTCGTCACTTCAACCCCGCCAATTCCAGCCCTGCGTCCAGCAGCGGCTGCACTTTTTCCTCGTTCGTCGTCTCACAGTAGACCCGGATGATCGGCTCGGTGCCGGAGAAACGGATCAACAGCCAGCCCCCATTCTCGAACACGTACTTGTACCCATCCATCGTGACGACAGCCGTGACCTTCATTCCGGCCAGCCGCTCCGGTCGGGCCGCGTCCAGCCGCGCTTTGGTCTCGGGCCGTCGCTCTGGGGGGAAGCGGGTATCCACCCGGTCGTAGTAGTAGGTCGCTCCTAACTTTTCGTACAGTTGGGCCAGCAGTTGGGACGGCGTCTTTCCCGTCCGCACCATCAGGTCGAGAAAGTAGAGATTGCCCAGGATGCCATCCCGCTCCGGGACGCTGCCCCGGAAGGCATAGCCGCCGCTCTCTTCCCCGCCGACGATCGCATCCGTCTCCAACACCTTGGGCCCCACGTACTTGAAGCCCACCCCGGTCTGGTAGACCGGCACGCCGTACATCTGGCCCAGCTTTTCCAGCATAGAAGTCGTGGACAGGGTCTTGACGATAGGACCGCGCTCCCCACGCACCTCCAGCAGGTAGTAGGCCAGCAGCGCATAGACCTGCAACTGGTTGACGAACCCGCCGTGCTCGTCGCCAATCCCCATGCGGTCGGCGTCGCCGTCCATAATCAAGCAGACGTCGGCTCCTAATTCGACCGTCCGTTGCAGGGCCACGTTCACGTTGGGCGGGATCGGCTCCGGGCGGGCCATCTCTGGAAAGAGCGGGTGGCGCTGATTGTGCACCTCGGTCACCTGCGTCTCGCCGCCGCCCAGGATGCGCGGGAACCAGCCGCTGCCGTTGCCCCACATCGGCTCGACCAGGATATTCAGCCCGGCCTCCCTGAGCGGCTCGATCTCGACCAGCTTTGCGATGTGGGCCAGGTAGGGCGGCGCTGGATCCCACACCGTGATCCGTCCCGCCTCCTGGGCCTCCGCCAGAGCCACCCGGTTGACCTCGTCCAGCGCTGGAATGAGCAATTCGATCTCTCTCAACCCATCCGGCGCGATGGCCGCACCGTGCTTGTCCCGCACCTTGAAGCCACAGTCCCAGGGCGGGTTATGGCTGGCCGTGATGTTGATCCCCGCCTCCGCCCTGCGCTCCACGATAGAGTACGAGATCACCGGCGTCGGGGTGGCGGTATCCGTCAGCCAGACGTGAAACCCGTTGCCGGCCATCACCTCTGCCGTCGCCGCTGCAAAGTGCTCGGCAGCGAACCGCTTGTCGTATCCCACGACGACGTCACACCCCTGCTGGCCATGGGCGAGCAGATAATTGGCAAACCCCTGCGCGCACCGGCGCACGCTGTCGAACGTGTAATCCTCGGCGATCCGCCCCCGCCAGCCGTCAGTACCAAAATGAATCTCTGTCATTCTCATCTCCTCCGATCAAGTCAGACCATGCTCTGCTTTCAACAACTCCAAGTCGCTCTCCACCATCATCTGCACCAGCTCGCGGAAAGAGACGTTTGGCTCCCAGCCCAACACCTGGCCGGCCTTGCTGGCATCTCCCACCAACAGGTCCACCTCGGCCGGCCGCATGAAGCGAGGGTCCTGCACCACGTATTCCTGCCAGTCCAGGTCCACGTACCCAAAGGCCTCCTGGCACAGCTCGCGGATGGCGTGGGTCTCTCCCGTCGCCACGACGTAATCATCCGGCAGCGGCTGTTGGAGCATCAGCCACATCGCCCGGACGTAATCACCGGCGTATCCCCAATCCCGCCGCGAGTCCAGGTTGCCCAATCGCAGCTCGTCCGCCAGCCCCAGCTTGATCCGCGCCACGCCGTATGTCACCTTCCGGGTGACGAATTCGAGGCCGCGGCGGGGGGATTCGTGGTTGAAGAGGATGCCGGAGGTGGCGTGCAGGCCGTAGGATTCGCGGTAGTTGACCGTGATCCAGTGGCCGTAGACCTTGGCGACGCCGTAGGGGGAGCGGGGGTAGAAGGGGGTGCTCTCCCACTGGGGCACTTCCCGCACCTTGCCGAACATCTCGCTGCTAGAAGCCTGGTAGAAGCGGATGCTATCGTCTACGGTGCGGATCGCCTCCAGCACGCGGGTCACGCCCAGGGCGGTCACTTCGCCGGTAAAGACCGGCTGCTCCCACGAAGTCGGCACGAAGGATTGGGCCGCCAGGTTATACACCTCGGACGGTTGGTACTCTTGCAGAATCGTGATCAACGACCCCTGATCCAGCAGGTCGCCGGAGACGAGGGTGATCTGGTCCTGGATGTGATGGATGCGGGCAAAGTTGACGGTGCTGCTGCGGCGCACCATCCCGATGACCTCGTATCCCTGCTCCAACAAAAACTCGGCCAGGTAGGAACCGTCCTGGCCCGTGATACCTGTGATCAATGCCGTGGGCATACATCCTCCTCAGTTCTGATATAGTCTGATGTCAAGTCCTCGCGCTACGAGACGTGCGGCTGCATGTGCTCAATCGCACAGATCCAGATATTTGGCCGCCTTCAACGCCTTGCCCCACGTGGGGAACGTCTCGGTAAACGCCTCCAAGTCGTACTGGCTCATCCGGCGCACGTCCTCCGGCGTGGGCAGACGGCCCAGGCGGGCCGCCAACTCGCGCAGCTCCAACTGCAGCTCCTTTTTGGTGTACGTCCGCTGTGGCCGCCGGACGCTCTCGCGCGGCACGTACCCCCGGCGCTCCACCTCGGCAATCTTGGCGCGCGTGATCTGGACGTAGCGGGCGTCCAGATCAATCCCGACGTACCGCCGCCCCAACCGGGCCGCGGCCACCAGGGTGGTGCCGGCGCCGCACAGCGCGTCCAGCACCACATCGCCCTCGTTCGTAGAGAGGCGAATGATCCGCTCCATCAGCGGCTCCGGCAGTTGGCAGGGGTGGTAATCCCGATCGCGCTTGTGTCTGATGCGATGTACGTCCCACCACAGATCCGTCAGCGCCGCCTCGTCGTCCACGCCGGCCGCCTTGCGCTGGCGGATACACGACGCGCGCAGACAGTAGTAGCGCGCGTCTAGCCTCCCGACGGCGCCATAGTTGAAGGTGAAATCGGTCGGATGTTTGGTGTAGAACAACAGGCCGTAATGGGCCGGCATCAGCTTGCCGCGCGGCTCGGACATTGCATCCCACACGATCCAGTTTTGAAAATACAGCCGCCGGTTGAGAAACGCCGCGTGGTACATGGTCCAGCGCGGCAGGTTCAGCACGTACAGCGAACCGGTCGGTTTCAGGACGCGGGCGTATTCCGCCAGCCAGGCGTCGCACCACGCGAGGTACTCTTCGTCGGCCTGCTCGTCGTCGTAGACGTGGTAGGCCTTGTCGAGGTTGTAGGGCGGGTCAGCGAACACCAGGTCTATCGAGTGATCGGGGTACTGCCGCAGCACCTCGACCGCGTCGCCCTGGTGGACGACGTCGAGCATATCGGCGCTGACCGGGGCGGGAACTGGGGCCCGGGTCGCCTCCGGCGGCGGGAACCGAGGCTGCACGTACCGCGCGGGCGGCTCGGCGACCATCCCCGCGCCCGATCTCACAGGCCCCACAATCCCCTGCGCATCAGGAGAGCATACGTCAATCATTCGCAGGATCGTCTCCAGCACCGGCCCAGAGAGCCGGGTGTAATTGTCCGCTGGAGGCAGGTCCTTCCACACGTCCGAGATGACATACCCGTCCGGATGCATCAAGTGGGCCTTGCCGCCCCAATCCTTGAGCGTGCGGCCGCAGTGGGCACAGTATTGATGTGGGAAGCGGGTCCGTTTCACGTTGAAGCGGCCGTCTCCTTTGGTAAACAGCAGCACCGCCGCGTGGACCGAAGGCAGCCCACTCCCCTGCCGCAGCGCAGACTCGACCGAAATCCAGTACTTGAAGTGCAGCCGTCCATCGAGGTATACGCCCAGCTCGGGCAGATAGTCGGGCCGCCCCTGCACGAACAGCAAGCCGCCGTCCTTCAGCGCCCGGATGCCCTCGTCTAAAACAGCTTTCAAGCCGTCCGGGTTCGTTGGGTCGAGGGCCGCCGTGACGGCCACGACGCAATCGAGCGCGCCGGCCTCCGTCTCCCGCAGCGCCTGCTGGAAACGGTCCTGGTCCAGGTATGCGACGCGCACTACCCCACCTGTCCTCTCCCGACCTGCTCCCGCCAGTACGCCAGGACGTCTTGCAGCGTCTGCGCGAACGGAATCTGGGGCGTCCAACCGGTCTGCTGGCGGAATTTCTCGGCATTGCCATAGGCCACCGGCACATCCACCGGCCGGTAGCGATCGGGGTCCACCTCGACGCGGATCTCGACCTGCGCATAGCTCAACAGCGTCTCCAACAGCCTTTGCACCGATTCGGCCCGGCCCGAGGCCAGGTTGTACACCTCGCCCGGCTCGCCCTCCGTCACCGCCAGATGATACGCCCGCACAATGTCCCGCACGTCGGTGAAATCGCGGGCCGCGGCCAGGTTTCCCACCTTCATCACCGGCGGCTGTAATCCCGCCTCGATGCGGGCGATCTGGCTGGCAAAGGCCGGCGCTACGAACCGCGCCGCCTGCCCCGGCCCGGTGTGGTTGAACGGGCGCACCCGCACGACCTCTACGCCATAGGCCAAATAGTACTGCAAGCCGAGAAAATCCTGCGCCACCTTGCTCACGGCGTAGGGGTTGTTAGGCCGCAGGGGGCTCTCCTCAGTAAAGGGCAGTTCATCAGGTTGGGGCGCGCCGTATTCCTCATTCGAGCCGACCACCAGCATCCTGACCGCGCGCTCGGACCGCCGCACCGCCTCCAACAGGTTCAACTGGGCGCGGATATTGTTCTCCAGCGTGTCCCATGGGTCCGCAAACGAGGTGGGCACGAAGGACTGGGCCGCCAGATGAAAGATATAGTCAGGCTGCACATCCTCCATCAAAGCCTGCACCTCCACCGGATCGCGCAGGTCTGCGAACCGCAGCCGCAGGCGCGCCGCCGGCTGCCCTGCGGCCGGATCGGGATAGACGGTGCCCAACAGTTCCCAATCGGTGTGCGCCAACAGATAGGCACACAGATGCCCCCCGACGAACCCCCCTGCTCCAGTGATCAGCGCCCGCACTGTGCCCCCTTTCACCCTGCTTTTCTAACGGAGGGATTATACCGCACTTTGCCGTCCGTGTAAACTGGTCCCGAAAATGCTTGCCTCTCCCTTCACATGGGTGTACAATCAACACCGATGCCCAAGATCCTCGTCGTTGACGACGAGCAGTCCATCCTCGACCTGCTCGAATACAACCTACAGCGCAGCGGCTATCAGGTCGTCGTGGCTCGTGATGGCCGCCGGGCGCTGCAGCTCGCCCAGGAGGAAGAACCCGACCTGGTTATCCTGGACCTGATGCTGCCCGGGCTGGATGGCCTCGATGTCTGCCGCGCGCTGCGCCGGGAGGGAGGTGTGCCGATCATCATGCTCACCGCCCGCGACGAGGAGGTGGACCGCGTCGTGGGATTGGAGCTGGGGGCCGACGATTATGTCACCAAGCCCTTTAGCGTGCGCGAGCTGGTGGCCCGGGTCAAGGCGGTGCTGCGCCGCACGGTCTCACCCGCCCTCGAGACCAGCGCGGCTGCCGTCTACCGCGTCGGCCCGCTGGAGGTGAACCCCCTCACCCGCGAGGCCCACATCGAGGGACAGGCGCTGCCCCTCACCCAACTGGAATTCGATCTGCTGGAGACGTTGACCCGGCACGCCGGCCAGGTGCTCAGCCGCACTCAACTCCTCGACCAGGCCTGGGGGTACGACTTTTACGGCCACGACCGGGCCGTAGACAGCGCCGTCAAACGGCTGCGCGCCAAACTGCACCACGCCGGTGGCGACCCCGGCATGATCACCACCGCGCGAGGCGTCGGCTACAAACTGGAACGCCCTTGACCCCATGCCTGACACAATCCTGACACACAACTCTGCTACGATACCCTTGCCATGTTCAAGTCCGTACGCTCCCGCCTGATCGCTTCCTACCTGCTGGTGGTCCTGCTGGCCATGGGCATCGCCACCCCCCTGGTCTGGTCCGCCCTCGACCGGGCCTTTCTCGACGTGCTGAGGGAAAACCTATTGGCCCAGGCCCAGCGCGTCGCCCAGACCGTCGAAGCAGCGGGCGTGGACCCCCTCGCCGCCGATTTTCAGTTCGCCCCCTACGCCCAGGCCGCCAACGTCCTGCCCGGCTACCACGCGCGGGTCATTGATGCCGAGGGGGTGGTGATCCTCGGCCCGCCACTGACCGACGTCCCGACGACGACCACCTCCCTGTGGCTCGATTCCCCCGCCTACGACGAACTGGTCAGCAACCTGGGCATCTCACCGTCACGCGCCCGTGGGGAACCGGTGCCGACCGCCGACTTGCCGAGTCGGGCCGAGATTCAACATGCCCTGAACGGCGTCCCGTCCACCGAGGTGCGTTCCTACACCGGCAGCCCCAACCGGCGCATCCTCTACGCTGCCTATCCCGTGCGCTCGCCGGGAGGGAACGTGATCAGCGTCGTATACATCGCCAGCCCCCTGCCCCGCCTAACCCTCAGCCTGCTACCCGACTACTTGGGGCCGCAAATTCTGGGGGGAGCGGCACTGGCCCTGCTCTTATCCGGCCTGGTAGGACTGGCGCTGGCCCGCCAGATCACCCGGCCCCTGCGCCAACTCACCGCCGCCGCCAGCAGGCTGGCCCAGGGGCAGCCCGTCCCCCCCATTCCCCTGCCCTCGACCACCGAACTGCACAGCTTGGGCACGGCCTTCAATCGCATGAACGCCCACCTGACAACCGCTCACCAGGCCCTCTCGGCCCAAGCCGCACAGCGGGAGGCGATCCTGAACAGCCTGAGCGACGCCGTCCTGGCCGCCGACGTGACCGGTCAGATCATTCTCGCCAATCCGGCCGCCTCCGAGCTGCTGGACACCCTTCCGCAGCCGCTGCAGGACGTGATCCAGCACACCCTGGCGACGGGGGAGCCGCACACTGCCGAACTCGCCGCCCGCGGTCAGATCATCCAGGTGTTGACCGCTCCCCTGCGCGATGAGCAGGACCACATCAGTGGAGTCGTCGCCGTGGGCCATGACGTGACCGCCTACCGGCAGCTCGACCGCCTCCGCACCGACTTTGTCTCCGACGTCTCCCACGAGCTGCGCACCCCGCTGACGGCCATCAAGGGCTTTATCGAGACCCTCCAAGACGGCGCGGCCGATGACTCCGCCGTCCGCGATCGCTTCCTGAACACCATCGCCCTGGAGACCGAGCGTCTCATCCGCCTGACCAGCGACCTGCTCCTGCTCACTCGCGCCGATGCCGGGCAGCTCACCCTCCGCCTGGTCCCCACCGATCTGACCGCCGTAGTACAGCGCGCTGCCTCCTCCCTGGAGGGACGGCGGCAGGAAAACCGGCTCTCCCTCACGATCCATGCGCCAGACCAACTGCCGCCGGTCCATGCCGACGCCGACCGCATCCACCAGGTGCTGGTCAACCTGCTGGATAATGCCGTCAGGGCCACGCCGGCCGGAGGCCGGGTCGCCATCACCCTCGACCACACGAGCGCACACGTCTCGTGCACCATCGCCGACACCGGGTTCGGTATTCCGCCCGACGAGATACCTCACCTCTTTGAGCGCTTTTACCGGGGAGATCCCTCCCGCGCCCGGACCGCCGGCTACCAATCCCCTGGGCCACCATCTCAAGGCGCCGGGCTGGGCCTGTCCATCGCCAAGGCGATCGTCGAGGCCCACGGCGGGAGACTGTGGGCCGAAAACGAGCCAGACGGGGGGGCAGCCTTCACTTTCACGCTGCCCTGCCTCCCCAATTCTGACCACAACTTGCCTCCCATCTGACACCATCCTGACACACACCCCCAGTAGGCTGAAAGTATCAACGTCAAAAATTCAGCATTGGAGGTGTACCGTGAAGATAACAACCCCTGGAAATTCCCTGCTTCTCGTCCTGACCGTCGGCCTGCTGCTGTGGAACGGAGCAATAGGCTTCCCTCCGGCCATCGCAGAGCCTGCCCCCGAACGGACCGCTGCCGGCTCGATCAGTGTCAGCGGGTCCAGCGCCATCCGCGTGCAGCCCGACCGGGTCGTTCTGCTGCTGGGCGTGGAGAGCTTTGCCCGCACACCCAGCAGCGCCCAGAACCAGAACGCGCGCCAGAGCCGGGCCGTCATCGCTGCCGTCCGCGCCTTGAACATCCCCGAGCGGGATATTGCCACCGCCAACTTTACCATCCAGCCTCGCTACGAGAATTATAGCCGGAACGACATCAGCGGTTATGGAGCCAACAGCACCATCGGCATCACCCTGCGGGACGTGAATCAACTGGGCATAGTGCTCGTCGCCGCTCTGGAGGCCGGCGCCACGACCGTGGACGGCATAGATTTCTCCATCACCAACCTGCGCGAGCTACGAGACCAGGCTCGGGCTCAGGCGGTCCAGGCTGCCCTGGAAAAGGCGAGCGGTATGGCGAGCGCTGCAAATATGGCAGTCGGCTCTGTCAATCACATCAGCGAGGATTGGGGACGCTCCTACTTCGGCTCGTGGCAGGGCAACCGCCAGTGGAGCAACTATCAGAACGTGGTACAGGATTTGGCTGCCGAGGGAGCCATCACGCTCGAAGACGGCAGCATCAGCCTGGGGCAGATCGTCGTCCAGGCCCAGGTCAGCCTGACGGCGGAACTGGTCACACCCAAGTGACGCACCCCACAATGGAGAACAGAAGAATGCGCCATAAACCCAGACAAGCCAAAACCTGGCTGCTCAACGGACTGCTGCTAGCGGGCCTGTTCGGACTTTTGCTGGTCTATCTGACCATCGTGAGCAGCGACACTCCCACGCACGTCTACACGCCGGAACAGTACAACTACCTCAGCTACAACCGCAGTCGCATCATCAGCCAGGACGCACCGGTGTTGAACCTGGTCATCCCAGTAGATGGGACCGGGCAACTCGTCCCCGCCGATCTATCCGCATGGGAGACGCACGTCCGCGCCGCCCTCGACGCTCGCTACGAGGAGCAAGACGGGGTCGTCGTCACCGTCTACGACCTTGACTTTGAGGCCGAATACCACCTGACCTATCCCGGCCCGGCCATCACCACCACTGTCGAACTATTCTTTCCCTTCCCGGCCAACCTGGAGACCCTGCACGATGTCCAGTTCCTGGTGAACGGCGCGGAACCGGCCGAGGTCCGGTACTCTCTGGAGGGCATCCGCTGGCAGACGGAGCTACAGGCTGGCCAAGAGTGCGACCTCGCTATCAGCTACCGGGCCGACGGCGTGAGCAGCTTTATCTATGCCCTGGACCGAGGCCGGCGGGCTGACCTGCTCGACGTTCGCATCGCCGTCCAAAACCTGCCGGGCAGCCAGGTCCCAGAGCACGGACTGCCGGTCACCGATCACATCCCTGGCAACGACGGCGACCTCTTTGCGTGGGAATACGCCAACCTGATCCCCAGCCGCAGCATACAGGTCAACCTGCCGGCCCAGATGGGCTTTGCCCAGCGGGTCGAACAGTTGCAAAAAGATTTTCACATCCTGGCCGGGCTGGCCCCCTTCCTCGTCGGCGGATTCCTACTCTCGTTGGCCGGCCTGCTCCACCTGAGGGGAACCCATCTGCCCCTGACGGTCTACCTGCTCACCGGGTGCGGACTGGCCCTCTTTTACCCCCTGCTCACCTTTTTGAGCGGGCTGGTTCACGTGATCCTGGCCGCTGGCGTCTCTTTCCTGCTCGTCTCTGGTCTGGTGCTCCTGTTCCTGGGTCTGACGGCCGGCTGGCGGCAGACCGCCGGGCGGATCGGGCTACTGCTCCTCATCTTTCTGGGCCTCTTTTCCCTGGGGACGCTCACATCCTGGTGGCGGCTGCTCCTGACCGGCGGAGGCCTGCTGCTGATCGGCGCGTTTATGGTCCAGTATGCCCGCCGCTCCCCGCCATCGGAAGAGTCCGCCACATCCACGCCCTTCACCGAGGAGCAGCCGTCCGCCTCGTTGCCAGAGACCGCACCCGCGCCAGAGTCTTCCCACTGCCATTGCCCCCACTGCGGCCGTGAGCTGGCGGACGACCATGCCTTTTGCCCTGGCTGTGGCCACGACGTGCAGTCCTTCCACCGCTGCGCCGTCTGTGGTCACCAGCAGTTCGTCCCGCCGTCCATCCCGGCGGCCCACTGCGTTCGCTGCGGGCGCGCCCTCGATTGAAAAGCCGGTTTTGACTTTCAGGCTATGCCGTATTATACTCTTGGAGTAACTGGCTACAATGTGCGACGCACATGAGCAGTTACCTCGTGGAAAAGGTTTATCCGCCAGACTAGTACTGGAAGTGAGGTAGCGATGAAAGTCAAATATTTGTTCTCAACTGTTCTCCTGGGCGTGGGACTGGCCATCGCGCTGCTGTTGGGCCTGGCCCACGTGCGCCCCCCAGTCCGGGCCAATCCCGGCATCTACTATGTACATACCGGCGCCTCCGGCGACTGCCTCTCCACCACCACCCCCTGCGGCGTCATCCGGACCGCCCTCGACCTCGCCACCCTGCCTGGCGATCAAGTGTGGGTCGCCACCGGCGCATACACCGAGAACCTCGGCCTCGTCCACCCCGTCCAACTGCGCGGCGGGTGGAACGTCTCCTTCACCCTCCAGGCTCCCCTCACCTACCCCACCATCATTGATGGCCAAGGGGATCACATCATCACGGCCGAGGTTCAGAGCGGCGCGATCCTGATTGAAGGATTCATGCTCCAGAATGGACGGGATGGCATCCATCTCTACGATGGCGACATCACGGTGACCCTCAACATCGTCCGAAACGTCACCCGGCAGGGCATCGAGATCGAGAACGGCCGCATCCTGGTGGAAAACAATCTCTTCACCGACATCGAGCGCGAGGGGATCGAAATAGACGGCGGCGTGGTGACGGTCCGCTCCAACCGGGTGATCACCACCGGCCGGCACGGGATCATCGTGGAGGGTGGAATCGCCCTGATCGAAAACAACATCGTGCACAACGTGATTGAGAGCCCCTTCGATGACTACCATGGCATCGAGGTCACCGGCAACCACGTGGTGAGCGGCAATCGGGTCAGCGCTGTGGACGACCGGGGGATCAATGCTCGCGGCGGCAGTTATACTATCATCAATAACATCATATCCGAGACCGGCGGCGACGGCATCCGCACCGCCAACTCGAGCATCAACGCGGACATTCGGGGCAACACCGTCTACAGCATCGGCAAAGACGGCGTTGACGCCCGTGGGGTAGTTGTGACGGTGACCGACAACCTGATCCACACCACCGATGATCGGGGCATCAACGCCGAGAACGGCGCGTTGACCATCGTCGGCAACAGGATCTGGGACACTGTCGGGGATGGCCTGCGCACCGCCAGCTCCAGCACCCACGTCGTCATCCGAGATAATGTCGTCCAGGGCAGCGGCGACGATGGGCTCGATGTGCGCGGCGCCGCTATCACCATCACCCACAACACGGTGAGCGCGTGCGCCGACGACGGCATCCGTTCTGAGGGGGACGACCGGGCATGGATCGAGGCGAACCGGGTGCTGAGCAGCGGCGTCGGCATCGCCGTGCGTGGGGCGCGGATTTTCACCCTCACCAACAACGTCGTCGCCAACTCGATCACCGCCAGCGTCAAGCTCTCCGGCACGGCGCCCGGCACCCTCTACCACAACACCCTGGTGGGCGGTGGAGCGACTCCCCAGGCGATCGGCGTGCAAATCGTGAGACCCATGACCCTGACGATGGTCAACAACATCGTCGTCAGCCACACCACCAGCGTCGCGGCTGTGGACGTGATCCCGATGTGGTGGACGGTCCACCACAACCTGCTGTGGGGCAACGAAGACGACCCCATCGTGGGGAGCGACGCCGTTCTCAGTCCACCGGGCTTTGTCGCTCCATGGCAGCACGACTATCACCTACGCATCGGCTCGCCGGCCATCGAAGCCGGGACCGGCGTGGGTGTGACCAGCGATGCCGACGGTCGCCCTCGCCCCATCGGCAACAACCCCGACCTCGGGGCCTACGAGTTCCCGGCCGGGGTGAGCGTCACCAAAGATGCGAGTCCTCAACTGGTGCAGCCGGGCGCGCCGCTGACCTATACCATCCACGTCGTCAACTCTGGCCTGGTCTCCCTCACCGCGACCATCACCGACCTCCTGCCCACTCACGTCAGCCCGACCGGCGCCCGCGTGTGGACTGCCACCCTCCCAGCCCCCGACGGCGTGTGGACAGAGACGGTGGTCGTCACCGTCGCGGAGGGGTACATCGGGCCGCTGGTCAACGTGGTCCACGTCGCCACCGCCGAGGGCGCGGCTGATACCTTCACCCACACCCTGGCCCCGGCGTTGAGCGTCACCAAGCGGGCCGCCCCCGACCCGGTGAAAGCCGGCGAGCGGCTGACCTATACCCTCGCCGTCACCAACACCGGTAACTTTGCCCTCCACACTACGATAACAGACTTGCTGCCCATACACATCCTACGGGCCGTGGTGCCGGGGAAGAGCGTCTACCTGCCGGGCGGCCAGATCACCTGGACGGCGGACCTCGCCACACCGGGCAGCGTGTGGACGGCCACAGTGGTCGTCACCGCTGCGGCAGATTATGTCGGGCCGCTGACCAACGTGGTCCACGTCACCGCCGCCGAGGGCGTCAGCGGGACCTACACCCACGTCTCCACCGTCGCCGCTCCCTATGCCATCTACCTGCCGCTGGTCCTGAACACCTACCCGCCCGCCATCGGTCTGCAGCATTCCGGTTTTGAGATCCACCTACAGGAGCAACGCCTCGTTGATTACACAAGGGGGATGAGAGCTCGGAGCCGATGAACGCGCGCCATCAACGCATCCTTTTAGGGGTCGGCCTGAGCCTTCTCGGCTCGATCCTCCTGCTGACTCTTCTGCCCGCTACTCGAGCGCTGTGGGAGAAGGGAGAGAGTCCGTGCCTGCCGCGTATAGGGATGGACCCCACATCTACAGATCCCTTCCTCCCCATCTATGAGGAAGAGTGCGATTTTTGCGAGCTGCGTCACATGTTGGGGTCTCGCTCGACCACCACACCGAGC
>Ga0209614_1000075_pt1 | contig 83167 bp, 75 predicted proteins | sample BlaSprsedimmetaG_FD_185484 | JGI IMG/M metagenome (GOLD analysis project Ga0209614, IMG submission 185484) | Hot spring sediment bacterial and archeal communities from California, USA to study Microbial Dark Matter (Phase II) - Blank Spring... ... | reverse complement strand
ATCAAAGAAAGCGAGAAGGTTAAATTATGGTTCTGGCTGTCATTAAGTGTTGTAAATGCACTTGCTGAATTGAAAAAATTAAAAATGTGCACACCATATATTAGTACATAGCCAGTTGTCTACGTAGATAGTTGCTTCTCAAATTCGCAAGTCATTATTAAAGGATTTAGTATAATACAGTTATTCAATCAATTACAGATAGAAAGCCATCACCTGTCAGGTGAAATAAAAATTTGCTATTGCCACTTACTTTTTGATAGTTACATCCCACCGGCCATTTTATCGCTCCGTTCTCGAAACGGAGCGACATGCTTATTTGAGGGCAAAAAACCCTCAGAGGCCATTCTTTTTGAAGAAATAATTGGAAATCCTGGAATATAGCTCCGCAGGAGCTGCCTGTTTGTAGAAGAGAAGAACCGGCCAATTTATCGGGCCACGTAGCATTTGCCTGTTTGCAGAAACTGGATATTCCTTCCGCCAGCCCCACAGGCCGGTTTCGTTCGCCGTCCTTTAGCGAATGAAAGATAATGAGTATATATTGCTGAATACCTGTTTATTGTGTCCTTTGTGATTCCCTTCGGGTCCTTTGTGGTTAAATGATTCCTGACTATTTAGAAAGCACCTTTTCCGACATAATTTATGTTGTATTCGATATACTTGTGAATATGAGGACGTAGATAGTATTTTAAAATCTCAATTCCAGCATCAGCTCGATCATCCGGCTGAGTTCGCCGTTTTCCTTTATCCATTCAATATCTACCAGTACCTTCTGCCGTCCCAGGAAATGGTAGCTGAGGCCGGTGAGGAATATCTGCCTGCGCAGGTTTCCGGCCGTTTCCAGTTCAAAATGGTCGTACCGCGAAATCAGGGAAAGACTTTTCCCGTAAAGGTATCCTTCACCGAAAACAGAAAACCCGCTCATACCGAACGGCCGGTATTCCGCATCAATGAAAGAGCCGTACGAGTTGCTGGTACCTTTGAAATACTGTACGGCTGTAATGAACCGGGGCGATTCAAAAGACAGGTATCCCTGCTGCATGAAAAAGCCGGGCTCTTCGGCAATATTCCCCTTACCGGTGGCTACATGATAGCTGAGCTGCAGGCCGGGTATACGGCCGGGGAAGGGGCGCAGGGTGAGGCGGCCTTCGAAATTCTTTGCGGCATTGTTTTCCAGGTCGTGGTATCCTCCCCCGTTGTATATTCCCAGGGCCAGGCTTCCGTATTTCCCGGGATAGCTGGAGCTGACATCCTCCCGGTACTGTTGATGGATAGGGCCTCCCAGCAGGGCGGAAAAGGTAGCCCCGAAATCGGCCGAATTCATGATCCGGTGCCTTTCAACCGGAAGCGTGCCCTGCACACGGTACGCGTAAATACCTTCCTCGAAAGAAAGCCACGGCCTGTGTACCATGCCGGCTTCCACGTGCCAGGTGGACCCGAGAAACAGGTCTTCGGGATGAATATCCAGGTACAGGTATTTCAGCCTCATTTCAACATTCCCTTCATCCGATCCTTCCGTGTCGAGGGTAATGTCCTGTGTGAACCGCACGGTGAACAGGGAACTGAGCTTTTTCTGGAAAGTGACATATCCCCGTTTCAGGGTAAATTCGCTTTCAGTGTGGTTTTCTTTTACAAGATGCTGAAATCCGAGAAACCACTGTCCCTTGACCTCCAGAAGAGGTTCCGGTGTGACAGGGGGAGCCTCTTCCTGCGCCGAAACCGGATGGCAGCAGAGGGCAGACAGGCAACACAGAAAAAGGCAAGCGAAGGGGGGCTGGTTTTTTTGTTTCATTCGGGTTACCGTTTTTTTCTTTTCTGATCTGCCAAAAATACGATTTATCGGGCGGAAAACCGGCGTATTTTTGTACCGGGATGTATTTTACCTGGTTTACATGCATTCTCAGTACCACACCCAGGCCGGCATGGTGGCATGGTCGCCGTAAACCAGCAGGTCGAACAGGCCGTGTGCCGCCAGGGGGGCGTAGATCCGTCCGGAAAGGATACGGAATGCACCGAACAGACATCCGGTAGTGAATGTCAGCACGGTAAGCAATACCAGATCGGGATCGCCCCGGGGAAGGGCCGATGCCAGCAATACCGATTTGTAGAGGGTATGTCCTGCCGAGGCCAGGATCACGGCCCATACCCGGCTGTATTTTTGCAGTACTCCCTGAACAAATCCCCGGTATATCGCTTCTTCGGTCATCCCGATCAGGGGGGTCAGAAGACCGGGCAGCAGCAGTGTGCAGGGCATCAGTGAAACCGGTGAGAGGGCCCGGTCAAGGAATCCCAGGGATGCACCGGCAAGGATCCCGGCCACCAGCCATGGTACCGAATGATTTTTTTCTCCGGAAAATCCGGTCAGCCGTGAGGGGTGAGGGTCGGAAAACAGCACGGTGGCCATGATTACTCCCGCCAGGCCCAGGGCCGACCAGGAAAAAGGGTGGCCTGCCGGGAAGGCGGCAAAGACTGTCATACTGATGACAGCCACTGCGGCCGGCAGAAGCCGGTTCCCCCGGAAGGGATTATTCATTCTGCCCGTGACTTCTTTTTCTTTCTCATCCAGGCAGACAGTATCCAGCCTGTTCCAGCCAGCGGCAGCAGCAGAAGGATCCAGCCCGAACCCAGGCAGAACCCACCGCCGGGAACTATGCGCGCACCGGGCAGGGCTTCTTTCAGCCGGTCGATCTGATCAGGCGATTGATCGTAGATATTTTGTTCTATGACCAGCATTTCCAGGTTTTCCATTTTTTCCAGGGCAGACAGGTCTGCCTCCGGAAGCCCGAGAAGAAGGCCTCTCAGCCGGGGCAATCTGTAAAGGGGCGTCAGATCGTTGATCAGCGTGTCTCTGTTGGCTTCGAGGACCCTGACCTCCGGATGGTTGTTACACCAGTCGCTGAAAGCTTCCTGAGTCATATTTTCCGGAAGAGCCATCCACCTCAGCCCGGGCAGAACAGGCAGGTCCTGGTGCAGTTCACATTCGGTGAATCCCAGCCCTTCCAGTTGTTTCATACCGTCAAGTGCTTCGGCATGGTACACCGAATCGGCATTCAGGATGTACAGGTTTCTCAGCCCGGGGGCATTTTTAAGGAAATCCAGGTTTACCGGCCCGGCATCCAGTATGCTGACCGACCTGAGATGTTTGAGTGCTTTAAGGGACAGGTCGGGGAAAGGCTTTTCCTGATCGGCTGAGAGGATGAGTTCTTCCAGTTTGAACAGCCCCGTGAAAAAGGGTTCGCTTTCGGAAGAGGAGATGCCGGTTCCCAGCAGCTCCAGGTCCTGCAATCCTGTGAGCCAGTCGATATACCCGTAATCCCGGTCCAGGTCGGCCATGTATACCCACCGGGGGCGAAAACGCCTGAAAAGCAGATCGAGCTGGTTCAGGCTGTCGGCTCCTTCCAGGATCATATTCAGCCTGTGGTGGGGTGGGAAAACCGAACGCATCTGTTCCAGAACGTCTTCCTCCACGGGAAGATCCAGGTAAACCGATTCCACTCCTTCCAGTCCGGAGGGAGAGGTGTCTGAAAGGAGTTCCAGGGCTTTTTCTTCCATGGTCATATCGATGGAATGCAGTTTCCCGTTCAGGTAAAAGGCTGCCGTATTCACGGTATCGAACCGTAATTCGATCTGTGTGCCCATGTCGCCGTGGTATCTGAAATATACCACCCGGTCGAATGTTTCGTCCATTACAAACAACAGGTCTTTATGGGCAACCGCCATCGGGAGGAGGCTGTCCCGGCCGGTAAACGACCCGAAATAGGGGGCACGTGATATGTTGAACGCCGCATCCACACCTGAAATTTCAATGATCCGGTACTCCGTTTCCTGGTGGCAGGCATTCAGCACGGCCACCGTTCCCAGGAGCATGATAAGGGTTCTCATGGTGGTGCGTTTCGTGGTCGGAAGGGATAGTTTGTTACACATGGTTAGAGCGGTTTAGTTTTTTTTCATAATTGGTTTCGAGCATTTGCCGGGGAAAAGGCTTGCCGTGACCCGGATAGAAGGTTTCTACCGGAAGGTTGAGCAGTTTTTTCCAGCTTTTGATCAGTTGTGCGGGATCATCGGCAAAGGGCGGATAATTTTTTCCGGGGAAAATATGGAAACAGGTATCGCCAACCAGGGCATACCGGCCGGCCAGAATGGTGAGGGAACCCGGTGAATGTCCGGGTGTGGGAATCAGGGTTACCAGAATCTTTCCTGTTTGAAGGGTTGTTTTATCATCCACCCGGTCGGTGGGGGATACCGGAGGGTATTTCGACAGGGGTGAGAGGCATTTTGTGCCAAACCAGGAAATCATCCGGAAGAACGGGCCGGTACCTCCGGGAAAAGGCGTTTCCCCGTTTTCCAGGAAACCGGCCTCTTTCCGTTGAACCCATACGCGGGCGTCTGTTTTTTCCAGAAGCCGTTTCAATCCTGCCACATGATCGTAGTGTGTATGGGTCAGCACGATGTGCCTGATCTGTTCCAGGCGGATCCCTTTTTCCGGAAGTTTTTTTTCAAGGAACTGTACCTTGTGCACTTTTCCCGGGTCCACCAGCAGGGCTTCACCGGAGGAAACGATCAGGTAGGAGTTGCAGGAACCCTCCCTGAAAATATGCAGGGTATGGTTCGTTTCGGTTATCTGCATGAGGTTGTTCCCCACTCAAAGTTAAAAAATTAAACGGGATACCCGAAATGTCCGCATCTGGAGAATTTCTATCCAGCTCTGTGGCAACAAGAATATCAAACGGAAGGAGTTGGGGAGGTCAGTGTTCGGAGGCCATGGACTCGATCCTGGAGATAAGATCGGTCGGGCAGGTGAATTTTTCAATGAAGGAGGGAATTTCTTTCTCGTGTTCCCGGGCAAAAAGGCCGGTTACAAAGATTTTTTTCCCGGGGAAGGTGGCATACATCTTTTCAAGATAATTTTTCATGGAGAAATCGGGCAACGCAGTGGTGAAAGAGGTGATCAGTCCGTAAAAATCCCTTATGCTGATCACTTCTTGCAGGTCGGAAAAGGGTACCGACTGACCCAGATAAATTACCTGGTGCCCGTGTTTTTTCAAAATATAGTGGAAAAACAGCAATCCCATTTCGTGCAGTTCTCCTTCGGGAAGGAACAGGAGAAAACGCCGGGCACCCGGTTTGCGGGGTGAATCCTGGCTGTCGATAGCTACCAGAAGCTTTTGCCTGATCAGGTTGGAGGCAAAATGTTCCTGGGCCGGACTGACGGTTCCCACCTGCCATAGGATCCCGATGCGAAGGAAGAAGGGATAGATCACTTTGAGCACCGTTTTTTCAAAACCCATTTGCATGATCACCCGGGAAAGGGTTTTTTCGAAGCGATCATCGTTGAATTCGATCACGGAAACGATGAGTTGCTCAATCTGGCTTTCGTGGTTGCCTGTGGTACGGGCAATATGCATCACCTGTTCGGAAATCTGGTCATCGTTCATTTCGGCAATACGTGAGATCTTCAGTCCGTGCCGGTTCAGGATGGAAACGTTCAGGATCCTTTTCAGATCATCGTCGCAGTAGTAGCGGATATTGGTTCCGGTTCGGCGGGGCTTTACAATGCTGTACCGTTTTTCCCACATCCGGATGGTATGGGCCTTGATCCCTGAAAGTTTTTCCAGATCCCTTATCGAATAAAAAGCCATGCAGATAAATGATTATATCCTGTATAACCCTTTTTTTGCAAAATTGTTTATCTTACAGTCCATTCCTTTTCCCTCTTTCTTTTTCACCGCTCCATGGAACAACCTTCCGTAATCAATATATTCTGGTTCAGGCGAGACCTTCGCCTGTTCGATAATCACGGGTTGTTCCGTGCCCTGAAGGAGGCGGGGAATATCCTGCCCCTTTTCATTTTCGATACGAATATACTGAAACGGCTCGACAATTTCCGCGATGCCCGGGTGGAATTCATTTACCGGGAGGTGGAGCATCTGAAAAGGGAACTGGAAAAGATGCATTCAACCCTGCTGGTATACTACGGGGAACCGGAGGATGTGTTCAGCAAACTGTCTGATTCATACAGGGTGGGGGTCCTTTTTTTCAACCGGGATTACGAACCCTATGCCCGGAAGCGGGATGAAAAGATCAGCTTTTTTCTGAAGGGGAAAGGAGTTCAGGTGAGGACGTTCAAAGACCAGGTGATTTTTGAACCCGGAGAAATCCTGAAAACGGATGGGAAGCCCTATGTGGTGTATACCCCTTATATGAGGAAATGGATGGAACGTTTGGCGGAAACCGGAACCGGAAATTATCCTTCCGAAAAGTACCTGAAAAGGCTTGCCTCCCATAGGCCGGCAGGGATGCCTTCCCTTCGTGAAATGGGGTTCACGGCAGTGAGCCTCGGTTTTCCTTCCCGTGAACCCTGTGAATCATTGATCAGGCAGTATCATTTATACAGGGATTATCCTGCCATGGAGGGCACGAGTCGCCTGAGCATCCATTTCAGGTTCGGTACGGTGAGCATTAGGCAATGGGTGGAACGGGCTGCGGCCTGGAACGGGAAGTTTCTGGAAGAACTGATCTGGAGGGAATTCTACCAGATGATCCTGTGGCATTTTCCCGGGGTGGTGGATCATGCTTTCCGTCCGGAATACGATATGATCCCCTGGCGGAATGATGAAAGGGAATTTGATGCCTGGTGCCGGGGGACTACCGGTTATCCGCTGGTGGATGCGGGTATGCGCCAGCTCCTGGCCACGGGTTTTATGCACAACCGGGTAAGAATGATCACGGCCGGTTTTCTTACAAAACTTTTGCTGATCGACTGGAGGTGGGGGGAAGCCTGGTTTGCCGGTCATTTGCTTGATTATGAGCTTTCGTCGAATAACGGCGGGTGGCAATGGGCGGCCGGCAGTGGTTGCGATGCCGCCCCCTGGTTCAGGATATTCAATCCGTTTCTTCAACAGAAGAAATTTGACTCCGGGAATGAGTATGTAAAAAAATGGATCCCCGAGTTCGGCACAGAAAGCTATCCCGGGCCACTGGTCGATTACCGGAAAGCAAGGGAAAGGGCTATTCAGGTATACCGGCAGGCCCTGGCGGAGAGAAAAGGTTAGATACGGGAACCGGTTTATCAGGAAAAACCTTCTTCCAGCAACCTTTCCAGGTCTTCCGGGGTGTCCACCGGCCGGTTCAGGAAACGGGTGAGTCCCACCCGGATAGTGTATCCGTTTTCCAGCCAGCGGAGCTGTTCCAGCGATTCGGCCTGTTCCAGGGGAGAGGGACTGAGTTTGCTGATCTCCCTGAGCACGCTGGCTTCGAAAGCATACATTCCCACGTGGAGGAGAAACATATGTTTTTTCGGCCAGTTTTGGCGTGACTGGTTGCATACATAGGGTATGGGTGAACGGCTGAAGTACATGGCCAGATGCCGGGGGTTGACCACCACCTTGGGCAGGTTGCGGTCGGAAATTTCTTCCATGTTATCGGCTTTTCGGGCCAGGGTGGCTATCTGTGTTCCCTCCTGTATAAAACAATCGAGTATTTCCCTTATCTGGCCCGGCTGAATGAAAGGCTCATCCCCCTGGATATTTACCACGGTTTCGAAACGTTCGCCGGTTTGTTTTTCAATCAGTTCCAGTGCCTCTGCGCACCGGTCAGTGCCGCTCGGGTGGGATGTGGATGTCAGGCATACCCTACCGCCGAATTTTTCCACTTCTCCGGCAATCCGTTCATCATCGGTAGCTACCCACAGCCGGTCGAGCACTTCTGCTACCTGTTCATATACCCTTCTGATCATGGTCTTGCCCCGGATCATGGCCAGGGGTTTTCCCGGAAAACGGGTGGATGCATACCGGGCGGGGATGATCCCCAGTACATTTTTCTGCAGGTGTTTCATGACAACTTTTCTTTCTGCAATATAGAAATAAATCGTCAGGAGACACAGTTCCCCGGGCTGAAAAACTGCCGGATTTTTCAGGAGAAGCCAGAATAGATGTGCGGGGACTTCCGAGCTTGATTGAAAAGTGTTACCTTTGCAATGTCAAAATGACATGATTTTATTAACCAGGGAATCCATAAATGGATCTGCAGAAAGTTAAGCAAAGGTTCGGTATTATCGGGAATTACATCGGTCTGAACCGGGCCATGGAACATGCCATTATGGTGGCTCCTACCGACCTGTCGGTTCTCATCACAGGGGAGAGCGGTACCGGGAAAGAGTTTTTCCCAAAAATCATCCACCAGTACAGTGCCCGGAAACACGGCCCATATATTGCCGTGAACTGCGGAGCCATTCCGGAGGGAACCATCGATTCCGAACTGTTCGGACATGAAAAGGGATCGTTCACCGGAGCTACCGATACACGGCGGGGATATTTCGACGTTGCCAACGGGGGAACCATCTTCCTGGATGAGGTGGCCGACCTTCCCCTGTTTACCCAGGTGAGGCTTCTGAGGGTGCTGGAAACGGGTGAATTTCTGAAGGTGGGGTCGTCGAAGGTGGAAAAAACCAATGTGCGGGTGATTGCCGCCACCAATGTAGATATTCCCAAAGCCATTATGGAAGGTAAATTCCGGGAAGATCTGTATTACCGGTTGAATACTGTGCCCATCCATATTCCTTCGCTCCGTGACCGGGGGGATGATATTTTACTGCTTTTCAGGAAATTTGCAAGCGATTTTGCCGAAAAGTACCGCATGCCTCCCATCACCCTCACTGACGAGGCACGCAATATCTTACTGACATACAACTGGCCGGGGAACATTCGCCAGCTGAAAAATATCACCGAACAAATGTCGGTTATTGAACAGGACCGGCTGATCGGTGCCGACAAGCTCAAACAGTACCTGCCCGATTACCAGGGAGAGAAATTACCGGCTCTGGTACACCATATCATCGACCAGAAAACCTTTAACTCGGAACGGGAGATCCTGTACAAGATACTGTTTGATCTGAAGAACGACATGAACGATATGAAAAAGCTGGTGCTGGACCTGATGCAGAAAGGAGGTGACCGGGAAAGGATCAGCGAGCAGAACGCCCGGTATATCCAGCGTTTGTATGATGAGGTGAAGCCAGAAGAAGAATCTCCGGTTGCTTCGCCTGTGGAATACCGCCGGGGACCGCAGGATCCTATTGAAGATACCGAAGAAATTGTGGAAGAATCCCTGTCGCTGGCCGACAAGGAAAAGGAACTGATCAGTAAAGCCCTGGAAAAGCACCATGGGAAAAGAAAGCATGCCGCAAAAGAACTGGGAATTTCGGAACGGACCCTTTACCGGAAGATTAAAGAATACGATATACATTGAAAAACGTATCTTTGTTTAAAGAGGCTGTACCCTTTGAGTAAAAAATTCTGCATATGGATCATGGCGCTGGCCGGGATCATTTCCGGCGAGGGGTGTACTGTGAAATATTCGTTTACCGGGGCCACCATTGCCCCTGAGGTGAAATCCATTTCCGTACAGTATTTTCCGAACCGTGCGGCAACCGTTCTGCCCAATCTGGCCCAGGATTTTACCAATGCCCTGATGGATCGCTGCAAGGCACAAACCGGCCTTACTTTTACCAACGATATGGGAGATGTGAATTTCGAAGGCGAGATCACCGATTACAAGATCGAACCGGTGGCTATTACCGGCAATGAAATGGCGGCCATGAACAGGCTGAGCATATCGGTCAGGGTAAAATTCACCAACCGCGTGGAACCCGAATGGGATTTTGAAACCACTTTTACCCGGTATGCGGAGTATGAAAGCACCATGGATCCCACCCAGGCGCAGGACGAATATACCCCCCAGATCATCGATCAGCTCACGGAAGATATATTTAACAGGGCATTCGTTAACTGGTAATGGCTTTATGAACAGGGACCAATTTCTGAAATACATACACAGGCCGGAGGACCTCAGCCAGGAGTCACTGAACGATATTCAGGAACTACTGTCGGAGTTTCCCTATTTTCAGACAGGTCACCTGTTGTTTCTGAAAAATCTGCACAATGTAAAAAGTATCCGTTTTGAAAACCAGCTGAAAGTTTCATCGGTCTTCGCCCATGACCGGAGCGTATTGTATACCTTATTGCATGCCCCCGCGGGCAAAGTGATCCCCGTAACGCCTACCGGGGAGGAACCATTGGGGGAAGAAACGCCCGGGCCCCTGATTCAACCGGCTGGCAGGGAGGCCGGGGCCTCCGAAAAGAAGGATGCATCCCGCAACGGAAAGCCTGCCGGGAAAGAGGAGGAAGCGGCCGACATACCGGAAAAGGAAATGACGGGTGAAAAAGATGAGAAAAATCAGAGAGGACTGCAGGAAGAAGAACGGAGGGAAAAAGCAGAAATAAAGGCGGAAGAAGATTCCGGACCACCTGTTCCTGCCGGAGCAGAGGCCACAGAAGAAGAACCTGTGAAGGATGAAAAGGGAGAACCGGGAAGTGTGGCCGAACGCATCATGAAACAGGTGGAAGAAGCCAGGAAAAGAAGGGAAGAAGGAACTCTTTACGGGACAGAAGGAGAACCGGAAGAGCGATCCGGCCCGCTTCGTGAAGAAGAAAGGCAGGGGGAAGGGGATCTGTTTGTTCTCACCGATGAAGCGGCGGAGGCTCCTCTCCCTGAAAAACCGGAAGAGACTACCGGCCTTAGTCCGGCTACGGGGGAAATTCTGGAGATTGATGAACATGAGGAAGAACCGCAGGCGGGTGAACCGGAAATTAAAGAAAAAGAAGAAAAAAAAGAAAAAAGAACAGGTCCCTCTCTGCAGCAGGAGCCACAGGATTCGGCCTCTGCTGAAAAAAAAACTCAAAACGAAAACGGCCAGAAAACAGGCATAAAAAGTAACAGTCATTCCTTTTCCCAATGGCTCGAAATGTTGTCGGGGGAACCGGCCGATTCCTCCTCCGGGCAAGAAGAGAAGAAAGACCAAAGCGACCCTCCCGTCAGGCGCCAGCATGATCTGATTGACCGGTTCCTGGAAAAGAACCCGAGGATTGTTCCCAGGGATGAGAAAGCAGATGAAGCGGAGGATATTTCCAGGGACAGTGTGGAGGAAAGCGAGGGATTGTTCACCGACACCCTGGCACAGATCTATGTGCGCCAGGGATACTATTCCAAGGCTATTTTTGCCTATGAAAAATTAAGTTTGAAATATCCGGAAAAAAGTAGTTATTTTGCCTCGCAAATTCAAAAGATTCAGGAGCTCATCAAGCAAAAAACCAAATAATTATGTATACACTGATTTCCGTACTGATCGTGATCGTCTGTGTTTTGCTGATCATGATCGTTCTGGTACAGAATTCCAAAGGTGGCGGACTGGCCTCGAATTTCCAGGCTTCCAACCAGGTGATGGGAGTTAGAAAAACAGCCGACTTTCTTGAGAAATCCACCTGGACGCTGGCAGTAGCCCTGCTGGTTTTCAGTTTGCTGGCCAGTATGACCATTCCCAGGAACCAGGAAGGCATGAATGAATCGCGCATTCAGCAACAGATTGAGAATACCGTGGATCCTGGAGGAATTCCGAATTTTCCCACAACGGTTCCCGAAAGTCAGCCGGCCCAGGAAGCGCCGCCCGAAGAATAAAACACTTTTATCTGCGAATTCAGTACGTGTCAGTCTGTCATTTTGGCTGACACGTTTTTTTTGGTTTCACCTGTACACACAATTATTGTAAACAACAGAATATCAATCAATAACATAAAAGCGTCTTGTTTCCTCCCATCAAAAAGGCAGGTGATGCCAGGTTAATTCTGCCTACATTACAGCCAGCGATCCATGCTTTTCCCTTTGGCACAGAATATGAAGAAAGCAACACGAATTTGCACCATGTTTAACCTAAAAAACGAATTGTGATATGGCAGACCTTAAGATCAAACCATTGGCCGACCGGGTGGTAATCGAGCCCCAGGAGGCTGAAACCAAAACAGCCAGTGGGATTTATATCCCTGATTCCGCCAAGGAGAAACCACAGCGCGGGAAAATTCTTGCCGTCGGACCCGGAAACAAGGATGAAAAAATGGAAGTAAAGGCAGGGGATATGGTTCTTTACGGCAAGTATTCCGGAACCGAGATCAATATCGACGGGAAAGACCTGCTTATCATGCGTCAGTCGGATATTCTGGCCATTATCTGAGCAAACAAATTATCATAATGTATAATCAATAAAAAAGAACGTAAAATGGCAAAAGAAATCAAATTTAACATAGAGGCCCGCGACCGCCTGAAAAGCGGGGTTGACCAGCTGGCAGAGGCCGTAAAGGTGACCCTGGGGCCCAAGGGAAGGAATGTGATCATTGAAAAGAAATTCGGTGCTCCCCAGGTTTCTAAAGATGGGGTGACCGTAGCCAAGGAAATTGAACTGGAAGACAAGTTCGAGAACATGGGGGCTCAGATGGTGAAAGAAGTGGCTTCCAAAACCGCCGATGATGCCGGCGACGGAACCACTACGGCTACCCTGCTGGCCCAGTCTATGGTTGACGTGGGTATTAAGAACGTCACGGCCGGCGCCAATCCCATGGACCTGAAGCGCGGTATTGACAAGGCCGTGGCTAAAGTGGTGTCACGCCTGCGTGAAATGTCGCATACCATTGGCGACGACACGGAAAAGATCGAACAGGTGGCTACCATTTCGGCCAACAACGACAGCTCGATCGGGAAGCTCATTTCCGAGGCCATGACCAAGGTGAAAAAAGAAGGCGTGATCACGGTTGAAGAGGCCAAAGGAACCGAAACCACAGTGGAAGTGGTAGAAGGAATGCAATTCGACCGCGGTTATATTTCTCCCTATTTCATTACCGATACCGAGAAAATGGAAGCTGTGCTGGAAGATCCTTACATTCTGTTGCACGACAAGAAGATCTCGACCATGAAAGATCTGCTTCCCATACTGGAATCGGTATCACAGGCCGGCCGTCCTTTGCTGATCATTGCCGAGGATGTGGACGGGGAAGCCCTGGCCACCCTGGTGGTGAACAAGCTGAGGGGCGCCCTCAAGATTGCTGCCGTAAAAGCTCCGGGTTTCGGCGACCGCCGGAAGGAAATGCTGGAGGATATTGCCGTGCTGACCGGCGGGACGGTGATATCTGAAGAAAAAGGACTGCGGCTTGAAAATACCACCATGGATATGCTGGGTAATGCCGAAAAAGTGACCGTTGACAAGGAGAATACTACCATAGTAAACGGTGCCGGCGAGCCCGACCTGATCAAAGCCCGTGTGGGTCAGATCAAAAAGCAGATTGAAGCCACCACCTCCGATTACGACAAGGAGAAACTGCAGGAGCGTCTGGCTAAACTGGCCGGTGGAGTGGCTGTGCTGTATGTGGGAGCCGCTTCGGAAGTGGAAATGAAGGAAAGAAAAGACCGTGTGGATGATGCGCTGAGTGCAACACGGGCTGCCGTGGAAGAAGGGATTATCCCCGGAGGCGGTGTGGCCTACCTGCGCACCATTCCCGATCTGGACCAGATCGAAACCGAGAATGAGGACGAGCGGACCGGTGTGGAGATCGTGAAACGTGCCCTGGAGGAGCCCATCCGCCAGATTGCCGAAAATGCAGGAGTAGACGGTTCCATTGTGGTGATGAAAGTGAAGGAAGGGAAGGATGATTTCGGCTACAATGCCCATACTGACGTGTATGAACCTCTTTACAAAAGCGGCGTGATCGATCCCACCAAGGTGGCAAGGATTGCCCTGGAGAATGCCGCTTCCATTGCCGGCATGCTTCTCACTACCGAGTGTGCCCTGGTAGAGGAGGAAGAAGAAAAGCCGATGCCCGGCGGAGCTCCAGGCATGGGAGGCATGGGAGGCGGAATGATGTAAAATGCCATCATACTCCATAAAAAAGAAAGCTGCCCGTGCGGGCAGCTTTCTTTGTATGGTGGGAAATGAATATCTTTGCTTCACAAATAATACGCACAAGCCGCGGGTATGGAGAACATCAGGAACTTTTGTATTATTGCACATATTGATCACGGGAAGAGTACCCTGGCCGACAGAATGCTAATGATGACACACACCCTGACCGAGCGGGAATTCAAGGATCAGGTGCTGGATAATATGGACCTGGAACGGGAAAGGGGGATTACCATCAAGAGCCATGCCGTGCAGATGTATTATGATTATGATGGAACCCAGTACACGCTGAACCTGATCGATACTCCGGGGCACGTGGATTTTTCCTACGAAGTATCGCGGTCTATTGCCGCCTGCGAGGGGGCCCTGCTGGTGATCGATGCCACGCAGGGGATTCAGGCACAGACCATTTCCAATCTTTACCAGGCCATTGATCATAACCTGGAAATTATTCCCGTGCTCAATAAGATGGACATGGAAAATGCCATGCCCGAAGAAGTAAAGGATCAGATTGTGGATCTGCTGGGCTGTGAAAGGGAGGAGATCATTGAAGCTTCGGCCAAAACCGGGTATGGTGTGGAGGAGATCATGCGGCGCATCGTGGAGAAGATTCTCCCTCCCCAGGGAGATCCTGGCTCTCCCCTTCAGGCCCTGATCTTCGATTCGGTATTCAATTCATACAGGGGTATTTATGCGTATTTTAAGATCATAAACGGAACCATCCGCACCGGCGACCTGGTGAAATTTGTGAATACAGGCAAAGCGTATCATGCCGACGAGATCGGGGTGCTCAGGCTGAGGCTGGATCCCCGTAAAGAACTGGGGGCAGGGAATGTGGGGTACATTATTTCGGGTATCAAAACTTCCCGGGAAGTGAAGGTGGGCGATACCATTACCCATGTGGAAAGGCCCTGCCCCAAAGCCATATCGGGATTTAAGGAGGTAAAACCCATGGTGTTTGCCGGGGTGTACCCTGTGGATGCCGATGAATATGAGGAGCTTAGGGCTTCGATGGAGAAGCTGCAGCTGAACGATGCTTCCCTCAGCTTTGAACCGGAATCGTCCGTGGCACTGGGTTTCGGGTTCCGGTGCGGGTTCCTTGGACTATTGCACATGGAAATTGTGCAGGAAAGGCTCGACCGGGAGTTCGACATGAATGTGATCACCACGGTACCCAATGTTTCCTACCGGGTATACACCACCCGCGGTGAGGTGATCGAAGTGCACAACCCTTCGGGTCTGCCGGAACCCAATTACATCGAGACCATCGAAGAGCCGTATATTTCCGCACAGATCATTTCCAAGTCGGAATACCTGGGGAACATCATGACCCTTTGCATTGAGAAAAGAGGGACCCTGAAAAACCAGGTGTACCTTACCAGCGATCGGGTGGAGGTGACGTTTGAGATGCCTCTTTCAGAGATCGTGTTTGATTTTTACGACAAACTGAAGAGCATATCCCGGGGATATGCTTCCTTCGATTATTATACCTCGGGATACAAGAAAGCAGATCTGGTGAGGCTGGATATTCTGTTGAACAGGGAAATTGTGGATGCCCTTTCCACACTGATCCACCGTGACAATGCCTATGATTTCGGCCGCCGGATGTGTGTGAAGCTGAAGGAACTGATCCCCCGGCAACAGTTTGATATTGCAATACAGGCGGCTATCGGAGCAAAGATCATTGCCAGGGAAACGGTGAAGGCTTTAAGGAAAGACGTGACGGCCAAATGCTACGGTGGCGACATTACCCGCAAAAGAAAATTGCTGGAAAAACAGAAAAAAGGAAAGAAAAGAATGCGCCAGGTGGGCAATGTAGAGGTTCCCCAGCAGGCATTTCTGGCCGTTCTGAAAATGGATTAGTGGATCCTTCGCTGCACACAGATGTATTTCTCATTTGCTTTTCCGTCGCCGTCCCAGTCGAGCTTTCCGTCCAGCCTGGCTTCACCCGGTTTCAGTTCTATTCGATAAGAAAAACTTGCCCAATCGGGGTGGGTCTGGTCCATGAACAGGGAATCGCCCGTAAGTTCCCAGTGCCCTTTTCTGGTCTTTACCACCGAATCGTTTAGATTTTTTATCTCAATAACATAGGTATGGTCATCTTTGAATATGAGACGCGCCGGGCGGGCTTGCATTTTCTCCTCCCAGTTTTCCCTGTCAACCTGCAATATCCGGCCCTGGTCTTCTTTTGCTGCGTGGTCTAATTCAACCTGCAGTTTCACCTGTTCCCACTCTCCGATCAGATTCGATTCGGAAGAAAAGATAAGGGCATGGTGATGTGTTTCTTCAGATTTGCTTCCGCATGAAGCCAGAAAAAGTGAAAAAATGCAGCAAAAAACGGTCATTTTATTGATTGCCAATGTTTTCATAGCTACAACATTTAAATAATCCGCCATATACAACACACACGATGATAAACGGTTCAAAACCGGTGAATCCCTGTATTCTGAACGAAGTCTCCGGACGGGTTATTGTATGGCCTCAAATTCACAGGTTTTTCTCAGATACTGAATATCGTAATTCTCACTCCACCATTAGCTTAGTTGTTCCTCTCGCCAGCCGGGTTTTCCTCATAAAAACCCTTTATTTTACAGATCATCGGAATAATAAGCCGGTGCTTTATCGCGAAGGTTGTACTGCGATGACATAACTTCCCCGTAGGCTCCGGTGGAACGGATGGCTATCAAGTCACCCCGGCGGGTGGGGGGAAGGAGGACGGCTTTTCCGAAGGTATCGGACGATTCGCAGACAGGTCCTACCACATGGTATTTTTCTGCTTCACCAGATGAACTCAGGTTTTCTATTTTATGAAATGACTGATACAGGGCAGGTCGCAGCAATTCGGTCATTCCCGCGTCGAGGATGACGAACCGGGTATTCACGCCGTTCTTCACGTACAGCACCCGGCTTATCAGGTTTCCCGACTGGGCAACCAGGGCCCTGCCCAGCTCAAAATGCAGGCTCTGTTTGGGACGGAGATGCAGGAATTCTTTGAAAAGACAAAAAAAGGCTTCAAAATCGGGAACATACTGACGGTCGGGATTTTGGTAATCCACTCCCCATCCCCCGCCCACATTGATCATATCCGCAATGATCTTATGATCATAAAACCATTCCTGGAATTCGTTCACCCGCAGACACAACCCTTTGAATATTTCCAGGTCGGTGATCTGTGACCCGATGTGGAAATGCAGACCCTTCAGTTCGAGATTGCTGAGATGATGCAACCGGGTTATCACTTCCTCCAGTTCCCATGCATTGATGCCGAATTTGTTTTCTTCCAGGCCGGTAGTGATATAATGATGAGTGTGTGCATCCACATTGGGGTTGATGCGGATGGCCACGTGGGCCTTTTTCCCGTAACGGCCTGCCAGGGCATTGATAACCTCCATTTCAGGAATGGATTCGCAGTTGAAGCAGCCTATGTTATGTTCCAGGGCGGTTATGATTTCCGAATCCGATTTGCCCACCCCGGCAAAAAAGATGCTCCGGGCAGGAAAACCTGATTCTGCCGCCTTTTTTATTTCGTTACCGCTCACACAATCGGCTCCGTAACCCATCCGGCTCATCGTCCGGAGGATTTTGTCGTTCGAATTGGCTTTCAGCGCATAGTGAATATGATACCCCAGCCTTTCGGCTTGTTTGTTTGCCTCTTCCAGGGTGGCCTGCAGACGTTCCATATCGTAATAGAAGAAGGGAGTGGGTAAACTGCCGAATTTATCCAGAGGGAATGTCATGCCTTGTTTCATTGGAATAATTGGTCATTCAGGCTTTGAAGAGCTTTCACCTTATGGGCGGAAGCGATCAGCAGTGAAATGTTGTGGTTGCTTCCTCCATAGGAGATCATCCGGATGGGTATATCCCTGAGCGCCTGGAATACCCGGAAGGCCATTCCCCGGTTGCTGGCTATCAGGTCGCCCACCACACAGATGATCACCTGGTTTTGATCCACTTCTACGGTTCCGTATTTTTTCAGTTCTTTGACAATTTTTTCAAGAAATTCCGTCTGGTCGATGGTCAGTGATATCCCCACCTCCGAGGTAGAGATCATATCGATGGGTGTGCGGTAGCTTTCAAAGATCTCGAATACTTTTCTCAGGAAACCGTATGCCAGCAGCATGCGGGTTGATTTGATGCGTATGGCGGTGATACTGTCTTTAGCTGCGATAGCTGTAATGCGTCCGTTTCCGGCTGTTCTTTCGCTGATGAGGGTTCCCTGTGATGCGGGATTCAGTGTGTTTTTCAGGCGGACAGGGATATTGAATTTCCGTGCCGGCTGAATGCTGGTGGGGTGCAGGATCTTGGCACCGAAATAAGCCAGCTCGGCCGCTTCCTCGAAGGAAAGTTGTTCAACAGGCCGTGTGTTTTTTACATACCTGGGATCGTTGTTGTGCATCCCATCCACATCGGTCCATATTTGGATTTCCTCTGCTTTTACAGCCGCCCCGATCAGAGATGCCGTATAATCGCTGCCACCTCTTTTCAGGTTGTCAATATCGCCGAATGCATTGCGGCATATATATCCCTGGGTAATGAATAGCCGTTTCCCGGGGTATTTTTCCAGTTCCCGCTGGAGGTTTTCCCGGATATAAAATTCATCCGGTTCGTGGTCTTTGTCAATCCTCATAAAGTGAAGGGCGGGCAACAAAACGGCCGGTACGCCTTTTTCTTCCAGGTACATATGGAACAGAGCGGTGGAGATAAGCTCGCCCTGTGCCAGGATTACTTTTTCTTCGAACATGGTAAACAGATCGCGGGTAAACGACCGGATATATTCGAAATGGGAATGGATCAGTTCCTTTCCTTTTTTCCTGTATGAGGGGACAGAAAACAATTCACCGACAACCTGAAAATAATTTTCTTCCAGCCGGTTGATCTTGTCTCCTGCCTGTGTGTGGTCTTTATTGTAGAGGCAGGAAGCGATCTCCACCAGCCTGTCGGTGGTACCTGCCATGGCCGAAAGCACCACGATCAGGGGTTCACCGGCGGGGATCAGTTCGGCAACCTTCTTCATACGGTCGGCAGAACCCACAGAGGTACCGCCGAATTTCAGTACTTTCATCGGGATGCAATTTGGAGGCGAAGTTAATGAATCTTGCCGGAATATGTTATAAAGCAGGAAACGGATTTCAGGCGGAATCTTCTTCCGGCTGTTTGTCGAGGATCAGTTTGTAGCCTTTTCCGTGGATATTCAGGATCTCGATGGACGGATCTTCGCGGAGGTATTTCCGCAGTTTGGTGATATACACATCCATACTCCTGGCGTTGAAGTAATTATCGTCTTCCCAGATGGTACGCAGGGCAAAATTTCGTTCCAGGATCTGGTTCTGGTTATTGCACAGGAGCTTCAGCAGTTCCGATTCCTTGGTGGTGAGTTTCCTAACCTGGTCACCATGCTGAAGGGTTTGTTTGTTGGCGTCGAAAGTGAACCGGCCGAGCCGGAAGATGTTTTTACCACCGGCAGCCTGTCCTCCCCGGGTTCTTCGGAGTACGGCTTCTATGCGGTACAGCAATTCTTCCATGCTGAACGGCTTGGTGATGTAATCGTCACCGCCGATGGAGAAACCCTCGATCACATCTTCTTTCAGGGATTTGGCCGTAAGGAAGATAATGGGAATATTGCTGTTGATCCGGCGGATTTCGCGGGCCAGTTCGAAACCGTCTTTTAGCGGCATCATCACATCGAGGATGCAGATATCGAAATGTTCCCTGACAAAACCCTTAAAGGCTTTTTCTCCGTCGGGGTAAAGAACCGTATCATATCCTTTGGCCATGAGATAATCCCTGAGAAGGGTTCCCAGGTTCATATCGTCTTCGGCCAGCAAGAGCCGGATAGGTTCATCAGGCATGGCGTTGGTTTGATTCAGGAATAAAGATAATAAATTTTGAACCTTTTCCCGGTTGACTTTCCACCCTGATGGATGCTCCGTGTTCTTCCACGATCTTCTTCACGTAACTCAGTCCCAGGCCAAATCCTTTCACGTTATGAATATTTCCCGTTGGGACCCGGTAGAATTTATCGAAGATCTTACGCTGATGTTCACGGCTCATGCCTATTCCGTTATCTTCCACCGAAATTTCAAGTCCCTTTCCCCGGTTCCGTGTGCGGATGGTGATCACCGGCCGGTCTTTGGAATATTTCAGGGCATTGTCAACCAGATTGGAAAGCACGTTAATGGTATGCACTTCGTCAAGGTGAGCTACGGAGTATTGGGCTTCATCTTTCAGAATGATATCTCCCTGCCTGTTTCTGATTTGGAGCTCGAAATTCTTGATGACAGTTTCAATGAGGCGATGTACATCCACCTTTTTCTTTTTCAGTTTTACACGTCCCCTGTCAAAAATGGCTGTTTGCAGCACTTTTTCCACCTGAAGCCCAAGGCGCCGTGTTTCTTCGTGGATGATGCCCGATATCTGGTCGATGTTTTTCCCGGGGCCCTGGAATCCGGGGTCGGTCAGCATCTGGGCAGCCAGTGAAATGGTAGAAATGGGGGTTTTCAGCTCATGGGTCATGTTGTTTACAAAATCGTTCCGTATTTCAGACAGTTTTTTCTGCCTGAAAATAACCAGCAGGGTAATGGCAAACAGCAGAACGGTAGTTAGTATGAGCATAATACTGGTAATGCGCATGAAACCGAGAGAGCGGTATATGAACCCTTTTTCTCCCGGGAAATACAGGCTGACGAATGCCGGTATGCTCGGGATATCGTTGGGGAAAAGGGCCTGCTGGAACACTCCCGAGCGTGTTTCCTCACTGTAGGCAGGGGTATGGTAAAGCACTCTGTTATCGGGTTTTTTAACGGCCATTTCGTATTCCAGGTCGATGCCTCTTTCCTGCAGGCGCGAGGCAATCATCCGGTTAAGAACATCCAGGTTAATTCTTTTTTCCACCGGAGGGAGTTCGCGTGTCATTCTGTCCATGATATTTCTCAGAAAGACCGACTTCTGGGTGATGCGGCTGGAGACCATTGTTTTGATTTCCCCGTCTTGCATAACCGAGCTTGTTCCGCTTTCCATATAGCTTTCCCCTATAATTACCTCCCATGAGAAGGAATCACGAATTTCGGGCGGCGGGGATCTGAAACCCCTGTCCTTTGAGGGATAGGGGTCAGGCCGTCTTCCCCGGTGAGATTGTTTTTCATACTGGAGGGCATCGAAATGCCAGGGCACGGTATCGCTTTCCTGGGGCAGGGCTTCATCCATAATATGATATACGGCTTCCTGCCTTTCCACCTCCCTGGCCACCTCATTCAGGGTATGGGTTACTATCTGCCGGAACTGTTGTTCCTTTACCTGCATGGCGTTATTGATCCAGTAGGCCTGCACCAGGATAAGTCCGGTCATTACCAGGGCCATGACCCCGGCCAGAAACCATATCCATTGTCTTTTCATACCTGAACAAAGATAAGTTCTGAAAGGGTTCCTGATCAAGGCTTTAACAATCTTTAACAAACCTTATTAAAACTTAACCAAAGGTTGATATACATTTGTGGTGTAAAGGGAGAGCATTCTGTTTTTCCTGAATTGGAAGAGAAAGAATGCCATCCGAATTTCAGAGTTTTAGGTTAGAGTTAGGTTAGGGGAAAAGAGGCCGTGACCGCCCGGTTACGGCCTCTTTTTTAGAACAGCAACTTGTTTTTTGATCTGAGGCCGCCCGGATCTACAGGGATAAAAGCCCTGACGGCCGGCATGGATTTTATGGCGGAAAGGATGCCGGCAGACGGCATGTTTTTATCGTCGGAATGAATGCTCAGAAAAAAATCAATGTTTTTCAGTTCTTCCAGAAGGGTTCCGTTTTCCCCCCGATTTCCTATCAGGCGATAGGTAATATGGGTTTTTTCATCGACAAAGGTATAATGGGCAAATTCCTGAGTAAGCGATTCTCCGGGGTGTTCAATTTTCAGGTTCTCCGTTCTTTTCATGTCCCATTCCATAGTTCGGTTGATCAGCCATGCCAGCCGGTAATCGGGTTCATCGCTCACCAGCCCGAAAAGGAGAAAATCGTAATCGGGTGTGAAATCAAGTTTATGGGTTCGTTTTTTCACGATGGATTTACTGTTTTTCCAAAGATACAAAGGACCGGGGAAAGTAAAAACAGGCCGGCAGACGGGTTGTTTCAGATACCGATATGGCTCAGGGCCCGGGAGGCGGCTTGCTGTTCCGATTCCTTTTTGGAGTAACCCCTGCCGGTTCCGATGGTTTCGTTATTTAGCAGGACCCGGGTTGTGAATACGAGTTCATGGTTTTCGTCGGCGAACGAATCGACTTCAAAATCAATAGAAGCTCTGTTTTTTTGCGCCCATTCCACCAGACGGCTTTTGAAATCCCGGTTATCTTCCTGTAAGCGGGACAGGTCGAGGTAATTTTTCAGGATTCTGTTGAGAATGAATTTCCTGGTTTTTTTATATCCCTTATCGAGGTAAACTGCGCCTACCAGTGCTTCGAAACTGTTTCCCCACAGGTGCTTTACCTTGCGGTTGGCTTCGGTATGGGAAATCAGAAATTCTTCGAGTCCCACCTCGCGTGCCAGCTGGTTCAGAGTTTCCCTTCTGACGATCAATGACCGGAGTCTGGAAAGGAATCCTTCGTCACCGGCGGGATAATTACGGAAGAGGTAGTCGGAAACCACGGCATCCAGAACGGCATCGCCCAGGAACTCAAGTCTTTCGTTGTTATAGGGTTCTCCGTGGGGGCCTGTGATGGATACGGAGCGATGGATAAAAGCGTGTTCATAGTACGATGATTTTCCTGGGGGAAACCCCAGGATTTTTTTCAAGCGGCGACGCAGCTTTTTGGTAGATAGATGAAGGGTGTGAGGAGATTTACTTACCTGGTCCACTGTTTAACCGGAATATTTCTTAAAGATTACAGAAGCATTATGCCCGCCAAATCCAAAGGTGTTGCTCAATGCGGCTCTCACCTCTCTTTTCTGGGCTTTGTTTGGTGTAAAGTTGAGCCGGTTGTCGATGTCCGGATCCAGTTGATTGAGGTTGATGGTAGGAGGCACCATATCGTTTACGCAGGAAAGAATAGCGGCAATGGCCTCGACTGCCCCGGCTGCTCCCAGAAGGTGTCCGGTCATGGATTTGGTAGAACTGAGATTGAGGCGGTAAGCATATTCGCCGAAAAGTTTTACAATGGCTTTTACTTCGGCAATATCACCCAGCGGCGTAGCAGTTCCGTGCAGATTGATGTAGTCGATTTCCCCGGGATTCATCCCTGCATCTTCCAGGGTGCGTTTCATTACCAGATAGGCGCCGTCCCCTTCGGGATGGGGGGCAGTGAGGTGGTAGGCATCGGCCGACATCCCGGTTCCCACCAGTTCTGCATAGATGTGTGCCCCCCGGCTCAGGGCGTGTTCCAGGTCTTCCAGAATGAGGGCTCCGGCTCCTTCTCCCATGACGAATCCGTCGCGGGATGCATCAAAGGGGCGGGAAGCGGTTTTGTATTCCTCATTGTTTGTGGAGATAGCCTGCATGGCGTTGAATCCTCCCACTCCGGCCGGATTGATGGATGCCTCCGATCCTCCGGTGACGAAAACAGAGGCCTTTCCCAGGCGGATGTAATGGAAGGCATCAATGATGGCGTTGGTGGACGTGGCGCACGCACTGACTACTCCGAAGTTGGGGCCTCGGAAACCGTATTTCATAGAAATATGTCCGGCAGCAATATCGGAGATCATTTTGGGAATGAAAAACGGGTTGAAACGGGGAGTGTACCCCCCGTTTACAAACCCGGTAATTTCCTCCAGGAACGTGTCTATTCCACCAATTCCGGAACCATAAATTACCCCCACCCTGTCTTTATCGATTTTTTCAAGGTCGAGTCCGGAATCTTTCATGGCTTCGTCAACAGCATACAGGGCGTATTGCGAATACCGGTCGAGCTTCCGTAACTCTTTCCTTTCAAAATAGGCGTGGGGGTCGAAGTTTTTTACTTCGCAGGCAAACCTGGTTTTGAATTTCTGGGCATCAAAACGAGTGATCAAATTGCAGCCACTTACTCCCTGCATCAGGCTGTTCCAGTATTCCTGAACATTATTTCCCAGGGGGGTAAGGGCCCCCAATCCGGTAACAACAACCCGTTTTAATTCCATAAAGAACCAGAATTTACTTTGCGTTTTCTTCGATGTACTTGATGGCTTCACCCACTGTGCTGATGGTTTCAGCCTGATCATCCGGAATTCCGATATTGAATTCCTTTTCAAATTCCATGATCAGTTCCACAGTGTCAAGAGAATCGGCTCCCAGGTCATTGGTGAAGCTAGCTTCCGGAGTTACTTCATTTTCATCAACACCCAATTTGTCTACGATGATCGCTTTCACTCTTGATGCAATATCAGACATAACCTTAAGATTTAGTTAATAATAAAATGATCTAAAATCACGTGCAAAGAAATGCAAAACAAAATAAATCCCCAACAAAAATAATTTTTTTTCCACATTTTGAACAGTTTTCGGTCATTTTTTCCTTTCCTTCCATTATTTTTGAAACTGCCGTGTAATCTACATTTCCGATAAAATGAAACACATTGCCGTGTTTGCCTCGGGAACGGGGACCAATGCAGAAAACCTGATCAGGCATTTCAGGAAACATCCACATTGCCGCGTGAATCTGGTATTATGCAACAAGCCCGGAGCCGGGGTGCTTGACCGGGCGGCCAGGCTGGGTGTAAAAAGCATGGTTTTCACACGGCAAGATCTTTATGAAACCGGACGTGTACTGAATTTGCTGAAGGAACACCGGGTCGATTTTATTGTTCTGGCCGGATTTCTGTGGCTGATTCCGCAGCCTGTCCTGGAGGCTTTCCCGGGAAGAATAATCAATATTCATCCGGCACTGTTGCCTGCCTACGGGGGGAAAGGGATGTACGGCCGGCGGGTGCACGAAGCCGTGATAAATAACAGGGATAAAAAGTCGGGGGTGACTGTGCATCTGGTCAATGAAGAATATGATGCCGGTAATATTTTGTTTCAGGAAGAGTGTGATGTGCTGCCCGGCGATACCCCCGATACCCTGGCCGAGAGAGTTCATCAGCTTGAATATGAGTACTATCCCCGGGTTGTGGAAGATTGGATTAGCCAACAGGAAGCATGAGCGGTCAGGGCAGTTCGACCGTTTGTAACAGGTGTACCAGAAATTTACGTTTTTTTCTGAATAATTCCATGTTTTCTTCTCTGACCGGTTCTACGGGAGGCGCTTCCACTTTTAGCGGGTCTACCGGGCTTCCGTTTCTGTAAAACCTGAAATCAAGATGCGGGCCGGTGGAAAGTCCCGTACTTCCCACATAACCAATAATATCTCCCTGTCTTACCCTTACCCCTGCCCGGATTCCAGGACCGAATCCCGACAGATGCATATAGGCTGTGGAATACACACTGTTATGTCTGATTTTCACTATCCTTCCGGCCTGGCCCTGCCAGGTGGCGGAGGTTACGACGCCGTCGCCCACGGCCAGCACCGGAGTGCCAACAGGTGCGGCGTAATCTACTCCCAGATGGGGTCGCCGGTATTTAAGAATGGGATGCATCCGGCTGTATGAAAACCGCGAACTGATCCGGGAAAACCGCAGGGGAGCCTTCAGGAATGCTTTTCGGAGGCTGTTTCCAAACTGGTCAAAGTATCCCAGGGTGCTGTCCTGAACCAGGGGAATGGCATAAATATCCTGCCCCATATGATGAAAGCAGGCTCCCATAATCTGTGTGATTCCCATGGAAAGGGTATCCACGAAGCTTTCTTCGTATACAACCCGGAAATGGTCTCCTTTCTGCAATCCGAAAAAATCTACCGTCCAGGCATAAATCTCTGAAAGTTCAAAAGCCAGGGCGGGATGAATACCCTGCTCCTGCAGCGTGTTCCACAGGGAAGTTTCGATAATTCCTGTGGCAATGCGGGTTTTTCTTATTACGGGTTTGGATGCCTTATAAACCCTGACCGGAGAATGCAGGTCGAAAACTACCTGTTCTGAAAGATCATGTTCGTATACCAATACGCGTAGAACAGGGAGGGTATCTCCTTCCAGAAATGCTGTGTATCTGTTTCCCGACCGGATTTTACGTATGTCGAATATTTCTTCGCTGGCCCTGGTCAGTGAATCGATAACAGGGTACTCTACCCCGAAATCTGACAGCAGGGAGGCCAGGAACTGATTTCTTCTGATCTGGCCGCTCAATTCGGTATAGTTTCCTTCAGGGATCAGGCCGTTTCCGTTTTTTTGTTCGGAATGGGGTGTTACGGAATAACCGGTTACGGGTTCGCGTTCCTCATCTTTTTCCTGCATACAACCGGGAAAGTGAATGAGTGCCGTTATGAGAAAACAAAGTACATAAACCGGAAAGCCGGTAAATACCCTTCCATTCCCCGTTACGATCCTGCCCGCTGATTTTTGGAACATGCCGTGCTCAGAAATTTTCATTTCAAACCACCACATTAATGATACGTTTGGGCACCACAATGATTTTTCTGGGTTTTTTCCCGTTGAGCCACCTGGCCGAGCGTTCATCATTCAGCACCGCTTCCCTGATCCTGTTTTCTTCCATATCGACCGGGAGCTCGAGTTTGAACCTGAGTTTTCCATTAAATGAAACTGGATATTCGAAACGGTCTTCTTTCAGGTATTCCTCGTTAAAGGCGGGGAACTCCGCATCGACAACGGAAGGGGGATTTCCGAGCCTTTCCCAGAGCTCTTCGGCCACATGGGGTGCGAAAGGGGAAAGGACTCTTACAAAGGCGGAGGCGGTATCCCGGCTCACTTTTCCCTTTTTGATGCATGCATTGGTGAAGATCATCATCTGTGAAACGGCCGTATTGAAGCGAAGTCCTTCAATATCATTTTCCACCTTCCGAATGGTTTGATGCAGTACTTTCAGTATATTTTCGTTTTTTTCTTCCCCGTTGTAGAGATTTTCAGGAGAGGAAAAGAAGCGGTAGACCCTGTTCAAAAAATGATATACTCCCTTGATGCCGTTTTCCGACCAGGGCTTGGCAGCATCGAGCGGTCCCATGAACATTTCATACAGGCGCATGGAATCGGCCCCGTAATTCTTTATTACATCATCCGGATTGACGACGTTTTTCAGTGATTTTGACATTTTGGCCACAATCTGTTTCAGTTCCTCACCGGTTTCGGTATGGAAGAAACGGCCGTCTTTTTCTTCCACCAGGTTGGAAGGCACCTTGGCACCGCTGGCTGTTTCATAGGCGTAGGCCAGGATCATTCCCTGGTTAAAAAGTTTCCGGAAAGGTTCGTCGGTTGAGACGATGCCCAGGTCGTACAATACCTTGTGCCAGAACCTGGCATATAACAGGTGCAGTACGGAATGTTCGGCTCCTCCGATATACAGATCGACGGGCATCCAGTAGGCTTCTTTTCCCGGATCGAAGATCCTTTCCCGGTTATGTGGATCGATATACCGCAAATAATACCAGCAAGAACCTGCCCATTGGGGCATGGTATTGGTTTCGCGCCTTCCTTTTCTGCCGTCTTTTCCTGTTACTTCAAGCCAATCTCCCGCATTGGCCAGAGGTGATTCCCCATGTTCTCCGGGCTGGTAGTTTTCCAGTTCGGGAAGAACCAGGGGCAGCTCCGATTCGTTAATCAGGCTTATTTCCCCGTCTTCCCAGTGTATTACCGGGAAGGGTTCGCCCCAGTATCGCTGCCTGCTGAACAACCAGTCGCGGAGCTTGTAATTCACCGCTTTCCGGCCGTATTGTTTCCGTTCCAGCCAGCGAATGGTGGTTTCGATGCCCTGGTCTTTGTTTAGCCCGTTAATATCGAGCCCGGACAGGGGATCTGCTGAGTGGATATACCTTCCGTCCTCTGTCCAGCATGCTTTTCCTTTCAGGATCTGTTCCCTTTCTTCAGGAGCGGCTCCCATGGGGTCCATGATGCAACGGATGGGAAGGTTGAATTTTACGGCAAATTCAAAATCGCGTGTATCATGTGCGGGAACGGCCATAATGGCTCCGGTGCCGTAACCCATCAATACGTAGTCGGCAATCCATATCGGAATTTTTTCCCCGTTCACGGGATTCATGGCATAGCTTCCGGTAAATACACCTGTTTTTTCTCTGGCCAGATCGGTGCGATCGAGGTCGGATTTTTTTGAGGCTTCCTCCAGGTAAGCCCGGATGGTTTCCTTTTGTTCGGGAACTGTCAGCGGATCTGCCAGTGGATGTTCCGGTGAAAGGACCATATAGGTGGCTCCAAAGAGGGTATCGGGGCGGGTGGTAAAAACCCTGATTTTGTGTTCGTGGTTTTTCACCGGGAACTCTACTTCGGCACCGGTTGATTTCCCTATCCAGTTGCGTTGCATATCTTTTACTCCTTCCGGCCAGTCGAGGGAGTTCAGTCCTTCAAGCAGTCGTTCAGCATATTGTGATATGCGCAGCATCCATTGCTTAAGTACCCTGCGTGTTACAATATGCCCGCATTTTTCATGGGTTCCGTCGTTCAGTACCTCTTCGTTGGCGCATACAATGTGGCAATGGCTGCACCACCACACCTGGGCATCGGCGTAATATGCCAGCCGGCGGGCATTTTGATATTCCCGGACGGCTTTTTTACCTGCAGCTGCTATTTCTGCGGGTATCGGGAGTTCGTCAATGGGCCTGCCCTTTTGCCTTTGATCGTCAAACCAGGTATTGTACAGTTTCATAAAAATCCACTGGGTCCATTTATAGTATGCCGGATCGGTGGTATTTATTTCCCTGTTCCAGTCATATCCCAGTCCCAGGGCTTTGATCTGTTTTCGGAACGTGTCGCAGTTACGCCGGGTAGTGATGGAGGGGTGGGTGCCGGTTTGAATGGCATACTGTTCGGCAGGCAGACCGAAAGCATCCCAGCCCATGGGATGCAGCACATTATATCCTTTCATGCGTTTATACCTGGCTACGATATCGGTAGCTGTATATCCTTCGGGATGTCCCACATGCAATCCGGCCCCGGAAGGATAGGGGAACATATCCAGCACATAATACTTGGGCAGGGCAGGATCGGCTTCCACTTGCCAGGTTTTGTCTCTTTCCCAGTAATCCTGCCATTTATTTTCAATCTCTCTGAAATTATAATCCATTCCTGCTATGATTTGATGGGTCGGGGCCCGTGTTAAAAGGACAAAAATATTAAAATATTGCAGATGTATCTAAATAAATGACCTGTGAATGATTCGTATTCATGCGTGTTTTCAGAAAAAATGGAATTTTCTTTTCAAGAACATAAATTATCCTTTGTATATTTGCGCTGTTTAAGGTCCCGTAGTTCAATGGATAGAACGTCAGATTCCGGTTCTGAAAGTTGGGGGTTCGAGTCCCTCCGGGATCACTACCAGGCACCCGCGGCAACGGGTGCATTTTTTTTCATGTAACCCATCGCGCAAAAGGAACGTATAATATAAATCATTGCAGACTAAGGCAATGTTTGTCATGAAAAAGTGGAACAATTTTTGATGCTTTTTCGCAAACTGTTTACCATGAAGAAACGATTGTTTTCTTCTGTATGTTGTATGTTATTGATATCCTGTGTATATGCGGGGCAGAATGCAGGTTGGGAAGAATGGATTATTCCCGGAACTTGGGGCATGAGCCATTATCAGGAGCCGCAGATGCCTGATAAACCGGACAAAAAGTTCCGTGTTTATCCCAATCCGGTGCAGGATGAGATGAAGATTGTCTATGACCTGAAGGAGGAAACGCCGGTGATGATGGAGGTACGGGATATTACCGGGAAAAAGGTCATGGATGAGAACCTGGAAAGGTTGAAGGGGGAATCGGAGCTTACGGTCAATCTTTCAGGATTGAGAAAGGGGATTTATTTCATTAAATTTTATTCCACCGAGCCACTTCTTTATGAAATTGTCAAGATTCAGAAGTTATAATGAATAATCACGGGTAAAAAATAGGGGGATGCGCGCATCCCCCTATTTTTTCCGGGAAATACTTATCGGATACTTTCTGTTTTTCTTGCGGAATAGTTGATTTTCAATGCGCTGGCACGTCTCAGCGCCTGTTTTACATCGGTTACGATGCCCATCCGGGTATCTTCATCGATCTTCAGAGAAACCGTCATTTTGGTCTGGTCTGCCTCACTCAACTGGTCGCGTTCCTGGGCGATGAATTCTTCAATATCCCTTACCTGCTTGAACTGGTCGTTCAGCTGAATCCTGGGTTCTGTTCCGTAAAGATCCTGGAACGACTTGTGAGGGACACCGATGTAGATATAACTGACCAGTGACTTATTTTCCAGCTTTTTTACCTCTGTGGCATCCGGAGGTTTAATGGACACTTTCAGTGTCACTTCCCGCATAACAGTGGTCACCATGAAAAAGAAAAGAAGCATAAAGACAATGTCGGGAAGTGAAGCGGTATTGATCGCGCCAACTTCTTTTTTCTTTTTATTTCCGAATCTTGCCATTTTACTGCCCTCCTACATTTTTTGGTTCGGCCTCTGAAATGTTCAAAGGATAGATGGTTCTGATCGCTTCCTGCTGATCTTCCGGCAGATCGTCAAATCTTTCCCCGAATTTCTGCATGGCCAGCTCGTCTCTCAGCTCATTGTAAGCTGCCACCAGCTCGTTTTGGACCTGCAGGTACATTTTGTAGGATGTTCCTCTGTCATTCTGAACAGATATTACTCCTTTATTGCATACTTCCACTGTACCGAAGTAAGGTACTTCCTGCATAGTTTTTTCGGGAAGAGCCGGGTCATTGTTCGGATTGGCAATGAATTCCTTGGCTCTTTCCCGAAGCTGTGTAATATCGAAAGGTTCGAGTTCCACCAGGAGTTCATTGTTTTTATTGATCATAACGAGAAAGACGTTTCTTTCCCTGATCCGGTCCTGATTTTGCATATCCTCTTCCCTGGGCATGGGAGGGAGTCTCCGCATGATTCCCGAATCGGTATCGAGGGTAGTGGTTACCAGGAAGAAAATCAGAAGCAGAAAGGCAATATCTGCCATTGGTGCTGCATTGATCTCTTGTAATTTTTTCTTGCTTCCGGGCATAATCTATACATATTGTATTGTTTCAAATGGTTCATGCCGTGCATGAACAAAGCTGTACTATTTAAAGTACTTGGCAATTTCCGAATAGACTATAGACAATATTGCCAGTCCCATCAGAATGTAGAGGGTGTACAATCCGGTATCGGTCCATTTCAGAGTAATCGGATCTCTGAAAACCCCGGTAGCAGTCCGGATAACCTCTTCGGTTGCCAGGTTATAGGCGAGGAAAACGACAGCTGCCGCACCCACCAGAACCAACAGAAACCTCTTGAGGGTTTTCCAGCTTGAGAACACGTTTACCAGAGATATCAGGATGGTTACTCCTGCACAGAATACAAGCAAAAGTTCGGCATACCTGATAAATGTATTGGTGATTACGGGTTCTTCCATGGCAGTACCTTCCGTTCCGGGAACAACATCTCCCAGATAAAAAATACCTGCGAGAACAACTGCTGCTGCCATCAAGAGGATGAGAAATATATTTATCAGTCTGATAATAAGCTTAGACGACATGATTATTTATTTTTTAAGTTGTATTTCACCAGCAGGTCAATCAGAGAAATGGAGGAATCTTCCATGTCCACCACCATGCTGTCAATTTTTGACAGGATATAGTTATAGAAAATCTGCAGTATTACCGCCACGATCAGACCTGATGCCGTGGTAATCAGGGCGACACCGATACCACCTGCTACCAGACTTGCGTTGACGTCTCCTGCAATACGTATGGCATCGAAAGCCTGGATCATACCGATCACCGTTCCCATAAACCCGAGCATGGGTGCAATGGCGATGAACAGAGAAATCCAGGAGAGGTTTTTCTCCAGCAGCCCCATCTGTACACTACCGTATGAGACCACCGATTTTTCTGCCACTTCAATGCCTTCATTGGCTCTGTCCAGCCCCTGGTAAAATATACTGGCAATTGGACCGCGCGTACTGCGGCATACTTCTTTGGCAGCTTCGATTCCGCCGCTTTCAAGAGCTTCTTCCACTTTCTTCAACAGTTTTTCTGTGTTGGTAGTGGCGAAGTTCAGATATAGAATCCGTTCGATGGCCAAAGCCAGACCGAGAATCAGCGCGAGGAGAACGGATGCCATAAATCCGGCGCCTCCTTCAATAAATTTCTGCTTGATGGCTTTATGCAGGCCCTGGCCTTCCGTGGCTACTTCTTCCACCTTTTCCATTTCTGTTGCAGCATCAGCCTCTTCCATTTGTGCTGTGTCAGCAGCCTGTTCCAACTGTGCTGTGTCAGCAGGCTGATCCTGAGCCACTGCAATTTTAGATGCCCCAATGGTCAGCATCCCGAAAACGGCGATCAATGTGAATAACTTTTTCATGGTTTGAACAGTCTTTAAATTAAACGTTGCTGTAGTTTTCAAATGTATAACTAAATTATTGAATTTCTATGTATCCGATGGCGGAGAGGAAGGGATTCGAACCCTTGGTACTGTTCCACACAGTACACACGCTTTCCAGGCGTGCACCTTCGGCCACTCGGTCACCTCTCCTCAAAGTGCAAAGAACCCCTCGAATTTCAGCGCCACAAAATACGAAAAAAAATAAAAAAAACACACATTAGTCGGTGATTTCTCCACGGAGTGACTTATTTAAATATATTTTAATTTCTTCATTTGTAAGTTTCTGACCCAGCAGGAACATGAGTTTGGTCAGGGCGGCTTCCGGTGTGCTATCTTTGCCTCCGATAACCCCTGCTTCCTTCAGTTTCCGGCCGGTTTCGTATCTGTCCATTTCCACCGATCCGGCCGGGCACTGAGTAACGTTCAGCACGATCATTCCCCTTTCGATGGCCTGTTTGAGCGGTTCTACAAACCATTCGTCCATTGGAGCATTCCCGGTTCCATAGGTTTCCATTACCAGCGCCCGCAGGTGACTCCGGCTAAGCACGGCATGCATCCATTCGCGGCTCATACCCGGGAAAATTTTGAGGATGCCTACCCTGGTATCCAGTTGGGTATATACCCGCAAAGGCTGATGCCTGATTGGATAGCGGATCAGGCCGTAGTGATACCTGATGTGAACACCGGCTTCTGCCAGGGGTGGATAATTGTATGACCGGAAAGCGTTGAAATGTTCGGCATTATGTTTCCGGGTACGATTTCCCCGCAGCAGGGTGTTTTCAAAGTATATGCACACTTCGGGGACCATGGGTTCGTTTTCATGGCTGGCAGCGGCAATTTCCACGGCCGTGATCAGGTTTTCCTTTCCGTCGGTGCGCAGGGTCCCGATAGGAAGCTGCGACCCGGTGAAAATGACCGGTTTATGAAGATTTTCAAGCATAAAACTGAGGGCCGACGCCGAGTACGCCATGGTATCCGTACCATGAAGTACCACGAAACCGTCGTATTTTTCATAATGTTTTTCAATGAGATTGGCCAGCCGGATCCAGAAAGAGGGATCGATATTGGACGAATCGATTACCGGATCGAAACTCAGGGCCGAAAGAGAACAGCCGAACTGCTGCAGTTCGGGAACCTGCCGGGCAATCTGGTTGAAATTGACAGGCGCCAGGGTCCCGGTGAAGGGGTCGTGGGCCATTCCGATGGTTCCTCCTGTATAGATGATCAATATGGATTTTTTCTTCCTGGTCATTCCTGATTTTTGAAAAAAAGCATTTTGGCGTTGCGGGTAGTAACCTCTGCTACTTCCTCCTGGTTTTTATTCTTGATTTCAGCCACTGCCTTCCCAATGAAAGGGATATAGGAACTTTCGTTTCTTTTCCCCCGGTAGGGCACGGGAGCCAGGTAAGGTGCATCGGTTTCCAGCACCAGGTGATCCAGAGGAACCTGTTTAACCACCTGCTGCAACCCCGAATTCCGGAATGTGATCACCCCGCCGATGCCAAGGAAAAAGCCCATATCAATGGCTTTGCGTGCATGGTGCACATTGCCTGAAAAGCAATGAAATGTGCCTGTCAAACCTGGCTTCCACACTCTTTCAAGCACTTCAAACACCTCGGGAAATGCATTCCGTATGTGAATCACTGCCGGAAGGGACAATTCCATTGCCCATTGTAACTGTCTGGTAAAAGTCTCAACTTGTTCTTCCCGGTAGGTTTTGTCATGGTAAAGGTCGATCCCGATTTCTCCAATGGCGCAGAAAGATCCTTCGACCAGACTGTTCCGTATTTCTTGCAGTGTTGTTTCAAACCGGTTGTCTACCGATCCGGGATGAAGCCCCATCATGGGATGGCAGATCTTCGGATACTCATTGGCCATAGATATTACAGACGGAATCGAGCCGGCATCGATATTGGGAAGGAACAGATCCCTGACTCCGGCATCCAGAGCCCGCCGGATAACGGCTTCCCTGTCGGCTTCAAATTCCGGAAGATAAAGATGCGTATGGGTGTCGGTCCATTCCATGAACAAGGGCAAAAGGGCAAGCAAACATATGAAAAAGACCTTAACTGGTCAAGGAAGAGCCGGAACATGTTGAAGAAATCAGGACAAAAAAAAAGAAAAAAGGCTGATGGATCCCCAACAGCCTTTTTTGAAGGAAATATGCAGGATGGATGGTCAGACAACCCCCTGGGCAAGCATGGCATCGGCCACCTTGACAAAGCCACCTATATTGGCTCCTTTTACGTAATTTGTATAGCCGTCTTTTTCTTTTCCGAACTTAACACAGGTTTTATGGATATTGATCATGATCTGATGCAGTCTTTTGTCCACCTCTTCCCGGTTCCATGGCAGACGCATGGAATTCTGGGTCATTTCTAATCCTGACGTGGCTACTCCTCCGGCGTTGGCGGCTTTTCCCGGACCATATAGAATCTGTTTTTCCAGGAATATTTCCACGGCTTCGAGGGTTGAAGGCATATTAGCTCCTTCTGAAACCACAAAACAACCACTTTCCAGCAATGTTCGGGCATCGTCACCGTTCAGCTCATTCTGGGTGGCACAGGGCAGGGCCACTTCGCATTTGACCTGCCAGGGCTTTTTCCCTTCATAATATTCCACTCCGTATTTTTCGGCATATTCCCTGATGCGCCCGCGCTTGATATTTTTCAGTTCCTTAACATAATTCAGTTTTTCCGCATCAATGCCGCTGGGATCATAGATGAAACCGGAGGAATCGGACAGTGTGACCACCTTCCCTCCCATTTCGATGACTTTTTCGGTGGCATACTGGGCCACATTGCCTGAGCCGGATATGGCCACAGTTTTTCCTTTGATGCTGTCGCCCCGGGTTTTGAGCATTTCTTCAGCAAAATAAACCGTTCCATACCCGGTGGCTTCGGGACGGATCAAACTGCCTCCGTATTCAATTCCTTTTCCTGTGAGTACGCCGGTGAATTCATTGGCCAGGCGTTTGTACTGCCCGAACAAAAATCCGATTTCCCTTCCGCCCACCCCGATATCACCGGCAGGCACATCGGTGTCGGGACCAATGTGTCTGAACAGTTCGGTCATCAGGCTCTGGCAGAAACGCATGACTTCGTTGTCGGATTTTCCCTTGGGATCGAAATCGGATCCTCCTTTTCCCCCGCCCATGGGGAGGGTGGTGAGGCTGTTCTTGAAAACCTGCTCAAAAGCCAGGAATTTCAGAATGCCAAGGTTCACTGTGGGATGGAAACGCATGCCTCCCTTGTATGGCCCGATGGCCGAATTCATCTCGATGCGGTATCCCCTGTTGATCTGTACTTCGCCTTTGTCGTCCAGCCAGGGGATACGGAAGATAATGACGCGTTCAGGTTCGGCAATACGCTCCAGAATTTTTGCATGCTTGTACCTGGGGTTTTCTTCAATAAACGGGATCAGCGATTCAGCTACTTCCTGCACAGCCTGGTGAAATTCTGTTTCTCCGGGATTTTTGGCCTTGAGCATGGCCATGAATTTTTCAACTCTTGGATCCATAGGAATGAAGGTTTTTGGGGTTTTGGAATGGCATTTTTCATTGATGATGAGGGAAGCAAATATAAATTTTTTCGCAAACGAAAAATACATTATAGAACAGGTTGGCGTGGAAATCAGGTTTATTGTGGATTTCAGCGGTTGAGTCTGTAAAGTTTTCCTGGAAGGCAGCGTACCAGACCAGAAAATTCCAGGTTCAGAAGCAGGCTGGATGCCTTGCTCACCGGCATTCCGGCTGCACGGGATATTTCATCGATGGTAAGGGACTGATCCCGCAGTAGTTCGGCCAGGTTTTTTTCTTCATCGTTCAGATCGGCAAACAGGCTGGTTTGTACAGGACGGGAAGCAAGATTTTCATCCCATCCCATCAGGTATTCAATATCTTCCACTTTTTCCAGCAGGGCGGCCTGATTGGTTTTGATCAGCCGGTTGCACCCGCGCGACATGTCGTCTGTAACCCTTCCGGGAACGGCAAACACATCGCGGTGATAGCCGGCAGCAATTTCGGCAGTAATGAGGGCCCCTCCCTTTTCGTTGGATTCGATCACAATGGTTGCATCGCTCAGCCCGGCAATGATCCGGTTCCTCTTGACAAAATAAGGTGGTTCGGGCTTTTCATAACTGAGGAATTCGGTGATCAGTCCTCCGTGAGCCACGATTTCCCTGGCGGTTCTGGCATGAGACGCCGGATACATGAATTCAAACCCATGTGCCAGCACTGCCACCGTGGGGAAACCCGAATTCAGAGCAGCCCGGTGGGAGGTGATGTCGATCCCAAAGGCCAGGCCACTGACGATAAGCACCTCGTGGTTTTTTTCTCTGAGCTGGGCTATTAGTTTTTCGCAGAAGGCTTTGCCTTCGTGTGTGGCTCTGCGTGTGCCTACAATGCTCAGTATTTTGGATTGATTCAGATCGGTCTCTCCCTTCATGAAAAAAAGAACCGGAGCATCGGGGCAGTCTTTCAGGCGGGAGGGGTAATTGTCATCGAGGTAGAAAAAAACCCTGATGCCGTTTTTGATTGTGTATTCCTCTTCCAGGGCGGCCAGTTCAAGAAGGGCGGGATTGGCAATATTCCCTGCCAGGGTGTTTCCCACTCCGGGTATTTTTACCAGGGAATGTTTTTTTTCGTAAAAGACACCTTCCAGGCTACCTGCATAGGCCACCAGTTTTTTCGCAAGGATATTCCCTACTCCGGGAATCAGACTGAGTGCAATTTTGTATGTCAGGGATGAGTAGGACATTACTACCCGGCAGCAGCGCTTTTAAGCAAAAATAAAAATATGAGCCGAATAAAAGCATGGGTTCAGAAATTTTTATTACCCTGACAGTTTAAGGTAATGCCGAAGCTGATGGAACCGGTTTTTCCCGCCGTGGAGTAAAAAAAGGGCTGCCCTTTGGAGGGCAGCCCCGGGATGGTTCGTTGGTCAATAAATTATACCAGGCCCTGGTCGAGCATGGCGTTGGCTACCTTGAGGAAGCCGGCAACGTTGGCTCCTTTGACATAATCTACATATCCTTCGGGAGTGGTTCCGTATTTCACACAGGCTTCATGAATTTTTTTCATGATCTGGTGCAGTTTAGCATCCACTTCTTCCGCCGTCCAGTTCAGCTTCATGGCATTCTGTGTCATTTCCAGTCCTGAAGTGGCCACACCTCCTGCATTGGCTGCTTTGCCGGGGGCAAACAGTATTTTATTTTTCTGGATGATTTCAATAGCCTCCGGTGTGCAGGGCATGTTGGCCCCTTCTGTCAGGCAGAGGCAACCGTTCTTCACCAGATTTTCAGCGTCTTCCTTATTCAGCTCGTTTTCCGTTGCACAGGGCAGAGCCACGTCGCATTTTACCTCCCAGGGATGCTTGCCCTGATGGAATTCGGCCTCCGGGAATTCGTAGGAATAGGGTTTTACAATGTCTTCGTTTGAAGCACGGAGGTCGAGCATGAAATCAATTTTCTTTCCGCTCACGCCCTGAGGATCATAGATATACCCATCAGGGCCGGAAAGGGTTACCACTTTACCTCCCAGTTCGTTCACTTTTCTTACGGCCCCCCATGCCACGTTTCCGAAACCGGAAACAGCCACCGTTTTCCCTTTCAGGGTTTCACCTATGGTTGCCAGCATTTCCTGGGCAAAATATACCACACCGAAACCGGTTGCTTCGGGCCTGATCAAACTGCCCCCCCAGTTGATTCCTTTACCGGTGAGAACCCCGGTGTTTTCCCTCGCCAGTTTCCGGTACATTCCGTACAGGTAGCCGATCTCCCTGCCGCCAACGCCTATGTCGCCGGCAGGTACATCAGTCTCAGGTCCGATCAGTTTCCAGAGTTCCAGCATAAACGACTGGCAGAATCTCATGATTTCGGAAGGAGATTTTCCTTTAGGGTTGAAATCCGATCCTCCTTTTCCTCCGCCCATCGGAAGGGTGGTGAGTGCGTTTTTAAAGATTTGCTCGAATCCCAGAAATTTCAGGATGCTCAGATTTACACTGGGGTGAAAGCGCAAACCTCCCTTGTAAGGCCCGATGGCATTATTGAATTGAACACGGTATCCCAGGTTGACATGGATGTTTCCCTGGTCATCGGCCCAGGGAACTTTAAAGGTCAATATCCGGTCAGGTTCAATCATCCGTTCAATAATGCTGGCCGATTCAAACTGAGGGTTTTCGTTGTATACCTCTTCAATGGATTCAAGAACTTCGCGAACAGCCTGAAGATACTCCTTTTCACCGGGATGTTTCTTTTCAAGCTCGTTCATCAATTTATCAACGTTCATTTCTGATGCTTTTAAGTGGTTAACCTATAACATAGTTATCAGTTAAAAAAATTACTGAAACAAATTTCTCATTCCCTGCCAATTAAACCTATGATTTTTCTCATGGTTTTTTTTTTCTTCTTCCTCCATAATGTGTACAACTTACAGAATATTAGGATAATACAAAAATACCAACAAAAGATGTTATATAACCTGTTATCCGGCGGAAGGCATTCTATTTTCCTTTTTTTACATACCTGTTAAGGCTCTCCGTCAAAGCCTTTCTTTGTTTCCCGGAAAGGGCCGCCAGGCTGACCGGAGGGTACCGTCCGGTTCCTTTTTTTATATTCAGGTACAGGATGAGCTCGGGTTTCAGCCAGAAGAAGGTTCTCCGGATCTCGTACCTCTGAAAATCCTTTTTCGGGATTTCTACCGAGTGATGTTTTTGAGAATAGATCTTGATGGAATAATAGCGGAGGATAATATTCGGACCTTCGTCGCTGTAGATAATATAATTCAGATCAAGGCCGAAATGATACAAAATGAACAACACATAAATAACAAGCAGTCCTATTCCTATTTCATTCCGGCTGAGCCCCAAAAGAGGAGTGGGAATAAGTGAGCTGGCATAGAGCAGGGCAAACAGGGCAATGAAAAAAATGGTTACTATCAGTTGCCTGAGTTTGATGGAAATGACATTCCTGCTGTTGTTTATGGTCATGGCAGTTTATTTTTCAGTTTTCTTCGTTGTCTTTCGCGGGCGATCAGGTCCAGTTCCCGGTTGCTCTGTCCGGCAACCGAGGTGTTTTCTTCGGCCCTTCTCAGAAGGTAGGGTATGACAAGTTTCACAGGCCCGTACGGAACGTACTTGGCCACCAGGTACCCGCGGTGTGCCAGATTGAAACTGATGTGATCGCTCATGCCGAATAACTGGGAGAACCATATCCTTTCATCGTTAGGATGAATGCCGTGAGTTTTCATCAGTTCTGCCAGATATGCCGAGCTGTTTTCATTATGGGTGCCGTTGAAAATGGAAATCCGGTCGATATGTTCCACAGAGAATTTAAGTGCGGCATTATAATCCCGGTCAGTACTATCCTTATCGGGATGAATGGGAGAGGGATATCCCATTTTATGAGCTCTCTCGCGCTCTTTCTCCATATATGCCCCCCTGACAAACTTGGCTCCGAGGAAGTATGATCCTTCCCTGGCTTTTCGGTAGCTCTCCTTCAGGAAATCAAGCCGGTTGATACGGTACATCTGAAAAGTATTGAAAATAATGGCTTTTTCCCGGTTATACTTTTTCATCATTTCTTCCGCCACTTGATCGATCAGGTGCTGGTAATGACTTTCTTCGGCATCAATCAGGACAGGTATATCGTGATCGAAGGCTTCCCGGCAAAGACGGTCGATCCTCTGGCGGAAACGGTTTGCCTCGAGGGTTTCGTTCTGCGTCAGGGAATGTCTGCTTCCGGCTGCTTCCAGCAACCGGGAGGTTGTAAAAGCGGTGGGTTTGAATACGGCAAAGGGTATGTGGGGGCTGGTTGCAGCGAAACGAATGGAACGCAGGGTTTCATTCAGAGCATGGGAAACACCTGCCTCCGATTCACTTCCTTCCACTGAATAATCCAGGATGGATTTTACCCGGTAAGCGGCCATTTTCTCCACTACCGGTAAAGATCGTTCCAGGGTTTCTCCCCCGCAGAAATGCTTGTAAACGGTGGGTTTCAGTATCCATTCCACTGGAATATGCCACCTGGCTGCCAGAGATACCATGCGGGTACCCGTTTTTACCAGCCAGGGATGAGAAATGGTTTTGAAAAGCCAGTATGCTCTTTGCAGATCTTTGTCTGATTTGCTGATAAAAGCGATTCGGGTATCTTCAAAATGCATAGGGGCTGATCTTCAAAAGGAATACCGGCATAAAGATAACGGATTTTCCTTATCCCCGGGAGTCATTCGGATTAGTCAAGACAGGTACTGGGAATGAAAGCAGTCCAAAGATTTATTTGCCGGAATCCGGTATTTCTTCCTGCATCAGTTGGTTATAATAAAATACAACTTCTCCCAGATCCACATCGTTCCGGATATCCAGTCCGCTGGCTTCCAGAAATGACTCGATTTCATTTTTTTTCTCTTCCAGGGCCTTCAGCAGACTGCGTTTTTGTTTCCTGACCGGGATCAGGCTCTGACCGTCCTTTGTGATGTAGTAATCTTCGGTGATCCGGAAATAGTTCCGGTAATTGATCTCACCGAAATTAGATACAGGCATTTTTTCCGATTTGATCTCGGCATATCTTTTGACCAGCAGCCTGGCATACCCGTCGGCCAGCACCTTGAAATAACCTTCCACCGGCTTTCCCTTGAGGGAATATTTATCGTAGATAAACCGGTGATTACCGAAAAACACATATTCCAGATCCCGTGGATTGACAAAGGTCAGGATTTTTCCCTCGTCTTTGAATTCAATCTGATCGGTGTGCATGTTGTACCGGAAGCCGATGTGCTCGAAGATCCTTCCGTTTTTCATCACTACGGTTCCAGGCTTGAATTCGTTTTCCAGAAAGGGAGACCCTTCAATTTCATCATAGTACACAGGATTGATTTCTGTTCCGCGGCTTAGCAGGTTGTCAAACTGAACATTGGATGACCTGGGGGAAACTATCTGGGCCATGGCCGACGGCACCTGCACCAGGAATACTGAGCAGGCCAGAATAACTGTGATACATGTTTTTTTCCTGTTCATAATCCCATGTTTTGATGCATGCATATCAAATATACAAAAAAAGCCGTTACCAATTTTTTGTTATAAAACAGGATCGTGGTTAACGTACGACAAAACAGGGATAATGGAGATTCACTTTCTTCTGGCATGGAAAAACTTTTCCAGTACCTGCCGGGATTCTGTTTCCAGAATTCCCGATGAAACAAGGGTCTTCGGGTGCAATACCCGGGAAGAAAAGCGGGTGAATCCTTTTTTAGGGTCAGATGTCCCGTATACAATTCTCTGAATCTGTGCCCATCCCAGGGCTGCTGCACACATGCTGCAGGGTTCCAGAGTGATATAAATGGTGCAATCGGTGAGATATTTTCCACCCAGGTATTCTGCTGCCGCCGTAATGGCCTGCATTTCAGCATGAGCGGTTACATCGCCCAGGGTCTCGGTCAGGTTATGCGCCCGGGCCACAATACGGTTTTTACAGGTGATGACGGCTCCCACAGGTATTTCATCTTGGTCCAGGGCTTTTTGGGCTTCTTTCAGGGCTTCTTTCATGAAATACTCATCGGAAAAAAAATCGGGCAGGGATTCGTTGATCGGTTCGTCCATGAATAACAAAAAAACTTAGTATTTTCGCAAGATAATAAAAACTTCACGTATGTACCGTACCCACACTTGTGGCGACTTACGAAAAAGTGATGCCGGCCGGCAGGTAGTGCTCAGCGGCTGGGTGCAACGATCCAGGGATTTTGGGGGAATGACGTTTGTGGACCTGCGCGACCGATACGGCATAACCCAACTGGTATTCAATATGGAAACCGATCCGGGATTGTGTGAAAAAGCCAGGAAACTCGGCCGGGAATTTGTCATCAGGGCCAGTGGCCGGGTGACCGAGAGAAGCAGTAAAAATCCGCGTATTCTTACCGGGGATATAGAAATACTTGTTGAGGATATGGAAGTGCTGAATGCTTCCCGGGTACCTCCCTTTACAATTGAAGAGAATACCGATGGGGGGGACGATCTCCGCATGAAGTACCGCTACCTGGATATCAGACGTCCTCCGGTGAAAGACCACCTGATCCTGCGGCACCGCATGGCCCAGGAGGTAAGAAAATATCTCGACGGACAGGGATTTATCGAAATTGAAACACCGGTGCTGATCAAGTCTACTCCCGAAGGTGCCCGCGACTTTGTGGTTCCCTCGCGTATGAACCGGGGCGAATTCTATGCCCTCCCCCAGTCGCCGCAAACCTTCAAGCAATTGCTCATGGTGGCAGGGATGGATAAATACTTTCAGATTGTGAAATGCTTCCGTGATGAGGATTTGCGGGCTGACAGACAACCCGAATTTACTCAGATCGATTGCGAGATGTCGTTCGTGGAACGCGAAGATGTGCTGAATACATTTGAAGGTCTTGCCGGACATTTATTTCAGGCGATACTGGGGATTCAGGTACCGGCACCGTTTCCTCGCCTGTCGTACCAGGAAACTATGGAAAAATACGGTACAGACAAACCCGACCTGAGGTTCGGAATGGAAATACACGATTTGTCGGTGGTGGCCCGGGGAAAAGGTTTTCAGGTAATTGACGGGGCGGAATATTCCGGAGGGATCTGTGCTCCCGGGGCAGCCGGATATTCGCGAAAACTACTGGATGAACTGACCGAATTTGTCAAACGTCCCCAGATAGGGGGCAGAGGCTTGATATGGGTAAAATTTGAAACGGATGGAAATATCCGTTCATCGGTGGATAAATTTTATACAGCGGAAGACCTCCGGAAATGGGGTGAATGCTGCGGTGCCCGTTCGGGTGATCTGTTACTGGTCATGTCCGGAGAAACACAGGCTACCCGCTATGCCCTGGGAGAGCTCCGGCTGGAAATGGGGGACAGGTTGTCGCTCAGAGATAAAAATCGTTTTATTCCTCTTTGGGTGGTCGATTTTCCTCTGCTGGAATGGGATGAAGAAACCGGGCGGTTTTATGCCATGCATCATCCTTTTACTTCACCCCGGCTGGAAGATATCGATTTGTTTGAGTCGGATCCGGCAAAAGTCAGGGCCAATGCCTATGACCTGGTAATTAACGGGGTGGAGATCGGGGGAGGATCCATAAGGATCCATGACGAAAGGCTTCAGAAAACCATGTTTAAAAACCTGGGATTCAGTGAAGAGGCGGCACGGGAGCAATTCGGGTTCCTGATGCAGGCTTTTCGTTACGGGGCCCCGCCTCACGGAGGAATTGCCTTCGGTTTCGACCGCTGGGTGGCGCTGTTCGGAGGAAGCGAATCTATTCGCGACTTCATTGCATTCCCGAAAAACACCGCCGGAAGAGATGTGATGATCAATACTCCTGCCCCGCTTCCCGGGGAACAGCTGAAGGAGTTGGGTATCCGGGTCATTAAATAATTAACATTCCTTTGTGGAAAATTTAATGCAGACTTTACTGTTTTCCCGTTTCATTCTATTACTTTCAGCCCGAAATACATATTGAACCAGAGATGCTTAAAATTGTGCGGACGGATGAGGGATTTCATGTGACCTTCCTGAAAATAAGGCGGTTGAATACCGTTATATCTGCCATCATTGAGAAACAGCTCATGCAGTTGCTGGAAACTCCCGGTACCACTTTGATCCTTAGTCTCGAAGGGATCCGGTTTATTGACAGTTCCGGCTTTGACACCCTACTGAAACTCGACCGGGCCGCCAGGGCTCATCATGGTCGTTTTGTCATAGACCGGATAGCTCCTGAGGTGACTGAACTGCTTCACCTGGTTGGTTTACAAAATCATTTTAAAGTGGCCGGACGGCCGGTGCGGGAAGAAACCCATTGAATTTTCTGTAGGGTATCTGTTTCCTGTGAAAGTTTTGCCCCGGGTTTTTGGGGAAGACAAAATCAGTGTTAAATTTTCCGGATTTTTCATATTGATTATTTTTTCTAATTTTGGATATATGCAACCCTTTTCCATATTGTTGTATCATTCAAACCGAATACCATGAAAAAAACATTGCTTGCTTTGATATGCGTGATTTTTATATTGCCCTGGAACGGACAGAAAGCCTTCGGCCAGGAAGAAACCAATTATAAGTTTACCCTCAAAACCAATCCGCTTGCCGCTTTTGCCGGGCCCATATGGGCTGCCTGGATAGTGCCAATAACAGGCGAGTACAAGGTGTTGTTTGAGGCCAAAACTTTTAAGAAACAATCGCTGCAGGTAGGCGCTTCTTATCTGGGTCCAAGTGTATTTGTCAGTGCCCTGAAAAGTGAACTGGGCGATTCTGCCGATGTGGAGGTAGGGGTTAACGGGTTCCGTGGCCAGCTCTGGTATAAATTTTTTCTTACCCGTGATTCCGACGGTCCTTCCGGTTTTTATGCCAGCCCACACTTTTCCTTTGCCAGTGCCCGTATCGAGAACAAGGATGAACCCGATGACTATGTGAATGCTGCAAAGCTGAACATTCACGGTGTACTGGGTTACCAGTTGATCACCCGGGGTGGCTTTGTACTGGACATTTTTACCGGCCTGGGATTCCGGGATATGACCTGGGATTATGCCCAGGAAGGTTCTACCGATCTGGATTTCGGCGAAGGGAAAGGCAGGGTAAATGTTACTTTCGGACTAAGCTTCGGATACGCCTTCTAAAGGCATACACGTAAAGATATAAACGAAGGCTTCCGATAACCGGAAGCCTTTCGTTTATTTTATCCAGAGGTATCGGTCCCCGGGGTTCATTTCCTCCCGACTTCCTCAGTCAGTTCATCCCAGAACTCAATGGCTCGGCGGGTATGGGGAATCACAATGGTACCTCCTACCAGGTTGGCAACAGCAAATATTTCGAATATTTCTTCTGTACTCACGCCGTGCCGGTAACACTGCTCGAGGTGGTATTTAACACAGTCGTCACATCTCAGGACCATGGAACTGACGAGCCCCAGCATTTCTTTTGTTCTGGCCGGTAGGGCTCCGTCGAGATACGTATTGGTATCGAGATTGAAAATTCTTCTGATTACTTTATTTTCGCCCGAGAGCAGGCGCTCGTTCATTTTCCTGCGGTACTCCCTGTAATCGTTCAGTTTTTCGCTCATACATCTGTTTTTTAATGAAGCAATTTACAAAATAGTCACGATAATGGAACAAAAAACCCGGTTCCTGTGTTCCCGAAATACAGCAAATTCCGATGCATTTTTTTACATTTGCGGTTAGAAAAACAGACATACCTATGTCAGGTCACAACAAATGGTCAACCATCAAGCGCAAGAAAGGGGCTGCCGATGCCAGGCGCTCCAAAATCTTTTCCCGTATAGCCAAGGAAATTACCATTGCCGTAAAAGAGGGCGGAGGTGCCGATCCGGAATTTAATCCCAGGTTGAGGCTTGCCGTTCAGAATGCCAAGGGGGCCAATATGCCCAAGGATAACATTGAGCGGGCCATTCACAAGGGACAATCCGACACCGGTGGTTTGCAGGAGGTTACGTACGAAGGGTATGCACCCGGAGGTGTGGGAATATTTGTTGAGTGCATGACCGATAATACCAACCGGACGGTTGGGAATATTCGTTCTATTTTCAACAAGCGGGGAGGCAACCTGGGGACGAACGGATCCCTGAGTTTCTTGTTCGACCGGAAAGGTGTTTTTGCCATTCCGAAAGAAGGTCTGGATGCAGAAGAATTTGCCCTGGAGGTGATCGATGCCGGTGCAGAGGATTTTCAGGAAGAGGAAGATTATTTTGTGGTATATACCGTCATGGAAGATTTCGGTAAAGTACAGAAGAAGCTGGAAGAAATGGGCGTAGTTCCTGAAAATGCGGAATTGCGACGTATACCGAACACCCTGAAAAAGCTTGATCCGGAAGAGGCCATGAAGGTGCTTCGGATGATTGATGATTTCGAGGAGGACGATGATGTGCAGAATGTTTACCACAACCTGGAATTAACAGAAGAGATCCTGCAGAAGTGGGAAAACAGCTGATGTAATCCTCCGGATTATTCTCCCCGTGATGATTTTCATACTGCCGGCCGGCCTGTGACGCTTTCTATACGGCCGATTTGCAGCGCAGATAAATTTTCTATTTTTACCGAAAAAGGCATGATCATGAAAGGTAAATATATTCTGGCCCTGGATCAGGGTACCACCAGTTCGCGGGCCGTTCTTTTTGACAGGGAAGGCGGCCTGGCAGGTATGGCGCAGCGGGAGTTCCCGCAATTTTATCCCCGGCCGGGATGGGTGGAACAGGATCCACTGGATATCCTGAACAGCCAGCTGGAAGCTGTCAAAGAATTAATGACCCATACAGGAATTGACCGCACCCGGATTGAGGCCATCGGTATTACCAATCAAAGAGAAACGGCTGTTGTGTGGGAAAAGGAAACCGGACTCCCCGTATATCCCGCGCTGGTATGGCAGGATAAACGTACATCGGCCTTCATGAACCAGTTCCGCAGAAATGAAATAGAAAGGTCTTTTCGGGAAAAAACAGGTTTGGTAGCCGATACGTATTTTTCAGCTTCCAAAGTATACTGGATTCTCGATCATAATCCGCAGCTGCGTGAAAAAGCCCGCGCAGGAAAACTCCTGTTTGGAACGGTTGACTCCTGGCTTATCTGGAAACTGACGGGAAGAAAGGTTCATGCAACCGATCTTACCAATGCCTCGCGCACCCTGTTGTTCAATATAAACACCCTGGAATGGGATGACGATATGATGGAACTTTTCGGTGTTCCCGGGGTGATGATGCCCGAAGTGAAACCTTCAGCCGGAGAATATGGAAGGGTGTCGGCCGATTTTCCCTTTTTGCAGGGAATTCCCGTAACCGGAGTGGCCGGAGATCAGCAGGCTGCCCTCCTGGGGCAGGGATGCCTGGATCCTGGCATGGTGAAGAATACCTATGGTACAGGATGTTTTCTTCTGATGAATACGGGAACCCGCCCGGTTTTTTCCCGGTCCGGACTACTGACCACCATAGCCTGGGGTATTGGCAATCAGGTATACTATGCCATGGAAGGGAGTATTTTTATTGCCGGAGCGGCCATCCAGTGGCTGAGGGATTCCCTGGGTATCATTGCAGCGGCTTCTGAATCGGATCCCATATCCAGGGAAGCCGGAGAAACGGGAGACCTTTTTGTGGTTCCCGCCTTTTCAGGCCTGGGAGCTCCTTACTGGGATATGAACGCCCGGGGAGGGATACTGGGGATATCCCACTCTACCGACAGAAAAAAGATCGTACGTGCCACCCTGGAATCCCTGGCCTATCAAACCCGTGATGTCATACTGGCCATGGAAAATGATTCGGATGTTCCTGTATTGCAGCTGAAAGTGGATGGGGGAGCTTCAGCCAATAATTTCCTTATGCAGTTCCAGGCCGATATCCTGGGCAAGGAAGTGCACCGGCCTGAAAACATCGAAGCCACTGCCATGGGAGCCGCCATACTGGCCGGTCTGGGGAGCGGTTTCTGGAATATGAATGAGATCAGACAATTTCATTCAGCCGTTACCGTTTTTACCCCTGAAATGCCGTCTTCCGTAAGAGAGAAAAAATATTGCAAGTGGCTGAAGGCGGTGGAACGGGTAAAGGCGTGGGCTGAAGAGGAAGAATCATGAAAGGACTGAACAAAATAACTGGAGGGATCATGATCTGCCTGCTGGCAGGATCTCTGAGCAGTTGCAGGGTTGACGAAGTGGAAGTGTCGGGCTTCAGGGGTATCCGCCTGCATCGTTTCTCTAACCGGCAACTGGGAGTGGAAGTGCTGATGCAGGTAAAAAATCCAAATCGCCTGTCTTTCCGGATTACCGGCATTGACCTTGATGTGACATTGAATGACCGTTATCTGGGAAAAATCACCAATGCAGAAAAAATACGTATTCCGGGAGTATCCGACCAGGAGCATTCCCTTCATCTGAACATTGAAATGGATAGCTGGATATCAGGCCTTACCACCTTCATCAATATGCTGGGCAAAAGAACCGCTGTTCTGGAAATTGACGGATATATCCGGGTGAAATCGTCTATTCTGGGCAAGACTATCCGGATCAGTGAAATTACCGAGGTGGAGGTGATTCCCTAAGGATTTTCACAGGGAAAGAGGGAAAATGAAAAAATTGCTATATTTGGTTGGGAATCAATAAAAAATCAGACATGAAAAGAATACTTGTCCCCGTTGATTTTTCCAGGGATTCCATGAACGCCCTGGATGCTGCCATTTCGGTTGCCAACAAAATAGAAAGCAATATCCGGTTTATCCATGTAAGAAAAAACAAAGATTACGACGAGCCGTTTGTTATTGAGGGTAAAGAACAGGATTACGGCCAGACCGTGGAAGAATTCTGCGGGCAGATTGTGAGGGAATACGGGAAGAAGCTCAAAAAGGGCAACATGGATTTTGTGATCAGGCACGGTAAAATATATAAGGGAATTATCGACCAGGCCAGGCTCGACAGATCCGGACTGATCATGATGGGAACACATGGTGTTTCGGGATTTGAAGAATTCTGGATGGGAAGTAATGCCTACCGGGTGGTTTCAAAGGCTCCCTGTCCGGTTATTACCGTGCGCCACGGGTTTAAAAAGAAAAAATTCGGGAAGATACTGCTTCCCATAGATTCGAAAAGAGATACCAGGCAAAAAATACCATTTACCACCGAACTGGCCAGATTCCTGAATGCTGAATTACATGTTGTGGATTTCCGAACAACTGAACGTGCGGATATTAAAACCCGTTTGAAAAAATATGCCGATCAGGCTTACGATTATGCTACCGGGCATGGCGTGAAGGCAATACGGAGCAGTAAAAAAGGAGGGGATATCCCGGAAACCATTATTTCCTACGCCGTGCACGAGGAGATTGACCTGATATCCATTGTGACCTTCGAAAGAGGAACCCCTGCCAATATGGCTCTCAGCACAAATGCCCAGCTGATGGTAAATCATTCACCCATTCCCATTCTGTCGATTCATCCTTCAATGAGAAAGTAATGCTGAAAAGAATCAGTTGTATCATATTGTTTTTATTTCCCCTGGTGGCAGCAGCGCAGAACGTTGGATCCAGGGGACGCGATACTGCAGGGGGTGGCCGGAATATGAACGAAACCATTGTGCCGGGTGAGCTCAGGATCTTCCAGGACAAACGGATCGATGATCTGATCCACCGGCATGTTCAGCTCAATGCGAAACGTGGTGGACTGGACGGTTACCGCATTCAGATTTATTTCGGTTCGGGAGCCATGGGGAGGGAAGAAGCCAACGAACATCATGCCAGTGCCCTCTCGTTTTTTCCCGAACTGAAAGTCCATCTGATCTATCAGTATTCTTATTATAAGGTGCGAATCGGTGATTTCCGGACCCGGGAAGAAGCGTTCAGCTGGCACCGGAAAGTGAAACGCAGGTTTCCCAGTGCCTATATCGTCCCTGATATTATTGAATTTCCCAGGATCGATCTCTGACCAGCTACCCTGTCCTGTTAAAAAATGTTCATAAGTCGCCGGCATACATTCCCGCACATGCCGGCCAATTGTTGTATTTTAGGCTGTCATTAATTGAAAATACATTATGGGGGGTATTTTTGGCACCATATCACGTGCCGATTGCGTAACCGATCTTTTTTATGGAACCGATTATCATTCCCACCTGGGGACCAAACGGGCGGGAATGTGCGTTTATGACCGGGGAGAATTTATTCGAAGCATCCACAGTATTGAAGATTCCTATTTTCGCACCAAGTTTGAACAGGATCTTCCCAAATTCAGGGGCAATATGGGTATTGGTGTCATCAGCGATACCGACAACCAGCCCATTCTGATTCATTCCCATCTGGGCCGGTATGCGGTGGTAACCGTGGGAAAAATCCTGAACATGGACGAACTCGAAAAACGGATGCTGAAACAACACCGGCATTTTTCGGAAACCACCCAGGCCGGTACCAATCCTTCCGAAATGGTGGCTATGCTGATGGATGAGGAGAAAAATTTTGCAGATGGCATCGAAAATGTGAGGGAACGGATCAGAGGGTCGTGTACGTTCATGGTACTGACCCCAGAGGGGATTTATGCCGCCCGCGACAGGCTGGGGCGAACACCGCTGGCCATTGGAAGGAAAAATGGGAGCAGGGCCGTGGCTTCAGAAACTTCCGCTTTCCCTACTCTGGGATATGAACTGGAATACCAGCTGGGTCCCAATGAACTGGTTTTTATCTCCCCCGAAGAATACAAAAGGGTGATCCCCCCGGGTTCAAGAATGCAGGTGTGTGCATTTCTCTGGGTTTATTACGGATATCCGGCCGCAGAATACGAAGGGGTGGGGGTTGAACCCACCCGGTACCGTTGCGGAGCCGAACTGGCCAGAAAAGACGATACGGAAGCCGACCTGGTATCGGGAATACCCGATTCGGGAGTGGGTCATGCCATTGGGTATGCCATGGAAAAAAGGATCCCTTATATGAGGCCTTATGTGAAATATACTCCCACATGGCCCCGTAGTTTCATGCCTTCACGTCAGGAAACACGCGAACTGGTGGCCAGGATGAAACTGATTCCTGTGCGTGAGGTAATTGAAGGGAAAAGAATTGTATTCTGCGACGATTCCATTGTACGCGGTACGCAATTGCTCGATACCATCAGGGTTCTGAAACATTATGGGGCGAAGGAAACCCATATGCGGGTGGCTTGCCCTCCCCTGGTATATGCCTGTGATTTTCTGAACTTCTCGGCCAGCAAATCGGTTGCCGAACTGGCCAGCAGAAAAGCCATGCTAAAACTGGAAGGAAGGGCAGACGGAGATGCCAGGGAATATGCCACAGCCGGTACGTCAAAATATCAGGCCATGGTGGAAGAAATCAGAAAACGGATCGGATTGACAACCCTTGTTTATCAGAATCTTGACGATCTGGTTATGGCTATTGGTCTTCCAAAGGTAAAAATATGCACCCATTGCTTCGACGGCTCCAGTTTTGACCGCTGAAAAATTGCTGCGGTAAAGAATCCGGAAGAATGTTTTCGGCCCTGCCGGCAGCGATTCATTAATTTCCGTACTTTTGCTCTGCAAAAATATCCTTCCGGATGAGCGATGCAGTAAAACATGAATGCGGTATTGTTCTGTTCAGGTTGCGAAAACCTTTGGAATATTACCGGTTTAAGTACGGCTCCTGGCAATATGGACTGCGAAAGGTATACCTGTTGATGGAAAAACAGCATAACCGCGGCCAGGACGGAGCCGGACTGGTTAATGTGAAAATCGACCAGGAACCCGGAAAACAGTACATATTCCGTCAGCGATCGAACAAATCTAATCCAATATATCTGGTATTCAAAAAGATATACGATGATATCGAGGGTCTGACCTCACGTACAAATCCGTCGGTTACCGAAGATCCGGGATGGGCCAGGGAAAATCTTCCTTTTGCGGGCGAATTATTTCTGGGGCATTTGAGGTACGGAACTTTTGGCCTGAACAGCATCGATGCCGTTCATCCGGTTCTGCGCCTGAACAACTGGCGTTCCAGGAATCTTGCCCTGGCCGGGAATTTTAACCTGACCAATGTGGACGAATTGTTCCGGATACTGATCGGTACAGGACAGCATCCCAGGGAATATTCCGATACGGTGACCATTCTTGAAAATATTGGTTATTACCTGGATGAGGAGAACCAGGATATGTACCACCGCTACCTGGATCAGGGCGTACCCCGTGAGCAGATATCTTCCCTGATTGAAGAAAATCTTGATCTTTCGGCTGTGTTGAGACAGGCCAGCAAACGATGGGACGGCGGCTATGCCATCGGCGGGATTGTGGGACACGGTGATGCCTTTGTATTCCGTGATCCATGGGGGATACGGCCGGTATATTACTATCATGACGAAGAAGTGGTGGCAGCTACCTCTGAAAGGCCGGTTATTCAAACGGTGTTGAATGTCAGATCGGAGGATGTATCTGAATTGACCCCGGGCTCCGCACTTATCGTAAGGAAAACCGGCCGGGTGGAAACGGTTTCCATTCGGGATGCCGGCATCAAACGTTCCTGTTCATTTGAAAGAATTTATTTTTCGCGGGGAGGAGATGCCGATATTTACCGGGAAAGGAAAAAACTGGGCGAACTGCTTACTTCCCCGTTGCTGAAAGTCATTGATCATGACCTGCAGCATACGGTATTTTCATACATTCCCAATACCTCCGAATCTGCTTTTTACGGCCTGATCAAAGGCCTGCAGGAATACCTGCTGCAATGGCAGCAACGGCAGATCATGATGCTGGGGGCAAACCCCGATGAAGACCAGTTGAAAAATATCCTGGCTTTCCGCCCGCGTATTGAAAAGGTAGCTATCAAGGACGTGAAACTCCGCACGTTTATTGCCCAGGAAAAGGGCAGGAATGACCTGGTGGAGCACGTATATGATATTACCTACGGAACAGTGGAAGAAGAAAGAGATACCCTGGTGATCATGGATGATTCTATTGTGAGGGGCACGACCCTGAAAAAAAGCATCCTGAAAATACTTGACCGCCTGAGACCCAAAAAAATCGTGGTGGTTTCCTCCTCACCCCAGATCAGGTATCCCGATTGCTACGGGATTGATATGTCGAGGCTGGATCAGTTCATTGCTTTCCAGGCAGCGATTGCCCTGCTCAGGGAAAGGGGAATGGAAGCGGTGATTAACGAAGTTTACCTGAAATGTAAGGAGCAGGAAGCCTTTCCCAAGGAAAAGATCGTTAATCTGGTAAAAAAAATTTATGATCCCTTTACTCCCGAGGAAATATCCCGAAAAATAGCAGAACTGCTCAGAGATGAATCCATCCGGGCTGAAGTGGTGATTGTATACCAGACCATTGAAAACCTGCACGAAGCCTGTCCGGGTCATACGGGCGACTGGTATTTTACGGGGGATTATCCTACGCCCGGGGGCAATAAAGTGGTCAACACCGCCTTTATTCATTACATGGAAGGGAAACAGCAACGTGCCTACTGATCGTCTTCCCTTACTCTCTCGTCTTTGTCCAGGTCGAATGTGGAAATATGTCTTTCCACCTTGGATGGATAAATATCGGGAATAGTCACCATCATAGCGGTTTCCTCCACATTCCCGAATGATTTGTTCACCGCTGTGCCGAATACCCTGAGCGAGTCGGAGAGATTGATATAGGCATTGAACAGGGGCGGTATATTTTCACCCAGCGCCCTGACCTTCTGTGAAAGAATTTTGTAATTATCCCGGAAGGTTTCTCCTGAAAAAAATTCACTCACCTCTTTCTCATCTGCCTCAATGCAAACCGGTTTAATGGGAGTAATGAGGTTATCGGGATCGGGAAAATGTTCATTCAGAAAGTGCAGGATCATATTCCGGGCCTTTCTGTTGAAGTGGGGGTACATGGTGACTTTCCCGAAAAAATATTTTACGTGGGGGTTCATGACAACCAGGGCGCCCAGGCCATCCCACAGGTTGTCAAGGGCATAGAGGCTTTTTCTTGATCTGGCGGTTGACTGATAGTCGGGCTGGACAAAGGACCGTCCCAGTTCAATGGTCAGGGGCAGGTATTCTCTGATAAACTGATCTGAAAAACGAAACATTTCCGAGGTAGCGAGCATTTCGGGTATCATTTCCTTTCCATCCGGTCCCTGGCCGAGGATGAAACGATACCCCCCCAGAATCTCCCGGGCGTCGGGATCCCACACAATCAACTGCTGGTAAGGATATTCGGAAGTGTCAAATTCATCGATGTCAATTTCCTTTCCCGTTCCTCCACCGGCAGCGCGGAAAGAAATTTCACGCAACCTGCCGATCTCGCGCATGATCATAGGAGAGTTCACGTAATTGACGATATACAGCTCATTTCCTCCGTTGTTCGTTTTTCTGACGAACTTTTCATAGGTAAGCTCCTCCAGGATATTCTTCCTTGATACAGGTGCAATAATTTTCTTCATACGGGAGTCAGAAATCAACTACTAAATTAATAAATTAATAAATCTGCAGAAAATTATTTCAGGTGGGGGAAAAGCATATTGGGACTCTGTTCCAGGTTGTATACATGGTGTTTGATCAGCTTGGCCCATTCAGCAGGAGAATGCCGGTAGTCAAAGGTATCAAACGGAATGGGTTGACCTATGGTAAGGATAATTTTCTTGTTTTTTTCCACCTGCTTAAACATTTCATCAGGCAGGTATACCATTTCAATATTTGACCGGATCCCCAGCATCACCCGCAAATTGGCCAGCCTGTAGAAAAAATGGGAATTTCTTCCGCTGAAATGCGCCGGAACAATATCCCGCTGATATTGCCTGGCTTTTACAATGAAATTCTTTTTCCATTCCAGATCCCTGATAATCCCTTTTCGTTTTCTGGAACATAAACCGGCCGGGAAATAAAGTATCTGGGCATCGGAAGAATAAGCTTTCTCGATTTTCCGGGCATATTCCAGCGACTGGCGACCGTGTTTGTTTACGGGGATGAAAACCGGTTCCAGGTTACTTATATTCATCAGCAGGTCGTTTACAATAAACAGGACCTTCTCGTGATATTTCCCGATTTCATGGATGAAGACCAGTCCGTCTAGCCCCCCCAGGGGGTGATTTGATGCAAAAATGTAACGGCCTTCCCGGGGAATGTTATCCATGCCGATCACCTCATATTCTATTTTCAGGTCTTCCAGTGCAGCCGCTATAAATTCCTTTCCAACGAGATGACCCCGCCGCCGGAGAAAATCGTTGAGCTCGTCCTGATGCACGATCCGTTTCAGATACCGTGGGATAAAACGGGGCAGCAAAGCATATAATCGCGGATTTCTGCTTTTCAGAACATTCTCAACATCAATAAGTTGTACTTCCTTTTCCGGAGTATGTGCCATGTTTTTCAGAGATTCCTTATTCCAGTTGTCAAAAATAAAAAATAACAGGCTGAAACGGCAGATCCGGTGATATCTGTGAAAAAAAATCCCCAGGGGTGAATCATTTCCGTTCTTTTTTCCGTAAAACTTTTCAACAAAAGTGGTAAAAAATGGGAGAAAGTGGGTGAATGTGGGAATTTTTCTTTAATTTAGCCCTATTAAATGATCTGTGATGGCAACCTTTATTGGCGATTTTACATGTAAGGTTGATGCTAAAGGCAGGGTTATGCTGCCTTCTACTTTCAAAAGGCAACTGCCTGCTGAAGCACAGGATACGTTTGTGGTAAAGAAAGACATTTTTGAACAATGTCTGGTGCTGTATCCCCTGCATGAATGGGAGCGGCAGAACCAGATCATCAGGGAGCGTATCAATCCCTACCGGAAAGACCACAACCGTTTCCTCCGAAATTTCTACCGGGGTGCGGCTGAACTGGTGCTGGACGGGAGTAACCGGATACTGATTCCCAGGCGCCTTCTGGCAGAGACGGGTATTGACAAAGAGGTTGTGCTGGCCGGTCAGGATTCACGTATTGAGATATGGCCGGCAGAAAGTTACGGCCGTATGGAGGAATCTGAGGATGAATTCGCCTCCCTGGCCGAAAAGATCATGGGAGGAAGAACCAGTGAACAGGATGCATAATGGATTATCATATACCGGTTCTTTTACAGGAGAGTATCGATGGCCTGCAGCTGAAACCTGAAGGAGTGTATGTGGACGCCACCTTCGGAGGAGGGGGACATTCGCGGGAAATCCTGAGGAATCTGAAAACCGGTCATTTGATTGCTTTTGACCAGGATCCGGAATCAAAAGCAGATCATATCCATGACGAGCGGTTTTTGTTTGTACGGCATAATTTCAGGTATTTGAAGAATTTTCTCCGCTGGTTCGGCTTTGAGCAGGTTGACGGAGTGCTGGCCGATCTGGGAGTATCCTCCCATCAGCTCGACAGCCCGGAAAGGGGATTTTCATACCGTGAAGATACGGAACTGGATATGAGAATGAATACCTATGCCCTGGAATCTGCGGCCGATGTTCTGAACAACCGACCGGAAGATGAGCTGAAAAGGATATTCCGTGATCACGGAGAGCTTCCACGGGCTGCGGAACTGGCGGCGAAGATCGTGGCTTTCCGCACGGTGCACCCACTGAAAACCGTGGAACATCTGCTGGAAGCCATTGAGGGATTGATGCCGGCAGATAGACAGGCCAAATACCTTTCCCGGTTGTTTCAGGCCATTCGCATAGAGGTTAACCGGGAACTGGAATGCCTGAAAGAATTGCTGGAACAGTGCACAGAGGTCATTCGTCCCGGGGGAAGGCTGGTGGTGATCACTTACCATTCCCTGGAAGACCGGATGGTGAAAAATTTTATCCGATCGGGCAATACCCGCGGGATGATAGAGAAGGATCTGTACGGTCATTATGCCTGTCCGTTCCGTGCCGTCAACCGCAGGGTGATTATACCCGACCGGGACGAGATACGAAGGAATAAAAGGGCACGAAGCGCCAAGCTGAGAATTGCAGAACGTGTGGATGAATAAAATGCCATGAGCCAGGAAAAGAAGAACATAGAATTCATTGATGTAAAAGAACCTTCACGGGGAGGTAAACGGAGCGGGGTCAGGGAATTCCTTGACGGCACCCTGCTTACCCGCGAATCGGTGGTAAGGCAGCTACCGTTTATTCTGTTCCTGACCTTCCTGCTGGTGGTGTATATAGGGAATCGCTATCATGCTGAACGCCTGGTAAGGCAGATCGATCGTCTGGAAAGAGAAGTGAAGGAGCTGAGGGCCGAGGCTATTTCCGTGGCTTCTGAATACAACCGGCTGAACAAACCTTCAGAAGTGTTCAGGTTGATAAATGAAAAGGGACTGGGGCTGAAAGAATCGATGGAACCTCCGGTTAAACTTAATAGCACAGAAAGAAAGAAATAAGAACTGCTTTTCGAAGTATGTCTATCAAAAAGGATATCATCTGGCGGATCGGAATGCTTTACCTGGGGGTATTCCTTGTGGGAATTTCCATTCTGGGAAAGGCTTTTTATATCCATCTGGTGGAAGGACAGGAATACAAAACAAAAGCCGGGAGCCAGAGTCTCAAAGATATTACCATTCTTCCAAACAGGGGTGATATTTACGCTGCCGACGGCCGGATACTGGCCAGTTCGGTACCTTATTATGAAATCAGAATGGACATGCGCAGTACGGCGCTCAGCACACAGGTTTTCCTCAATCAGGTCGATTCACTGGCCATCAGGCTGTCCGCCCTTTTCCGTGATCGTACTGCCCGGCAGTACAAAAACGACCTGATGCAGGCCTGGCAGCGGGGTGACCGGTATTACCTGGTACGCCGGGGGGTGAGTTATGCCGAACTAAAAAAACTGAAAACTTTTCCCATATGGCGTCTTGGCAGGTATGAGGGAGGGTTTATTTATGTTCAGGATAATCTGCGCATGAAACCCCACCAGCACCTGGCTTCACGTACTATCGGCTACCTTACTAAAGGGCCTACGGGAAACGTGGTGGGCATTGAGGGAGCCTATGATCAGTATCTGAGCGGTGTGACCGGGGTCAGACTTATGCAGAGGCTGGCGGGTGATGTCTGGATGCCGGTAAACGACGGCAATGAGGTGGAACCGCGCGATGGAATGGATGTGATCACCACCATCGACATCACCCTTCAGGATGTGGCCCATAATGCCCTGTTGCAGCAGCTCATCCGGCACGATGCACATCATGGCACGGCCATCCTGATGGAAGTATCTACCGGGGCCATCAAGGCCATGGTTAACCTTGAAAAAGACTCCGACGGGACGTACCGGGAACTCTATAACTATGCCATCGGCGAAAGTACTGAACCGGGATCGACCTTCAAACTACCCATATTGATGGCAGCCCTGGAAGACGGGGTGATCGATTTGAATGATTCCATCGATACCGGCGAAGGAGAATACCAGATTTATGACAAAACCATCCGGGATACCCACAGGGAAGGATACGGGAAAATCTCTGTTCGTGAAGTGTTTGAAGTATCATCCAATGTGGGAATAGCAAAAATCATTTATGAAAACTACAGAGACCATCCCCATGATCTGATCGACAGGCTGATCAGCATGAACCTCAACAAAAAGCTGGGAGTGGAGATCAAGGGAGAAGGAACCCCCATGCTCAGTTACCCCGGTGATAAATACTGGTCGGGGATTTCACTGGCCATGATCTCCCACGGATACGAGGTGATGTTAACACCCCTGCAGATGTTGACTTTTTACAATGCCGTAGCCAACAACGGCAAAATGGTGAAACCCAAATTCGTGGAAGAACTGAGGTACAGAGGGCAGAAAGTTCGTTCCTTCGGAACCGAGGTTCTCAATCCGTCCATCTGCTCTTCATCAACGATCGAAAAAGCCAGAACCATGCTGGAAGGAGTGGTGGAAAACGGAACGGCTATCAACCTGAAGAATCCGTATTACCGGATTGCCGGGAAAACTGGAACGGCCCAGATTGCCAATAAAAACGTTGGGTACCGGCAGGAATCGAAGGTCAGCTATCAGGCTTCTTTCGTGGGATATTTTCCTGCCGACCATCCGAAATATTCCTGTATGGTGGTGGTAAACAGTCCCTCTAATTCTGTGTATTATGGCAATCTGGTGGCGGGTCCCGTTTTCCGGGAAATTGCCGATAAGGTCTATGCCACCAGCCTCGATATGCATCCCACTATTGACCGGTTGGCTTCCAGAGGAGAAGGCGGGGTGCCCTATTCCAAAAACGGCAGCTGTTCCCATCTGGTGAAAGTGCTGGAAACCCTGGATATGGATTACAGGCAAACGGATTCCCGGGCTCCCTGGATTATTCCGGCGGGCAAAGATTCGGTGGTGGATATTTATCCACTGGAGGTGACCGGTCACCTGGTGCCGAACGTGGTGGAAATGGGATTGCAGGATGCCTTATACCTGCTTGAAAAACAAGGCTTGAAGGTAAGGGTGAGAGGCAGGGGGAAAATCAGGAATCAATCCATCCCTCCGGGTACACCGGTGAAACCGGGTCAGGAGATATTACTGGAAATGAGTTTTGTATAAAGCAATGGCGGTAAATGAAAAACCTTGGGGATATCATACAGGCAGTGGAAGTGATCCGGCAGAAAGGACCCGGTGACCCTGTGCTGACAGGCATTTGCCAGGACTCCCGGGAAGTGGTTAACGGATCCCTGTTTGTTGCCGTCAGGGGAACACGTGTTGACGGACACCGGTTCATTTCCCGGGCTGTTCAGCAGGGAGCACGCGCTGTGGTATGTGAAAACCTGCCCGGGGAAATTCATGCCGGAGTGAGTTACCTGAAAGTGAAAAACAGTGCTGTGGCCCTGGGATTGCTGGCTTCCGCCTGGCACGGTTATCCTTCTTCACGGCTCCGCTTGGTGGGGGTTACCGGCACCAATGGGAAAACCACCATTGCTACCCTGTTGTATAGCCTGTTTATACGCCTGGGATACCCGGCCGGACTGGTTTCCACCATTGAATACCGCGTTCTTGAGAAATCGCTTCCTGCAAGGCATACTACCCCCGATGCGCTGACACTCAATGCCCTCCTGGCTGAAATGGTGGGTGCGGGAGCAGAATATGTTTTTATGGAAGTGAGTTCGCACGCCGCCGCCCAGCACAGGATCAGCGGCATTACCTTCTCAGGCGGCATATTTACCAACATTACCCGTGACCATCTGGATTATCATGTGGATTTTGATGAATATATCCGGGCCAAGAAATCGTTCTTCGACCGGTTGCCTGCCGGAGCTTTTGCCCTGGTGAATGCCGATGAGAAGCACAGTCAGGTTATGGTGCAGAATACAGCGGCACTGGCCAGAACTTTCGGGCTGACCAGGTTGGCTGATTACCGTGGAAAGATCGTGGAAACCAGTCTCGAGGGCATGATGCTCAGAATCGATGGACACGAATTATGGACTCCGATGATCGGGCATTTTAATGCTTCCAACCTGCTGGCAGTTTACGGGGCTGCTCTGGAAATGCAACAGAACAGCGAGGAAGTGGTCAGAACCATGAGTGAACTCAGGCCGGTCAGGGGAAGGTTCGAAACCCTCCGTGGAAAAGACGGGAAGATGGCTGTGGTGGATTATGCCCACACGCCCGATGCTCTTGAAAATGTACTGAAAACCCTCAGCCGCTTCAGGAATAAAACCCACCGGATCTTGACGGTCGTGGGTGCCGGAGGTGACCGCGACAGGGGGAAACGGCCCATGATGGCAAAAATAGCTGCAGATTACAGCGACCGGGTGATACTGACTTCCGACAATCCCAGGACGGAAGATCCCGAGGTGATTCTCGACGATATGGAAAAAGGACTGGATGAGACAGAAAAAAAACGGACGGTGCGCATCACCGACAGGAAAGAAGCTATCAGGGCCGCAATGATGATGGCTACAAAAGGTGATATCGTTTTGGTGGCAGGAAAGGGGCATGAAACCTATCAGGAAATTGCAGGAATGAGATATCCCTTCGATGACAGGGAGGTAATCAGAGAATTCATGAAATAATAACCGGTATGTTCTATTACCTGTTCGAATATCTTGAAAAACTAAATGTGCCGGGCGCCGGAGTCTACCAGTACATTTCCTTTCGTTCGGCTATGGCCGTGATCACTTCGCTGATCATTTCCCTGCTTTTCGGGAAACGGATCATTCTTTTCCTGCAGCGGAAACAAATCGGGGAAACCATTCGTGACCTGGGTCTGGAGGGGCAGTATGCCAAGCAGGGAACTCCCAGCATGGGCGGATTGATCATTCTGGCTTCGATCATCATACCCACCCTGTTGTTCGGTGATCTCGGCAATGTATATGTGATCCTGATGCTGGTTACCACTTTCTGGATGGGACTGGTTGGATTCGCAGACGATTATATCAAAATATTCAGGCACAATAAAAAAGGACTGGCAGCGAAGTTTAAAATCCTTGGCCAGGTGGTACTTGGATTGATTGTTGGAATTACCATGTATACCTCCGACCAGGTAGTGGTGCGTGAGAGGCTCCCGGTGAGCGAAACGCCGGCACAAACCCTGGAAGAAAGCTACCGCCGGATGGATGAGCAGGACCGTGCACTGCAGACCAGGGATATCAAGTCCACCATTACCACCATCCCGTTTGTCAAGAACAATGAATTTGATTACGCCTGGTTGGTGGGTTTTCTGGGTAAGCATAAACAGCAGTGGGCCTGGGTGGTTTTTGTTGTGATGGTGATCCTGATCGTTACCGCTGTATCGAACGGGGCCAATATGACCGACGGACTGGATGGACTGGCGACAGGCACTTCGGCCATAATGGGGACTACCCTGGGGGTGCTTGCCTACCTTTCGGGGAATATCATTTATGCCGATTACCTCAATATCATGTACATTCCCTATACCGGGGAACTGGTGATTTTTATGAGCGCCTTCATTGGTGCCGCGGTAGGGTTCCTCTGGTATAATTCTTATCCGGCACAGGTATTTATGGGTGATACGGGAAGCCTGGCCCTGGGGGGTATCATTGCCGTGTTTGCCATTGTGATCAGGAAAGAACTGCTGATACCTATTCTCTGCGGAATATTCCTGATGGAAAACCTCTCGGTGGTAATCCAGGTGTGGTACTTTAAATATACCCGGAGGAAATACGGGGCAGGATGCCGGGTATTCAGAATGGCGCCCCTGCATCATCATTACCAGATGAAAGGTTATCCCGAGCCCAAAATTGTGACCCGTTTCTGGATTGTGGGGATTTTACTGGCCGTCATAACCATTGTTACACTGAAGATCAGATAATAAGAAAAAAAACATGCCTGAAAAGATCGCCATACTGGGTGCAGGAGAAAGCGGAACGGGGACAGCCCTGTTGGCCGCCATGCAGGGATACAGGGTATGGGTGTCCGATCAGGGAACCTTACGCGATCGGTACAGAAAAATGCTGATTGAAAATGATATTCCCTTTGAAGAAGGAAAACATACATCCGGGAAAATCCTCGATGCCGACCTGGTTATGAAAAGCCCGGGGATTCCCGATTCGGCTGAAATAGTGCAAAAAATCAGGGCCAAAGGGATACCGGTGGTCTCCGAGATTGAATTTGCTGCCCGTTTTACGGATGCTACCCTGATCGGAATTACCGGAAGCAACGGGAAAACCACTACTACCTGCCTTACCTGGCACATCCTGAACAAAGCAGGCTTGAATGTGGCCCTGGCAGGGAATGTGGGCCGTAGCTTTGCGGGCCTGGTGGCAGAGAAAGCCTGTGATTACTATGTTATTGAACTGAGCAGTTTCCAGCTGGACGATACATTCCATTTCCGGCCACACCTGGCTGTGATCATGAATATTACCCCCGACCATCTCGACCGGTACGGCTACAACATGCAACACTATATCGATTCGAAATTCCGGATTATCAGGAACCAGTCCTCTTCCGATCATCTCATTTATTGCCTGGACGATCCGGTGATCAGAAAGGAGCTTGAAACCAGAAAACCGAACATGCAGATGCATCCTTTTTCCGTCAGGGAAAGGCTGGAAAACGGTGCCTGGCTGGATGAGGATATTCTCCGAATAAGTAACCTTAATCAATCATTTGATATGACCATACACGATCTTGCATTAATGGGACAGCACAATGTGTATAACTCGATGGCAGCGGGTATTGCCGCCCAGATCCTGAACATCAGGAAAGAAACCATCCGTGAAAGCCTTTCCGATTTTCAGGGCGTGGAACACAGGCTTGAAAAAGTGATCAGCGTGCACGGCATCGAATTTATCAACGATTCGAAAGCCACCAATGTGAATTCCACCTGGTATGCCCTGGAAAGCATATCCACGCCGGTGGTGTGGATTACCGGAGGGGTGGATAAGGGGAATGACTATGCACCGCTGAAAGACCTGGTGAAAGAAAAGGTCAGGGCCATAGTCTGCCTGGGAAAGGATAACTCAAGTATCCACCGGGCTTTTGAAGGACTTGTTCCTACCATAGTGGATACGTCGTCGATGCAGGAAGCGGTTCAGGCGGCCTATTACCTGGCCCACAAAGAGGAAACTGTTCTGCTGTCCCCGGCCTGTGCCAGTTTCGACCTGTTTGAAAACTATGAGGACCGTGGACGGCAGTTTAAACAGGCTGTGAGAAACCTGTAAATAATAATCGAGCCATGAGTGAGGGAATCAGGAAATATTTTCAGGGTGACCGGGTAATCTGGGCAGTTGTTATTGTTCTGTCCATCTTCTCTTTGCTGGCCGTGTACAGCTCCACCGGAACCCTGGCCTACCGGAAAATGGGCGGCAATACCCTGTATTTCCTGATCAGACACGGCCTGATCCTGGGAATTGGCATACTCATCATTTTCGTCACACATATGATCCCCTATAAATACTATTTCAGGTTGTCCCAGTTGTTTCTTTACCTGGTGGTTCCCCTTCTGTTCCTTACCCTGCTGATCGGGACCAGCCTGAACCAGGCCGCCCGGTGGCTGACCCTCCCCGGGCTGGGGATCACCATCCAGACATCCGATTTTGCCAAGCTGGCTCTTATAATGTATACCGCCAGAATGCTTTCCCTCAAGCAGGACAGGATAAAAAGTTACAGAGAAGCCTTTATACCGCTGATTATACCAATTGTGCTGGTATGCATGCTAATCCTGCCTGCCAACCTTTCCACCTCGCTTATCCTGTTTGCCACCTGTATGGTGCTGATGTTCATTGGCAGGGTCAGGATCCGTCATCTTCTGGCATTTGCCGGTATCGGTGTGCTGGCTATAGGGTTGTTCATTACTGCCACCATGCTGCTCGACAAGGAGGGCAGGGTCGGTACCTGGAGGCACCGCGTGGAACAGTTTATCCAGCCCGATGGCGAAGAAGGGTACCAGGTGGAACAGGCAAAAATTGCCATCGCCACCGGAGGATTGTTCGGAGTGAAACCCGGGAAAAGTGTTCAGAGGAACTTCCTGCCCCATCCTTACTCCGACTTCATTTATGCCATCATTATTGAAGAGTACGGCCTGATTTTCGGGGGTATTCCCATTATGCTGGCATACCTTATTTTACTGTTCAGGGCAGGAGTTATTGTGCGAAAGGCCAACCGGACATTCCCCGCTTTTCTGGCTATTGGACTGACCCTGAGTATTGTTATCCAGGCCGTGGTGAATATGGGGGTGGCGGTTAATCTGTTCCCTGTTACCGGACAGAACCTGCCCATGGTCAGTATGGGTGGCTCGTCACTTTTATTTACCGGAGTTTCCCTGGGCATTATTCTCAGTGTGAGCCGGGGAGTGGAGAAGGAATTGGAAGAAATGGAAAATATAGAAGATTCAACAGAATCAGATGGACAGGAAGCCTAAAATATTGATTAGCGGTGGAGGAACGGGTGGCCATGTGTTCCCGGCTATATCCATTGCCCATGCCCTCAGGCAGATGGCTCCCGGTGCGGAGATCCTGTTTGTGGGAGCTGAGGGCAGGATGGAAATGGATAAAGTGCCGGCGGCAGGTTACCGTATTGTGGGTCTTCCGGTTAGCGGCTTTCACAGAAAAAAGGTATGGAAAAATGTCAATACCCTTGTGAAGCTGGCCATGAGCTTGAGCAGGGCCGATTCCATCCTCAGGGAGTTTTCTCCTGATGTGGTGGTGGGCGTGGGGGGATATGCCAGCGGCCCTGTTTTGAGAAGGGCGCAGGCCAGAGGGATCCCTACCCTGCTCCAGGAACAGAATTCCTATGCCGGGCTGACCAATAAATGGCTGGCTTCCCGGGCACAGAAAATATGTGTCGCCTGGGAAGGGATGGAAAAATATTTTCCGGCTGACAGGATTCTGATAACCGGCAATCCTGTACGTCAGGATATGATCGATCTGAAAGGAAAAAGAGAAGAGGGCCTTTCGGAATTCGGCTTCAGGGCAAACAGCCCGGTGGTTTTGGTGCTGGGAGGAAGCCAGGGGGCCAGAACAATCAACCGGGCCTTGCTGGCAGGTTACAGTTCCCTGCTGGATGCGGGATATCAGCTCCTCTGGCAAACGGGGAGCCTGTATCTTGATACCGTTCGCAAAGAAACCGGAAAGGAATTACCGGCCGGACTGGTGATTACCGATTTCATTGCCCGGATGGATCTGGCCTATGCCGTGGCCGGACTGATCGTTTCCCGGGCAGGGGCGGGAACCCTTTCGGAACTTTGCCTGGCTGGCAAACCGGTAATTCTGGTTCCTTCACCCAACGTGGCCGGTGATCATCAGACACATAACGCCATGGCCCTGGCGAACAGAAAAGCAGCCAGAATGATCCCCGATGCCGAAGCGGAACAAACCCTGATCAAATCATGCCTGGGCCTGCTGGCCAACAGGGTGGCACGTGAGGAGCTGGCTGTGAACATAAAGGAGATGGCCCGGCCCGAAGCGGCCCGGCAGATTGCCGAAGAAGTATTGAAACTGGTCAAAACGGAGAAAGAGTGATCGACCTGAACCACATACAACGAATATATTTCCTGGGTGCGGGAGGTATCGGGATGAGCGCTCTGGCACGTTACATTCACCGCCTTGGAAAAGAAGTGGCAGGTTACGACAGAACCTGCACTCCATTAACCATGGAACTTGCCGGGGAAGGTATTCCGGTACATTATTCCGATGATCCGGCCCTGATCCCGCAGTCATTCAGGGATAAGGAAAATACCCTGGTGGTGTACACTCCTGCCCTGCCAGGTACACATGCCGAACTGAACTATTTCAAAAAGGCCGGCTTCTGCCTTATGAAAAGAGCCGAATTGCTGGGGGAGGTTAGCAGGGGAAGACCCTCCGTGGCTGTGGCCGGGACCCACGGGAAAACATCGGTGTCAACCCTGCTGGCCCATCTGTTGGCCACGACAGAAAATGGTTGCACGGCTTTTTTGGGCGGGATATCAAAAAATTACGGCAACAACCTGATCATGACCGGGCAGAATCCCTGGTTCGTGCTTGAAGCCGATGAGTTCGACCGCTCCTTTCTGCGCCTCTACCCTGCCCATGCTGTGGTTACCTCTATGGATGCCGACCACCTTGATATCTATGGGGATTACAGGCAACTGCAACAGGCGTTTAATGAATTTGTATCCCACCTTCCACCCGGAGGAATCCTGTTGATGAAAAAAGGATTGCCTGTGGAATATCCCGAAGGGATCAGAAAGTACACATACAGCGTAAAAGAGGATGCCGATTTTACACCGGAAAACCGGCAGTACAGAAAAGGGAAGTGGAGTTTCGACCTGAAAACACCCGGAGGACAGATCTCTCGCCTGATGTCCGGGAATCCGGGGAAGGCCGGCCTGGAAAATGCCGTGGCTTCGGCGGCTATGGCCTGGCTGCTGGGTGCAGGAATGGACGAATTGAAAAGTGGTCTGGATTCTTTCGAAGGGGTGAAAAGAAGATTCGACTTTCATATACGTACCGCTGATGTAGTGTATATGGATGATTACGCACATCACCCCGAAGAGCTGAAAGCCTGCATCGAAGCGGTCAGGGATTCATTTCCGGGCAGGAAAATAACTGGTATTTTCCAGCCGCACCTGTACACCCGAACACGCGACTTTGCAACGGATTTTGCCCGAAGCCTGGATTTGCTGGACACCTGCATCCTGGTCGATATATACCCGGCAAGGGAAGAGCCTTTGCCCGGCATCACTGCCGATACGATCAGGCAGCACATGCGAAACCCCGAGGCGGTAATTCGTTGCAGAAAAGAAGACATTATCCCTGCCCTGAAACCGCTCGAACTCGAGGTGTTGCTTACCCTGGGGGCCGGAGATATTGATACCCTGGTAACGGATATAAAAAAGTGGTTGCAGAAACGGTTTGAACTGTTATGATGCAAAGGATCTGGAAAAAAATACGGCACTGGATATTCTGGCTGGGCCTCCTGGCATACGCCCTGCTGGTGATGTCTGCCGTATCGGTCTATGAAAGGAAAATACCCTGCCAGGTATTGCGGGTCATTGTGAAAGACAGTGTTGAACTACGCTTTGTGGAACGCAGGGAGATCGGTGAAAAGTTGCTGAACGAACAAACCGGCCTGCTCGGTGCTTCTCTCAGCCTGATCAATACCCATGAAATTGAAAAAGAAGTGGAAATACATCCTTTTGTCAGAAAGGCTGAAGCCTATACCACTTCCGAGGGAGTGCTCAGGGTTGAGATCACCCAGCGTAAACCGGTACTTCGGCTGATTTATCCTTCGCAAAGAAGTATGTATCTTGACCGGGAAGGTTTCCTGGTGCCCTGCGGAGATATCAAACCTGCCCATACACTGGTCTGCAACGGTTATCTGCCTGACCCCGGTACGGTCCGTTCGGCTACTCAGGTTGATTCGCTGGAGAACGCTTCCTGGTACCGCCAGTTGTATGATATGGCTTTGTTCATCGCCGAAAATGAATTCTGGAGCGCCCAGTTTGAACAGGTGTATGTGAGGCCTGACCTGGAAGTGGAACTTGTACCGCGGGTCGGGGCCCACATGATTATGCTGGGACCACTGGAAAACTACCGTGGCAAACTGCACAAACTGATGGTGCTTTACAGGGAAGGATTCAGCCGTGTGGGCTGGAATCAATATGAATGGATCAATTTGAATTATAAAGATCAGGTAATCTGCACAAAAAAATAATATTATGAGCAACAGAAAAAACGACTATGTAGCCGCCATTGACATTGGCACGACAAAAATTGTGGCCATTGCCGGGAGGAAAAACGAACAGGGAAAACTCGATGTGCTGGGCATGGCCAAAACACCCTCGAAGGGAGTAAAAAGGGGAGTGGTCCTCAATATCGAGGAAACCGTACATGCCATCCGTACGGTGGTGGAAGAAGCCCAGGCCAAATTGGGCGTCAAGTTCGGGAATGTTTTTGTGGGAATTGCCGGACAGCACATCCGCAGTGTGCGTAACCGGGGATATATCAACCGTGATCCCGACCAGGAAGAGATCAGCCGTGAGGACATCATTGCCCTGATTGATGACATGCGGAAAATCCATGTTGATGTGGGAGAGGAGATTATCCATGTGCTTCCCCAGGATTTTATTGTGGATAACGAAACCGGGGTGAAAAATCCTGTGGGCATGTCGGGTCACAGGCTGGAAGGAAATTTTCATATTGTGATCGGACAAACCGCTTCTGCCAGGAATATTGAAAAGTGCGTGCGAAAGGTGGGCCTGAATATTCACCAGCTGGTTCTGGAGCCTCTGGCCTCTGCCGAGGCGGTACTGACCGACGACGAGAAAGAAGCCGGTGTGGCCCTGGTGGATATCGGAGGTGGAACGACCGATATCGCCGTGTATTATGACAATGTGATCAGGCATACGGCCGTAATCCCCTTTGGCGGAAATGTAGTGACAAACGATATCAAGGAGGGCTGTTCCATCTTGCTGCGTCAGGCAGAATCCCTGAAAATGCAGTTTGGATCGGCCCTGGGCGATATTGCCCAGGACGACAAGGTGGTCACTATTCCGGGAATCAGCGGCAGGGAACCCAAGGAGATCTCCTTTAAAAGCCTGGCCTATATTATCCAGTCGAGAATGGAAGAGATCATCGATGCCGTAACCTTTGAAATTGAAAGTTCGGGTTATCTTGATAAGCTGGCAGCGGGAATGGTGCTTACCGGTGGCGGGGCCCTGCTGAGACACCTGTCTCAGCTGGTGAAGTTCCGTACCGGCCTGGATGTCAGAGTGGGACTTCCTAACGAACAACTGGCAGGCGATGCCGACCAGGAGGTCAACCAGCCAATGTATTCAACCAGTGTGGGACTGGTACTGAAAGGGTATGAAATCCTGGAACAGCAGCAGCAAAGGAGCCGGATGACGGACGAAGAAACCGAAGAGCAGGAAGCAGGAGAGGAAACTCCCGTCAGGAAAGGCTTGATAGAAACCCTGAAGAATGCCTTTACCGATATGTTCGAGGAAAAAGGCGCTAGCATGTAACCAACCATGTATTGAAGAGAAACCTCCGAAAAAATGTATAACCATGGCCGAAGAATTAATGAATTTTGATCTTCCCCACAACAAGGCTTCCATCATCAAAGTGATAGGCGTTGGAGGTGGAGGAAACAACGCGGTGAACCATATGTACCGCCAGGGGATCAAGGATGTGGATTTTGTGGTATGTAATACCGATGCACAAGCTCTGCTGAACAGTCCGGTCCCAGTAAAAATCCAGATCGGAGAATCCCTTACCGAAGGAAGAGGGGCCGGCAACAAACCCGACATAGGACGCCAGGCCGCCCTGGAAAATATTGACGACGTGATGGAAGCCCTCGGATCGAATACCCGTATGGTATTCGTTACTGCCGGAATGGGCGGAGGAACCGGTACCGGTGCGGCCCCGGTAATTGCCAAAGCTACCCGGGAAGCCGGGATCCTTACGGTGGCCATTGTGACCATTCCGTTCCGGTTTGAGGGGCATACGCGCATCCAACAGGCCATTGAAGGGATCAATGAACTGCGCCCCCATGTGGATTCTCTCCTGGTGATCAACAACGAAAAGCTGCGTGAAATTTATGGCGATCTGAAACTTTCCCAGGCTTTTGCCCGGGCCGACGATGTGCTTGCCAGAGCAGCCCGGGGAATTGCCGAGATCATTACCGTGCATGGCTATATCAACGTCGATTTTGCCGATGTGGAAACAGTTATGACCAACAGCGGCGTGGCAATTATGGGTTCGGGAATGGCTTCAGGCCAGGACCGGGCCATTAAATCCATTCAGGAAGCTGTCAGCTCTCCCCTGCTGAACAACAACGATATTACGGGTGCCAGGAACGTGCTTCTGAATATTACGTCGGGCGAAGATGAGATCAGTATGGACGAGGTTGGTGAAATCACCGATTACGTAACCGCCAGCATTGACAAACAGGCCCAGGTGATCTGGGGAACCTGCATTGACCCGTCGCTGGGGGATGCCGTGCAGATTACCATTATTGCTACAGGTTTCGAGGCCAACAGCATTCCCGAACTCTATGTCAGAAAGAAACCTACCGATGTCGTTATTCTGGAAGAGAAAAAGAACCTTGTCCCCGGCGATGAAACGGTTTTTACCATACGTGACAGAAAAAAAGGAGAACGTCCGGAGAATATGCAGCGGTTTACCCAGCGGAGTATCGAATTCAAATATCCCGCCGCCGGCCGGAAAGAAAACAATGTACGTGTGGTGGACGATGAAGAGGAGATGCCCGGAGAAGTCAGAAAATCAGCGGAAAGGATAAAAAAGCTAAAACAATCCCATTCCCTGCTGAACGATAAAAACAATCCGGCCGGCCTGCAGGAAAATATCGACGAGCTGGAAAATGAACCTGCTTATATCAGGAAAAAAATACAGCTGGAAAAGCGCGAATCATCGGAGAGCACCAAAGTGTCACGATATTCTCTTTCTGAAGATGAAAAGGAAGAGATCAGGCTGAACCCCAACAATTCCTACTTGCACGACAACGTGGATTGAATGGGGCAGGATAAAGGACAACAGGGGGGTTGTTCTTGTTTGCCGGTAATCCGGCAATGCTGAAAAAAAGAGGGGTGTTGGCCCCTCTTTTTTCATGTTTTGCTCTGAAGGGGGTACCCCCGGGATGATTCCCCTGTATTAAAAGTATTTGTAACGGTTGTCTTGCACGCCTGTCATCTCTTTCAGGGCTTCAAACACCTCATAGGAGGCTCTGGACTGGTAACTCTGCATCAGCTGGTTCTTGTTGGTAGCCAGATTGATTTCTGAAGCATCCACCACATTCTTTACCTCCAGAACGTACACTCCGTTGTTCCCGGTAATCGGCCCGGATATTTCTCCTTCTTCCGTTTCAATGGCTGTGGCAATAACAGCCGGTTCAATGCCACCTCCGGGTATTGAAAATGAGGCGAACGTAATGCCGGTGGCTTCCTTTACCGTTGTTCCCATCCTGCCGGCCAGATCAGTAATATTCTGCGATCGTTCCAGTGCTTCCTGCAACCTTTCTGTGATGATCTTTGCCTTCTTTTGTTTCCTTACATTAAATTCAATTTCACTGCGTACATCTTCCAGAGGAGTGAATCCTTCCTTCCTCACTCTGGTGACAAATCCCACTACGAACTGGTCATCCAGTTCAAACACAGCCTGGTTGTTCACATCCAGAATGATTTTTCCCTCATCGGTTTGGAATGCTGCACGGATCAGAGGCCTGGGATTTTCCAGTCCGGCTATGGTTTTGTCGTTCTTCCGGATATCGCTCGCAACCCTTTTGGTAACGTTTTCATCTTCCACCGCGCGGTTGAATTTTTCATAGGTATTATGGTTTGCGGCAAATCGGCTGGCTTCGGTGTATACGTTCTGGTAGGTGGTTGAACTGGGTTCGAGGTTCCTGGCCAGAACGGCCACTTTTACCTTTTTAACCCGCGGTCCGTGTTCCTGTATTTCAATCAGATGTATTCCGTACTGGGTTTCAACAATGGTCAGATCCCCCGGCCTGCCGTTGAAACAGGCATCGCTGAACTCCTGTACCATGGTTCCTTCCGTGAACCAGCCCAGGTTGCCTCCCAGCATGGCCGATCCCTGATCGGCCGAGTACTCTTGTGCCAGACTGGAAAAATCGGCCCCGATTTCGATCAGGGTTTTCAGACTGTCGGCCAGTTCCCTGGCTTCGGCCATGGCTGCTTCATAAGGTAATGACCTGTCGGGTTCAATGAGGATATGCCGGGCCTTGACTGAATCAGGCAGGTAGTTGATTTCCATCAGCCTGGCCAGTTTATAGGCTTCGTCTTCGAAATAGGGACCGTACACATCGCCCGGTTCGGCCTGGAACATGAAATCGTTAATGCTGGAAGGTAGTTCGCCGTTCTTGTAATTTCGGCCGGTGTAACGCTCATCGCTGTTCAGACTGATGAACTGTTCCACTTCCTCCACCGACTCGAATTCGGGCTTGATCCCTTCAATCCATTTTTCCACGTCACGTACATCACTGTTCGAGGGCTTGACATCAAACACCACATATTCAATATCACGGGTGGCTTCCTGACGGTAATTGTGCCGGTGTTTTTCGTAATAGTTCTTTACATCGGCAGCTGTAACGTTCACCAGACTGTCAGGAACGGAAGTGAACGACTCGGCTACGTAGTCGAAATCCACCATTTTGCTCCGCCGCTGAATTTCCAGTTCGGCCAGTTTGCCGGGCACATAGATGCCTTTTCTGATCAGGTTGGTGTATTTTGTATATTTTCTTTCTTCCGTCAGCTCATTTTCAAGGAAAAGCCAGTATGCTTTCTGGTTGGGGTCCATATCCATGTTCCTCAGGAAGCTGAACAAGGCCTGCCGGTTGAACATTCCTGTCTGGGGATCGGTAAAAAGCTGCTGGATCATGGGATGTGGCTGGGCTCCCTGGATCAGCTCGAACAGTTCATCAGGGGTTACATCAATGCCCAGCTTTTCATATTCCTTTTCCAGGATCTCTTCCCGGACCAGCCGCTGCCAGGTCTGCTCCCTGATGCTTTCCAGGGTGGCTTCATCCATATTGGTATTTCCGGTGATCTGATAAATGCGCATCAGATCGTCGATCTTCTTCTGATAGTCCTGGTAAGTAATGGAATGCCTGCCTATCTTCCCGATTTCCAAATCTCCCGAGCGGCCAATGCTTCCGCCGGATGTGAAAAGGTCCTGGAGAATGAATCCGAACAGGGCCAGTCCGATGACTACCGCCAGCAGAATACCCGCCCTGTTTCTCAGTTTTTCTAATACAGCCATGGAACGTACTACTATTTAACAGGTTCAAAATTTTCAGGGTACGAATATACACAATTTAATTTGTTCTGCATTTTCTGCCCTGAAGAAAAACAGGGTGGGGAACATTATTGGTCATGAAGGATCAACTTGACCAGTTCCAGGCGGGTGCGGCTTACTTTCAGTATCTTGAATTCATAACGGTCGATGATAATGGTCTCGTTCAGGGAGGGAATATCTTCGTAATGATACAGTACAAAGCCGGCAATGGTATCGTAATCGTCTGTTTCCGGAATACCCAGGTGATACTTCTCATTCAGGTAGTCAATCTCAAGCCTTCCGGAAAATATGTATTCCCTGTTGTTGATCTGTTTCTCTACCAGGCGGATGAAGTCGTGTTCATCCTCAATCTCTCCGAATATTTCTTCCAGGATATCTTCCACGGTAACCAGTCCCGATATCCCGCCAAATTCATCCACCACCACAGCAATACTTTTCTTTTCTTTCATCAGCCCGGCCAGTAGCTTGTTGGCCGGCATGGATTCTGGAACAATGCTGATGGGGGTGATTTTCGACCGGATGGTTTTGGGATTTCTGAACAGGTCCTTAACATTGACATATCCGGTGATATTATCGATGGAATCCTTGTATACCAGGATTTTCGACAGGCCCGTTTCATTGAATATCTGCTGAAGCTCACGGGTCCCCGTTTTTTCTTCCACGGCAATGATCTCGGGGCGCGGGATCATGCAATCACGCACCCTTACTTCCGCAAAATCGAGAACATTCCGCAGAATCCTGAAATCGTGGTTTGTCTGTTCCTCTCCTTCCGGCGACAACTGACTTTCCTTCACCAGGTAGCTGAGCTCGGGCCTGCCAAAAGTTAGTTGCTGCTGCCTGAGCTGAAAATCTGAATGAAACACGTATTTTGAGAAAAATTTGCCCAGGATTATAAACATAAGCGTAACAGGATAGAACAGGATAAAGATCAGCCAGGTGGGGAGGGCAAACACCTGCATGGCAATGTTGGGCCGTGCCCGGAAAAAAAGAATTGGGAGCAGTTCTCCTGCCAGGAGATAGAGAACGGTGGAGAGAATGATCAAAACCAGCAACACCAGAATGCCTGATTCAATATGTTCCCCGAGGGGAGTCCCGAGCCATGCCACCATAAAAATTCCGTATATCGCCAGAGCAATGAATTTTCCGATCAGCAGGGTGATCATGAAATGGGTGGATCGGTTGTACAGTCCTGACATGAAACGGGTATAAAACCGACGCTGTTTTCCGGCCAGGGTAATTCTCAGCATACCGGCCGACTGGTAGGCCATTTCCATGCCCGAGAAAAATGCCGAAAACAGCAATGCAAATAGAATAATGAGTGAAGCATTCATGGCCTGTTATCACCGTTTTCCCTGTTGCGTCGCATGTTGTTGCGTCTCAAAAGGAACATCAGCAGGGCGATCAGAGCAAATATAAAGAATATGAAGGAGTTTTCCAGTCCGTGATTCACGGAACTGATAGTTCCTGCTATGAGGCATACCAGCACCAGTACTAACCAGAGGGTTTCAAGTACCCTGGCGGCCTTGTTACTGAGTCTATTGTTCGACATAAATGGTTCCCGTTACCTTTTTTATCTTCCAGTCGGAAAAATCCTGATCGGCTTCAAATCCTTCCCCGTAAATCAATTCATCGGGCGTGGTGATCTTTACAAAACGGTCGGTATAGATCAGCTTTTTTTTCTGGTCCCAGAAAAGCAAATCGGTGCTCAGAATTTCCCCTTCACGATTGACCGCCAGAACACTGTCGCGTGCTTCCCACAGTTCGTCGGCTTCATGAAAAATGGCATAACGGGCCGTTAGTCGAGAGTCTACTTCTTCTTCCTCCCCGTAAAATTCAACATACAGCCCTTCCGGGAATTCGTAATAGGGTTGCTTCTCGTCTTCGTAGCGGTTCAGTAAGGGAGCACGAATGAGAAGCTGGATACGGGCCGAATCAGTGTAGATGGTTTCAATATCCCGGGCCGACTGGCTTGGCAACTGGTTGATCCCCGTCAGGGTGTTGATCACTTCAATATCATTTTTCCTGCACGAAAAAAGCAATGCCATTCCCAGGATCAGGGGAATGGCATGGCGGATGTATTTTTTCCGGATTTGCAGAAAATAATTACCGGGTTCTGACCCTGGTTCTTTCATTGATCCAGCATTCAATGGTGTATGCATCACCCTCCTTGAATCCATGGAAGAAAATGGTTTCGATATCGGGGAAATGCTGGGAATAGGTATTGATGTACTGGTTTGCGGTTTCTTCCAGGGCAGGATCAACCTGCTTGGCTCTGACAAAATAGTCCACGGCTAACCAGTAAAGGGCTTTCTTCTCCAGTTCATTTTCTCCACAGTCTTTCGCGGAAGCAATGATGTTGCCTGCCAGCAGAAAAGCCACTCCGTTGGTTGGATCTTCCTCTGCGGCTTTCATGGCATATTGCTTGGCTTTTGGCAGATCATTCTTTTCCCTGAAAGTGAGATCACCCAATTCAACATAATACCTTGACCGTTCTTTTGGATCGGTTTCCATTTCAATAGCCTGGTTGTAATAACGAATGGCTTTGTCGAACTGATTGATTCCCTTGAAAAGCCTGGCAAGTTCATAAGCCGACTTCGCGGCCGGTTCAAGCTTATGAAGACTTTCGGAAGTATTTCTGTAAAGCTCTGAATCCTTGCATCCGGTGTTTGAAAGCAACTCGGTTACTTTTTTCAGAAACTCACCGTTTGTTTTGTTAGCCTCGTATTGTGGTCCGAAAAGTTCGATAAGGGCATCACAGTTGGCGGCTCCGCAGGCGGCAAAGTTCTGGTCAACATTATTCTTGACCAGGGCAAGATCCCTGTTGTCGGGATCCCTGGCAATGGCTTTGTCAACCACTTCGGAAACCAGGGCATAATCTTCCACTACCCGGTCTGCCGGTATCCGCTCGTAACGGAAAAGTGTGATGCTGGAAGTCATAAACGTGGCAAGCACCGCTGCCGATGAATTGTGCTGCGACAACTGGATGGATTTTTTCAGAAATCCGTTGGCCGTTTCAATAACATCCAGGTTATCCCGCTGATACCTCAGCAGATCAAGCCCCTTGTATCCGAGCACACGTCCCTCGTCTTCGGGGAAATATTTTGCACGTTGATCGTAAATCAGCATCAGTGAATCGATAAGGACCTGCTGTTTTTCAGGATTGGTTTCCTTTTCAATTCTTTCCTTGAACATCCTGGCCCCGTCAATATACAGGTTCTTGCTGGCCAGCGGACACTCATTGAAACAAACTATCCAGAAAGGATAGGCATCTTTGTAATTGTCCAGTCGGGCATACTCCCTGTAGAGGCTGTAGTTCTTCAGGCAGTTGATACTGTCTTCTCCGTGCCCCCACTGAGATCCGTCTTCAACACCCTTCTGCCCGAAGGAAAATGCCCAGACTGCTGTCAGGAGAACCGATGTGAGAAATGTAATTTTCGCTTTCATTATTTGAGTTATTTTAGTCAAATTTATATTTAATGAACCAGAAATCGTACAAAGTGAGACTGAAACTGATGGTTCCGTATGTTTCACGGATCAGTTCATGACTCAAAGAACCGCGCTGTCCAAGCTGAAATGCCACATTGAATGTGTTGTTTGTTCTTGGCAGCGGTAAACCGAGTCCAAAAGTTATGCCAAAATCGTTGATCTGTTCTTCCCTGATCTTTAAATACCCCCGGTGATAGTATCCCCCCAGCCTGTAACGCACGGTGGAAAAGTAGCTGTTAATGCCCGAGGCATCGGGTATGAATTCCAGCCCAACCCTGAACGACTGACTTGTTGTCAGTGAGTCGGTTAGGCCGGGCAGTACGTGAGGCGACCAGTTTTCACGGGAATAATCCGCTCCCACCGTAAAGTGATTTGCCTTACCTGCCGATATTCCGAAACCCATTCGGGTGGGGAGCAGCAGATCCCGTTCCGAGGTTTCATTGATCAGGGTGTCATAGGTGGCGCTCCCTTCTCCCGGGCTCAGAATGTACTGGCTGAAATGGGTCAGATTACCGGAAATCCCGGTTTCATTCTCAAACAATACCCCGGCATGGAAAAAGTAGTTTCCGGGCAAAGGAAGAATGAACTGAGCCCCGTACGACATGTAAATTCCCCTGGCCTGAAGTTTGTAACTGATGAGGGTTTCGGCTGCATAGTCATCCTCGGGGAAACTTATCCGGGTTCCTCTTTCCAGATTTCCGAAAAGATAATTCATGCTCATCCCCAGTGAAAAATATTTTCCCAGCCTGGCACCGGCTCCCAGGTAAAACCGGCTCAGGTTCCCTTCTCCCAGGTATGTGAAATTTACCTGCCCCAGGTCTTCCATGGTTCCCTGCTCCAGAAGGCTGTAACTCATGGTGCTGTATGGGGTAATCCCAACGCTGGTGCCCAGCCACCTGGTAATGGGAAATGCCAGAGCCAGATGCCGGAAGTTGAAATCGCTGCTGGCCGATTTCAGCTCTCCGGTGTTCAGGCTGTTCCTTTTCCCCTGCATGGCAAAATCAAAAAGAAACGACATGGTGTCGCGGGCTGAAAAGGAAGCCGGATTGACATAGTCAATGGATGTCGGGTTCCGGAGACCGAGAGAAATGCCTCCCATGGCCATGTTCCGCACAAAACCCTGATGATGAATGTCTCCCAGGCCGAACCTCGAATAGGGCGAATTCACTGAATTCTGCGAATACCCGCCGTATCCCGTCATCATAAGAAGAAAAACCACTGAACAACTAATCCTGTGTATGTTCTGCATAATGTTGTAAAATACGGTCCAGCCCGGTAAATACTAAATTACGGTCCACAAAGATGGGACTTTTTAACATTTTTGCAAAAAAATCGGCATCACCGCCGGTTAAAATTACCTTCATATCAGTGAATTGTGACCGACCCCAGGTTATGTAGCCTTCTATTTCGCGCAGTATCCCCTGCTGTACCCCTGCTGTCAGCGCCTCCTGGGTATTCCCGCCCACAGGGGGAGCGCCGTTTTCAGGTTCCCCCAGGGGCAGTCTTCCCGTAAACTGATGCAATGCCCTGAATCGCATCGACATCCCCGGGGAAATATTGCCTCCCACATACTCTCCGGAGGCATTCAGGATATCTACTGTGAGGGCCGTGCCCAGATCAAATATCATAACGTTCGATCCCGGGAATTTCGTATATGCACCGGCAACAGCGGCCAGACGGTCGGGGCCAAGGGTTTCGGGTGTGCGGTACAACACCCTGAAAGGCAGGGGAATGGTTCCGTCAAGCACGATAAAAAGATCGAGGGCTTTTTCCAGTTCCTTCAGCCAGCCGGGTTCGGCAGCGGCTACCGATGCCACAATGCCCCGTCGAATGCCTTTTTCCTGCTTCACTATCTTCAATATCTCTGAGGCCCGGTCATGAGGTAAATTTCCTGTGGCACCGATTTCCCCCTTATCCACCACGGCATATTTGATGCGTGCATTGCCTATGTCGATCACCAGGTGCTGCATAACCTGCAAAGATACATTATATTCCTTTTCCATGTAGGGCTGATCACAAACCCGACGCAGAGGAAGGGAGCATGTTTTTCAGTGTTTCGCTGGCTTCCTCGACGGTTTTTATGCCGGTTACGGTAAGGGTAAGCCGCTTTTCTCCCTCTTTCATCCGGTATTTTTTTGATTGCTTCTGCACGAATGACAGAATCCGGCTGAAAACGGGCGATTGATAATAGGGGGAAAGGGGATTGGACAAAAAATGGATCACCATCTGCCCTTTTTTCAGGATGATCTTTTCAAACCCCAGCCTCATGGCGAGTTGCCGCAGCCTGATCACATTCAGCAGTTCTCGGGTGGGTTCCGGGAGAGGTCCGAAACGGTCGGCCAGGGTGGCTTCAAACCGACGGATCCCTTCCTTCGTGCTAATATTGTCCATTTCCCGGTACAGCCTGATCCGTTCGCTTACATTGCTGATATACGATTCAGGGAACAGAAGCTCCATGTCGGTATCGATGTGGCAATCGGTGACATACCGGGTCTCTTCGGTTGTTTCCGGTTCTTTCCGGCTTTTCTTCGGTTCGGCGGCCAGATCAGGAAATTCGGTTTCTCTTAGTTCCGTCATGGCTTCATCCAGAATACGCTGGTAGGTTTCCAGCCCGATTTCGGCAATGAAACCGCTCTGCTCGGCTCCCAGAAGGTTCCCGGCCCCCCGGATGTCCAGGTCCTGCATGGCAATCGTAAAACCGCTTCCCAGTTCTGAGAAATCCTCGATGGCCTTCAGGCGGCGCCGTGCCTCGGGAGTGAGGGTGCTGAGGGGAGGGGCCAGCAGGTAACAAAAGGCTTTCCGGTTCGAACGTCCCACCCGGCCCCTTAACTGGTGCAGGTCGCTCAAACCATAGTGATGTGCCTGGTTGATGAATATGGTGTTGGCATTGGGAATATCCATGCCCGACTCGATGATGGTGGTCGATACCAGCACATCGTAATCGCCGCGGATGAAATCCAGCATGATCCTTTCCAGCTTAGGCCCCTCCATCTGCCCGTGAGCCACTACCGTACTTACGCCGGGGCAGATACGCCTGATCATGTCTTCCACCTGCCCGATGTTTTCCACCCGGTTATGGATAAAAAATACCTGCCCGTTCCGGCTTATTTCATACTCTATGCCTTCTCTGATCAGGTCCTCATTGAATGTATGCAGTTCGGTAATAATGGGATACCGGTTGGGAGGAGGTGTGTTGATGACCGAAAGGTCGCGGGCGCCCATCAGCGAGAACTGCAGGGTTCGGGGTATGGGGGTGGCTGTGAGGGTAAGGGTGTCTACATTCAGTTTCATGGTTTTGAGCTTTTCCTTTACCGCCACGCCGAACTTCTGCTCCTCGTCGATGATCAGCAACCCCAGGTCCCTGAATTTGACATCAGCCCCTACCAGCCGGTGGGTGCCGATAATAATGTCGATCTTTCCCTCCTTCAGTCTTTGAAGGATTTTTTTCTGATCGGCCGGCTTTCTCAACCGGCTGATCATTTCCACCGTGCACGGAAAATCTTTCAGGCGGTCGGTAAAGGTAGTGTGATGCTGCAGGGCCAGTACCGTGGTGGGCACCAGTACGGCTACCTGCTTGCTGTCGGTCACGGCCTTGAAAGCGGCCCGGATGGCTACCTCGGTCTTACCGAACCCCACATCGCCGCATACCAGCCGGTCCATGGGTGCTGACGATTCCATTCCTTCTTTTACGGCCCGGGTGGCGGCCAGCTGGTCGGGTGTGTCTTCGTATATAAACGAAGCTTCCAGCTCCTGCTGCAGATAGGTGTCGGGCGAAAAAGCAAACCCTTTCTTCAGGCGGCGCCGGGCATAAAGGGCTATGAGTTCGCGGGCAATGTCTTTAACCCGGCTTTTGGTCCTTTTTTTCAGATTCTGCCAGGCCCCGGACCCCAGCTTGTGTATCCTGGGCGGGGATTCGTCCTTGCCCTTGTAACGGAATATCTTGTGCAGTGAGTGGATACTGACAAACAGAATATCCTGGTCACGGTACACCATGCGTACGGTTTCCTGTTTCTTTCCCCCCACATCAATGGTCTCCAGCCCGCCGAATATTCCGATCCCGTGGTCGGTATGCACTACATAATCGCCGGGTTTCAAACTGCTTATCTCCCGCAGGGTGAGGGCGGCTTTTTTGGGGGCGTTGCGCCGGAGGCTTACCCGGTGGTAGCGGTCGAATACCTGGTGGTCGGTATAGCAGGCCATCTTCAGGTCGTGGTCCACAAATCCTTCGTGCAGGGTGCCCTGCAGGGTGCGGAAATCAATAGGGTATCCCATGTCCCTGAAGATCTGCTCCAGCCGTTCTCCCTGCCGTGGATTCGAGGTGAGGAAATACAGGCGGTATCCCTGCAGTTGTTTGTCTGTCAGGTCGGTAACCAGCAATTCGAAATTTTTCCGGAAAGGGGGCTGGGGTTCGGTATGAAAGATCAGCTCCCGGTCGGGAGGAAAATAGCGTTGCCGGCCGGTTTCCGTCACTTTGAACCTTCTGAGTGATTCAAGCAGGGTGTTTCCGGGGGTCAGGTACCGCGAACGGTCGGGCACAGGATCGCCCGTCCACTCTTCCAGCACCTGAAGGGGTGTGTTCCGGTACAGGTCGTCCAGGCGACCGGCAAGAAACTCCAGTCCGGTGCTCCATATCCTGGTTTCTGCGGGAAGGGCTTCCGTGAACAGAATGCGGTCGTGTCCGCGGCCCGCATCGTGCAGGTTCGAAACCAACGAAATTTCCTCCAGCTTTTCCCGGGAAAGCTGGTCTTCGATATCAAAGGTGCGCAGGGTTTCTATCCGGTTCCCGGCAAAATCAATGCGGTAAGGATCTTCCGAGGAATAGGAAAATACGTCGATGATCGAACCCCGCAGGGCATATTCCCCCGGTTCCTGCACGAAATCAACCTGCCGGTAGGAAAATCCGTACAGGAAGGCATGCAGGTCGTCCATGGCCAGTGTTTCTCCAATGCGCAGAACAATCCGGTTCTGCTCCACTTCCCTGCCGGGGAGCACTTTTTCTGCCAGTGCCTCCGGGCAGGTGACAATCACCGGCGGAGTTTTTACCGACAGCAGACGGTCAAGCACTCCTGTGCGCATCACCAGCTGGTCGGGATCAGGCTTTCCATATAGCACCGACCGTTTGAAGGAGGAGGGGAAGTACACGATTTCTTTCTGCGGGCAGAGGTGGTGCAGGTCGTGAAACAGGTACTCGGCCGATTCGGGATCATCGGCAATGACCAGGGTTGGGGCCGTGCTGCAGGTGCTGAGACGGGCTATGAAAAGGCTGTGGGCCGAACCCGTGAGCCCTTTGATATGCAGGTACTTTTTTTCCTCCAGCTTTCCGGGAGGTTCTTCACGGAAAACGGGATGATTTTCTGCTTCCTGAAGCAGAATGCTCAGCGGTTCGTTGGTTTTTTCCACACAGTGTGCATACGTTCGGGCTCACAAAGATATCAAGCTTCGGAGTATGCACGAAGAAATTCTTCCACTTTATCCACCATTTTTTTACAACCGGTATAAAAGGGCAGCCGCTGGTGCAGGGAAAGGGGCTTTATTTCCAGCACCCGCTGAAAACCGTCGGTGGCCTTTCCCCCGGCCTGTTCGGCAACAAAGGCAATGGGATTGCATTCGTACAGCAGGCGGAGCTTGCCTTCCGGGTTTTTTTCCGTTGGCGGGTAGATGTAGATTCCTCCTTTCAGCAAATTGCGGTGAAAATCGGCCACCAGCGATCCGATGTAACGCGAAGTGTATGGCCGGTTGGTGGCTTCGTCGCGCTCCTGGCAGTATTTGATGTATTTTTTTACTCCCATGGGGAAATGGGTGTAGTTCCCCTCATTGATGGAATAGATGGTTCCGTCATCGGGAGTGCGTATGTTGGGGTGCGAAAGGCAAAATTCCCCGATCGAAGGGTCGAGGGTGAAGGCATTTACCCCGTGGCCGGTGGTATAGACCAGTACGGTGGATGAACCGTAAATAATATAGCCGGCGGCTACCTGTTCGGTTCCCGGCTGAAGGAAATCGTCCATCACCGCCCGGGTGCCCCTCTCGGAAAGCCGCCGGTAAATGGAAAAAATGGTGCCGATGGAAACATTCACATCAATGTTCGACGAACCGTCAAGCGGGTCGATGGCCACAATATACTTGGCATCCATGGCCAGATCGGTATCGAAAGTTACAATGTCCTTGTTCTCTTCCGAGGCAATGCCACAGCACTCCCCGCTGGCTTTCAGGGCGGCACGGAACTGGATGTCGGCAAACACATCCAGCTTCATCTGGTCTTCTCCCTGCACATTCATATTCCCAGCATGCCCCAGAATGTCGACCAGCCCGGCTTTGTTTACCTTTTTACCCACTACCTTGGCAGCGATGCCTATATGGTGCAACAGGCGTGATAATTCGCCCCGGGCATAGGGGAATTCCGCCTGCCGCTCAATAATGAATTCGTTGAGCGTTTTGGGAAAGTAAATGTTCATGGTTCAGGTTCTGTTTGGGTTCAGGGCAAAGATAGGAGAAACGTCCGGTCGCGTTTGTGCCGAAGAACAGCTTCGCAGAAATTTCCGCCGGGGTGCTGATTTCGCGGCTAATGGCGGAAATATTACGAGATAGCTCTCTGGCTGTCAACCGGTAACTCTTTCCCTTTTGGATCCCTTGAAAGATCTCTTCTTTTTCACAGGGACTAAGTGGATGATACTTTTACAACGTGCAACTTACTGAATGTTGCATTGAATTCCTGAACTCAAGCTTGAACTCAAGCTACGTAGACAACTACGTAGTATACTGGCTTTGTTATGATATAATCAGCAATTATTTGTATATTTGAAAAAAATGCTGTTATGGAATTGTCAGAAATTAAACAGGCTATTGAAAAACTCAGTGAAGAGGAGCGTCAACAGCTACTCAGTGATTTAAAATTAGAGCATTACCAGCAGAAAGGTTACCTATCCCTGTTGTTAGAGAGAGCAGAAAGGGATATGGTCA
>Ga0209614_1000074_pt1 | contig 83534 bp, 78 predicted proteins | sample BlaSprsedimmetaG_FD_185484 | JGI IMG/M metagenome (GOLD analysis project Ga0209614, IMG submission 185484) | Hot spring sediment bacterial and archeal communities from California, USA to study Microbial Dark Matter (Phase II) - Blank Spring... ... | reverse complement strand
TTCTGGTAATCGCCTGGTCGCGCTACTACCCACACGCTCAAACCGTCACCCCTCAAAGGTGTATAAAAACGTTGTATTTAAATAAGCTTCTTTTCCACTCCAGTTTTGTGGGAAAAGAGAGGGGGGGGGCATTTTATGGGTATCGAAAAGCTCCAGAAAGCTTATAGGAAGGGGGAACTAAACAAATACCCGAAAGTTATATATAGCCCCTTGCCATAGAAAACTCATCGTCTAAATGTAAAAATTAGGAGGAAAAAAAGCGATGTTAAAGAAGAAGATGCTGCTACTCAGCTTTGCGCTCTTACTCGTTATTCTTGCGATAGCAGGAGCATCAGCACAGAATTCAGTGTATCTCGTCCCTCAGACCAGCAATGCCTCGTACTGCAATACCACCAGCGTGCAGATATGGGCTAATACTACCGATGCATTTGGTGGTGGGCAAATAAATTTGACCTATGACAGCAGTTGCGCAAACGTTACCAATTTCGAGTGGGGTCCGCTTTTTTCAATGTTGGCGACGTGGGATTCGAGCGTTGCGGGAAAGGAATGGCTGGTCTTCCTGACAAGCCCCCAAGTCAACGGCACGGTACTCATCGGCACGCTCACCATTCATTGCTGCAATACTGGTGATTGTGTAACCCCGTTGACCTTCTCGCCACCCAGCAAGTTGAACAATCCCGATTCCGCTATCGGCGATCTCACCGTTACCTGGATAAACGGTAGTTTCAGCTGTCTCCAGCCGCCAACACCAACACCAACGCCAACACCAACACCAACACCAACACCAACACCAACGCCAACACCAACACCAACACCAACACCAACGCCAACGCCAACACCAACACCAACACCAACACCAACGCCAACGCCAACACCAACACCAACACCAACACCAACGCCAACACCAACACCCGCTACACCAGATCTATGCACCACTCCTGATATACCGTCACACAACTTCGGGAATGTGCCCGCGAATAAAACAAGAACCTGGGTGTTCTCTATTAAAAACTGTGGCGGCGAGACGTTGAGCTGGCACATAACAACCACTCAGCCCTGGCTAACGGTGAACCCCACAAGCGGTACCACCACGACCGAGAGTGACCCGGTGACCGTGACGATTAACACGACGGGCTTGCCCTGTGATGCTAGTTACACTGGTACAATAAACATCGATTCTAACGGCGGCGTCGCACAGGGAACGATTAGTGTCTTTGTGCCCTGCGCAGTTCCTATGGCAGTGCCTGTCGTAACGTCCCTTGGACTGGTAGCACTTCTTGGCTTGCTAGGAGTTGTAGCCGTACGGCACCTGAAAAGAAGGTCTCATTAGGACCTTCTTCCTCTTTTTTTTTCTCTCTCTCCCTCTCGTTGCTCGAAAAGATATTACAGTACCGCAGGCAACGGGTTAGAAATGTGCTCATGCGCGGATAGCATGTTCTTCAAGCAGGGTTAACAACACCTCCCGCTGGTGTCCAGCCGGTTATCTAGATCGTCCAAACGCCGCGTCCTCATTAACGTGGTATTCCAGAGCGAGGTGAACAAGTACGCCCAGAATAACGAGCACAAACCCCAGGCTGAGCACCTCGGTCGGTAAGTAGATCAGCATGAAGAGCGCGGTGAGCAGACCCAGAAACGGTAAAACCGGGAATCGGCCGATGGTGAGTGGCGTTTTGAAGCCGGTTTCCACCGGTTGCCGGTACCTGAAATAAATGACCGAGGCATTGACCATGATGAAAATGATAAAGATCGTGAAGTTCGCGAGATTGGCGATCGTCGCCAGATCACCAAGAAATACGAAGGGGATAGAAACACCGACGACTGCTATGATCGCGATCCACGGTGTCTGCAGTTTCTCCGAGGTCGAGAGGAAGATCCCGGGCAGGGCCCGGTATGCTGCGATGCCGTAGACAAGCCGCGAGCTACTGAGGAGCGTTACCAGCACGGTATTGAAGGTCGAAAAAAGGGCAATAACCGATAACACGAGTGCGAGACGATCGCCGTACACACGCTGTGCGATAAGTGCAAGTGGCGCCTCCGCCTGTGCTAATTCCTGCCATGAAACAACGCTCAACGCGGCAATCACCACAAGGACATAAATCACGGTGGTCATACTGATGGCGAGCAGAATAGCCCGCGGCATATTCTTCTCCGGCTCTTTCGTTTCTTCTGCCAGCCGCGCAATGTTCTCAAAGCCGATATAACTGAAGAAAATCAATACACCCGCTTCTATAACGCCGTTCAGACCCCGTGCCAGCTCGAGATAGTCGATTGTGTTGAGATACGGCACGCCGATGAAGATGATAATGAGCAAACCGCTCGCTTCGATCAGGGTGAAGAGAATGGTGATGAACGCCGTCTCTTTTATTCCCGCAATGAGAATGACACCGCAGACGAGCAGCGTCGCGACCGCGATCACCGGAATGGTGGTCTGAAAAAGGGCGGAGAAGTACTTCGCGAAACCAACCGCAACGGTCGCAGCCGCAATGATGCTGCCCACGATGATCAACCAGCCGGTAAGCCCTGCTAAGGTATCACCAAAGGATCTCTCGATATACACGTATTCCGCTCCTGCTTCGGGGAACCGGGAAGACAGCTCGGCATAGCTTAATCCGGTTAATGCAGCAACGATACCAGCAAGCAGTACCGAGAGCCACAAACCATTACCACTGAGCCCTGCCGCCGCCCCGATAATCACATAGATACCGGCGCCGAGAATGACCCCGATACCCATCACCGTTATCTGCCAGAGCCCCAGAGCACGTTTCAACACGTCTCTTCTCACTCCTCGCTGTTACCTGTGGTTGCGGTGAATCATAATGGTTTCTGGTAAATGAGCATTTCTTCACGGAGCTGTTGTCCACATGCTGAAACGGCGAAAAGCTCACGGGCCCGCGGTCTGCTACCGGCAGGGTCTGGTGAGCAGATTACAGCACCCCGAGCAACTGCTGGTTTCCGATATTCACGTTATTCAGGTATCGTTTGGCCGTCTCGTAGCAGCGTTTCACCTGCTCACGCGGCGTGATCGGCAGATCGCGCATACAGAAATCGGGATGGAAGACGAGTAACGAATACGGTATCTCAGGGTTCAGGTCCGCAATGAACTTCGCGATCTGCTCTATCTCCTGCTCGTCGACATAAAAGGGTACGAGCAGCGTCGTCGCGGTAAGCACCGGGGGTTCGGAATGCTCGAAATACCGGTGTGCGATCCGCTCGAAGTTCTCGTACGCGCGCTGGTTGGAAACGCCGCACAGTGCTAGGCCCAGATGCGGGTTAAAGGCTTTGAGGTCGAACTTGACGATCCCGCCGCTGGTGACTGAGAGCTCAGCCGCACGTTTCACTAACGTTCTATTGCCGCAACCGTTCCATTCCCAGCAGATTCGCACGGTTCGCTTCGCCAGAACAGCCTCAGAAGCGCGCAGTGCAAACGGGAGCTGCGGCTCGGGACTGCCACCGAAATAACAGATGCAGTGGACATCGTCACGCCGGGTCACGCCGGCAACGAACTGATTGACACTCACAGGCTTGATCGCCTGGAACTCCTTGTGCGATGCGTTCTGACAGAAGAGGCAGTTGAAGTTGCACCCGTAGCTGAAGACTGCCACGTTCACCTTATCGTATTGCGCGGAGCCGGGGCAGAACCATGCCGCGCAGCAGTTCGTTGGCAACGGATCGATATACGAATACAGGATCGCATGGTCGTGGGGCGCTGCGGATCTCAGTTTACCGTCCACGTTCGTTCGCAGCCCGCAGTAGCCCCACGCACCCTCTGGTATCACGCACTCGTTCGCGCAGGTGGTGCAGCGTATCCCACCTTCGCTTCGCGGTGGCTCAACCGGAAGGCGGTACTGCGCTCTGATGCGCGCATGTACGCTCCTGACGAGCTCTAACGCTTCTGCTCGGCCGCTGCGAAGGCAGTCGACGCAGACCTGCAACGCGGCTGATACATGCTCCTTACCGCAGAGGATGCAGTTTCGCATTGCTGATCCTTTTCAGTGTCGGCTTTACCAAACGTAAGTCTTACGTCAGATCGTCTCGATCAGTGTATTTTCAGCCCGTAATTTTCCGCGATCTCCAGAAACGCCGCGCTCAGGTACTTCACACGCGCCCAGCTCAGCCCGTACGTGTTCAGTTTCCACACGCGTGTCGAGCCCGCGAACTCGCCCACGATCTTCCGCTTCTTTAAGTCCTCACTGAGGAAGTAGCCCCGGCGTTTATGCGTCTTCGCGATCTGATCGAAGCTCGCACGCGTGTCCACCCGCGAGAGTGTGTGCCTGCGCGGGTATTCACTCATGATCCTGTTCCCGTCGATGCGGAGGAACTCGCGAGCAAAGTAATTCGACTTCGCCACTTCATCGTCCCAGTGCTGCACCCGCTCCTTCACGGCCGGGAATGAGGCCATCATTGAGAGAACCGTCGCGCCCATCAAGGTGCACCCGAGCAGCTCAGGCTCCTTGTGCTCGAAGCGCCTCCCGGTGCGGTCGCCCATGATACCGCTGCCTCTGAACACTCTGGACGACCATGCCGCGGTCGTCGCGAGGATGCCGGAGGGCGCAACGGCAGCCATGCCCTTGTGCCCCGAACCGACGAGGAAATCTGCGCCGATCTCCTTACCGTTAACGGGCATCATCCCCACGGCATACGCGCCGTTACAGAGGAACGGGATGCCGTAATCCTGTGCTACCGTGCCAACGCCCGCGACATCGTGCACGTTACCGTAACTGTAATCCACGAGCTCGATGATAATCAGCTTTGGCAGCTTCCCCGTCTCGCTCTTCACCACGTCGATCGCTTCCGCGACCGCCTCGCCGGTGATAACGTGCTCCTCACCGGACGTAGCCTCGCGTATAACGCCACCGGCGAGTTCAACAGCCAGGAATTCCGTGTAGTGCGCCAGATCCGAGACGATGACGACGTCGCCACGCGCCACCAGTGAGGACGTAACAGCCTGAAAGCCGCGACGCGCACCAGGCAGTACGCGCACCTCGTCCATGCCCACGAACTCAGCCAATTCGGCGTGAAATTCCGCGATCGGCGGCTGCGTTATCTCATCCAGTCGGCCCGTCAGGCACCGGTCACAGACCGAATAGCCATCACCATAGGCAATGAGCGCCTTGCGCGCGTCCACCGTCAACCGTCCACCGGCCTGGATGGGATTGATATTGATGTATTCCTCTTCCCGTGTCCGCAATTCGAGATCGGGCGTAACCTGCTTGATCGGAATGCCGTTGCCCGCCTTCAACTCCTGTATGAGCTGCTCGAGGTGCGCAATGCGGGCTGAAACGTGCGCTTCCTCCTGCTCGTCAAGGCCAGCCGGTACGGTGTGCCGGTAAAGCTCACGCAACTCTTCAAGCGCGAACAACGCCTCATAGATCTTTCGTACTCGGATATCCATTCCACCGACACTCTGTGTGTGAACTTTTCCTCAGTGTCCTTAATTAGCTTCTTAGGAGCAGAGCTAGGTAAAGATTCTTACGATCAGCGCTGATGGCACGTTCATAACGTTACACCGCAAACATGCCCGAGAAATGCAGGAGCAGCGTTATGCCCAGAGCGATCACCCCGAGCACCATCCCGCCCAACGTATAGCACCGATAGCCAGCCGCTGGCGTGAGCTCCGCAAGCTCCACCACCGTCCAGAAGTACGCGTCATTCGCGTGCGAGATCATGAACGTGCCTGAGGCCAGAGCGAATAGCACGAGCAGAGGGTGCAGGCCCAGGGACGGTAAAATCGGCGCCAGAAGGCCAGGGACAACGATGAACGTGACGAGCCGCGAGCCCTGCACGGTCTGGATCGCGACGGCGAGCAGGAAGGGGATGAAGAGCGCGGGCAGTCCTGACTTGATAACCACCGCGCTGAGCTCCAGACCAACGCCGGTCATTCCCAGGACCGCGCCAAGCGCACCGCCTGCGCAGAGCACCATGAGGATCCCGCCACCCCGTCGTACCGCTTCCCCGGTCCAGAGGTTGCGGTTCTCCTGCCCCAAACGGCTCGTGGTAAGAAAGGCGAGTGCAACGCCGATCAAGAGCGCGATGTTCGGATCACCCACGTAGTCCAGCACGGGGCGGGGCACGAGAAGCTGCGCGAAGATGAGCACTACGGGCACGAGGATGGGCGGATAGGCGCGTAATCTGCTCGCGCGCGCTCTGACCGTGCCAACCGTGCTCACGGGAATCGCTCCGACCCTGCAGAACCGCTGCGCGTACCAGTAGCCGACCAGTGATGTGGGAATCGCGATCATGACACCGAGCAGCACGATCTCCGGGCCAACCACCCCAAGTTCGGTCGCGGCAGAATACACGCCTGGTGCGGGATAGATGAGCTCGTAGGAGGCGAGTGTGCCCAGGCTCAGCGAGGTCGCGACCACGCCCACGGGTATCTTCTGCCTGAGGGCTATTTCACGTGCGATGGGAATCAGGATAATATAGGCGAGGATGCAGCACATCACCGGCAATGCCACGAGGAACCCGAGCATATTCAGGGCAAGGACCGGTCTCTTCGTGAGCCGGATGATATCATCGGCAATCACCGTTGTTCCGCCGATACCCTCCAAAATCGTGCCGATGATGCTGCCGCAGACGATGATGATCCCCAGCTGATAGAGCACCCGGCTCATGCCCGTCAAGAGCGATTCCAGGCCCGCAAACGGCCGCCCTGCCGCGATCGCCACGAAGATCGAGACGCCCAGCAAACTCAGAAAGGGATGGATACGCAATATCGTGGTGAGCACCAGGATCAGAGCCAGGGCGAGCAGGAAAATGATGAGCGGGGACATACTCGTTCGATACGGTATCTTCAGCCGTTGCGCTATTCTGCATTTAGGTACGCGCCCTGCGTTAATAACGTTCACCCTCGGGTGTCCTTTAATAGTTCTCGTTTTGATAGTAGAAGTACAGGAGGTGAGTGGCAAATGCCAAGTGCATGCGGGTTAGCGTGCGAAGTTTGCGGCCTGCGGGAGCAAGGATTCTGCCCCCTCGACGGCTGTGTACCGGGGACCGATCACGCAGCTCAGGAGAAGCTGGAAAAGTTCACCGTCGCGGTTGGCCATCCCTGCTTCATTCTTGAGTGCGCGATCAAGAACCATGTGGATCATTGCACGCGCTGCCCCGAATTCCCCTGCCCGATCCATTACCAGCAGGGGCTCTACAGCGAGAAACTCCTCGACATGATTAAAGGCATACGCGGGAAGAAGTAGTTCGCTCTTCGCGAATAGATGCGCCCGTCAATACCTTCCGGGTTTGAGTGAGAGCAGCTTGTCTGCTGGTAGTGATATGCCCTGCTCATGGGCGATCATCCGATTGCCCGATCGAGACTACATCCCTATGTAGTTGAGCAATCCATAGACCAGAAAGGCGGGCCATACGATCGCCTTCAAAAATCCGAGCACGCCCATCCAGAACGTTGTTGCCGTTCCGATAAAATGCACTGCCGCTCCGATAAACCCGAGGAAATAGAAAGCACCTGCCGGACCACTTCCCTGCATTTTTTGTTCTTTGTGCATGTGTTAGAGTGAATAGGAACCTGTAATTAAGCTTTTCGGTCATTGATTGCCGGTGCGAGCAGTCTTACTACTCAGTGCCGTTTGCACCTGACGGAACTCTGCGGGCGGACATTTTCGGGTCATAGTTCACAACGAGTACTATTTTTCTATCCTCCAAACCCGATTTGCTTGTTCGCTCTTGTCTTCACAATGAAATGTTCCAGTCTCTTTTTAAATTACTCAGGCCGTTTTCGGGCTCGTCGATATAAGCAAGCAATGCCTATCCTTCTGTAAGCATGCGAAAAAGGGTGGTAATTTTCCCCTGCCACCTCATCGTCTTTTGGTGCTTCTATACTATCAGGCGGGGAAACAAACGGTTCTTTGAGGATTTTTTTAGCACTTCGTGCAGTGAAGTGAAGGATGCAGCAGGTTCTCGGTGAGCAGCCGGTCTTGAGGTTGTTCATGTTCACCAATCGGTCTTGAGATCTTCGCTCACGCGGGGGACCAATCCACCGGTAATTTCTCGCGTTATGGAGAAATGAACTTTAGCGACATCCAGCAGGGCATCCACACCGTATTCTTTTACAAACTGCGTGCCAAATGTCACGACATTCGAGGACCCTTTCGGAAATAACGTGTCATACCGCTCACCCAGCTCACGTAATTTACCAACAAATGTATCGCGTGCCAGTATAGAAGCGGCAGCAACAGCTCGATCACGCTCGGCTTTTGGCAGTTGAACCAACTCTATTTCTCTTCCGTTCCTCATCAACGCAGTTTCAATGTAACGTTTATCTCCAAACTGGTCAGCGATTGCCACTTTGCAGTCCGTTCCGGCACGCAATATATTTTCTATCGCCCTTGCATGTGCCCATCCCAGAATCTTGTTTAAATTACCCACTTTTTGGTATAAGATATTGTACTTTGCGGGGCTGATCCAGATGACTGCATAGTCCTCTTTGCTTAGCAATCGCTTGATTTCAAAAGCGAGATTCGAAATGGTTGTCTCAGCAAGCGTTTTAGAATCTCTGACCCCGCGTATTGATAACTCCTTTTCCGTTTCTGCTGTGATCAGAACACCTGCGACCACTAACGGCCCAAAGTAATCACCTTTTCCCGCTTCATCGGTGCCTATTCTGGTACCTGAAACAGGTATAGGCGGATATTCCTTCTCTTTTTCCGCCCGGTCAACAGAGCCTATTGATAACAGGAACTCCGTTAGTTCCTGGATCCCCGCTTTGTTGCTGCCGCCGAATACGATTTTACCGCTACTATACAGGTTAACGACAAGGGTATCGTTTCGTGCCAAAAAGTCCTGATTGGGTCGCGGTTCGAATGAGAACCCGGCGGTCTCTAAATACTGCCGCAGTTTATGCTTCTGTTCTTCGGTCACGTGGAAGGTCATAGGACCACCCTTTAGACAGAGTTAGCCGTTTAAATAGCCGTTGTCGTCGCTTATGCTTTGTGCACACCGTCTTAGATTAGATAGACTCTTCTGGACGGATCGCTTGTCTCCTCGATTTCCCGTCCCGTCATTCGGGGATATCCCCTGCTCGCCTTATCCCACAACCGGCCCAGCAGACGTTACCAACACGGTCCTTGATACAACTACTCTCTTTTGGATCGCAATGACCTTATGAACTCGTTCATTTTCCTTCCGTACGTAGGTGGGAGAATGCAGCGGACAGTAGCGGCCGCTTTGAAGAATTCCTCGCGCGAGTTCGCCGCGTAGGTTGTCTGCTTTTATAATGGGCACCGACATACTATTACTAGCTCCATCACCAATAATTCTCACAGCAGAGAATCCCGGGAGTGAAAAGTGACAATGACAAAAGAGAAGCTGAGCGGTGCGGAGATCGTCGTGGCAGAATTGAAGACTGAGGGTGTTGAGGTCGCCTTTGGAATCCCGGGCGGCGTTCTCCTGGACTTATACGAGGTACTGTATTCAGAGGACTCGATACGGCACATTCTCATGCGGCACGAGCAGTGCGCAGCCCACGCGGCTGACGGCTATGCACGTGTCTCCGGCAAGACCGGTGTCTGCATCGCGACCTCAGGTCCAGGCGCCACGAACCTGGTAACGGGACTGGCGAACGCGAGTATGGACTCTGCACCGGTCGTGGCCCTCACCGGCCAGGTGCCGACCGCAGCGATCGGCAGCAACGCCTTCCAGGAGGCCAGCACCTTCACCATCACCATGCCGGTGACGAAGCATAACTTCCTCGTGAAACGCACGGCTGATCTCCCGAAAGTCATCCATAACGCCTTTCATATCGCCAATACCGGTCGAAAAGGCGTCGTCCTGATCGATCTCCCCAAGGACGTGCTGGCAACAAGAATCGAGACCGTGCTGCACCCGAAAGAGACGTTCGCGGGCTATAAGCCGAATATCAAGCCGAATCGGGTGCAGATAAAGAAAGCGGTCGAGGCGTTGCTCAATGCAGAACGCCCGCTCATCCTGGCTGGTGGCGGGGTTATCAGCGCGGATGCAAGCGAAGAGCTCAGGTACCTCGCGGAATTCCTCGGGGCTCCGGTGGTCACCACGCTCCTCGGCAAAGGCGCTTTCCCCGAGTCGCACCCGTTCTCTCTGGGGATGGCCGGCATGCACGGTCGCATCTACGCCAATCGCGCCATCAACGAATGCGACGCGCTGCTCGCCGTTGGCACTCGGTTCAGCGACCGGTTAACCGGCTGGCTCCTGGACCAATTCGCGCCCGAAGCGACCTTGATCCACGTGGACATCGACGCTGCCGAGATCAACAAGAATATCCCGGTTGATATCCCGATCCAGGGCGATGCGAAGCTCGCACTTACCGAGCTCATGCTCTGGTTGGAGCGCCGTAAAAACGCGTCTGCGAGCGATACCGTCTGGACGCAGCGGATAAAGGAGATGCACGCGGCCTGTGAGGATTGCATCAATGACGTCTGGCGGGAAGGCACCTCGCTCTCTGATCGGTTCATCAAGGAGCTGAATCGCATCCTCGATGACGATGTCATCGTCACGACCGAGGTGGGACAGTGCCAGATGTATGCGGCACATTATTACATGACCCAAAAGCCGCGCATGTTCATCTCATCAGGCGGGCTGGGCACGATGGGATTCGGATTCCCTGCGGCGATCGGGGCAAAGGTCGCGGCACCGGACACCAGGGTCGTGGATATCGCGGGTGATGGCAGTTTTCTCATGACCTGTCAGGATCTGGCCACCTGCGTCGAGAACGATATACCCGTCGTGGTCTGCATCTTCCACAACCGGTATCTCGGTATGGTACGCCAGTGGCAGGAGCTCTTCTTCAGGAAGAAATATTCACATACCGGGCTGGGCATCACGCCCGATTTCGTGAAGCTGGCCGAGGCGTTTGGTGCCTACGGCGAGCGGGTGGAGAAGCCGGAAGATCTACGGAACGCCCTCCACAACGCCTTCGAATCGGGTAAGCCCGCAGTGATCGACATGATCGTGGGGAACGAGGACAAGGTACTGCCGATGATCCCGCCCGGTGGCGGGTTGATCGGTATGATCGGCACGGAGCACTGCACCCCGCTCCCAACACCGGTACGACGGTCCGCCGAGGTGACCAGAGCGGCAGGACTCGTGGAACTGGCAGGAGCAGAAGAATGACCACACACATCATTTCGCTACTGGTTGAGGATCACCCGGGCGTGCTCACCCGGATGTCCGGCATGTTCACCATGCGCGGCATCAATATCATCTCGCTCACCGTCTCGCCCTGCGAGAAGGAAGGGCAGTCACGAATGACCGTCGTCATTGACGGGTCAGAAAGCGTTCTGGAGCAGGTGCGGAAGCAGCTCAGCAATCTGATCGAGGTGATTAAGGTCGCGGATCTTGTCAGGGCCAGGGCGATCATCCGGGATCTGTGCCTCATGAAGGTCCACATCAAGGACCCCACTGCGCGATCAGAGGTCATGCAGCTCGCGGAATCCTATGGCGCGAAGATCGCCGATGCGACCCTGGATTCCGTGATCCTTGAGCTGACTGAGGAGCCGGGCACGATCGACCGGTTTGTGGAGCTGATGCGGCATTTCGGGGTCAAACAGCTCTTCAGGACCGGGGTCACGGCTATTGGCCTGGGCTCGAGTGCGGAACGGTAGGCACACTCGTGGGAAGGACGGGAACACCAGGAGACCTGGAGTGCAATGCGACCGGAGTGATCAGGTGCACTCGGTTTCCGCTATCAACGGTAGGTAACGGAACCGGAAAGCTATATATGCGATAAGTTCGGTTTCTTTCTGTAACCACTACATGGAGGAGGAAGAGTGCATGACATTGAACGTATTACATGACGAGGACGTTGACGATAGCATCTTGAGGGATAAGACCGTTGCGGTTATCGGGTATGGTTCACAGGGCGATGCGCAGGCGAACTGCCTGCGGGATTCCGGTGTGAACGTGATTATCGGTGAGACAGAGGTATTGGGCGGTCAGCCGAACCGGAGCTGGCAGAAGGCAAAGGCTGATGGGTTTGCGGTCATGCCGATCGACGCGGCGGCGACAAAGGCCGACATCGTCCATATTCTGCTGCCGGACGAGGTGCAGCCGATGGTCTATGAGCACCAGATCGCGCCGCAATTGCAGGCCGGTAAGGCGCTTTGCTTCTCACACGGGTTCAATATCTGCTTCAAACGCATCGTTCCGCCTGAAAACGTGGACGTGATCATGGTCGCCCCGAAGGCGCCGGGTACTGAGGAGCGCGTGGCGTACCTGGCGGGCTTCGGCGTTCCCGGGCTCGTGGCCGTGAAGCAAAACCCTTCGGGCCAGGCACGCGAGCTAGCGCTTGCCATGACGAAGGCGATGCACTGGACCAAGGCGGGTATCTTGGAGTGCACCTTCGAGCAGGAAACTTACGAAGATCTCTTCGGCGAGCAGTGCGTTCTCTGCGGCGGTCTGGTAGAGCTGATGAAGAACGGCTTCGAGGTCCTGGTGGAAGCGGGCTATCCACCGGAGATGGCGTATTTCGAATGCGTGCACGAGATGAAGTTAATCGTTGATCTGGTCTGGCAGGGTGGTATCAAGCGCATGGCCGAGGTCATCTCGAACACCGCGGAATACGGCATGTGGGCTGTCGGACACACGATCATTGGGCCCGAAGTAAAGGCGAAGATGCAGGAGGCCCTGAAGCGGGTCGAGAACGGCGAGTTCGCTCAGGAATGGGTGGAGGAGTATAAGAGAGGTATTCCTTTCCTGAAGGCGAGCCGTGAGAACATCGGGAAGCACCAGATAGAGACCGTGGGCGAGGAGATCAGGCAACTGTTCAAGAAGCCGTAAGCTCCGCCTTCAGATGCCCCTCGCCTTCTTGCCGCATCAGCCGACGAAGGTCGTGCTGGTCGGGCTCAATTACCGGGATCACGCACGGGAGCTGAAGATGCCGATCCCGGACGAGCCAATAATATTCTTGAAGCCGCCAACAGCACTGATCGGACCCGAGGAGTTCATCGTCTACCCGGCGCAGTCAACGCGGGTGGATTACGAGGCTGAGCTGGCAGTAGTGATGAAGAGCACGTGCAGGAACGTCGAGCCTGATGCGGTGATGGACTTCGTCGAGGGGTTCACCTGCTTGAACGACGTCACGGCGCGTGACCTGCAGCGTAAGGACGTGCAGTGGACACGGGCGAAGAGCTTCGATACCTTCTGCCCCGTGGGCCCGCGGGTCAGTAGCAACATCGATCCGAACAACCTTCGGATACAGAGCTACCTGAATGGCGAGCTGAGGCAGGATTCCACTACCACAAATTTCATCTTTACCACCGAGGAGCTGGTCTCGTTCATCTCCAACGTGATGACGCTACAAAAAGGGGACCTCATAGCAACCGGAACGCCGAGCGGGATCGGGGCACTGCAGCGTGGAGATACGATTGAGATTGTACTAGAGGGCGTGGGAACGCTGCGGAATTACGTGCGATGAGATAACCTTGGAGAACCTATACCTGACGATCCTGAACAATAGTTGCTGTAAGCCAACGAACTTAGGTCGAAGCGGCTCAGACCGTTTCACACTGAGATAGATAGATAGATATAACGCCATCCTCTTTGGTTCGGTTAATACGTTCATCAGAGGTCTTTGCCGGGGTATGACAGCCGGGAAGCTCAATCACGTCGGAAATGAGGTAGCCATGCCATCTTCGCCCCCTTCAACAATCACCGTAAATTTTTCGGCCATAAACAGGCTGTCCCGCAACTTACTCTTGAGAACACACTCGCAATTTACGGGCACACGATAATCCTATGAATCCACACACCTTAGATGACCAAGTGACGATTGACGCACCGATGTTTTTTACCGACACTGAAACACACCTCATTTTTCCCAGGTCTGGTATGCTCTTCCCTAATCTACCCCACAGCACCTTCAGGTTATGGGCCGTGCACACCAGATTATACTCGATTCGCACACCTCCGGTGCCCCTTGTCAGGAACCCGCGGAACTTCATATTGTGCTTGATATTACCGAACGGCCACTCGACCGTCTCTTTTCGTTTCCCGTACTCCTCTTTACCTTCGGCCGTACGCATCTTCGCGGCCATACGCCGCCGTTCCGCCTCGTACTCATCGCTCAAGATGACTCGGTGCTGGTTTTTCCTCGCACAGTCCCGCCTGAACGGGCAGTCGCGGCAGTTCGCGCCGTAATACACGTACACCCGTTTGCCCTTATACTCGTACTCGCCCGTTCTGCTGAGGAACTCGCCATTGGGACAGCGAAACTGGTCTTTCTCCACATCATAGGCGAATTTATCCTTCGCATACGGACCTCCCTCAACCTTCTTGCGCTTCTGCTCCTGCGCCTGCTTGCTGTCGGGAATATAGCCATTCAGCCCCCGTTGCTCCAGATACCGGAGGTTCTCGCCGCTGAAGTAGCCGTTGTCCGAGCTCACCTTCGTCCCTTCAGGCAAGCTACCCAGATTCTTTTCCGTCAGCTCGATCTGCGGCTGCAGCTGGTGACGGTCGGTGCAATCCGGCGTGACGTCATTGGCGAGGATTATGCCCGAATCGTGGTCCACGGTGCTCGGTCCATTGTAGGCGAGCTCCGTTCGTTGCCCGCTCTTCATAAACCGCGCCTCGGGGTCACTTAGACTGACGGCACGCTGTTCACTCTTCGTGATCTCTTCCTCTGCCTTATCGAGCTTCTCAAGGATCTTTTCCTTCTGGCGCTCATCGCCGAGCTCGTACTGCTCGATCAGCTGCTTCGCTGCACGCTTCAAGCTCTTGCCCGAAGCTTCTTTATACTCCTCGATCTTCCTCCGGATCTTCTCCCGTGTATCGAGCTCGGGCGGAAGTTCATCGCCACGCTTATCACCATAAAGCTGATCCTCCTCTTCATCGACCGCAATCCCGCGTTCGAGCATCTTCCTGATCTCTTCGAGCTCAGCCTTACTCAGCGTAAACTTCTTCGAGGCGTTGGCTTTGAGCTTCGTCCCGTCCGTCGAGATATGCCCCCGGGTCACGATGCCCGCAGCTTTGGCGACCACGACGGTCTTCTTAAAGGTCTCTTCAAGCAGCCCTTTGCATTCCCTTTTAAAATTGCAGATCGTCCTGAAATCAGGCTTATCATTACCTGCAAGATACATATAGACGACATTCTCTCGAGCAAGCTTTGCTAAGTTCCGCGAAGACCAGACGGCAATAACAGAAGCCATGATCACTAATCTCAGCAATACCCGGCGTGAATATGCTGGATTGCCAGGTGTGAATTTGTACCTCTCTTCCGTTTCACTCATATCCATGCTATTCACAACGTCAGCAACAAAATGACAGATATGGTCTTCAGGTATGAGCTCTAGCAATGACACTGGCAGTAGCCATGTCTGCCCCATTTTATCATCTCGCACCGTCATTTCTATCAATAATCCGATCGTATACTACTATTATTAAAATCTCTATAAAAGCTTTTCGGTTGATGTTATATTATATTTGAACTGCTCTACACTATTCTATACTATTGTCTCTCAATTCAGAATAGATGAGCAAAAAAGAGCTGGGAACTCAGAGAAAGGATTATTTTGACTGGGCGCGATGGCCTTTTTGAGGAAAACAATCACTTTAGGGGTGATGAAGAATTGTTGGACCGCCTGTAAAAAGTACTGGACGAGCGAGACAGAGATAAAGATCACTCTAACGCTCTAACGTGGAATGGATGCTCAGGGTCATCGAACGCCTTCGCTACTTTGAAGAGCTAGTTCGCCCGTGCAATCGTCATGCTCGATCACAGCAGGCACCGTACCCGCATGTGCGTGCTTGCTATCGGGAAGTTGGCCCGGTCCCGCAAGCCTGATCTACGATAGATTCGCCGGTACAATCCCGTAACAAGACCATAGCACCACTTTCATGAGCGCGCCGATCAGGATCGAGTACGTTACATTGACCATCGTGCCCGCGAGATAAAAGAGGGTATTCGTACTTATGTCCTCTCTCCGGACGACCGTTTTGGCCGCAAAAATCAGGGCTAGAGCGGTGTACGCATCCAGGAGCATGAAGGTAAGGATTAAGAAGTTCTCGCATTTGCCCACGACCGCGCCGGTATCGAGCGCCTTCTGAGAGACACCGAATTTGCCTGCTGCCGCACTGGCAGAGTCAGATCCACCGGCTCTGGACTCGTCCCTTGTGATCAGCGATAAAACAACCCACACCACACGACCACTGGTTAACAGCAGAACCAGATAACCGGTAACAAGGATCAGTGCTAACCAGAGCATGTTACTACTGGTCATGGTGAGTGCTCCGCGAATTCTGAGTGCCGCATCCGAGCCGCATAGTGCTTGAGTGCGTAATCCAATTTCTCTTCAATAATTTCCAGCTCTTTCCACATGGTTCGGGCAAGCGTTTTAGAAACAGCCTGTTGTGATATCCCCAGATCTGCTGCTATCTCTGCTTGCAGTTTGTGTTTCCTGTATTCTTCAACTATCTGGAACTGCCGCGGGCTCCAGGTGTTCTTCGTTATCAAAATGAGATTAATCAAGCCAAATAGCGAAGCGTCAAGTACCTCGTCCTGTACGGACATATCAAACAGAAGCTTTGACTTTTTCAGTGAAAGTAACATCTCAGATGCTTTATGGAAAGCAGGGCCATCCATTATAGAGACATCCCGGGTTTTAAGCCCAGTATCAACGTAGTCATACACGAGCACAAATCGCGCTGCGTTCGGATATAATCGCGCTAATAGGGTGGTAATTAGTCTGTAGCTATCCGTGATAGTGGCCAGTGCACAACCAAATTCATCCACTCCTTTCAAAATCTTGAATCCCGCGTATATATCCGGATACCTCTCATTAACCTCCCGACCCGCTTCCAATAAGGTCCGCTGAAAGGCCGCTCTGTTCGTGATCGTTCGTGAGGCGACCACGTCACCGAGCAGCACAACCAGCTTCCGCCTGCCCGTATTCGCGCCCGGGCCCCTCTCCGATGGTAACAACCATGTATGTTGTAACTATATAAAACAATTGTATACGTTTGTACCATCGCGGGGTTGTTGTGGCGCTCTACCGCGGTGCTTGTCCGAATGAGAGTACCGGCGCAGAAGGCTTTTTTTAAAAAAAAAGCATCATGTCGCTTATTGCGGTTAATGCCGCGATAACCCGTTACGCACGCACGGCTGCTATTAGCGCTTTGATCGTCTTACCACAGTCTCATATCGCCGGATTCTCGCATCCGCTCAGGTTTGGCGATGCTTACTCGAATTAACTAACGCTCAGCGCGGTAACAGGTTAACTTGTGAGTTTTAAGCTAGTGGAACGGTGAGATCAGTGAGTATCGCACCAAAATGCCACTCAGGAGAAACACCCATGGATAATACCCGTACTTATGGTGCGCCGCCCTTCACGGTTGCGGTCGTTCATGGCGGGCCCGGCGCACCGGGTGAGATGGCCCCGGTCGCGCGCACACTTGCGCCCCACGTGGGAGTGCTCGAGCCGCTGCAAACGGCATGCACACTCGACGGGCAAGTCCAGGAATTACAGGCGAGCCTGCAGCATACCGCTGACCTGCCCGTCACCCTGATCGGCTGGTCCTGGGGCGCGTGGCTCAGCTTCATGCTCGCCGCGCGTCATCCCGAATCGGTGAAGAAGCTCATACTCGTTGGTTGCGGGCCCTTTGAAACGGGGTATGCCGCACATATCACAGGCGTCCGGTTACGCCGGCTCAGTGCAGCAGAACGCGCGGACGTGCTCGCGCTCTCCGCAGCTCTGGGCGATCCTGCCGTCGCGGATAAGAGTATGATCATGGCTCGAGTGGGCACCATACTGGCAAAGGCGGACGCTTATGACCCGTTGCTCCATGAACGCGAGTATCTCGAATGCCAGTACCGGATTCACCAGCGCGTCTGGGCTGAGGCTGACGCGTTCAGACGTAGCGGGGAGCTGCTCGCACTCGGCACGAGAATCACCTGCCCGGTCGTTGCTCTACACGGCGACTTTGATCCCCATCCGGCCGAAGGGGTCAAGGAGCCACTTGCGCGGGTGCTCGCCGATTTCCAGTTCGTGCTGCTGCAGCATTGCGGGCATTGCCCCTGGATCGAGCGGCGCGCAAAAGATCGGTTCTTCCAGATCATCAAGGAAGAGCTGGAATGAAGTCGTGCCACCAAAGCGTGCGTGCACGAACGTTTTTTCTCAGGTACCGTACGGAGCGCAGAAAAGAGTGCACCCCAACGCTTTTATAGCTGGCCTCTGTATCAATTCGTACAGTACAGGTGTGGTGCTCCTGCAAAATGGTATCAAAAGATTCATTCACCGTGGATATAAAACTGGTTCCGGAACTGCAGGTAGCGTATATCCCCCACGGTGGCCCGTACAAGGGCGATACTGGGCTCTTCGAACGGCTCTTCGAACGGCTCTTCGCCTGGGCTGGTGCACGCAACCTCCTTCAACCCGAGACGAAGGCACTGGCGGTCTATTACGCTGATCCGGAGGTCACCGATGAGAGCCAGCTCAGCATGAGCGTCTGCATAACCGTGCCTGAGGGCACGGAAGCCGGAGACAGCGTGGACGTGATGACCCTGCCGGACGGGACATACGCTATTGCTCATTTCGAGATCGATCAAGACGAATACGAAGCTGCGTGGAACGCGCTTTACGGTCTTTGGCTGCCAGAAAGTGGCTATCAGCCCGATAATTACCGCGCTCCATTTGAGCTGTATCTCAACGATCCCCGTGAACATCCGCAACACAAGCACATCGTTGATATCTACCTGCCGCTGGAATCGCGCTAGCTCGTCCTGATAGGGGCTCAAGTTGCCCTACCATGATCTGGCTGGCAGCGCTGACGGCCTGGTACTCTTGAGACGCCATGATGAGCTGATCAAAAGTTTTAAATACCTCTACTTCTACCCCTTACATACCCGAAAGGGATGGTTTCGTGCTGAAATAATGAAGCCGCTGTGTGTGGTTGGCCGGCGTGTAGCGAAGTTATCCTGGCTGCTGAAGGCAGCGAGCGACGATTCTCGTTTCAGGTTCGGGGCACTTATTTATATACCTGATAGTACCAGCACAAAGGAGCTGGATGGAAGGAAAGAAAAAATGAACGGAAAAAGAACGCCTAAAAAAGTGGGTGGTTTGATCTCAATGGCGATTGTACTGCTGTCCATCCTTACAGCAACCGTATGGATAACGCCAGTCGGCGCGGCGACGGTGACCAGGCATCTTCCGATTTCGGTGGCGCCAAATGAGCAGTTCACGGTGACCTTGACTCAGACCGGATTTCTGTTTGATACTGGTTTGGTCTGGGAAGTGCTCCCCGAGGGGTTCGAGTACATTAACGGCACTTACACCGGTAATGCTTTGGATTGGGTTGTTACCTACGATCCCACAACGCGAACGCTCCGAGTGGGGTTTCGTGGGGAAAACTATATCTCATATGGTGCCAAAGCAAGTCCGTATGCACAAACTGCGGTGTTTGGTGGGACCTATAGCTATTTTGATAATGGGACAGTGGAAGGTAATGTTACCGGAAAAGCGACGGTAACTGTAACAGGAACACCAACACCGACTCCAACTCCTGGAGTTCCTCGATGGGATATTAACGAAGACTGTACGGTAAACTACATAGATTTAGCTATCTTATCAGCGCATTGGAATGAGACAACAACAGCATTATATCCCAGGTACGATATCAATGCGGACGGAATGGTAAACTACATAGATCTAACAATCCTTTCGGCGCATTGGAACGAGTCAACTTGTTAGGTATGAGGACAGAAACCGGAGCAGGCAAGGTATACCCGAAATATAATAATCGCCGTAGTTAGTGGGGTCTATCCTTCTATTCTCGATGCTATTTTATGCAATAACGACACTAGTGTTAGCAATTCACCACCAATCGCCCGTGTTTCACCCGCTTTTACAGTGCGTGTGATGATCATGATCTAACTGCTTATAGTCCCCGGTAGTCAGATCGCAGGATGCACGGATGAGTCCTGAAACGATCCGTTGCGGCTGTCGAGCCTGTTGGGAGGATAAAAAAGCCCCGGCCTGCACTATGAGCTTTAGGTATCTTTCTCCCAGGCCCCGCCTTCTTCCGTCGCTTCTTCTACCCCCGGCTGCGGGCGGCAACACCGCCGTAAGGGTAGATTGGAAGAAATGGGTATTTAAAACTTTCGGTTGCGCGCGGCTGTAAAGTTAATGGGTGCTGCGCGTGAATTTACAAAATTGTGCCAGCAGTGAGCTTCGTTAGGGTAACCAGACCGAAAATGATTAGTATATTGAGAGCGGATAAGTTATTATGGTCCAATCATTCTTATCCGCCCTCAAAAACAGTATACGTCTCATCCAACTTAAACTTACCGATTTTGGGGATGAACCTCCGAACGTCGATAAAGTGCTCACTAAGCAATTTATAAAGCGGGATCAATCGCGTCATGTCACGAATGAGCTGGTTCTCCTCGCAGATAACCATTTCGAACTGCTTCATCCTGTCTGCCCCCTTTGTGGCACAGATCGAGTGACAAAGCAGGAGTTCCGACGGCGAACGCCGATATTGGGGCCCTTTGGGCTTCAAAAGCTTTATTTAAGGCGCTATTGGTGCGCCGTTTGCGATAAGAAGTTCACTACTCCGCTCTCTGCTGTGGTGGCCCCGTCTCATCGGTACGCATCAGTGTTCAAGGACGCTGCTATAAAGATGGTACAGACGGGCTATCGCCCGCTCCGAAAGCTGCGGGATGATCTCCGCACCGCTTTTGGCATCGCGCCCTCGCACCAGTCGATCCTGAAGTGGCTGGCAGTGGACGAAGAAAAGGGGATTAAAAATGCTTCATTTCAGTACTCGGGCTATTATTGCTACGATGAGCAGCATATTGAGCTGGCAGCTCGGAAGCGGTATCGCTTGACGCTCTTCGATTCGAGCTTGAATATCCCGGTCGCTGAGGAAATAGCCGCGGATTGTGGCTATAAAACGGTTTACAACTTCTTAAAGGGTTCCTTGCAGGGAAGACCCCTCTTGCGATTACAACGGACCATAAACGGGAGTACAAGGGCGTACTTGATGAACTGGGCGCTCCGCACCAGTTGTGCCTCTTCCATCTCTTCAAGATGATCGGGGACAGGGTCTACAGGGCACTTCAGTCTAAACGATACTCGTACCGGGAAAAAATCAAGCTTTGCATCTATTTCACGGCGATCAAGGACATATTCCGAACGGACGATCCGCAGGTCGCGCAAGAACGGCTAGAACGGCTCCTGGATGATTATAACAACGTCCCTCGTGTCCTACGGGGCTTTGTCACGGGCAAGCTACTGCCCGATTTTGAACGGCTTACGCTCTTCATGCGAGACGGTTTCGTCTCGAAGACGACTAATCCTGTCGAGAACTATTACCGCCAGACTGATCCTGAGAGCACGAAAAGGCGGTACAAAACGAATCGCGGCGTACTCTCCTATCTCGCACAGAAAATGGCGTACTGGACGGCTAAATTCGGGCAGCTACCGCAACCCCCAACATGTTGACAGCCCCAACAAAGCGGAAAATATATGTGTCCGGGTATCATACCTTATGCTCGGTGGTCCCGGTCCATGAAGCTCGTTAAGATACCGCGCATGGAAAAGGAGGAGTATGATCAGCTCATAGCCGAGAGCTACGTCAGCCGTATCGCCTTCTTCGGTGAGCAGTACCCGTATATCGCCCCCTTCCTCTACGTCTTCGACGGCCGCTACATGTATTTCCTCTCCACGAAATATGGCTACAAGATCCGGCATTTTCAGCGTGATCCGCACGTATCGGTCGAAGTGGAGCGCTACAGCCCCGACCTCTCTTCGTACACCTTCGTGACGCTCTCCGGCAGGCTCGTGGAGGTCGTGGCGGCAGACGAAAAGGTGGCCGTTCGCCAGAGGTTCGTGCGGTTGATCAAAGATAAAAAGCTCTCGAACCGTGTCCTCGCCGCGCTCGGGCATTCGCCCGACGAACCGCTCGAGAACCTCATTACAGAGGAGCGGAGCCTTGTCTGGAAACTCACGGACGTTAACGAGATCGTTGCGCTGAAGAACGTCTGATTGCCCGTCTTCACTACTCACGCTACTTGCTGCTCATTCCGCTCGATCCGCCGTCAGAGGTGCTCACCGGACGGAGGTGGATGCGTAGTAGTGCGAGAAAATCGTTATCGCGTCACTTCTCGATGAACGTCTTCCTCACCAGCGTTTCCAGATCTTCCATACGATTAAGCTGCAGGCTCTTCTCCGTGCCGTCGCGCCTGACCGTGAGATGCAGCCCGGTAATCTCGCCCGTGATGCCGAACAAACCTTTTATAATGCCCGCAAATACGTTTTGAAGACGCTCATCGCTCATCGAGACGTAGCCCATGTTCTTCGGTCGAACCACGATCGCGGTCTCGCCTTTCCGTACCGTGATCTTCCGTATCTCCACACCCCACCATAATTTGATGTTGATCTCTATCTCCTCTTCATCCTTGTATCTGCATTCCTCGCGCATTTTTGCCATCTCGATCACCCTGTTTAATGTTCCGCGCGGATTAAAGAGAAACGTTTTATCCGAGAACCAGCTACCTAAGTTCGGTGGGTGAGCACGCATGGCGGTACTCCAGGAAGGAACGGAGCACTTGAGCTTCGGCGGCGCGGACGTTGTGGAGCTGGCACAGCGCTACGGCACGCCGCTGTACGTCACGGATGAATCGGTAATAAGGGCCAATTTCCGTCAGTATAAAGAAGCGTTTGCGACGGTCGATACCGCTATATATTTCGCGGTAAAGGCCAACGGAAACCTGACGATCCTGCGTATCCTGGCGCAGGAGGGCGCGGGGGCTGATGTCTTCTCAGGTGGCGAGCTCGAGCTGGTCAAAGCTGCGGGTATACCGCTCGATAACGTGCTCTTCAACGGCAACGCGAAGAGCGAAGCTGAACTGCGCGCGGCGGTCGAGTTGGACGTTACCGTCTCGGTGGATTCGCGTGAGGAATTGCAGACCGTATCAGCCATAGCGAGCGAACAGGGCAAAGAAGCGGGGATCTCACTGCGCGTGAACCCGGATGTCTCACCCGACGTGAACCCGAAGATCGCGACCGGGTTGCGCACCGCGAAGTTCGGGATACCGTATGAGCAGATCGTGCCCACTTACGACGAAGCTGCGAAGTTGCCCCATATCATGATCAAGGGCATACACTGCCATATCGGCTCACAGATACTGGAGCTCAGCGTCTTCAAAGAAGCGACCGAGAAGATGATGCAGCTCGTCGCAGAGCTCTATGATCGCGGCATCGAACTCGAGTTTGTGGATCTCGGCGGCGGGCTCGGTATCGCGTACGAGAAGGCAAAGGGCACCGCGCCAACGCCGTACGACCTCGCGGCGATGATCCTGCCCACGTTCAAAGCAAAGACGCAAGCGCTGGGTATCTCACCACGGTTGATCCTGGAACCCGGGAGGTCGCTCGTCGGACCGGCCTCGATTCTGCTGACCACTGTGAATACGGTTAAGGATGCCTACAAGCATTTCGTGGCCGTTGATGCGGGCTTCAACCTCTTTGTGCGCCCCGCGATGTACGATGCGTACCACGAGGTCGTGGTCGCGAACAAAGTCAACGAGCCCGCTTCGGTCTTGAGCACGGTCGTGGGACCCATTTGTGAATCCGGCGATATCATCGCCAAAGACAGAATGCTGCCCCCGGTACGGCGCGGGGACTGCATCGCCATACTGGATACGGGCGCATACGGGTTCTCCATGAGCTCGCAGTACAACGGCCGCCCACGGTGCGCCGAAGTGCTGGTGCATGACGGCGCTATCGAGGTGATTAGGGACGGGGAGAGCTTTGAGGATATACTGCGGCATCAGAGGCTACCGAAACGGTTGCGGTGACTGATAACAGCTTTCTATTCAACAATAAATAGTGCACAAATATGGCTTGACGCGCAATACAAACCACAATTACAAGCAGACACCCGCGAGTATCCATACGCACGGCGGGTGCGTAAACGTCTCAAATACTGAGGGTTTGGGGCTTTCAGCCACGATGTATCTCTTCTTCTTCTTGAGCAGCGTGATCGAGTTGTGCCGAAGAGAGAGGGAGAGCATGATTCCCATTGCCACGCTCAAAGTAACAGTACTATCCCTTTGGTTTAACACTCATAGACAAAACGATTTTTTGATATTTTCTCCTAGAGAAAGGCACCGTTAAATCTAAACGCCCGAAACGAGCGTCGCAATACCCACCGCTCCGGCGTATTGCGAATACGGCGGCACAATGATCTCAACGCCAAGCATCTCCTCAAATTCGCGCTTCACGCCCTCGACCAGCGACACACCGCCCACAAAGATCACCGGCGGCCGCACCTCCATCTCCTGGATCATCGTCTCGTACACCTGCTCGGTCACCGAGCGGCATGCAGCCGCTGCAGCGTCTTCACGCGTCACACCCGACGCTAGCGCAACTACCAGGCTCTGGATCCCGAAGACCGTGCAGTAGCTTTGCAGCTCAAATCGATCCTGCGTCTTGGCCTTTGACTGTAGCGCCAGCTTCCCTAATTCGGACACGTCGACATCCAATCGGTGCGAAGCCACTTCTAAAAATCTGCCGGACGCGCCGCTGCAGATGCCGCCCAAATTGAAGCCCGTCACGATGCCATCACGCATGAGCATCAGTTTATTGTTCATCCCGCCGATGTCGATCACGGTCGCATCGCCTTTGTGACGCTGTGAGAGCAGCGCGGCACCCTTCGAGACCACACTCACTTCCTCTAAATTGAGTGCTGCATCGAAATGCTCGGCCAGCAGGTCTCGTCCGTGCCCGGTGACGCCGATCGCGTCCACCGCCTCTTGCCCGATGCCTGCCTCCTGTAACGCTTTCGCCAGTGCCTCAGTCGCACTCCCAATCGAATCGGTCGTCGGGAGCCATTCCTTACCCACGAGCTCGTTCTCCCGCATCACCACGACCTTCGTCGTCGATGAGCCGGAGTCGATACCCACCGTGATGCCTTCCTGCTTCTCACGCATCAAGAGCGCCTTCTTCGTGATCAGGGTCTTCAAGGCTTCCAGCCGCGAATAGAGCTCGATCTCCTTCGGCTTCTCCACGTTCGAGTACACAATGATCGGTATGTTCGTGCGTTCATGGAGGAACCGGCGCACGAGATCCTTCACGATCGTGCCCTCCGAGCACTTGAAGCAGGTGAGCAAAATCGCGCCCTTGATCGAGGTATCCCGCAATAGCGAGATGGCACGCGCGATCATCATGTTCAGGCTCGGGCTCTCGGCCTCGAAGCCCAGCTCCTCGCATGCCGCTGCCACCTGCGAAAGCTCCAGCTCCGGATACACCAGCTCGATGCCCAGACGGTTCGCAATATCGTCCAACAGCCACTGAATGCCGCTGTAGTCGGCACCGCAGGAGATCTGCGCCACTTTGACCGGCGTCATGTTCCGCTACGCCTCGTCTCGCTTCTTTTCCTCTTCTGATAAGCCCGCCAGGAACGACCTGATGGCCGCGATCATCTCATCCATCCGATCGCCGCCCTCGTACCGCACCTCCAGGGTCGGTACCCCCTGTTTCCTGATCAGGAACTTGAAGAACTCGTCAGCAACGGCACAACCCATGCAGCCATAGGTTGGTGGTGCGTCAGTAAGAATAATGGCCGCCTCGGACTGCTCTAAGAGCGGCGCAAGCAGGCCCACGCGCCCTTTCAGGCCCGCCGGCTCCTCCACTGAGACATAGCGCAGCGCGCGCTTCAAATCCGCTTCCGTGATGTTCAGTGGTGGTGCGTCTATCTCCGCGTCGCGTACATGCTCACCAACCTCCCGCATCAAGACCACCGGCTCATGTCCGCCCCGTTCCACCAAATCCGCTAAGATCAAACTGTTCGGCGGATATACCAAAATTTTCATCTTATCTCATCCTTCCTCTAGTCGCTTCCCGCACAGACCGCACTGACTAACCTAAGAGAGTGTACAGTATCAATTTACTTAATGCCTAATATAAGCTGTCGCTTCCTCTCCCGTCTCCAGCTGCTGCTGCAAGCAGGGTATCGCATACGTTACGTTATTCCCGCACGCTGCCCACCCGCTCCGGGCTATCCGCAATGCCGCTCTGCGTAATGTAAAAGGTGCATACGGTCTCCTCGGGCATTGATCGATGCTTCTTCAGGATCGCTCGCCGTTTGCCCTGCATACCCGGCACCTTCTCAAGCTGCACGATCACCTTCGCGAGATACTCAAGCGCGAATTTCGCTACCGGGCGTAATTCTCCGGTCTCCACATCCATATAGACTTGATTTGTTATGATGACTACAAGGTCGTGCCTCCGCGCGTATTCCAAGAGCGTTGCTACTTGATTTGCCAAGCTTTTCACATATGCGCTCCGTTCGTCGTCCAGCTCCAGCCGGTAGAAGAGTGTTGCCGAGTCCAAAACGATGAGCTGTACCGCACTCTTACCCGCCTTCTCCTTGATGATCTTGTCAATCTCCTTGACGCACGAGGTCTGCTGCTCGAAGGTATGGGGCTGATAGAGGATGATCCGCTCTGCGAGGGTCTCCACCGTCTCGTCCTCGTTTTTGTGCGCACTGGCGATCTGTGAAAACCGTTCAGGCGAGAGCCCTTCACTATCAATGAAGATCACACTCTGCCCATCGCGCGCGCACTCGATGGCCATCTGGAGGCAGATGTTGGTCTTACCGCTGCCCGCTTCGCCATAGAGCTGCGTGACCGTCCCCGACTCGAATCCGCCGCCGAGGAGCTCATCCATGCTCTTGCAGCCCGTGCCGTATTTCGTCGGTAATTGCATGCTCGCCAGATCCTTCAAAGGTCTTCATCCACTCTGCTACACCGGGATTCGTGTGCGCTCAACTTGCCTCCTTCAGCGCTCGCAAAATATCCCCGGTAAAGTAGATGTCGCCCCAGGGATAGATCGTCATGGCGAACGTCGAGCCCTCCTCGAGCTCCTGCACATCGCCCCGCAACTCGTATTCTTCACCACTTTCCACCTCTTTGACCACCATCGTAAAGCTCGCCGGATCCACGCGGACGATCTCAAATGCGCCCGTGATCGGATTCCCGAGCTTCTCGAGCTTCGCCCTGAGCTCCTCACCGAGTCCCTGCTCATCCGCGTACATGAGTCCCGGCGTTCGCCCATCTGCCAGCTTGCGGGAGAACAGGAACCAGTTGTGGAACTCGAAGAGCTGATCGAGTCGCAGCTTCTCCTGCCCTTTTGCTTCACAGTATTCATCCTCAGCCTTCTCCAGCTCCGTCCGCATCCGTCTATCCGCGAACTCACGAACCTCATCGAGCAGCCACACCGATTCCCAGTACTCACGCGCCTTCCGCGCCTCTTCTCCCTCCAGATGCATCATCCGCTCCACCCGGGTGATGCGCTCCTTGATGATATCGCCGAGCGATTCGCCGGTCGTGCCGATACGCTCGCAAACCTCCAGACTCTCTTTAAACGCAGCACCTGCTTCGGGATATCGCCCACGCCGCTCCAGGAAGTCGCCATAGTTCGCCCAGACCAGCTCATCGTCCGTTTCGTTCAGGAACCGCTTGTACTCCGTTTCGATTTCTGCCCATCGCTCGTCCTTCTCGTACAGCCCCACGAGCAGGGAATGAGCGGCTAAATCTGATGGTTCTTCCTCAAGGATCGCGGTAAGCAGGTACTCCCCGCGCGCGTTATCACGCGCAAAGAGGCGCTCTTTCAGATGGCGCTCGATGCTTGGATCACCCAGGAATTCGAGAAACGCAACGGGAAACCCCTCAGCTTCCCGGACCTCCTCGGCCAGCCAGAGTGCACAGATCGCTTCAAAATCCGTTAAAAGCCATAGGTCGTCCTGGTTGAGCGGCTGCAGCGCGCGCTCCTCGGCATCCGTGGCATCCCGTATGATCGCAAACTCGCTCTCTGCTAAGCCCGCCTCTTCGTCCACGGTCTTCAGTCCGTGCTTCCGTACGTACTTGAGGTATGTGCGGCGCACATTGTCCGCCTCGCGGCGGCTGATCCGCTGCTCATCCACATCCCGGTACGCCCGCTGCGTCTCTATCAGGAGCTTCACCGCCTCCGTAACAAGGTCATCGCCCTCGAGGCCCAGAAAGGCCGCTATCACTTCCTCTGTGCTCATCATATTCTCTTCCCGTTCCTACGTTCCCACCCGTATCGGGTAAGCTATGCGTTTCAGCGTTGCGATCGCGGAGAGCGCCGCTAAATAGCTTGTCCGGGGATTCGACTTTGACGGGAAGTTCCGCACCCGCACCAGGAGCTGCCCAAATTCACCCCGCGCTTCTATTTCGTGTCGGTTCTCCTTTGCCTCCGGATCTGCCACGATCTGTACCATCGTTGCCTCAGGACCGATACCTGCAAGGCTCAACGAGGCCGCAACATTCACGTTTTCCGGGAAATGTGCGACTGCTTCTCGCGCAGAGCCGATGAACAATGTCCGCGCCTGTTGTAGCCCGTGAAGCTCGATTCCCGCCGCTTGCACATACTCGTTCCCCGCAAAGCCGCGTGGCGGCTTGCGCGTCGTTAAGTGTACTGACTGAATACCCCCGATAGCACCGGATTTGAGCCCGTCAAGACCAGCAATAGCGCCGGAAGGAATGTAGACCTTCCCCCCACCGTGCTTTGCGAGTTGCTCAATCTCCTCATACAGGCCCGGATCGCAGATCAGGGCACCGACGCTCATGATCATGACATCTTTACCCGCACCCAGCGCCGGGAGCAGGCATTCTCGCACGGCATTCTGCGAAGCGCACTCGATGACCAGATCAACCTCATCTAAAATCGCCGCCAGATCTGAGCTGTCAGTCCTCGTAAGCGCTGGCTTCCTTCGCAGTAACTCGCAGAGCTGGTCGATACGCTCCGGATGAGCATCGATCAACCATTTGAGCTCCATATTCAGGTCCAGCGCACGGCCGGCGAACTCGTCCCTGTCTATTGCCACGCAGATCTCCGTGCCGATCGCACCGCAGCCCACCACACCCACACGTATTCGTGTCATCTTCTACCCTGCTCTCTTAGAGAGGATCGTTAAAAACGAGCGATTTGTGCTTAACCTTTCTTAACTGAAGAAGATAAGTTTTATGATGTGCCCATGCTGCTGAAGGAGATAGAGCACTTCCTCGAGGAAGATTGCGCGCACGAGGATTACGAACTCATCGTGCCCGTAACAACCACCTGCAACGCGGAGATCACGGTGAAGGAGGAGGGCATCCTCGCGGGTTTAGAAGAGGTCCTGCAGATATTCGATTACGCAGGTCTCGAGTATTCCTCTGAATTCCACGATGGTGATCCTCTGAAGGCTGAGGACGTCGTGGTGAGGCTGTATGGCTCCGCAGCGAAGATCTTAAAGGTCGAGCGGCTTGTCCTCAATATCCTCGGCCGGATGAGCGGTATCGCGACGCTCGTGCGCGAATACGTCGAGGAGGCGCAGAGGGGAAGTTCGCACGTCGTTGTCGCGGGAACCAGGAAAACGACGCCGGGCTTCAGGAAATATGAGAAACGAGCCATTATGCTCGGTGGTGGTGATCCGCACCGCTTTGGACTCGCCGACGCGGTGATAATCAAGGACAATCACCTCGCGCTCATGGGTCTGGAGCAGGCGATAAAAAAGGCCAGGAGCGCGATCAGTTTCACCCGCAAGATCGAAATAGAGGTGGAGACCATCGAGGACGCGCTCCGCGCGGCTAAATTGGGCGCCGACATCATAATGCTCGATAACATGAGCCCCGCAAAGGTGCGCGAGTGCCTGCAGCTGCTCAATACCGCGGGACTTCGTGATCGGCTCCTCATCGAGGCCTCGGGAGGGATAACCCAGGAGAACGTACGTGAGTACGCGGCAACGGGCGTTGATGTCGTTTCAGTCGGGCGATTGACGTATGCTGCGCGATCCTTGGGCTTCTCGCTGCACGTGAGTGAGGACAGGACCGAAACTAAGCCATCTGTTACACCAGCGTGATCGACACTTTTTGCCTGATCTTAGGCAGCGCGATCCTGAGAACACCGTTCTTCAAGGTCGCCTCCGCCTGCTCAGGCTCGATTGACTCGGGCAATCGAATCTGCTTCTTAAATGCATGGAACGCGATCTTCTTCTGAACTACGCCCCAGTGCTCCCAGCAGACTGCGTTGCTCATCCGCGCGGTTACCTCTAACGTGTCCCTCGTCGTATGGACTTCGACGTCCTCCTTCTTTACACGCGGCAGGTCAAAGGTTACCAGAATCATATCCTCAAGATCTTCTACCTCGTATAACGGCTCTAAATTGCCATTATAGCCCCACATCGCCTTCAATAAACCTCTTTCCATTCCCATTTCGCTACCTTCTCACCCCTCGCTTCACCGATACATAATGGGCATATCCTGCTCCATACCTTTCTGCATCTCTTGCGCTGACTGTGTAGTCTGTTGCATGAGATCTCGCGCTCTGAGTTTTATCTCCTCTGCGTTCTCCAGGAGTTCAGCGACATCCACATCGAGTGTCGTGACAAACTTCTCAACGACCTCGATCGCCGCCGCCGCCGCGCCCGGATCAGGGTAGACCGGATAGCACTGTGCGAGCACGGAAATCGCGCTGATCCGCCGCTTCGCGCACTCGCGCAGCATCATTGCGTATGTCCCGGCGATGAATCCCTCCTCAAGAAGGTCCAGCTGCTTCTCCTGCAACGCGGCCACTGCGCTTGCGCTATTACCAACGCCGAAGACCTCAGGTTTCTCGATATCCATGCGGTTCTTCATAGGAAGCCCCTTGATCGAGATGATTGGCTGCTCCACCTCCAGCTTCTTGAACCAATCACCCAACGCGGTCGTCAAGGGGTAAACCGCTTTGGGCGGCACCGCTACCTCCGATAAGATCACCACAGTGCGGCCCTCGGCATCACTGTAAATTCTGAACGGATTCCCCAATCGCCCGCTATGGATGACCATAACCGGTGGAAACAACTCCGATTCGATGTGCCCGATCTCGCGATAATCCAGCTTCTCCACGATGAACGAAGCTGCAATCGTCCCTACCAGGCCCACATCTGGCAAGCCCTCCAGCACGATCGGATTATTATATACCGTCCCTTCCTCCTCCACTATACGCACGACTTCTTCCATTGCTCCGAGTACGCTCCAAGTACTTACTATACTTAGTTATAGCTCCGCCATAGGATAAAAAACCCTCTCGTTCTTACTTACACCCCGCGTGCTTCGCCGAGTCCATGGACGCACCCTCCGTTCGAACGGCGGTTTGGGCCTGTACTGGCGGTAACGAGGACGGTAAGAAGGGGGGCTGTAAAGTTACCGGGTGCTGGCAGCAAAGGTGACTCGAAACGTATCCCGCAGCGTGGAAAATAGGGCTCGTGATGGCTGATTTAGATCACTAACCCCCAACAATCTGACAGCCGCGTAAAAAGAATAAACTTTAAAAGCCCGCCGAGTCCTAACAATAGTGTTATGAATATCCTCTTTAACGGTGAGCCCCGAACGGTCAAAAGCACGCAATTAGGTGCGATTCTGAATGAACTCGGCGGTGCGTACCGGCCCGGTTGCGTCTGCGCGGTCATCTCTGAGAAGAAGGGTGGCGAATTGAGGAATGAGTTCGCGCTGAAGACCGAGAGCGGTGAGGCGAGAATAAAGATCGCCACAGAGCAGGAGACCGAAGCGATCCCGCTCTTTCACGAGATCTATTCGCAGTTCCAGGACGAGCAGGGTAGAATTGCGTGGGTGACTGAGGATATCACCGCAATTGGACCACTCAAGACCAACCTCGCGGTCGATAAGCGGGAGCACACGTACAGGAAATGGGAGGTGTTCTTCGGCCTCGGTGGTTTTGATCCCGGCTTGACCTACCTCATGATCAGCAAGCGCGAGCATACCGCGGCCTATGGCACGGGCGAAGCGTGTCTCATCGGGAAATTGACACGCGGGCGAAGCATGATCATGAATTTGGAAGAGAATGAGTGTATAGCCGAGATAACACCGCTGGTAACGCAGGCGGAACGGATTGGGTTTGTCACCACAGATCTGGAAACCGAGATCGAGGAGGGTCAGGAGATTTATACCTATATAACCGTAAAACTCTTTCCCGAGGCACCGATGTCCTGTGAGCACTTCTTATCGCTCACCCGGGACGACCTGCTCCAGATCGACGACTGGACACACACTTTTATCGCCTCCGGCGTCTTGAAGGGCTTGAACCTGCCTGTCGAGAGCGTGGAATACCGCTCAGCACACTACCTCTCGGTGCGCAATAGTGGCACGGATAAGGGGAAGGTCTATGTCTATAAAGACAGTCGGCTGCCCAATCCGTCCCATAACGTCTTCGGGGTGGTGACAGAGGGAAGCGACCTGATAGGCGCAGCGCAAATGGGCGACACGATCTTCACGGTCACCGAGCCGCGATGGATGATGGTCGTGGGGAAGACCCAGAAGGTGGCAGAGGAGTTCTTTGAGCAGGCGGATATCGAGCAGGTGCGCGAGGGCAATCAAGCAGATGACGCGGTGGTGGTCGATCAATTGCCCGCATTGACCATGGAGATCATGGAGCGGGGGACGGTGAGAACGTTAGGTGTTGACCGTGAGGCCGTGCTCACCGTGAAGCTCTTTGAAGATCTGGCGCCAAAGACCGCCTGGTATTTCAAGAAGGTTACCGGATTGATTACCCGACCGATCGGCCGGTTGAAGGTCTATTTCAGCATACCTGGTCTCGTGCTCTTCCAGGGCAATGCTGATGAAGCAGGGACGCTCGTGCCCGAGAATCTCCCCACCAAAGGCACGAAACAGGGCTTCCTTGGCGTTACCAACATGTCGCGACAGAATCGGGGCATGATGGGCATTCGGCTGGAGGACAGCACCACCTATGGACCTACGGGCGAGACCCCTGACGGTGCTAATATCGTCCTTTCGATCTCTGATCTTACGCCGGAAACGCTGTCCTTTCTCAGCAAGCTCAAGGAAGGCGATGTCATTTACGTGAAGGAACAGCGGTGACGTAACCGCACGTACTTATTCGATCTTCTCAAAGCACCGCAATTCAGGGCCACGCTGGAATAGGAGAGCACGGAGAAGCAGAGGGGCGTGTTATGGACAGTGAAACAAAACTCACGCTTTCGGTTAACGCCCAGGAGGTGTTGAAGCGGCGCTACCTGCTCAAGAACGAGCGCGGCGAGGTGATCGAGACCCCGCTTCAGATGTTCGAGCGCGTGGCACATGCCGTTGCACAAGCCGAAGTCGCGTATGGCAAGAGCAGCGAGGAGGTGCGCGCCTTCGAACGTGAGTGCTTCAGGCTCATGCGAGATCTCGAATTCCTTCCCAACAGCCCCACGCTCATGAATGCCGGTACTGAGCTCGGACAACTTGCCGCGTGCTTCGTTCTGCCCGTCGAGGATTCTATGGAGGGTATCTTTGGCGCGGTAAAGAACATGGCCGTGATCCACCAGAGCGGAGGCGGGACGGGCTTCTCATTCTCCCGACTCAGGCCTCAGGGTGATATGGTAAGATCGACCGGGGGTGTCGCCTCGGGGCCGGTATCCTTTATGCGTGTCTTCGACGTCGCTACCGGCGTGATTAAGCAGGGCGGCAAGCGCCGCGGTGCGAATATGGGCATTCTGAGCGTTAACCATCCGGATATCATGGCGTTTATACGGGCAAAAGAGCGCGGCGAGTTCGTTAACTTTAATACCGCAGTTGCCGTAACTGACGAGTTCATGCAGGCGGTCGAGCGCGGCGAGAGCTATGCGCTCATCAATCCACGCACGAATCAGGCGGTGCGGGAACTAAGCGCTCGCGAGGTCTTCGACGAGCTCGTTTCCTCTGCCTGGAAGCTTGGCGACCCCGGCATCATCTTCATCGATGAGATCAACCGACACAACGCACTCCCGGCTCTCGGCGAGATAGAGGCTACCAATCCCTGTTCCGAACAGCCGCTCCTCCCGTACGAATCCTGTAATTTGGGCTCCATAAACCTCGCCAAATTCGGCGTCCAGAAGCGCGGTGAGGTTGAGTGGGAACGGCTGCGTGAAACGATCTGGACCTGCGTTCGATTTCTGGACGACGTTATCGATGTGAACCGGTATCCGATGCCCGAGATCGAGCGGATAACGAAAGGAAACCGAAAGATCGGGCTCGGCATCATGGGCTTCGCCGAGCTGCTCATACAGCTTGAGATCGCTTATAATTCTTCAGAAGCGCTTGCGTTCGCTGAACAGCTGATGAAATTCGTCACCGACGAAGCACGATGCTGTTCACAATCGCTTGGACGCGAAAAAGGATCTTTTCCTAATTTTGAGCGCAGTGTGTGGTCTGCCGCCGATGCGATGCGGAATGCGACGGTGACCACCATCGCGCCCACGGGCACGATAAGCATCATTGCAGGCTGCTCGAGCGGAATCGAGCCGCTCTTTGCCGTTGCCTTTATGCGCAAGGTCATGGGCGGCATGCTCGAGATAAACCGGCTCTTTGAAACACGAGCGAAGGAGGCGGGGTTTTACCACAAGGGCTTGATAGCGGAGATCGTAAAACGGGGCTCGATACAGCAGATCGCGAGCATTCCACCGGCAATCAAGCGGATCTTTGTGACCGCACTTGATCTTGAGCCGGCGTGGCACGTGCGCATCCAGGCAGCATTTCAGAGATACACCGACAACGCCGTCTCAAAGACCGTCAACCTCCCCGCTGACGCGTCTCCCGAGGATGTCCGGGCGGTCTTCCTGCTTGCCTACCAGCTCAAGTGCAAGGGCATTACGGTGTACCGCTACGGTTGTAAGGAGGATATCCTCTCGCTGGCGATCCCCCGGCTGATGCTCGACGAATTCGTTTCCGCAGATTCGGAGTTCGCGGGCGAGTGCCGGATTTGTTCGGTATGACTAACCCGATGGTCGACTTCTGGTCCGAGATCCCGCAGGTGCCGCCGGCGGCGAAGAACAGAGAAATCCACGAATTTATATATCGTTGGGCCTTCTGCATAGTAGTATAAACCCGGGGGAAGCGAGGGAGAGAAGAGCGTTCGAAATGACGACAAAGGGTGTGCTTACGGACGTGCGAGTGCTTGCGCTGCTAGTCTTCCTGTGTGCCGCGCTCATTGCTATTTACGTGTATCCTCCACCACCCGCTGACGCGGGAATTGATGGGAATTTAAAGTATGGCCTGGATTTGGTCGGTGGTTCCTGGCTGCAGTTACAGTTGAAAGGGGCTGTCGTGGGTATTGAGGCCCCGGTCCCGGGTGACGCTGTCGCCGCGTTCCTCGAAGAGCAGTTGAACGCGGAAGTGATTTACTTCAAGCTCGAGGACGTGACCGTCTATGAGATCCGGAAGAGCGTGACGAAAGAGGATTTATCGGCTATCTTGACCGAGATCGGTGGCAGTATCGCGAAACGGCCCGATGGCACTGACTTTTACGAATCGGGCGTAACAACCGAGACGAGGGATGAGACGAAACGTATCATCGAGATCAAGCTCAATCTGCTGGGACTGGCCGATATACAGATACGAACGGTAGGGAACGAGTTCATTCTCGTGGATCTCGCCGGGGTGGACATTGGAACCGCGAAGAGCATCGTCGGCAAGCCCGGGAAGTTCGAGATCAGGATGCAGACGAACGGGACTGGCGGCGATGTCGCACAGTGGATGACGCTGGGAGAGGTCGAGAACATCACGGCGCATGTCATCTTCGGGAGCAAGGGTATAGAAGCACAGAGTGTGGGCGCGGTTCCGATACGGGAGGACGTGTACTCTCCGTGGGGCGCTACGTTCACCCTGACCGAGGATGGTGCAATCGCGTTGCGTGACGCTGCGCTGGCATACGGTGCCACAACTAACCCCGCGAATCACGAGGTAGCGATGCTGCTCGATGATGTGGTGATCTACAGTGCACAGCTCTCGACGGAGCTGGCACGGGACATAGAAAAGTACCCGGTGTATCGCCTGCGGGCAGAGACGGGCCTGGGAGATGATGGCTTTGAGCGTGCGAAAACGCTCATCGTGCACCTGAAAGCGGGCGTGTTACCGGTGAACGTGGAGATCATCGGCTCTGGTGAGGTGTCTGCCTATTTGGGCGCGAAATTCAAGCAGGAGGCACTGATCGCGGGCCTTGTCGCACTGTTCTTTGTGGTTATCGTCGTCTTCCTCAGGTACCGGGAGAGGAAGATCGTGCTCCCCGTGTTCTTCACGCTCCTGAGTGAATTGATCTTGATACTTGGCTTCGCCGCGGTAATCAACTGGCAACTCGATCTCCCCAGCATTGCCGGTATCATCGCGGTGATCGGTACTGGCGTAGATCAGCTCGTTATCATCACCGATGAGATACTCGCGGGCGGCCGATCCTCAACGAGTATGTATCGTAAACGTGTCTCCTTCGCCTTCGGGATCATTTTCGTCTCGGCCTTTACCACTATTGTGGCCATGTTTGCGCTCGCCTTGATGGCGCTGGGCACCTTACGCGGCTTTGCTATTATCACCATCATCGGCCTGGTGATCGGGATCTTACTGACCCGGCCCGCATATGCTCGGATAGTCGAGGAGATCGTCTGACGCGTCCTTTAGCGGTTGGCGGAAACGATATTATACCACGCCAGTGTGAGTGTCCCCTCAAAGTATATATAGTGCATAAGAAATAATCTAAGTTAATCCGAAAACGAGAATCCACAAAGCGGGGGACGATATAGCCGGGCCTACGCCCTCATTGCGGATCAAGAGTGCGCATTACCCTCAGAACACGGTAACGAGCACGGACCGATGGATACGAGTGCACCCTTCGGGGGACGGGAGTGACAAATGGCAGAGCGATTCAATGAGAAGGCAAACACGCTGGCTCAGGAATATTGGCGATTAAAAGAGATAGCCGCCAATACCGCGAGTAGTAACCGGCTCGTGGAGATAGAGCGGCTCTTAGAGAAGGGCATCGGGGGGAAGCTGAAGGATCAGCTGGAGGCGGAGGCGAAGCAGCTGAGAAAAGAGGAAGCGGACCGTGGCGGCGCCTCCCTGCGGCTGAGTGAGGTGAAGAAGGAACTATTAGAGCTCACTGCGGATCTGGCACCCAATTTAGACCTCATTGAAGACAACTTCTTCCCCTACGATAGCGATCACGAGCCGATCGGCGAGCAGTTCTTCGCGGCCTTGACCGATCTCTTTTTTGGCGCGCCCACACCCAGCATCCCCTTCAAGGTTGCTACGCTCTCAAAAGAGGGGATACGCGTGAACGCTACTGCGGAGAGCTCGTCATTGGAGATACTGAGCTACATCATCATGATACTCCAGGAGAGCGCGAAGAAGCGACTCGGTATGCAGAATACGATCGACAATTGCTGCGCACTGCTCAGGCAGAATGATTTCGCATTTATCGTTTTGAAAACCTTACTCAACGCAGGGAAACGATTGGGTGTAAAGGAGATAAGGGAGATCTCGCACCGCGAAGATAAGGCGTACACAGAACTTGTAAGAAGCGATCTCTACGACAAAGAGTTGATCAACGGTGTAGCCTTTCTCATGAGCGCAGAATGGGGCTACAGCATGATCAAGGAATATGATGGCAAATACGAGCCCACAGACTTCGGTGAATGGGTGTGGCGGATCTGTAATGCAGAACTCAGCAGGGAGGAAGGGGCGGGTAAGGGGAGACGCACGGGCGTCTCGAATTCGAGCCTCCACCTTCAGAAAATTCTAACGTTTTTAAGAAAGTGAGGGGGAATAGAAAGAGGGGATGTGGTGACGGCATACGGTGAAAGAAGAGAAAGAAAAAGTGGTTAGCCACCTGCGATCGAAATTATTCCCGTGGAACTTCATCTTAGAGGCCGTTGAGGGAGAGGCGGTTAGGCATTTTGTACCCTATGCCATCCAGATGTGTGAGGCAAAGGGGATCGAGCGGGGTTCGGTCGAGAGCGAGGCGGCACGGGAGGTGATTACCCGAGAGATAAAAGAGGCGGTGGATGATTACCTCTTCGATCCCGATGATGTGGAGATTGCACGGATGCACGGGCGATTTGCTGAGCAGTATCCGTTCGCCTTCTCGCAGAGCCTGGCCTTTGTCATTCTCCATCGACTCGGGCTCAACTTGGAAGATATCGTGGATGTGCGCGGTGTGAGCGACCTCCTTGGCGAGGATCTGCGCGAGATCAGAAAACGTGAGGATATGGTGCGGGACATCATTGCCAAGAATGGCCGCAGAGCGATCAAGATGTACGCGCGCACTATCATGGACAAGAAGGTGATCACGGCCGGGGGGGATTGGATCGGCACCGTAGCTGACCTCATCTTCACGAGCGAGAATGGCAAGGTCGAGAGCCTGGTCGTCGCCCATCTGCGCGGATCCGGCTTGAAAACGAGCCGGGTTCCCATGAAAGACGTCCGTCTCAACATGTACAGCAAGAACATCGTCTTAAAATCCTCTGATTACCGAAAAGGCGGGTGATGAGGTAGCAGGAGCGCAAATTATATATAGTATGAGCGTATTGGCACAATACGGGGCATAAAAGGAGAGGGGGAATAAGATGCGGGTATTCGTGATAGGATATGGACAGGCCGGGGGGAGAATTGCGGATGCGTTTATCGAGTATGCGAAGAAGACCGGGCAGCATTTCGTCGCGCGTGCAATCGCGATCAACACCGCGCGAGCCGATTTGATCGGGCTGAAGAACATCCCTATGGAGGACCGGATTATGGTCGGCGAGTCCCTGACAAGAGGTCACGGGATCGGCGCAGATAATGAGATGGGTGCACGAGTGGCTACAGATGAGATCTATACGATCCAGAGTGAGATCGACAAACGAGGAACCCACCATGTTGATGCTTTCTTGATCGTTGCTGGTTTGGGCGGTGGAACTGGTTCAGGAGGTGCGCCGGTACTGGCACGGCGGTTAAAGAAGTTGTACGAGGAGCCCGTGTACGGGCTGGGCGTATTGCCCGCGAAGGATGAAGGGAGTTTATTTTCCTTGAATGCCGCACGGAGCTTGATGACCTTTGTGAATGAGGTGGATAATCTGTTCATCTTTGATAACGACGCCTGGAAGAAGGGTGGAGAAAGCGTTAAGGAAGCCTTCGTTGACATTAATGACGAAATCGTACGCCGGTTCGGCATCCTCTTCGGCGCGGGCGAAGCGAACGAGGTGGGGCAGATGGTCGTCGATGCGGCTGAAGTGATCAATACGCTGAAGGGCGGCGGGGTCTCTACCATTGGCTACGCATCGGAGCAGATCGAGAGCGACGGCGGCTTCCTCAAGAAATTCACCAGCAAGAAGAAAACGATGGATAATCTCGATTCCGTTACCCGGATCTCCTCGTTGGTACGGCGTGCGATCGCCGGTCGATTGACGATCCCCTGTGACGTCTCAACCGCGGAGCGGGCATTGATCATTGCAGCTGGGCCGCCGAAAGAGCTGAGCAGAAAGGGCATCGAGAAGGCCAAGGTTCGCGTCGAGGAGATAATTCGCGGGAAAGAGGTTCGAGGCGGTGATTTCCCGCTGGTGAAGGGGCAGCATGTCTCCACCATCGTGCTCTTCTCCGGCGTCTCAGACGTCCCGCGGATCAAGGAGCTGCATGAGATCGGGATAGAAGCGCAAGAGACCATGAAGGAAGTATCGAGCGAGAAAGAGAAGGACTATCAGAAGCTGCTGGGTGGGAACGACGCGATCAAGCCGCTGTTCTGAGGTGATTATGGTGAAATTCAACTACCGCCTGATCGTGAGCCTCGTGCTCGTAAGCCTGCTGTGTGCAACCTCGTTCAGCGTCATCGGCTGGGCTGCAGATGAAACGCCCTTCATGAAGGTGACACCCACGGATATGCGGTTCGATGACGTGGGCGGACCCGAGCTGGTGAACGGTGGCAGTGAGGTCTCCATTAAGCTGGTGATGACGAACGTGAGCAAGGAGTTCGAGCGATCAACGCTCACGTTCCACTCCGAGTTGGAGAATGCCGTCGGTAGTATCAGTGGCGAGGGTTTGGTAGAGCAGGCGCTTAAATCCGGGAGCTCGTATACCCTGGAGCACAAGAAGCTTACGGGGGACGTGGTGGTCACCTGGTCGGGCGGAGCGCCGGACGTGGGTAAGCGCGAATCCTTCGTGTTCTTAGATATCACCCAGAAAACCTCTGAGGGCACGTATACCGTTTCTCATATCATCAAGGATGTTTCCTCTCAGACCATCGAGGATGCGATTGCCGCATTCGATACCGCGAGTAAGGCGATTGCAAAGGCCAATACCGCGATCGCGGACGCTGAGCAGCGCGGTCTGGACGTGAGGGAGGCGGAGACCCGCCGCGATCTGGCAAATGAGTACCTGAGCAACGCGCAACGGTTCTACGGCGAAGGCAGGGCTGAGGATGCGTTAGAAGAGGCCGAAAAAGCGGTCAAAACGGCACACGAGGCAGAAGCCAAGGCGGGCGCTGCGGTCAGTGGAAGAGCCTATCTCAATTATGGTGTCATCGCCGCGGTGATCATCGTTGCGGCGGTCGTCTTTGTGCTGCTCTTGCAGCAGCGGAATCGTAGGAGAGGCGTTTATTAATTAGCCGCCCGCCAACTCGCTACGTGCGAAGCATCAGGTGGGGTGCGGATGCAGCGAGGGGACTATCATCCGAACGCGTACCTGGAGCGGAGGAGGAACGTGATCGGGGGGGCTCGAGGCGCGAACACGGATACTCAATACGCTCGATGATCGAGGTATGCTCACGGTGAATGAGCTTGCGGTACGGGCAGTTTTGAGTCCTTCGGTCTCCCGACACCATCTGCGCCTGCTGGAGGCCGAGCGGATCGTGAAGCGGCGCGGGAAACGGCCGTATACGTGGCGCATAACTGGCAAAGGCCAGAAACGACTGATCCCGGCAAACCGGCAGATATCATGAGAGCACCAGGCGCTCTTTCGAGCGTTTTACGCGTTCCGCGGTGCTGCTCTACATAAAGCTTTAATTCCCGTGGACATCATGTATTACTATCCGTGGCGGGAGCGTAGCGAACGTAACGCACCCCTGTGGTCGGGATAGCCAAGTGGTCTAAGGCGGCAGGTTGCTAACCTGCTTCCCCTTACGGGGATCGAGGGTTCGAATCCCTCTCCCGGCGCTTATGATTAATCCCGTCACGATTCTGTATGAGGCGGTTTTACAGCGAGATGTGGTGCGATCGCCTATCCCGTTGAAGCATATCCTCCTCGTGCTCGACGAGACAGACATCCTCTCCAATCCTCGAGGCCTGGAGCTGTTTCGGCATTTTGTTCAGTGGTGCCATGAGCTGAACATCGACACGATTAGTGCGTATATCAGCGTTATTCGCGCGGGTATGGAAAAAGAGGAGATCGGGACCGCACGTGATCGTCTGGCAAACGAGTTACAGGATCTACTCCGCGACAGTACTGTAGCACTGACCATCTACGGTGCGCGTACCGGTGTAGAAGCGGAGACCACGGAAGCCTCGACCTACCTCCAGGAGTCGAGCACGAACGGACGCCGGGTAATCATCTCGCTGGGATTTACAGGGCGCAGCGAGCTGACAAAGGCTGCACGCGAGCTTGCCGCGCAGGTGAAAGCCGGGAAACTGGCACCGGACGAGATCGATGAGCGGCTGATCGAGTCGGAATTGCTCTTTAAGTCAGAGCCCGATCTCGTCATCCGGTCCGGTTCCACACAATTGATGGATTTCCTTATCTGGCAATCGGTCTATACTGAATTTTACTTCACCGATATGAACTGGGTGCACTTCAGGAAGATTGATCTTTTGCGCGCGGTGCGAGATTTCCAGTTACGCGAGCGGCGGTTTGGACGGTGATTTCCTGGCTATTCGACCACCACCATCTTCCGCATCCAAATACTCACCGCTTTGCGCGCCTGCTCGGGATTGGCAAAGTTCTTCTCGAGCTCGGGATCGGCGGGCATGCCGATGAACGGGTTGATGGTTCGGTTCGCTACCTCAAGGATCCAGATCTGCGCGTTACGCACATCATGCTCTCGAACGAAGGAAATAAAGGGCGCCGGGGTCTTCTCCGTGGGAACCACCATCACCATCTCAGCCGCCGCTTCTCCTTCCGGTAGGCCGGGATGCATATCCATAAACGGTGGCACGAACTTGATCGATGAGAAGATAGAGAGGCGGAGCCTATACTGTCGGGCGCCCTCTGACTTCTCTGCATACACCGCGAGAGTGCTGGTTTCAGCCGCCGCTGGCTCGCTCCGTATCACATAGCCGCACCGCTCCAGGAACTCCTGAAGCACGTCTCGCAACGTACTTAATGGACTTCGCAGTTTGGTCCAGCGGAGAAATGCCGACTCCAATTCCACCGCGAGGTAGCCATGGACGGGCAAGCAGTAAAAGACCTCGCCCTGATAGTTGATCTTCGTGCGCAGATCGGGTGAGAAGACGGATACTTTCTCGGTGCTCGTAATGCTCGTGAAGATCTGTGCCTCTACAGTGCCCCCGAGATCTCGTTCCAGCCTCGCTCGTTCAGCAGTGCTCAGCGCGTGTAAGCAGTCCTGTATCTTCAGCTTGAGCTCGCCTTCTGAGAGCACTTTGTGCTTATTAATGTAGACGGAAAGGCGCTTGAAAATCTGTAACAGCGGTTCCTGGTTCATCGGTCGTCACTGGTGAACTCCTTTGGCTCGATGCCCGCTCGTCTCGACGACGGCGCACGCGGCGTTTTATACGGTCGTCGCATCTGCACGCCACACCGCAAGCAGGTGGTCGTCAGGTACTCGCCCCGGAGCCGCACCCGTGCGGTCTTGCCCGGTATGAGCAGCCGGTGACAGCGCTTACAGAGCCGCATCTTCAGATGCTGCGGGATGCGCACCCGGTACCGCATCCCTAGTGCGCGTGCGAGCTGGGTATAGCGATCACTCCGCTGCTCCTGCCCCGCTTTTGCCGCGGTCTCCGCGAGCTCAAAGAGGCGCTCGATTCGCTCCACTGCAAGGTCTGCGATTTGTCTCTTCAGTCTCATGCACCACTACCTGCCTGCAACAGTCTTAACTTAGTAAAGCACTGTTAAATAGCACCATCTGATTGCAAACCCCCTGAGCGGCGATCAGAACGAACTGGCTTCAAGCAGCGTTCGCACCTGAAACGGCGACCAAAAGAGGGCAAAGAAAGGATACCATGGATGAGAATGACCGGTTAGCGTATCTGAAGAAGGCACGGGTAATCGCCGACTATCAATTCGGACGCGGAGCGGGAACTGCCCTGTTCCCCCCTACCGTTGAATTCATCTTCTCGCGGACGCGCCGTATAGCGCAGATAAAAGACGGGCAGCGGCGCATAGCCACGCTCCGCAGTCTTGATGGCCTCTTCACTCTGGGCCGCGAAGGCGCGAAGCGGCTCCATCAGGTGCTCCCCTATCCACAGCTTCGCGTGGTGATGAACAAAGAGAGCAGCGGGTTCGTCCAGACCGGCGGAACCGCCTTTTGTAAGCATGTCGTGGATGCAGATCCACAGATACGCGCCTATGACGAGGTGCTTGTGGTCGACGAGCAGGACCGATTACTGGCCACCGGGCGGGCAATGCTCACGCGTGAGGAGATGCGCTGCTTCCAGCACGGCGTTGCCGTCAAGGTGCGTTACGGTACGACGAAATGATCGCGCTGAGCTTGCACCTATCCGTAAATTCTTCCGAGTTACTGCATTTTTATAGAGGGGTGAACGAATAACATAGGGGATGTTAGCGGAAGAGATCGGCTCGGCTTTACGGGGCAGTGGTCGCACCCTTGCCACCGCGGAGTCGTGCACCGGTGGGTTGGTGGGCGATCGGATAACCATGGTCTCCGGCAGCTCGGAGTATTACAAAGGCGGCGTCGTTGCGTACGCGAATGACGTGAAGGCGGAGGTCTTACAGGTTGCACGTACGTTACTGGCGGAGAAAGGCGCGGTAAGCGCGGAATGCGCCGTAGCGATGGCACAGGGTGTAAGAAAGCTGCTCAAGAGCGATATTGGCATTTCGACTACCGGTATTGCCGGTCCTACGGGCGGGACGCCTGAGAAGCCCGTTGGATTAGTTTATATAGCATTGGCAACAAAAGATTACGTAGCTCACGAAAAGCATATCTTCCACAGAGATAGGGAGGGAAACAAGCGAGAGGCGGCTGATGCCGTTCTGCAATTGCTGCTGAAATATATCTCTCAGAGAGCAATAATGTAAGGTGAAGTACGAGAGGTAGAAGGGCTCGTAGCTCAGAAAGGTAGAGCAGCGGGCTTTTAACCCGTCGGTCGCGGGTTCAAATCCCGTCGAGCCCGTCAGTCATCCATACGCTGAACTGAATGTATGAAGAGGGGAAAGGTATCCATTCTTGAACATGAGTTGGTGCCCAGACATGAGGTTCTGGGTGAGGACGAAGTAGCAGAGCTTTTAAGAACCTATAAGATACAAAAGGAGCAACTGCCGAAGATCAAAGCTACTGATCCCGTGATCAAAGAGCTCAAGGAAGCGGCTGTTGGTGATATCATTCGGGTACGGCGAGTAAGTAAAACAGCGGGTAAATCGGTATCGTATCGTCTGGTTATTGAGTAATGAAGGTGGGAAGTGGGAGTGTGTATGTTGGATAAGAGCGTTTTATCAAAGGCTTATTTAAAGCGGAAAAAGATCGCACAACATCAGGTTGATTCCTTCAACTATTTCCTCAATGAGGGCATGCACCGCGTTATTGAGGAGCAGCCGTTCGTCGAGACCTCGATCAGTGGCGAAGACGACCTGGGAAAGTATTCGGTGGGCGTGCGATTTGGGAAGATCAGTGTCGGGCTCCCGAAATCACGTGAGGCGGACGGCTCCTCTGAAGAGATTTTCCCCTCTCAAGCGCGGCTCCGCAATCTTAAGTATGCCGCTCCGGTCTATCTGGAGATGCAGCTCATGCGGAAATACGAGCATGATGAGCTGGGTGTTAATGAGGAGAGCGAGCTGGAGACGGTGGAAATTGGCGAGATGCCGATCATGGTGAAGTCAGCGAAGTGCAATGTCTCCCGCGAGGTGCGTGAGGAGAAGTTGGATCGGAAAATTTCTGACCAGGAGTACGAGGAATGGCTGAGGCACGAGGCAGGAGAAGATCCGCTCGATCCCGGCGGCTATTTCATCGTTAACGGATCCGAGCACGTGATCATCACGCTCGAAGATCTCGCACCGAACCGCATCTTCGTCAATTTCGAGGAGAAGTACGGGAGTAAAAGCGAGGTCTCAAAGCTCTTCTCGCTCAAGCAGGGCTTTCGGGTGCCAATTCGCGTGGAGATCAGTAAGAAGGACATAGTGGAGGTCTCCTTCCCCGCGGTGGGCAAGAAGATCGAGTTCGTGACCTTGATGCGCGCTCTGGGGCTCGAGGACGACGCCGCCATTGTCAAAGCGGTCTCAGACGAACCCGAGATCCAGGAGCATGTCCGGGGCAACCTCCACGAGAGTAAGGTACGCACACAGGAGGAAGCAATCGAGAAACTGGGCCGTATGATCGCACCGACCCAGGCAAAGGAGTATCGCGAGAAGCGCGTCAATTACATCCTCGACCGCTATTTCTTCCCGCATCTCGCTGATAAGATCGCCAAGGCCCATTTCCTGGGTCGCATGGCAGAGTCCTGTTACGAGCTCTCGCTGGGGAAGCGCGGCGAGGATGATAAAGATCATTACGCGAACAAGCGCTTGAAGCTTGCCGGTGATTTGATGGAAGATCTCTTCCGGGTCTCGTTCACCAAGCTCATGCGCGATATGCGGTATCAGCTAGAACGGGCGCATATGCGTGCACGCGAGCTGAAGATATCCACGGCGATTCGGTCCGATGTGCTCACAGAACGGATCACACATGCGCTCGCGACCGGTAACTGGGTAGGAGGCCGCGCCGGTGTATCTCAACTGCTGGAGCGGAGCAACTTCGTCGCGACAGCGAGCCACTTGCGCCGGATCATCTCGCCGCTCTCTCGGTCTCAGCCCCATTTCGAGGCCCGTGACCTTCATCCCACGCAATGGGGGAAGATCTGCCCGAGTGAGACGCCAGAAGGGCCCAATTGTGGCCTGGTCAAGAACTTCTCGCAGATGGTCGAGATCTCGGTGGGTGAGGATGAAGAGCACTTCAAAGAACTTCTCTCTACGCTCGGGATCGTTCCGCCATCACGCTCATCAGAGCTCAGTGCGGAGAAGCTCATCCGCATCTTCGTCAACGGCGATTTCATCGGGTTTAGCAGATCGCCCGAACAATTCGTCGCAGAGGTGCGGCAGAGGCGCCGGGCTGGAGAGTTCTCCGACCAACTTAACATCGCTTACTATGCTGGCCGGCGTGATATTCTCATCAATTCTGATGGTGGTCGAGCACGCAGACCTGTTATCGTCGTTCAGAACGGCAAGGCGCTGGTCACTGAGTCGCACATCGCGAAACTGCGAACCGAGGAGATCAACTTCGATGACCTCGTCAAAACCGGGGTAATCGAGTATCTCGATGCGGAAGAGGAGGAGAACGCGCTGATCGCGGTGGAGGAGTCGGACCTGGATAAGGCGGATGGCAAGGACTACACGCATCTGGAGATCGACCCCTCATTGATCCTGGGCGTGGTTGCGGGACTTATCCCCTTCCCCGATCACAATTCGTCTCCCCGGAACACGATGGGCGCAGCGATGCTGAAGCAGTCGCTGAGCCTTCCAACGGCGAATTATAAGTCGCGAACCGACACGCGGACACATGTACTGCAATATCCGCAGAAGCCGATCGTGAAGACGCGCACAGCAGACCTTATCCAGCACGAGAAGCGGCCTGCGGGCCAGAATTTCGTGCTCGCAGTCCTGAGCTATGAAGGATACAACATGGAAGATGCGTTGATCCTGAATCGCGCGGCCATCGATCGCGGATTGGGACGGAGCCACTTCTTCCGCACGTATGAAGGTGAGGAGATCCGGTATCCGGGTGGTGAAGAAGACCGATTTGAGATCCCTGATATGGAGATCGTCGGTGTGCGAAGCCACGATGCATATAAACAGCTCGACGAGGACGGCATTATCAACGCGGAGACCGAGGTGGCCCCGAACGATGTGCTCCTCGGGAAGACGAGTCCGCCACGGTTCTTGGAAGAGACGACCGAGCTGCTGAGCCCCCTGGAACGTCGCGACACCTCGATCTGCACTCGCCCCAATGAGCAGGGGGTGGTCAGTTCAGTGGTGCTCATGGAATCGAGCAGCAATCGGCGACTGGCAAAGGTCACCGTCCGCGATCAGAAGATCCCGGAGATCGGTGACAAGTTCGCATCACGACACGGCCAGAAGGGCGTGGTGGGGCTCATCGTGCCCCCCGAGGACCTGCCCTTTACGGCCGAAGGTCTCGTACCTGATTTGATTATCAATCCGCACGCGATCCCGTCACGAATGACCGTAGGCCACGTTTTGGAGATGATCGGCGGTAAAGCAGGCGCGTTGGACGGGCGCTATATCGATGCCACGGTCTTCTATGGTGAGCATGAGGACGAGTTGCGAGCGGCACTGGGCCGCGTGGGCTTCTCCAGCACCGGGCGAGAGACGATGTGGGACGGCATGACCGGCGAGAAGATCGAGGCTGAAGTCTTTATCGGTATTGCTTATTATCAAAAGTTGTATCATATCGTCTCTGCGAAGATGCATGCACGCGCACGCGGACCGGTGCAGATACTGACCAGGCAGCCAACAGAGGGGAAAGCGAGAGAAGGCGGGCTTCGGTTCGGCGAGATGGAGCGCGATGTTCTCATCGGATACGGTGCGGCGATCTCACTCAAGGACCGGCTCCTGGACGAGTCTGACAAGGTGGTCGAGCTCGTTTGCGGGAACTGCGGGATGATCGCCTCCACGGACAATAAGACCGGCTCGGTCTTTTGCCCCAACTGCGGCGCCGACACCGACATCTACCCCGTGGAGATGAGCTATGCCTTTAAGCTCCTGCTGGATGAGATGAAAGCGCTCTGTATAGCGCCGCGATTACAATTGGAAGAGGCCGTCTGAGATGAGAACGAAACGGATAAAAGGGATTAAATTCGGCTTGCTCTCTGCGAAAGAGATACGCAAGATGAGCGCATCGCGGATCATTACACCGGATACGTACGGCGAGGACGGGTTTCCGATCGAGCGCGGGCTGGTGAATCAGCATATCGGCGTCATCGATCCCGGACTGCGCTGCAAGACCTGTGGTGGTCGGATGGGCGAGTGCCCCGGTCATTTCGGACATATCGATCTCGAAGCCCCGGTTATCCATATCGGCTACGCGAAGTTGATCTACAAGATCTTAACGGCGACCTGCCGAAGTTGCGGCCACGTGATGCTCGATGATGAAGGCCGCGAACGGTTCATGGAGGAGATCGAGAGACAGCGAGCAAAGCATGCGGATATTAACGACGTGGTGAAGCAGGTCTTCAAAGAGGCGGCGAAGCACAGCGTTTGCATCTATTGCGACGAGCCACAGCAGCGCATTAAATACGAAAAGCCCACCACCTACATCGAGGTTGATGAGGCGGAGAAAGAGCGGCGATTGATGCCGACCGATGTGCGGGAGCGCCTTGAGCGCATACCTGATGAGGACGTGCCGCTCTTCGGGATGGATTCCAGGAACGCGCGCCCCGAGTGGATGGTTCTCACCGTGCTGCCAGTTCCGCCGGTGACTGCGAGGCCGTCTATTACGCTGGAGAGCGGGCAGCGGAGTGAAGATGACCTCACGCATAAGCTCGTCGACATCCTCCGGATCAATCAGCGGTTCATGGAGAATCGCGATGCAGGAGCACCGCAATTGATTATCGAAGACCTGTGGGAGCTGCTTCAGTATCATGTGAACACCTATTTCGATAATGATATCCCGGGCGTGCCGCCTGCGCGACACCGGAGCGGACGGCCACTGAAGACCATCGCGCAACGATTGAAGGGAAAAGAGGGCAGATTCAGGGGCTCGCTATCCGGTAAGCGCGTGAATTTCTCTGCTCGTACGGTCATCTCTCCCAATCCCGATATCGAGATCGACGAGGTCGGTGTGCCTGAAGCGATCGCAAGGGAGTTGACCGTTACGGTCAATGTGACCGAGCGGAACCTCGAGGTGATGCGCGAGACCGTGCGCCGGGGTAAGCGACATCCGGGTGTGAACTACGTGCGACGCAGTGACGGCCGGAAGGTGAAGGTGACCGAGAGCAATTTCGAGACGCTGGCCGACGAGCTGGACCTCGGCTGGAAGGTTGAGCGACACCTGAGGAACGGCGACATCGTGCTCTTCAACCGTCAGCCGTCCCTCCACCGATTGAGCATCATGGCGCACTATGTCAAGGTCATGCCCGGACGGACCTTCCGATTGAATCCCGCCGTCTGCCCGCCGTATAATGCAGACTATGACGGCGACGAGATGAATCTGCATGTGCTTCAGTCGGAAGAGGCGCGTGCGGAGGCGAAGATTCTTATGGCCGTGCAGCGCAATATCATCTCGCCTCGATTTGGCCGACCGATCATTGGAAACATTCATGATTACATCACCGGGTTGTTCATTCTCACCCGGGGCGAGAAGCGATTTACAAAGGAAAAAGTACTCAATATCGTATACAAAATCGCGCTTGATGCGTTGGGTGCGCCTGCAGGTCTTGATGAAACGCTGCAAACCCCCTACTGGACCGGGAAACAGATCTTCAGTCTGATCCTGCCGTCGGGTATGCATTTGGAATTCCGAAGCAAGACATGCCAGAAATGCCCCGAATGCCAGGAGGAGAACTGTCCATACGATGCTTATGTCAAGATAGCAGATGGAAAGCTGGTCTGCGGCGTGATCGACGAGAAGGCCGTGGGCTCCTTTAAGGGGGTCATCATCGAGCGGATCTTCCGGCAGTACGGAGAGGTGGTCACCAAGGTATTTATCCAGGACGCCGCTCGGCTCGCGATCAATTATATCAAGCACACGGGGTTCAGCTTCGGCATCAGTGACGAGGACATCCCCCGGGAGGGTAAGGAAGAGATCAGAATAGAGGCGATCCGAGAAGCTGAGAAGAAGGTCGAAGCTCTGATACGGGCGTACAACGGTGGAGAACTGGAGGCGTTACCGGGCAGAACGCTCGAGGAGACGCTGGAACTCCTCATCATGCAGGAGCTTGGCCGTGCTCGTGATGACTCAGGTATGATTGCGGAGCGCTATCTCGGCATCGAGAACCCAGGTGTGCTCATGGCCAAGTCTGGTGCACGCGGGTCCATGCTCAATCTCACGCAAATGGCGGCCTGCGTCGGTCAGCAATCGGTGCGAGGCGAGCGGATAAAGCGCGGCTACCAGGGGCGAACGTTGCCCTATTATAAACCGGGCGATCGCAGTGCCGATGCGCACGGCTTCGTGCGCGCATCTTTTAAAGAGGGGCTTTCTCCCACGGAATATTTCTTCCATGCCGTTGGCGGCCGTGAAGCGCTTGTTGACACTGCGGTCCGTACCTCTCAGAGCGGGTACTTCCAGCGACGACTCATTAATGCCCTGCAGGATCTCGAGGTGAAGAATGACGGGACCGTTCGGGAGACGAAGGGCACCGTCGTGCAGTTTAAATACGGTGATGACGGCATCGACCCCTCAAATGGCGAGTTGGCAAAGGTGGTTGATATCGATAAAGTGATTAAGGATGTTATCGAGACGGAGGCGTAGGATGTACCGGGTGGCGAAGCGTAAGGGGAGTGAACTGCATGCCGGGAGATAGCGGAGAAAGAGCTGAAGCGTTGGAGAAGGCCGGTGTCGATGCGGAGTTGGCGAGGCAGTTGAACGAGGATTTCTCGACCACTGAGCTCTCCCTGTCGTTTGAAGAGCTCCTGGAGGAAGAGATCGACACGACCGTTGCAGAAGATATCGTTATGATGCTGGGACGGAATCTGGAAGGCGAGATAAAGCTCAGCGATATTGAACTCAAAGTGAACCGAAGCGGGCTTCCGGAGAATATTAAGCTCGAGCTGAAAGGGAAATTGAAGGCGGTGCGAACGAAGCTGACCGCTGAGAAACTGGATGCTATCATACGCGAGATTGTTGCGGGCTACGAGCGGTCGAAAGTAGAGCCGCGGGAGGCGGTCGGCATCGTTGCTGCACAATCCATCGGCGAACCAGGCACGCAGATGACCATGCGTACGTTTCACTACGCTGGTGTCGGCGCCATTTATATTACGTTAGGGCTACCTCGGATCATCGAGATCGTGGATGCGCGAAAGAAGCTTTCTACACCCACCATGACAATCCGACTGCTCGATGAGTATGCAACGACCAAGAGCCGGGCGGAAGAGGTGGCGGGGATGATACAGGAGACATACATCAGCGATCTCGGTAAAATCCGCTCATCTATGGAAACGATGACCGTATGGGTTGAACTCAATCCCCGGGAACTGGAGAAGCGATACGTCTCGAGAGCGGACGTGATCGAGAAGATCAAGGAGATCAGCCAGGAGATGCTCGTGGACGAGATGGATGACGGACAACTGCGCATCTATACGGGCTGTGACACGTTCCATGAACTCTCGAAGCTGGAGAAGACTGTTGCGAGCAAACTGGTGCGGGGGATCGTCGGGATACAGCGGGTGCTGGTACGACGGGCACCCAGCGGCGAGTACGTGCTCTACACCGTGGGGTCGGAGCTGAAACGTTTGCGGAACCAGAAGGTAGAAGGGGTGGATTTCACCCGGACCACGACGAATAACATCGCAGAGATCGAGGAGGTGCTCGGTATAGAAGCAGCCCGGAACGCGATCATAGAGGAGATGTTGAACACTCTGAATGAGCAAGGTCTGGATGTGGATCCGCGCCACATCATGCTGATCGCCGATGCGATGACCATGGACGGCACGGTGAAACAGATCGGCCGGCACGGCATCGCGGGCGAGAAGGCCTCAGTGCTCTCGCGTGCTGCTTTTGAGGTCACGGTCGACAACCTCCTGGAGGCCGCTATTCACGGTGAGACGGACGAGCTGAAAGGAGTCACGGAGAACGTGATTGTCGGACAGCCGATCAAATTGGGGACCGGTGCGGTCGAACTGGTGGCGGGAAGGTAAGGAAAAGCTGACGCTCCCAGGTCTACGTAAGTAAGAATGAAACACAGAAGAAGGGGAGAGAAGAGGGGCGAGAGAGACGATGGCAAAGGCAAAGCGAAAGGCTGAGCGAAGCTCGATCGAGCTTTCAGATGTGCATAGGGAATTGCAGAAGGTATTACATCAGGGTACGGTACTGCTGGGCTCAAAGGAGACGGTACAAGCGGTCCTGAATGATGAGGCGCGGGTCGTTATCCACGCGTCCAATTGCCCTGAGCAGGTAAAGCAGGTCTTTACAGACGCGGTGATAAATGGTGACGAGGAGCTCATCGTGTATGAGTATCCTGCGAACAGTCTCGAGCTTGGACTCGCCTGCGGGAAGCCGTATTCAGTCGCTTCACTCTGTATCACCGATCCCGGCGATTCCGCTATTGTGCGTGTTCTCACACCGGAAGAACAACCAAAAGAGAAAACCTTGAATATCGACACACGATAAGAGAGAAAAAACAACAACCAGGTGAGTGAAACTGACCGTAAAGCTGGATACTGAGGGGATAAGGTGTATCGGAATCTTCGAGCAATCGACCGGTGCAGGCGTGATGGACTGTCTCGTGGACACGGAGGCGAATAAGGTGATCATGGTGGTGAAGAAGGGCGACATGGGCCTGGCAATCGGGAAGAACGGTGTGAACATCAATAAGGTGAAGAAACTACTCAATAAGGAGATCGAGGTCGTGGAACATTCACCGGACGCGAGGGAGTTCATCGAGAATTTGCTGCGGCCCGCGTACGTGAAGAGCGTCGAGCTGCTGAATAGGAACGATAAGCTCTGTGCTTACGTCGAGGTGCTCACGAAGCACAAGGGCATCGCCATCGGCCGTGATGGCGAGCGGATCAAGAAGGTGAAGATGCTGGTGAAACGGAACCAGGGCATCGATAACGTGATCATCAAATAGTCCGTGCAGACTTACCGTTCTAAAACGTTTTATCTAGAAAACGTAAAGGATAGTACAGTTCTTAAGGAGTGAAAGCGATGGGAAGAGGCATGTACGCAGCGAGGAAGATGCAAAAGCGGAGGAAAGTGATGCGGCGGAAGAGCCCGGACTACGCGCGGAAGGTCTTGAAGACCGCGAAGAAGAGTGATCCATTGGAAGGCGCACACATGTCACGGGCGATCGTCCTGGAGAAGGTGGGGATAGAAGCGAAGCAGCCGAATTCAGCGATTCGGAAGTGCGTGCGCGTGCAGCTCATTAAGAACGGGAAGCAGGTAACTGCTTTTGCGCCGGGCGACGGCGCGATCAAGTTCATTGACGAGCACGACGAGGTGCTGATCGAGGGCATTGGCGGCCGTAAGGGGCGGTCGTACGGCGATCTCTCAGGCGTGCGCTTCAAGGTCGTGGCGGTTAACGACATCTCGCTCCTGGAACTGGTGCATGGGCGTAAGGAGAAGATGCTGAGGTGATCGAGATGGGAGCCGATATATTGTTTGGCAAGATCTTTAATAAGTGGGACCCGGCGGATGTGACGATCACGGACATCGCTATCGAGCGGCACATCAGCCTCTCTCCCGTGTCGGCACTGCATTCCGGCGGTGCGCATGCAAGCCAGCAATTCGAGGAATCGAAGGTTTGTGTCGTGGAACGCCTGATCAACAAGATCATGCGGTCCGAGCGCAACACCGGGAAGAAGCTGATGGCCTACCGGATCGTGAATACCGCGTTTGATCTTGTTCATGAGGCCACAGGTCAGAATCCGCTCCAGGTGCTTGTGGATGCGATTCAGAATGCCGGCCCGCGCGAGGAGACGATTCGACTGCGGTTCGGTGGTATTCTCGTGCCCAAAGCCGTGGATATGTCCTCGCAACGGCGGGTAGATCAAGCGCTCATGTTCATTACCCAGGGCGCCGAGAAATGCGCCTTCAAGAACAAGAAGCGGATCGAGCGATGCCTCGCGGACGAACTTATCGCAGCATCACGGAACGCGAAGTGCTTCTCGGTGAGTAAGAGGGAGGAGAAGGAGCGAATCGCACGAGCCGCACGGTAGCACGATAGCGCTCATTTTTGCTTGCGACTATGTTCTGTGCGGATTTTCACGATTATCCCTGCCCCGGGCGGCACGCGGCATCGGGGGCTGTGTGTGCTCTCCGGAACCGCGGTGTTTATATACCGACGAATTACAGGTGTAATCACGTGGTGTAAGGTGCTGCAGCGGTTTGGCGTGAGTGTGAGCGGTAACGACGTGCGAATGTACACTACGGACGACCAGAAATTGAAAGAAGGAGAAATGGAGGTTTTGTAGCGTATGGACTATAGTGGCGAGAGGCGGGGATTTACCGCCCCTATAACCGTTGGCGAGACCTACGACGTTACGATCGAGGACGTCGGACGTGAAGGAGACGGCATCGCTCGTATAGAGGGATTTGTGGTCTTCGTGCCCAACACGCAGAAAGGGGATACGGTAAAAATCCGTGTGACCAAGGTATCGAGACGGGTTGCTTTTGGCGAAGTAGTTACTGAATGAGTGGCTGCCTGCACGAATATTATCGTAGAGCGTCCAAAGGAAAAGCTATAGTCGCTCTATAGCTTTCTTTTATTTTTATCAGACAGACCGTGAGCAGCAGCTCGATGTGGAGCAGGAACGCTTTTTGCGTCTGCGTTGCGTCACCAGGTATTTTCGGGGGGTACTAAGCTAAGCTCGGCTAAGCACAGGAACGGAGTGACGCTTAGCGGACTGCAGCGGGTGTAATTGGTGTCCCATTTTTGTCGTACGAGCAGCGGCCATTGCCGTGCTGAACTGAGGACCAACCCCCGGGCGTTCTCCGCAGGTGCCAGCTTCACGACGAAATAGGCGTTGGGATTTAGATAGATCGATAGCAGGACAACATATACTTTGCCCCCTACGCACTATCACTAAGCTGACATGAGGCGCTTATGAGATTCGCGGTAAAAGAGCAGCTCACTGAGGAAGAGATCCAATCCGGACTGCGCACCGTCATCAAGGACGGCCTGGCGGCGCAAACGATGATCACGTTGACCGGCGGAGCATTTTTAGTTGCATTCGCACTGCTCCTCGGTGCTTCTAACTTCATTATCGGGCTCGTCGCTGCAATCCCACCGCTTGCGCAATTGATGCAAATCCCCGCGGTCTATCTTGTCGAGAAGTATCGGGCACGACGTGCAATTTGCTTCTACGCGATCATCGCAAGTCGCGGTTTCTGGATACTCATCGCCGTTATACCGTTCCTCTTCGGCCTTACCGGGGTCCTCCCCGTTCTTATCGTCGCGCTCGTGCTCTACGCGGCGTTTGGCGCGGTGAGCAGCAGCAGCTGGAACTCCTGGATGCGCGACCTCGTGCCACAGGACCAATTGGGTGTGTTCTTCTCGAAACGCATGAGTTTAACACTCGGGGTGGGTATACCGCTCAGCCTCGCTGCAGGCTTCTTCATCGATTACTGGACACGGCTCTACCCCACGCAGGCGATCTACAGTTACTCAATTCTCTTCCTGCTCGGCTTCGTCGCGGGCATGCTCGATGCCTATTACGTCTCGACCATTCCGGAGCCACAAATGACACGTCCACCCCGCCAGCCTCGGTTCTTAGTCGTGCTCTCAAAGCCCTTCAGGGATGCGAATTTCAAGAATCTCATGCTGTTTCTGTGCTCCTGGAACTTCGCCGTTAACCTTGCCGCACCCTTCTTCACGGTTTACCTGCTGAAACGACTGGAGTTTGAGATCTCGTTCATTATCGCCCTGCTCGTTCTGAGCCAGCTGATGAACATCGCCTTCTTACGACTCTGGGGCCGATTCTCAGATCGCTACAGTAACAAATCAGTGCTCGGCGTCAGTGGTCCGCTCTTCATACTCTGCATCCTCGCCTGGACCTTCACGACCCTGCCCGAGCAGTATGTCCTCACCATACCGCTCCTTGTGCTCATCCATATCTTCATGGGCATCTCCACCGCGGGCGTGACACTGTCCACGGGTAATATCGGGCTTAAACTGGCGCCGAAGGGTGAGGCAACCGCGTATCTGGCAGCCAATAGCTTTGTCAATTCCCTGGCGGCCGGTATTGCACCGATCGTTGGCGGGCTCTTCGCAGACTTCTTTGTCAATCGCGAGCTCTCATGGACGCTTAGATGGTTCAGTCCCGGCGGCGAACTGGTGATTCAAACGTTGAACTTCCGTGAATGGGATTTCTTCTTCTTCCTTGCATTTCTCATTGGCACGTACTCCATCCACCGTTTGGCACTGGTTAAAGAGGTGGGCGAGGTGGAGGAGAAGATCGTTATTCGAGAATTGATTGCTGAGGTCAAGAGACCACTGCGGAATTTCTCCACCGCGGGCGGACTGCGCCACATGCTCCAGTTCCCCTTCTCACTCATGCGAACAACGGTAGCGAAGACGAAACCGAAGAACCCGCGGAGGCCGTAAAATGGAGCAGGGTGGTAAAATGGAGTGGGTAGTATAGTGCGGCGAATCCGAGTTTATATACTCCACTCGACTTACTCTATCAGCTAAGACGAGCGACCATGCTATTTGCAGTTAAAGACCGATTAACGGATGGAGAGATCGAATCAGGGCTCAGAAGCGTTATCAAAGATGGGCTCACCACGCAGGCGATGGTGACGCTGACCGGCGGCGCCTTCCTGGTCGCGTTTGCGCTGAAGCTCGGCGCTTCCAACCTGGTGATCGGACTCCTGGCAGCTATCCCGCCGCTCGCGCAGTTGATGCAGATACCCGCGGTCTTTCTGGTGGAACGTTATCGCGTGAGACGGGCGATTTGTGCCGCGGCCACCGCGGTGAGCAGGTCGTTCTGGTTGCTCATTGCGCTTATTCCGTTCCTCTTCACTACGCAGATCGGATTGCTCGTGCTCCTCCTTGGACTCCTGCTCTACGCCTCGTTCGGCGCGATAGGGAGCAGCAGCTGGAACTCCTGGATGCACGATCTCGTGCCACAGGACCGTCTGGGGTCCTTCTTCTCGAAACGCATGAGCCTGGCTACCGGCATAGGCATCCCGCTCAGTCTTGCCGCGGGCCTCTTCATCGACTACGGCCGGACCGTTTTCGGCCAGAACGAGTTATACAGCTATTCAACGCTCTTCTTCCTTGGATTCCTCGCCGGCATGCTCGGCGTGTACTTCATCTCCACCGTACCGGAGCCGCGCATGCTGAGTCCGGTAGAAGCGGAGCCCTCGTTCCTGAAGACGCTCTTGAGCCCTCTGCGCGATTGTAACTTCAAAAAACTGATATGGTTCCTGTGCTCCTGGAACTTTGCCGTTAACCTCGCGGCACCCTTTTTTACCGTTTATATGCTTAATCGCCTGGGATTGCAGATCTCGGTAGTCATCGCGCTCTTGATTGTGAGTCAGCTTATGAATCTCGCGTTCTTACGACTCTGGGGCAACTTTGCCGATCGCTTCAGCAACAAATCGGTACTCGGCGTCAGTGGTCCGCTCTTTATGCTCTGCATCCTCGCCTGGACCTTCACGACCCTGCCCGAGCCGTATGTCCTGACCATGCCGCTCCTCGTGCTCATCCATATCTTCATGGGCATTTCCACCGCCGGGGTAACGCTCGCCTCCGGGAATATCGGGCTGAAACTGGCACCAAAAGGGCAGGCGACCGCGTATCTCGCGGCCAGTACACTCGGTAACTCACTGGCTGCCGGGATTGCCCCGATCATCGGTGGCTCCTTTGCGGACTTCTTCGTGGGCCGCGAGCTCGCCTGGACCCTGACGTATACCGCGCCAACGGGCAAACTGGTGATTCCCACCCTGGACTTTCAGCAGTGGGATTTCTTCTTCTTCTTCGCCTTCTTGCTCGGCTTATACTCAATACATCGCCTCGCGCTCGTCAAAGAGTCGGGGTATGTGAAGGAGGACATAGTGGTGCGCGAGCTGATAACGGCGGTCAAGCGGCCGTTACGGAATTTCTCCACTGCCGGTGGGCTCCGCTTTATGATTCAGTTCCCGCTCTCTCTTGCCCGAACGACCGTTGGTAAAGCGGTAGAGCGGAAGAATCATCGAAATCGAAATGGCAACGCGCGCACCCGGCCGTGACAGAGCGGACAGCGTGAGGTGATGGGCCGCGCTCTTGAGCACAATATTTTTTTTTCTACCGAACGGAATACATAGAATAGTATGGAAACACTGGCCTTCTTTATCTATGCCTTCACCTCCTTCTTCATCATCGTCAATCCCATCGGTGGGCTCATCACCTTTATCTCGTTAACCGCACGAGTGAGTGCGGCCGAACGCCTGGTGATCGCCAAACGCGCGGTGACCGTCGCCTGTGTTCTGGCCATCTTCTTCGCATTCGCCGGCGAGTTGATCTTGCGGATCTTCGGTGTGACCGTGGATTCCTTACGGGTGGCAGGTGGCGTCTTACTCTTCATCGTCGCGATCGACATGGTCCTGGCGAGAATCTCGCGAGAGAGTATGACCGAGGAGGAGATTCGGGATGCCGCGCGGCGCGATGACATCGCGATCTTTCCGATCGCCACGCCCCTGCTCACCGGCCCGGGCGCCATAACGACCGTCATTGTCATCATTCGAACCGGTCATACGCTGGACTTGAAGTTCATCGCGATCGGTGCCATCATTCTCACCTTTGTGTTCTCCTACCTTATCTTCCGATACGCCGGTCAGATCTATAAGCTTCTGGGCGTGACGGGCTCGTTGGTGATCACGCGGGTAATGGGCCTGTTGCTGGGCGCGATCGCGGTCAACTTTATAGCAACGGGAATCTGGAACCTCTACCGGTCGCTGCTGGCGGCCGCATAGCCCGGGTAGCGCGGCGTTTTGTTGGTGGACAGCTCACGGTCAGGCCACCGGGAACTTCAGCACACCGTCCCCACTCGTGATCCGAGCACGCCGCTCCTCGAGATCCCGCAGTGTAGTGTGATGATGACCACACGAAAGAGAGAGGTGTACGCACGAGGGCCGATGTCAAAACCCTCGATCTTGGGCTTGTGTGGCGTTAACGGTGCTCGATGCAGTACTACGTTACCGGTCGCTCATCCGATCTCCACCAGGGACTTTGCGCAGTCCCTTGCACAACCCCGAACCACCCGTCGCAACGGCACTCGAATAACGTTCTTTTTTAGCTATAAACCCGTTTTAACCGCTTTTCCCGGATGGTCCTGAAGGAGTAGAGCAGTACTGGGGCGGGCAGTGTCGAAAATGATATATATAGCGATAACAGAAAGAAAGCTATCGTATTCACCGGATATGAATAAAGGAGAAGCGGGCATAAAAGAAAAGGCGATTTCACGGCAGAGGAAAGCACGAGAAAAGAAGACACTGGGCCCCGTAGCGAATTTGGAGGCTCATGTGAGTCCTGATTGGTGGCGGCACCTCTTCAATTCGCTCTACTTGAAGACCGATGCGGACGTCGTTGATGATCCACGCGTCACCGGAAAGGAAGTCGAATTCGTTTCAGACCTGCTCCGGCTTGCACCTGACGAGCGGATCCTGGATCTCTGCTGTGGTCAGGGCCGGCATTCATTGGAGCTGGCTCGGCGCGGGTACCGGAACGTTGAGGGACTTGATCGCTCACATTTCCTCATTCACCGAGCACGAACGCAGGCGAGGAAGGCGGGTCTCTCATTGCGGTTCCGCGAGGGTGATGCGCGACGACTCCCGTATGCTTCGGATTCTTTTGATGCGGTGATGCTGTTGGGCAACAGTTTCGGGTACTTTGAGACGGTCCACGACGACCTACGGGTATTGAAGGAGATCTTCAGGGTGTTGAAGCCCTGGGGGCGGTTCCTTATTGATGTGGCGGATGGTGCGTATCTCCGTGAGCACTTCCAGCCGCGATCCTGGGAATGGATCGATAAGAACCTCTTCGTCTGTCGTGAACGCTCGCTCACACTGGATGACCAGCGCTTGATCTCACGAGAGGTGGTGACGCACGTGAACAAAGGCGTGATTGTTGACCAACTCTATGCAGAGCGGCTCTACACACGGGAGAGCCTCAATGAGCTCTTGAAGAGCGCAGGCTTCAGTGATATCCGATTCCATGGTGAGTTCCTCTCCGATTCCGACCGAAATCAGGATCTCGGGATGATGGAGCGGCGCATCATCGTCACTGCCGCGGTTAGAAAGGAGTGGGCCGCGGTGAAGAAGAGAACGCGCCGTGGGATCAGGCATGTGGTGGTCGTCATGGGCGATCCCAGCAAGCCGGACACGGTCAAGCCCTGCTGTGTCTTCGATGACGATGATCTCTACACCATCGATCAATTAAAAGGTTCCTTACGGGAATTGAAGGATTTCCGGTTCAGTTATCTCGCCAATCATAACATGCTCATCCAGGATTTGATAAAGCATGAAGCGAAGCTGGATTTCGTCCTCAATCTCTGCGACGAAGGATTTGAGAACGATGCGAAGAAGGAGCTGCACGTTCCCGCGCTCCTTGAGTTGCTCGGTATTCCGTATACCGGCTCGGGGCCGCAGTGTCTCGCGTTCTGCTTTGATAAATCACTGGTACGTGGAATCGCGCAGGAGATGGGCATCCCGGTGCCCAAAGCGCTCTTCATCAAGCCTGAGGACACGACCTTCGAGTTGCACGTCGACTTTCCCGTACTCGTCAAGCCGAACTTCGGCGACTCCAGCTTCGGCATTACGCAGCGGAATGTATGTTATGATCCGGAAGAGCTGACGAATGCGATTGCCGAGATCCGCGAGCGGTTCGGCTATGAGAAGCCGATCCTTGTGGAGGAGTTTCTCACCGGTCAAGACTTGAGCATGGGTATCATCGGCAATCCGCCCGAATCGTACACCGTGCTCCCCATCATCGAGGAAGATTACTCGGCACTCCCGGAAGGCCTGCCCCGGATCTGTGGCTATGAGGCGAAATGGCTGCCCGAGTCGCCCTACTGGAAAATCCGCTCGATTCCCGCAGAGCTCCCGGAAGAGGTTGAACGTAGGCTCGTGGAATGGTCAGTGAAGCTCTTTGAGCGATTGGAATGCCGCGATTATGCGCGCTTCGACTGGCGCCTCAATGCGCAGGGCAATCCCAAGCTTTTGGAAGTGAATCCCAATCCCGGCTGGTGCTGGGACGGGCATCTGGCGAAGATGAGCGCGATTGCCGGTATGAGCTATGCAGCAATGCTGGAAGCAATCCTGAAAGCAGCAGAAGCGCGCATATTCCAGCATAAGGATGAGAAGATGGCGCTGAGCGCCCCCGCGCCTCAGGATGTAGAATGCGTCGATGGTCTCTGACTCGCCATGTCGTCGCCCATTTACGAAACGACGTGATTTGTGCCGCTACCTATTTAAATCCGGGTAGGATATGGTATACAACTCACATCCCGGAGGATGATTGGGTCAGATGGCGGAAGAGCTAAAGGGAAATACAAAGAAGGTATACGAATCGATGCAGCAGCTGGGTATGAAGAGCGAAGAGAAGGCGAAAGGTCTGGAAGATATTGTGCGTGAGGCCAGGCTCCCGAAGGGTGCGGTTGCTAATAGCATTACCGAATTAACGCAGAAGAAGCTGGCGAAGCGGAGAGCGGGCGATAAGACCGCGAAGTATTTCCTGCTCAGATGATGATCGGGATGAGTGGGGGCGGATTACCATGGAGAAGAAGTTATACTATCTTCCCGTCTATTACGATATTGCATTTTCCTACGATCTCACCGGGGAGTTGCACTTTTTTACCGCGTGCTTCGAGGCATACGCGGACATTACGGTGCGCAGAATCCTGGAGCCCGCCTGTGGGAGTGGTCGTCTGTTACTGCCACTGGCGGCGCATGGCTATCATATCCTCGGCTATGATATCAGTGAGGAGATGGTCGCGTACACGCGTGACAAGATCGAGCAAGCGGGTCTCAACGGTCACGCCGAGGTGGTTGTCGGCGATATGCGAACGCGGAAATTTAAGGATACGTTCGATGCCGCACTCAATCTCCTGAATACCATCGGCTACCTCATCTCGGATGCGGACATTAAAAAACATTTCAAAGCGGTCTCGCACTCGCTCCGACGCGGCGGGATCTATATCGTAGAACTCGCCTGCGCACCCTTGAATCCGAAAACGGAGGAGCAGCCGGATGATACCTGGGTCGCCGAACGAGACGGCGTGACGGTGCAGACAACCTGGCGCACTGAGCGCTATGATTACGTACGCAAGCGGAAATACAACATCTGCAAGATGAGCGTCGTGGACAGGCCCCGGGAGAAGAAGTTCATGTTCATCGAGCCGCACATCCTGCGATTGTGGTTCGCCGAGGACGTGAAGCAGTTGAGTGCCGCGGGTGGCTTTGTCCTGAAGGCGATTTATAATCCGGGCTTTGACCGCTTACCGCTCGATGCGCCCCTTACTGGTGAGCTGGGCAATCTTTACTTCATTCTGAAGAAGGAATGAATGAGGGCGGGTTCAGGATATGCTCGCACTCCTTACGCTCGGTGCAGTCTTTATCCTGATTGCGATACGGCGGATCGGCTCCTTCAGCCTGCAGATCTGGCAGATTATGCTCCTGGGAGCGGTCATGGTGCTCATCACCGGGCAGATCTCACCTGCTGATGCGCTGCGGGCTGTTAATCTCGAGATCATCTTGTTTTTATTCGGCGTCTTCACGATCGGCCAGGCCCTGGAAGAGAGTGGCTATCTCTCGCAGCTCGCCGCGGCACTCTTTGGGCGAGCAAAATCGGTGGATCAACTCGTTCTTGCGATTCTTCTCGGGTTCGGGTTGCTCTCCACACTGCTCATGAACGATACGATGGCGATAATAGGAACCCCGGTCGTTCTGTTGCTTGCGCGGCAGCATGGCCTGGCGGCGAAGCCGCTCCTCATGACCCTCGCGTTTGCGATTACCATTGGTAGCGTGATGAGCCCGATCGGCAATCCCCAGAATCTCCTGATCGCCGTTACGCTCACCAATCCGTTCATCACCTTCTTCAGGCATCTCGCAGTCCCGACCCTCATCAATCTACTCGTGGCGTATCTCGTCCTGAAATACGCCTTTCGTACCGAGTTAGCGGGAAGACCGCTGCTTATAAGTTCCCCGGACGTTATTAAGGATTACAAACTCGCCCGGTTAGCTCAAGTCTCACTCGCGCTCATGCTGATCCTGATCGCCGCGAAAATAGCCCTGGGGTTTACCCACCTGCCGATCGATCTCCGGCTGACCGATATCGCCCTGATTGCTGCTGTGCCCGTGCTCCTGAGTGAGAAACGCGTGAAGCTCATCCGGGAGATCGACTGGTACACGCTCATCTTCTTTATTGCGCTCTTCATTTTGATGCAAAGTGTCTGGGACAGCGGCGTCTTTCAATCGCTCCTTGCCCACTTCCAACTCGACATCACGACCCCACCCGTAATCATGACGATAAGCGTCCTCCTCTCGCAGCTGATCTCGAACGTACCCCTCGTAGCGCTCTATCTCCCCCTGCTGATCCACGCGGGAGCGACACCTGAAGGGCTCTTAGCTCTGGCCGCGGGCAGCACCATCGCGGGTAACCTGCTCATTCTGGGTGCTGCGTCCAATGTCATCATTATCCAGCATGCAGAGCGGAGCGGAGAAACGCTATCCTTCGTCGAATTTGCAAAGGTCGGCATACCACTCGCGAGTGTTAATATTCTCGTCTATGCTCTAGTTCTCTTGTGATAAGAACGCTTTCCGCACCGTAAATAGCGGACGGGCGTGCATCATGGCGAACGGGGATACAATTAGGCGCGATATACCGGCTGTGCGATCGGCCGTCCTTTTTGGGGCAGGTTCCTGGCTAGCTGATTCCTTCGGCTTCCAGCTTCCGCCACCATCTGCTCTGCTCGTTTCTTCATCAGCTCCCTTCTGGCCATGGGGGTTTGCCGCACCGATCCCTTAGGCTTTACTTATGACCCTGCATATATCTATAGATGGAAAAGGAGAACGATTGAGATGGTTCGCGGTAACCGTTCATTATTAGAAGGATATTTCCACATCGCGTTCTTCAGCATGGAGATCGGCGTCAATCCAAAGATACCAACGTACAGCGGCGGGCTGGGTATACTGGCCGGCGACATCCTCAGATCGTGCGCCGATCTGAACGTCCCGATCGTCGCTATGACGCTCGCCAGTAACAAAGGGCATATCGCCCAGAAATTGGATGCCAAGGGTAATCAGACCGAGTTCTTCAAAGGTTGGCGGATCGATGACTTCGCCACGCTCAAACCGGGGAAGATATGCGTGCCCATCGAGGGCCGGGACGTCAGTGTGCAGGCATGGGAGTATAAGCTGACGGGCCGGGAGGGGCATCAACTTCCCGTCTACTTCCTGGATACCAACCTCTACGAGAATACCGAGGCGGACCGGGAGATCACCTCGTACCTGTACGGTGGCGATGAGCGCTACCGGCTGGCGCAGGAGATCGTGCTCGGCATCGGTGGGGTACGGATGCTCGATGCACTGGGGCAGCATAATATCAGCAAATATCACCTGAATGAAGGCCATTCGGCGCTCGCCGTTCTGGAGTTGTCGAAGAAGACGAAACAGGAGCATCCGCAGTATACGCATGAGCAGCTGCTCGAGGCCATACGCGATAGATGCGTTTTTACCACACACACGCCCGTGCCCGCGGGCCACGATAAGTTCGCCGCTTCGCTGGTCGAGCAACTCCTGGGCACCTATTGCGATGCGGTAGGGCTGAAGTATATCTGTAACGGGAGCCCGCTCAATATGACCTTGCTCGCGCTGGAGCACAGCGGGTATATTAACGGCGTGGCCAAACGGCACGAGGAGATCTCACGTGATATGTTCCCGGGCTATCCCATCGATTCGATCACGAACGGTGTGCACCACGTCTTCTGGACTGCGGAACCGTTCAGGACGCTGTATGATAGTCACATCAGCGGATGGCGCAAGGACCCTTTCAACCTGCGCTATGTGGTCCAAATCCCTCTGGAGGAGATACGGGAGGCGCATCGCGCGGCAAAGAAGCGCTTGATCGATTTCGTCAACGCACGGCACGATGCGGGCATGACCTATGATGCCTGCACCCTGGGCTTTGCGCGGCGAATGACGCGGTATAAACGCCCGCATCTCCTGTTCACCAATACCCGGTGGCTCGCTGCGATCGCGAAGCAGGTCGGTCCGATTCAGGTGATCATGGCCGGGAAGGCGCATCCGAAGGATACGTTCGGCAAGGATTTGATACGGCAGATCTTCGCGGCGATCGAGGAATTGGCGGGCGAGGTGAAGATCGTGTTCCTGGAGGATTACGATATGGAGCTCGCGCTGTTGCTCACATCGGGCGTTGACATCTGGCTCAATACCCCGAAGATACCCTGCGAAGCCTCAGGCACGAGCGGTATGAAGGCGTGCCTCAACGGCATTCCGAGCCTGAGTGTGCTCGACGGGTGGTGGGTTGAAGGCTGCGTCGAGGATGTCACCGGCTGGGCGATCGAGACGAAGGTAGCGAATGTCTGCGAGCTGCAGATGGATGACGCGGAAGAGGCTGAAAGCCTGTACAGGAAGCTGGAAGAGGTGGTCATACCCCTCTATTATGCTCAAGAGCGCGACGGCTGGGCTCAGATCATGCGCTACGCCATCGCTTTCAACGGCTCGTTCTTCAACTCGCATCGCATGGTGCAGCAGTATCTCCTCAATGCGTATTTCGCCTAGTCTCGCGATAGGATCATGCTCGCCTGCCGCCATTACGCTTAAAAGCATGCTCGGCCTTTAGGTACTACACAAAGATCGCGAGGTTGGATATTTGATCCGATCTCTCCTAAGAGGTGCCGCGATGGGAGAGGAAGAGCAGCAGGAGCCCGTCGGGATCATCGGGTTTCAGAACGAGCTGGCGAATATCAGAGCAGCTCTTGCTGGGTTCGACTCGGGAGAGAAAGCAGACGTCGCGATCATCGCGGAGCCCTTTGCGGGGAGAACAAAACTCATCCATGCAATCGAGCAGATAGCCGACCGCGAGGTAGTAACAAACTCGTTCTCAGCGCTCATCACCGATCAGGATGAGATCACACTCCCCGAGGGCGCCGGTGGGATTGTGCTCTGTGATAACTGCCATTTCCTCTACCGTCGCACCATTGGCGGCTTCCGGTACCTCGACGCGTTCCTTGCCGCGGTCGCCGCATCAGAGCACCTGGTGATCACGACGTGGAACATTTACTCATGGCGCTATCTTGATGAAGTGCGCGCGATCAGCAAATACTTCACGAACGTGATCGCGCTCTCACCATTCTCGTCCACGGAACTCAAGGAGCTGATCCTGGTGGGCTACGCGGAGAACGAGCTCAAATTCGAGGATGACCGTACACCTGAGAAGAAGCGGATCATTACCCAGCATCCCCTCGCGTTCACGATGCGAGATAAAACCCTGACCATCCCCTTTTTCTCTATCGATTTCGCTCGCATCAAGGCCCTATTCTCGCGTAAAGCGGAGACGAAAAAGGCGGAAGACATCATCTTTGAGAAGATCAACCGGATCGCGAACGGGAATCCCGGGGTGGCGAAATTGTTATGGGAGCAGAGTCTGCAGTATCCCACGATCAAGCCGAGTTACGTCAAAGAGTGCCCTTTTAAAGTTGAGCTGGATTATCCGGAGAGCTTTCTCCTTTATCTGATTCTCTCAATGGAGGCGCTCACCGAGCCTGAACTGCGTGAGATCAGCGGTGAGCTGGAGGTGGAGACGATGCTGCATCGCTTGCTGTATCAGCGGCTGATCGTTGAGGACATGGGCTCTTACCAGCTCAATCCGGAAGCTTTGAGCTGCATCGTGAGCGCGCTGACGAGGACGGGGGTGATCTGGTAGGATGGCAGATACCAGTCTGGTGGATGTGCCGCTCAAGACCATTGATCAGAGTACGATCCTGACCGTGATTCTGATCATTCTGATTGCGTACTTCATCACCCGTGAAATCGGGATCCTTCTCACCTGGATCGCGGAACGTGCAGGTGTACGGCGAATAACCGTGAAGATGCTCCTACCGCTCCTGAAATTCAGCATCTATGGCGTTGCCACGTACTTCATCCTGGCCTCAATTCTGCAACTCACGTCAACCCAGCTGGTAGCGTTCTCCGGGGTGCTTGGTGCCGTCCTGGGCTTTGGACTCAAGGATCTCTTCGCCGACATCATTGGCGGGCTCGTCATCTCCGTTGAGAAACCGTACCAGATTGGGGACAAGGTGCATTTCGGGGGGTATTACGGCGAGGTGACGGACATCGGGATCCGTGCGACGCGCCTCGTAACGCCCGACGATAATCTCGTCTCCGTCCCCAATTATCTCATCTTCACCCAGGCCGTCGCGAGTGCCAGCTCGGGGACGCCGAAGATGATGGTGGTTATCGACCTCTTCATTGACCCCGATTCTGATGCCGCCACCAGCATGGCGATTCTGAAAGAGGCTGCGGTCACCTCGCGGTACGTGTATGTCTCCCGGAAACATCCGTACACGGTATTATTGAAGGATTTCCCCTACTACCGGCGGCTCCGTGCCCGGGCCTATGTCCTGGATCTCCGGTATGAGTTCGAGTTCGAGTCCGAGGTCACGCGGCGCGCATGGTGTGCATTTGAGAAGCGGGACATACAACCGCCGCGAGCACCGATCATGGGCGAGCAGCAGACGGGCAAGCCTGACGCTGGTTCCGGGACTGCATAACGCATCCAAACAAAACGAACAAAAGAGAGACGAGACCACCGATGATCAAAGAACTCATTACACTCGGCATGCTGCTCCTCATCACCGGCGTGCTCTGGTTTCTGCAGCTCCTGTATCCTTCGTTCTATCTCCAACGGGCGTTCATCAGCTTCCTTGTTATCACGCTCACGTATTTCATCTTCAAGGTGGCGATTGAACCCACGGTCGTGCGACAAATAACGGAAGCGAAGGCGCGCTATTCGTTCAAAAAAGCCATATCCATACTCTACCTGTTCATTCTGCTCGCCGTGCTCATTCGCATCTGGATCGAGCAGACAGAGACGCTCCTGGTCTCTTACGGGCTGCTCGCTGCGGGGATCGCCATCGCGCTTCAGGACTTCTTCAGAAACTTCGTGGGCGGTGTGATCATCTTCACCACGGGCATCTATCGGGTCGGCGACCGCATCGAGTTGCAGCAGAAATACGGGGACGTGGTCGATATCGGGATCCTCTACACCACGCTGCTGGAATTGAAGGAATGGGTCGCGGGCGATCAGGCCACCGGGCGCCTGACACTCATACCGAACGGTTTCGTACTCTCGAGCGTCATCAACAATTACACGAAGGATAACACCTTCATCTGGGACGAGCTTGAGCTCCCCCTGACCTACGACAGTGACTGGCGGGAAGCTCTGACCACAATTCGGCGCATCGTGGGTGAAGAGACGCATGCGATGGCTTCCCGGGCAGAGGACGAGATTTTAAAGCTCAAGGATAAATATTATCTGACGATCCGGGCGGTAGAGCCGGAGATCTATCTGACGCTGACGGATAACTGGATCACGTTCCATATCCGGTTCGTCACGGACGTGCGGCAGAGACGGCAGGTACGGAGCACAATCGGTCAGCTATTGCTCGATGAGCTCGAACGGTCCGATAAGATCAGGCTTGCCTCAGCCACGGTCGATATCGTGGGCTTTCCGGAGGTGCGTCTGAGGCAGCGCGGATGAAATAATTAACTGAAGGAACCGAACGAAAGAGGATAACGGGAAATGAAAGAAAGCTGGGACGAGTTCACGTTCGGAGACCGAACGTTTACCCCCGTTGTGCGAACGCTGGGCGAGCTGCAGGAGGTCCTTTATGATCAGGGGTTCTTAGTGACGGCGAGTATGGAGATGGTGCCGCTCTACTATATGTTCCGGGAGGTCGCGAAGAACGATGCGGATGCGCAGCAGATAGCAGCGCTCGGGCTGCGGTATGATATCACGATCATCCCTCCGATGAAGTTGGGCCTTGAATTTGTAAAGACTGCGGGCCATTACCATCCCTGCGTGCCTGGTTCGAAGTTGACCTATCCCGAGATCTACGAGGTACTCGAGGGTGAGGCGCATTACCTCCTGCAGAAGCGTGAAATGGCAGAGAGTGGCGGTGAAGCGATAACAGACGTCATGGTGATACAGGCGCGCCGTGGTGATAAGGTCATTATCCCGCCCAATTACGGACACGTGACCATCAATCCCTCGAAGACGACTCTGAAGATGGCGAACTGGGTGGCGCGGTCGTTCTCTTCGATCTACGAGCCGTATAAGGAACGCGGCGGCGCTGCGTACTTCGAGCTGACGTCCAGGAAGTTCGTAAGGAACGATCGTTACGAAGCCGTGCCGGCGATCAGGTTTCTACGGCCGGCCGCAACATGGCTCGAGGAGGTGGGGTTGAGTACCGTGATCCCGATGTACGAGCTGCTGCGTGAGCCCGCGAAGCTGGAGTTCCTGCTCAAGCCTGAGGTGTGGTTTCGGTGAGTGAGTAAGTGCATGAATGAGCATACCATGCAAGATCCGCGTTTCTGCGTTACACTCCCACCTGAAGAGGATCCGGATCCGGCACGTACCCGGCACGTCATACTCAAACGACCGCACGCCTCATGGTCACAGTCCGTCTTCTCGGTCAACCTTGGTGACAAGATCGTCCCCAATCGCGATTATCCCTATGAAGGGCTGTCTGTCCTGCTTGACGGCGAGAATTATCATTTCCTGGACGGGCTCGCGATGGGCGTGAAGCTGGGAGGCGATTATCTGAAGCTCACGGCCACCGAAGTGACTGTGTCGCCCTGGCGGGCCTCATTCACCTACAGAACCGAAGCTGGGCACCAGTATCTTCGCGCACACTACTACCTGCCGAGCCCAGGCTCGGCGCAGGACGGTATAATTGCGTGCGTATCGGTGGAAAGCAACGCGTCGAAGGTAGTGATCGAGCCGCTGGTGGACATACGGCACATGTACGAGCCTTCGCGTCCTGAAGAGCATGTCTGCAGAGCGTTACCAAACGGCCTGCTGATCGAGCGAGCCGCGAAGTATATGGCCATCACCACGCCAAACGCCTGCACCGTACAGACGGGGCACCGTTCGATCGAATGGTGGTACAAGCTCGGCTCGGGGTTCCGCGAGCCGACCGAAAGGGGCGTGGCGTTCAGGGGAGAGCGAAGAGTACTCCTCTCTCCCGGTGAACTGGAGTTATTTCTGGACGATACTGGTACCGCGTTACTTGTTATCTCCTGCTGCGGCTCGGAGTCTGGACTGAGGCAACGGTATAACGCGGCATTGGCGTGGCAGGCCGACGAAGCCGCAGAGCAGCAGCGAGCAGAGCAGATCGTACGCGCGCTCGATCATGCGGGCGCCTACCCTGCCGTTAGGTTCAGAGCGCTCGCGCTCGCTAACTTCGGGATGTACGTGAATGACGCTTTCTTCTACGAGGCCGGTGATTTCTGGTTCCGGACTCCCTGGTTCCGAGACATCTTCGAGGGGATCTTTAACAACATCGAGTTCCTCACGCGCATCGGGCAGGCCGGAGCAATCAAGACCATGATACTCCGGGCGTTCGCGTGCCAGGACGAATTCGGTCGAATTCCCAACCGGTTTCCGGCACGGCAAGGTGAGAAGGTCGACTTTAACAGCGCGGACGCCACCTTGCTCGCCTTCATCGCCGCGGGAGCACTCTTATCACGGAGCTGGGACGCCGAATTTGCCTCTGCGGTGCTGCACCGAGCCGAGTTCACCATCTCACGGTTCTTAACGAATGATCAGGCCCGATTAAACGGTCCGCCCGTGCTCCATCCAAACGGGCTCCTTTCGGTCGTGCCCTGGCATTCGTGGACCGATTCGAGTCGTATGACGGAGTTCAAGGGGCGGAAACAGGCCGTCTCGGTTCGTATACCTGATTCGTGGCTTGCCGATCTGGAAGACGAAACGGCGGTGAACAAACCGCTCTATTATCTGCCGGAGATCAACGCCCAGTGGATCACGATGCTGCGTTACTGCGTGACGATCGCCCATAAGACCGGAACTGATCCCGGGGCATGGTTACTGCACCGGGAACAAGCGAAGGCTGCCTATAAAACGGTATTCTGGGACCCGGCCACGCATTTCCTGCACAACGTGGTCACGATACAAGCTAAGAAGGACAAAACGCCGGGCTCACCTGCGGTCGTTGCCATGGCATTGCTGCTGGACGAGGCGATCTTCTCACCGCACGAGGTGGTTCAGTTCATCGCGGTGGCGAAGGCGCACCTGCTCGTCGAGCGGCAGGGCCGTCCGTTTGGTATCCTGGTAAAGCATTCGCCGAAACGGACCTACTACGGCGATGAGGAATACCACGAGGCGGTGATCTGGCCGCGTGATACGCCATACCTCATACGGCTGCTGCAATGGTGCGGCGAGTCGGAGCGTGAAACGGTATCGGGGCTGCTGCAGAGCAACCTGGCGCATCAAATGGACGAGGGGTTTGTCTTTTACACTAGCGAACTCTTCAGTCCCGATGAGGGCGCGATGACGCCGGTGAAGAACCCGATCCAGTTCTGGTCGCAGTGGGTTGACCCGTTTCTGGAGCGATGAATCACCGCATCCTGGGGAAAGTACGTGCGGTACGGTACGGTGCAGCACGGCACGGTACGGTACGGTGATTGGTCAGAATCCGGCGCGCCCGTGCGAAGATTATATGTGCTGAGGCATCAGTATTAAGTGGAGTTTTTCTAACTATGCCACAATGTAACACGGAAGCGCTTCATCGCTATCTGGTCAGTGAGATCTTTCCCCAGATCGCGCCGCCGCCCTATGGGCATATAGAAATCCAGCGGCTCATAAAAGAGAAGCCCGTCTACCTCTTCCACGAACGGAAGCGCGGGATTCGAGTCATCGGAAAGTTCTTCGAATCCGATCATGTCCCCCGTCAGGAGGCGTGGCGGTACGCGAAACAGAGCTATGCGAACTTGAAGCACGTGCGTGAGGACTTCGGCATGGATAATGGTCGGTATCGAGTCGTCGCGCCACTGGGCCTGAAGCGGGAGCTCGCAGCGCTGCTCGTAACGGAGCTGGCACCGGGTAAGCTCCTCGACCATTATATTGCCCGGGCCTGCTATGATGGACAGTCCGACCGGCTCTTCGAGAAGCTGAGCTGCCTGGCCGGGTTCTTCACGACGCTCCACCGGACGAGTGAGACGCAGAGACACGTATCGCCGGCGCTCGCCCAGCAGTATCTTGACAAGGTGCTGAAGTCATTACAGCACGGTCCGCTCAGGCCGTCCGATAGAGATACGATCAAGAAGCACGCAGCGCGGTGGTGGACGGCGAGCGAGATTTTCACCGATCACGAGGTGACCGTGCACGGTGACGCAACGCCCACAAACTTCTTCTTCCACCATCAGGAGGTCGTTGGCATCGACCTGGAGAAGCTGAAACCTGCCGATCGCTGCTGGGATCTGGGGTTCTTCGCGGCCGAATTGAAGCATCACTTTATGTGGCGTCTCGGCGACCGCTGGGCGGCTGAGCCGTTCATCGGCCATTTCCTCTGGGTCTACGCCGTTACCCTTGGTGACCCGCAATTTTTCTACACGATTACGCGAAAGCTACCACTTTATATGTCCCTGGGCCTATTGAGAATAGCGAGAAATACCTGGCTGGACGAGCCGTACCGCTCCTCGCTCTTACAGGAGGCAAGACGATGCCTAAAATACGGGCTGTGATCTTCGATTGTTACGGAACCCTGGTGGATATAAAAACAAACGAGGATAAGGATGAGGTTTTTAACTATGTTTCCCTCTACCTCCAGTATTACGGCGGAACGATTGATGCGGAGAAATTGAAGTATACCTATGAGCTAGAGAAGGACCAGCTCCTGAGGGACAGTGACGAGCGCTATCCAGAAGTGGATCTAGAGCAGGTGTTTGAGCGTATACTGCTCAAGGAGGGTATGTACTGTCCCTTCCTTGCGGAGTCCTGCTGCAAGCTCCAGCGGCTCATCAGCCGCGAGCGTTTCCAGCTTTTTCCCGATACGCTGCCGGTGTTACGGGAAATGAGACGCGCGGGCTATCCCATGGCGCTCGTCTCCGATGCGCAGCGTGTCTTCTGCTGGGAAGAAGGGCGGATCCTGGGGATCAGCCAGTTCTTTGACCACATGATCGTCTCGACCGATTTCGGTTTTAAGAAGCCGGACCTCCGGCTCTTCAACGTGGTCTGCGACCTCCTGAACATCCCGCCTGCAGAGGCCGTGTATGTCGGTGACAACTACGAGCGAGACATCAAAGGCCCGAAGGATGTTGGTATGCCGGTAATAATCGTCGACCGTAATGCGGGAAAGGAGCACAAGGGCATCGAGCCGGACGCGTATGTCAATGATCTCTGGGAAGCCTGGAACTGGATAAGGAACTCAGGATAAATAAGTATGAACGCTGCTCTTGTTGTTCTCCGCTAGCTAATCGCGGACATATTACTGCAGCCCCCGTGCTCGGTATTCTGGGTCATCTAACGCACGAGCAGCACCGAACAGGGCGCATAACGAACGACGTTCTCCGCAACGCTCCCCATGAGCAGGCGATCGAGTCCCGTCCGCCCTTTACTCCCGATGACGATCAGATCATCCTCGCGCGCTGCCTTGATGATCTCGTCAGCCGGGTGCCCGTCAACGATCCGCTTGAATACCTTCACACCCAGCTGCTCACCGAGCTCTTCGAGTTCATCGAGATATGACCGCCCCTGCTTTTCTATAAGATCGTGCAGCTGCTCATAGGGCAGCCTGTCAGGGAATCCATAGAGTGCGGGCAATCCGGGGATAGCGATGACATGCATCGCAATGATGTCGACCCCCGTGGCGTGCGCGAGTGCGACCGCCTTATGAGCCGCTCTGTTCGCCACCGCCGAGCCATCCGTGGGCACGAGAATCCGCTCAAATTCCTTGGCCATTTCTATCTCCTCCGTTCACGCTTTCGACCCTGTCTTTTACTCTCCCGCTCTGCGTATTTAAATACTCGACACGGCTGCTGCGCTGCATGCTGGGGATGCTCCGTTACGTTACACCCGAACCGTCTTATAGACGCTTATGGTGCTGTCCGCGATACGGTCCCAGTCATACTTCTCGGCGACCAATCGCGAGCCGGCCTTGGCCATTCGCTTCGCCTCACGAGGATTGGCAAAGAGATACCTGATACACCACGCGATCGATTCGGGCGAGAGGTACGCCTTGATACCCGTCTCATAATTGGCGATCAGATGTACCGCTTCCGTGCCGACGATCGGCTTCGCGGCGTCCCACGCCTCCAGAATAACGATACAAAACGGTTCATTACGGCTCGGGACACAGACGATGTCGCAGGCGTTCAGCCACGCGGTCGCGACCTCGTCGGGCGCGTAACCGAGGAGTCGACAGGCATCACTCACACCCAGGTGTGCCGCGCGCCGCTCGCACGTGCGTCGCAGCTCACCCTCGCCAATGAAGACGAACTTAACGTCCCACCGCGTTGCCAGGACGCGGGGTATCGCCTCGAGCAGCAGATCCGGGCCTTTCTGATGACTCATACGCCCGATAAAGAGCACCACGGGCGCCAGCGGGTGGATACCATACTGCTGCTTGATCGCGCCGGGATCGAGTGCCCGTCGTATCTTCCCCGGCCGTATCCCGTTGGGGATCAAACTAATCTTGTAGTCGGGGATCTGGTAAAGGAACTGGATCTCGCTCTTCAGGTTCGGCGAGGTGACGATCACCGCGGCCGACTCATACCCGCCGAGCCATTCACGATGAGCGATCTCGCGGAATTCCCACCAGCCTCCGAATACATTACCGTTCCGGCCCCACTCGGTGCTGTGAAAGGTGAGCACGTAGGGCACGCCGTGTTTCCCCTTCAACTCGTTCAAAGCGAGCACGGGATGCCAATCGTGGCCGTGAAGAACATCAAAACGCCCGAAAAGGTGCTGCACCGCGTCGAACCGGGACACCATTGCCGCACACATACGATCCATCTGTGCGACAACGCCCCCGGATTGATCATGCGGGCAGCGCTGGTAATGCACACCGTTGATCTCGTCGTACTCGCACCGCCCTCCGATTCGGGTGAAGACGTGCACTTCGTGCCCCCGGGCTGCCAGTGATTCCGCAAGCTCGGAGACATGCGGTGCTATACCTCCAACCCGCACCGAATGGAGGCTCTCCCAGGAGAACATCCCGATACGCAGCGATTCCATGTCTACTAGAGTGACTCAGAGCACCCGCCGCACCTTTGGGAGCGAACTAGGTAAATGGTAAAAAATACGTGCCTAAGTTATAAATACTTGAAACGGGAGTTTTAAAAAGGATAGTACATGACCACCACAACGCGCCACGGGACTGATGGTTTACTGGTAGTGGAAGTATCTAATGAGGTCTGTAACAAAGTAGGCGGGATTTACGGGGTGCTCGCATCGAAAGCGGACGTGATGCAGGAACAATTCCCGAACTATCTCACTATTGGCCTGTACAATCATGCGACCTCGCCGCCCGATCTCGAGGAGCTGCAACCGCCCGTCGAGCTGGAAGAGATCTTTAACCGCTTTGCAACCGAAGGAATCCATGCTTACTATGGGCGGTGGAAGGGTGGACGGAGCGTGCCCTGTATCCTCCTGGACGCGCACGAGTATATGAGCCGAACGGCCACGGATGAGAGCTACAACCGGCAGATCCTGGGCATCGAGTCAAACGACCACAATCGGAATGACACCATGACGCACCTGATAAAGCGGCGTAATTGGGAGCTCTTCCAGATAGATAGTTATACGAGCGATTATTTTTATGACGAGGCGATAACGTGGTCAGAAATGGCAGGGCGGCTGATTGAGCTGCTCATGGGCACCTCACTGTATCGAGATAAGCAGGTGGTGGTCATCGCGCACGAATGGCTCTCTGCTAGTGTCATCCTCAGGAAGAAGGTGTTTAATCTGCCCTATCGTACCATATTCGTCACGCATGCGACCACGCACGGCCGGGTAGATAGTGCCCGAGGCGAGAGTGTGGCCCTGAAGATACGCGCGGAGTCCAGAGAGCGCGCACAGGAGACGACCGTGAGCGCGTACGAACAAGGCGTGCAGGCGACGCATTTCACGGAAGTTGCCGCCGCGGAGATCTGTGACCTCTTCGCCACGGTCTCGCACTCAGTGGCAGACGAAGCGGCGTTCTATCTTGGTAAAGCGCCGGAGATCGTTCTGACCAACGGTATTCGACTGTCCGACGGGCGGGACTTCAATGATATTCGGCAGGTTCATGCGGTGCATAAGAAGACCATCCATGAATTCATGCGGGTGATGCTCTCGCCACACTACACGATCGGGAAACAGGAGAGCTTGATCGTGATGACCTCGGGTCGGTACGAGTTCGTGAACAAGGGCTTTGACCTCTTCATCAGCGCTATGGCGAAGTTGAATGAGGCGCTTCGCGATCGTGTGGACACGAGGCAGGTCTATGCTTTTATGCTCGTGCCCACGCGGACGAAAGGGCTCAACGAAGCGGTGCTGCGTACGAAGACGCAGTATCCCCGGATCAGGAGCATGCTCGATCCGGTTTCCGACTATCTGACCGAGTTGCTGACGCAGGCGGTTTCACAGAACGAGCGGAGAATCCTGAATACGAGTTTGACCGAGCTGATCAGTCAGAATGTAACGATGGCCGAGATCATGAACGATGCTTTTGAGATCGCTGAGATCCGGACAAGGAGCGAGTATCCGCCCCTGGCAACGCATGACTACGCATACGACAAGGATCCCATTCTGGATCTCTGCTGGCAGCTGGGCTTGCGGAACCGGGAGGAGGATCGGGTGAAGATGATAATTGTCCCGTCGTATCTCAGCGCGAACCAGTTGCCATTGTACCTGAACTATTTCGACTTCGTGAACGGCTGCGACATTGGTATCTTCCCCAGCCGCTACGAGCCCTTTGGCTTGACCCCGATCGAAGCGGCCGCGCAGGGCTGCGTTGCAGTAACGAGCGAGCTCTCTGGTCTGGGCGAGGAGCTAAAATCCATGGGTCGCGGTGATGAGAAGGATGGTATCTACGTGCTCCCCCTGCTGAATAGAAGCGATGATGAGATTACCGAGCAGTTGAAGGACTACCTCTTGATGGCGCGGGATCTGGAGTATGAGGAGCTTGTGGCGTTGAAACGGCGAGCATATCAGTTGGCCGAGAGCTTCTCCTGGTCCAATAAGATCGAGAATTATGTTGACGCGGTCGAGAATGTGGCGTATAAACAGACCAGGCTCGGCCAGCTCGAAGGGCTCATACCCCATGACAGCCTTTAACGGGAGTATGAACATCGCGGAGCTGCGCTGCTTTATTCCGGTCGGCGGCCAGGCCAAGCGGCTACGGCCGCTGACAAATGACATCTCGAAGCCCTGCGTCAGGTTCCTGAATCGCCCGTTGCTGGAGTTCCCCATGGCATCGCTCGCGGAGCAGGGCGTGCGGAACTTCATCTTCGGCGAAGGCGGGTACACGAACTACACGAACCTCTTCGATCAGTACGGCGAGGGCATCGGGTTCTCTGCCAAGTATCAGATCCAACCGCGGGTGCACATCAAACACCAGCCCAATCTGGATGACCTGGGCAGCGCGGATTCCTACCGGCTCAATGTCGAGTACTACGACGTCCATGCCCCGGTGCTCGTTATTCAGGGCGATAACCTCTTTGAACTTGAGCTCCGCGATTTCATCCGTACGCACGAAGAGCATGGCGCGATGATGACCATTGCGCTCACGCGAGTCGAGCAGGTGGAGCAATACGGGATCGCGGATCTGGGGCCGGATATGCGTATCAAGCGGTTCATTGAGAAGCCCGCGGCAGCAGAAGCGCCGAGCAAGCTCGCCAACGCGGGCATCTATCTCCTCTCGCCTGAAGTTCGGGAGATCGTGGCCGGTGAGGAGATCAGACGTCTCCGAGAAGCTCGAGGCCGGCTCGATTTCGGGTTCGATTTCATCCCGTACCTCGTGGATAACGGCTATCCGGTCTACGGGTACGAGCTGGCCGTCTGGTACGATGTGGGTAGTCCGGAGCGCTATCTGAAGGCGATGCACGACGTGCTCCATGGCGCGCTCAATATCCGCGTTCTGGAGCCGAAGATCGCGCCCGATCGAAACGTCTGGGTGCAGGGTTACAGCGAGGATTCGATCAAGCGTCGTGAAGCGATCGTACGGCAATACCAGGAGCGGAAGTTATCGATCGAAGGCGCAGCTCTTATCGGGCGGCACACGCGAATCGGCGATTTCTGCACCATTGCGGATGCGAACATCGACAATTTCTGTATACTGGGCGAATCCGTGCGAGTGGAACGGTCCGCGATCATGGACGCAGCTCGCATAGGGAATAACGTGCGTATTACTGAGAGCATTATAGGTCGGAAAGTGGTGGTGGATTCGACGCCGGAACAGCCCACGACCATCGAGTCGGACTCGGTGATCGGCAGTGCGGTCACCATCGGCGCTGGCTGCTCGCTCATCCAAACCAGAGTCAACCCGGGATTGACGATCCCCACGGGTTTGCGGTACTCCGGCGCCTTTCTCGTCACGGCCGAGGATGTCGTTGCGCTCGCGCAGCGCTGAGCCACCGTGTAGACCTGAGTTAGTACTGCAAGATCGCGTCCGCGAGTTTGAAGGGGTCAGAGGCGATAACGGCGGCTGCGTAGAGCTCCATAGCACCAATATCCGTATGGCGGTCCGTCAGCGAGCCGCGATCTACGAGCCGGACGATGTGCCGGCCGTCCATCATGAAGATCGCGAGGTTGAACGACTGCACCCCGAGCTCGAAATAGCGCTGGAGCACGGTATAAAGTGTCTCTGCCAGCTCATCACTCCGTGCCGCGCTGCTCACGATGACGAGCTCTTTCTCCTTTACCGGAGTCAGGTAGCAGAGAATCGTTTCGCGCCCCTCCTGTCGGGCCAGTCCTAATTGCTCGTGCACCCGGATCAGATCCGCGAGATAATCGCCGTTGAACGCGCGGTTATAGGTCGTGATCGCCTCTTCGAGCGCGGCTAATCGCCCGTAACGCTCGCTCGTCGCTGTGAGCTGCATATGACCGTGAATGATGGAGGCGCCGCTTCTCCAGAGGCAGTTCCAGAGGAAGAACTTGTGGAGCGCGGAACTGCCATGATCGCGGACGACCGTTTCGAACCACCGCTCTGCGGTGCTCAGATAATCCGCGAGCCATTCCTTCTGGATGATCAGTGGATTGTGCTCCTTGAAGATGACCAGGCTGTGAAGCGCGTCGTATTTCGCGATATTGCTCGCGGTGACGCAATAGTTGCCCGTGATCCTGCCGAACGCATCTGCAGGCGTGCTCGTCTCGGGCTGGCAGAAGAGGCAATGTTCTTTCTCTTCCAGTTCAGCCAGGTGTACCGGTGATCGTGCCTCAATCGGGCGGTCGGTCCGTAGCTGATTGAACAAGCTGTGCTCACCCGTGAACCGATTCTTGATAGAGACGATTCGTTGTGTCTCGACTCGCTCGACCGCGCCAAACCGCGTGTTCACCCACGGCATCATGTCCGCAGGAATCTTCACGGTGCCCGTTGCGAGCTCGATGCGATAAAAACGGTTGAACAACGCCTGAGCATCGTGTGGAAGCGCCGCAACGAGTTCCTCGAGGTCTGTTATCTGGCTCATGGGTCTTCACATCGGAACGAAGGTTATTTATCCATGGTGCCCTGATTATTTAAAAAATATCTTGCAAGTATCATCCGGTGTTCGTGCTATGGAGAAGAAGAAGAGCATCTGTCTCGGCTTTGAGGTGCATCAACCGTTCCGACTGCGGAACGACTATTTCTGGAGCAAGCGTATGTATAAACGCGGGCTGCGTGCAGAAGACCTCTTCTCTTACTACTTCGATGACAGGGCGAACCGTGAGATCTTTGCGAAGGTGGCGCGGAAGTGCTATCAACCCACGAATGAGCTGCTGCTGCGGCTGCTCGATGAGCACGCGGAGTTCAAAGTGGCGTTTAGCGTCACGGGCGTCTTCATCGAGCAGTGTGAAGCATACGGGTACGAAGAGCTCGTGGAGGACTTCAGAGCGCTGGCGGCGACCGGCCGCGCGGAGTTTCTGGATCAGACGTACTTTCATTCGCTCGTGGGGCTCTATGATGAGGAGGGCGAATTCATCGAGCAGATACGGCTGCACCGTGAGTTGATGCGCGATCGAATCGGCGTCATGCCCACCTTCTTCGAGAATACCGAGTTGCTCTACAATAACCGAATCGCGAAGCTCGTGGAGGACCTCGGGTACGCGGGTATCATGGCCGAGGGTGTTGCGCGTGTCCTCGATGGGCGTTCACCGAACTACGTGTATGCACCCGTTGGCTGTAAGAAGCTCAAAGTGCTCCTGCGGCACTATCAGTTGACGGACGATATCGGGTTCCGGTTCTCTTCGAAGGGCTGGGAGGAGCATCCGCTGACGGCCTCGAAGTACGCCGCCTGGCTCAAAGCGACACCGGGGCAGTGTATCACACTCTTCATGGATTACGAGACCTTCGGCGAGCATCATTGGGAGGACACCGGTATCTTCTCCTTCCTCAAGGACTTTCCGCGGCAGGTTTTAGCCTGCGGGCTGGATTTCGCCACTCCGTCCGAGATCGTTACACAGTACCCGGCGGCTGACGTCATCGACGTGCGCAACCTGGAGACGACTTCGTGGGCTGACCTGGAGCGGGACACCTCGTGCTTCATCGGGAACACGATGCAGTGGGCCTGTTTTGATTATCTGCGCTGGCTTGAGCCGTTGGTGAAGGAGTCACGAGATGCGGCCCTGGTGAAGCTGTGGCGGTATCTGGGGATCAGCGACCACCTCTATTACATGTTTACCCACGGGGGCGCATCAGGCGACGTGCACAACTATTTCTCGTATTTTGAGCGGCCCTACGACGCCTTCATTACGCTCTTCTCGGTCATTCACGATTTCGATGCTCGCTTACACGCGACGATCCACAGGGGCGAATATCCGCTCCTGTTGCCGGACGGCAGGGCGATCTGGAGTCTGAAAGGGCTCAGTGATTACCTCAGCGAACTAAGCCGCGAGGATGCGGAATCACTTCTTGAGGTCTATCTGAAGCCGGGCGAGCTTGAGCGCTGGGTTCGGACGAGCGTGGGTGACGAGGAGCTTGCGAACGAGCTTCGGGACGTGCGGTTGAGCATGGATCAGCAGGATTATGATCGGTTGGTGCTTCAAGAGCGGTTGCGGGCATGCTTGTGCACGGTGCTCCCGCGGGAATAGTAGTGCCTTGCCGCGCTCTTTGCCGCTCCACGTCGGGGGTTTCTGCATGAACCGGTAGTCCGGGATTTATATAGTCGCGATAAGAAGAGCAGATATAATGGGGGTGAGTGGTATGGTCATGAATGAAGAGATAGGACGGATCGCCGGTGAAATCTGGCAGTTGCTGACAGAGCGGGGCGAAATGAGCCTTTCGAGCGTGGTGATGGCACTGAATACATCTCAAAGCACAGCCTACATGGCCCTCGGCTGGCTCGCGCGCGAGGACAAGCTGGAATTCGTGAAGAAGCGGCGCGGAGTACTCGTACGCCTGAAATAGCAGCTCGGGCAAGCTGCAGAAGGGCCACAGAGCGCCTTCTTCGCGCGCTGGGAATGCGCATCGACCATGACCACGAGCGATCTAAAGGGTGGTACCGATGAGAATAGGGTTCTTTGTCTGGGAGTATCCGCCACACATTGTGGGTGGATTGGGGACGTACGCGGTAAATATTACACAGGCGATGGTGCGGTTGGGGCACGATGTCTCGGTCTTCACGCTGAATGACGGAACGCTGAAGACCCGTGAGACAATGCACGGCATCGATGTCAACCGGCCGATGATCGTGGATGGCGCGGGCATACTGCCCGTGTGCATGACAGAGGATCTGCGTCGTTGGGGCACGGGGATCAAATTCTTTAACGATGTGCTCATCACGAACATCCTCAGTGCGACGAAGTTCGTAAACCAGCTGATCAGGAAGGAAGGCTATGCGTTTGACCTCATCTGCGCGCATGACTGGTTGAGCGCGATGGCGGGGATCATGGCGAAGCATGAGACGGGGCTCCCGTTCGTCTTCCATATCCATTCCACCGAATGGGGTCGCGCGCTCGGCGGTGGTTCTGACACCGTGATGCACATCGAGAAGACCGCAGCGGAAGTCGCAGATCTGGTGATCACGGTCAGCTACCCGATGCAGGAGGATTTGATGCTCCATGGCATCAATTCGACGAAAGTCAAGGTCTGCTGGAACGGCATACGCACAGACCGGTACGACCCCGCAGCGGTTCCCGCAGAGGCCGTTGCTGCATTGCGCGCCAGCTACGGCATTGGCCCGGACGACCGGATGATCCTCTTCGTCGGGCGGCTGACGGCCGTGAAAGGTGTGCTGAATCTGATCAAGGCGATGCCGACCATAATCAGTAAGCATCCGGAGGCACACCTGGTGGTGCTGGGCAAGGGCGAGTTTGAGCGGACGATCACAGACCTGATCGGTGTTCTGCATCTGGAGAAGCACGTGGCGACCCGGTTCGAGTTTGTGAGTGAGGACGAGCGGATCAGGCATTATGCAGCCTGCGACCTCTTCGTCGCACCCTCGATCTACGAGCCTTTCGGAATCGTTGCTCTGGAGGCGATGGCGATGGAGAAGCCCGTCGTCGTCGGTGCGAAGGGCATCATTGGCTTCCGTGATTTTGTTGTCCCTGCGGGGCATGATCAGACCGGTGTGCATGTTGATGGCAATACCTCCGCTGATATCGCCTGGGGGATCGCGTCGCTGCTCGAGAATGAGGCCGCGGCGAAGGAGATGGGGATACGTGGGCGACGCCGTGTCCAGAAATATTTCACCTGGGATCACATCGCTGCCTCCACCATGGATCGCTATAAAGCAGTGATCCAGGAGGTACGAACGAAGCACTGAAAATACTTCAACGATGTGCTCGTTTCGAATGTGCTCAGCGCCGCGAAATTCGTGAACGACGACATCAAGAAGGATGAAAATCGATTTGAACTCATCTGCGCCCATAACTGGCAGAGTGCGCTCGCGGGAGCGACGATGATCCATCATAGCGAAGAGGCGGCCGCGAAGGTCGCAGATCGGATAATCACGGTCAGCTATCCGCTCCACGACTACCTCATCATGCACGGATGTGCTGCTGAGAAGCTGCGTGTCTGCTGGAACACGGTGGATTGTGACTACTACGATCCCGATACGGTGGATCCCAAGCGGCTGCATGAGTTCAGAGCGCGGTATGGGATCGCCCCGGGCGGTTTAAGCTGCTGTTGCTTACAGCCGCATCGGTCCAGACCAAGGACGTGCTCGACCTGTTTCTATATCATACCCGCGGGCGACGATCAGACGGGTATACTCGCGGACAGTAGCGATCCCGCGGATCTAGCCATGCACCTCCGCTCATTGCTCGATCACCCTGAGCAGGCGGAAAAACTGGGACGACGAGGCCGCATGCGCGTGAAAGCCTATCAAGCCTGGGATGAGATTGCCGCACGCACGTCTTGGATCTACGAGGAAGCACTTGCAGTTGCCAACTCGTGCCCACATATGTAAGGATTTCAGATCACCCATCGTGCCCTCGCTGCGAGAGTAAGCTAAGCGTGCGCAGCTGCTGATACGTCAGCATGGTACGCGCTGCCGATCCCAAACGGGAAAAGCAGGTCGTGGACTGGCGCTCGATCAGGGCGTGTCACGGGCTGTTCCCACACCTGCTATGGTATCCACGAATTTAGGAGCGTGGGAAGAATTAGGTGGGTAGGAAGAGCTTATTCAATACAGTAGTTCCGAACAGCCCCACTTCCGGCTTCATCCCAAAAAGAAGGATGAAGAGATGTCCCAACTCGGTGTCCCATCCTAATGATGGACTTGCAAGCTTTTCCCTGAGAAACATGCAGTGGAAAT
>Ga0209614_1000073_pt1 | contig 84343 bp, 85 predicted proteins | sample BlaSprsedimmetaG_FD_185484 | JGI IMG/M metagenome (GOLD analysis project Ga0209614, IMG submission 185484) | Hot spring sediment bacterial and archeal communities from California, USA to study Microbial Dark Matter (Phase II) - Blank Spring... ... | reverse complement strand
AAAAACTTTGAGGTAACTCTAAAAGAACATAAATCTCCCCAACAAGTGGCACACCTTTTAGGCGCGTGTTTGTTGATAAGACACGAGACATTACAAAAAGTAGGATTTCTCGATGAAAAAAGATTCGACCTTTTTTTAGAGGAAACAGACCTTTGCCTCAGAATTAAAAAATTTGGCCAGAAAATTTATTACTTCCCAGATGCGGAGGTTGTTCATTGTGGCCAGAAGAGCGTAAACCAAGACAGAAAATCTTCCGAAGTTAAATACTTTTTAAGTTACTGTAGATTTTTTAAAAAACACAACGATTCAAAAATTAACCTGTTTGCTTTGAAGTTTATTTTACTTACAGGCCTTTTGGTAAGAACTATTAACTATAGATTCATAAAAAATAAAAAACGAAACGCAGACGAGCTGATGAAAGCATTTAAAGCAATCTTAAAAAATATTAATACCGTATAGGTGAAATTATATGCAACCAAAAATACTGTGGGTTTCTTTTTATCTCCCCTATCCACTTGATGAAGGTGGCAAAATACGAAGCCATTACTTAATGAAAAGTATGGCTGAGAAATATGACATCGTATTAGCTTGCTTAATCCGTTCGAAGGAAGAGCTCAAATACCTGCCCGAAATGCAAAAAATCTGTAAAGAGATCCACCCCATACTGCTCCCCCGCTCCAAGCCGTGGGAGATAGGCAAATTTATTTGGAGTTTAATCGCAAACAAACCTTACTTGATGGAGCGAGTGAAATCTAAAAAGATGCAATCTCTAATAGATAAAATTGTCAGGGAGAAAGATATCGACTTAATACTTATAGATCACTTACACATGGCTCAATATGTCGAAAACAAACCCGTTCCAAAAATTTTGGATGAGCATAATGTTGAATCGGAGTTGGTAAAACAACGCTATATTTCTTTGCCTTTTGGGCTAGTTAAGTGGCTCACCGGGCTCGAACACGAAAAACTTTATAGGCACGAAAAGAAAATATGTAAAAAAATTAGCCATATCATTGCTTTAACCGATGAAGATAAAGAAAAAATCCGTAATCTCAATGTACCTACAGAAAAAATAAGCGTTCTTCCGATTGGGGTTGCGCTGGAAGAAATCAACCATAACTTTCAGAAAAAAAACAACCAGATTTTATTTATCGGAGCCCTTAATTGGCCGCCCAATGAAGAGGCAGTTTTATATTTCTATAATGAGATAATTCCATTTATAAAAAATGAGGTTTCAGACATAACTTTCCTTGTAGCAGGTAAAAGACCATCGAAAAAGTTAAAAGAATTGGCCGAAAAAGATAAAAATTTAATCCTTACCGGATATGTTGATGATATTAAGCCACTGATGCGAGAAAGCTCCCTTATGGTTGTGCCTCTAAAATCCGGTAGTGGAATGCGAGTAAAAATATTGGAGGCGTTTTCAGTGGGGCTTCCCGTTGTGTCAACTTCAATAGGATGCGAAGGTATAGAGGTAATCAATGATGAAAGTATCTTAATAGCAGACAAGCCCAATGAATTTGCTAAAAAGGTGGCGGGGCTAATGAAAAGCAAGGAGAAGAGGAATAAATTGGCCATAGCCGCCCATAAACTTGCAGAAGCAAAATATTCCTGGGAGAAAATTTATCAAAAAGCCGATAATACCATAGAATCTTTAATCTCTGACAAATAAAGCAAGGGGGCGATAAGCCATTAGGAAAGTTAAAGAAATTTTTATCCTGTCGAATCTCTGTTTGGTTTTAATAATCGGGCTTGCTATTTTCATTAGATTATATGGCGTTGGTTTTGGCCTCCCGTATATCACCCACCCCGACGAGCCAACCATTTTTTATAGAGCTTTTACACTCCCTCTACAAACTTATAGCTTAAATCCGGATTGGTTTATTTATCCCTCACTTTATATCCATATCCAATCTTTCGTTTATGGCTTAGTATACGTCGTCAATTTCATTTTGGGAATTTTTAGAGGAACTTTTGTACACATAAAAGATATCAGCGAAGCTGCTTTTTATATTTGGGGACGAGTTACAACCGCATTGTTTGGTACTTTAACGGTATATATAGCTTATTTAGTCGGCAAAGAAACATTCAACAAAAAAACGGGCCTTCTGGCCGCATCAATGCTTTCAGTTTATTTATTGCATGTCGATTGTTCGCACCACATCAAGGTCGATGTCCCGATGGGATTTTTCCTGCTCACCGCATTTTATTTTGCTTGGAAAATATTTGAAACTTCTGAAAAACGATGCTATATCCTTGCGGGCTTATTTGCTGGTTTTACAATATCTACCAAATACACTGGCGGACTTATAATAATTCCCATAATTTTGGCTCACTTGTTTTCAGACAAAAAAGAGCGAGTCTTTGACAAAAAAATCATATCCACATTGTTTTTTATTATTGGGGGTTTCATTCTTACCTCTCCGTATGCCTTGGCACACCCCAGAAATCTTATGAATTCAACTCTATACGCAGCATCTTACTATGCGGCGGGGGGAACAACAGGTCATGGTGGAACTTTTTTGGAAAACTTGAGATTTTATTTTAGTTATCTTTATAGTGTGGGGTTGAGCAGCAAGCTGCTGGCCATCGTCGGTTTATTGGGAACATTATCCGCCATTTTTAGACATAAAAAACGCGACATAATTATTCTTTCTTTTCCATTTTCCTATCTAGTTTTTTTATGTTTTTTTAAATGCTGCTTCACAAGAAGCCTCATCCCAATACTACCTTTTATTGCCCTACTTGGTGCAGGTTTTGTGGTTAAGAGCGTAGAAATAATATCTAAAAAGCTCGCTTTTGGACAATCGAGTTCAAATATTTTGCTAATCTTATTATCACTAGCGATATTAATTATTCCCTTAAAAAAAGTTGTGTTATTGGATCAAAGAATCGCGCAAAAAGGAACCCGCGTTGAGAGCATGGAATGGATAAATACCAATTTGCCAAGGGGTTCCAAAATAGCCTTCGAAGGTTATTCCCCACCCGTATCCGATGAACTTTTCGAAACCTACTCCATCGAGACATTAATTATCCACGATTTAGATTGGTACTTGGTAAATGGCTTCGACTATTTGATAGCAAGCAGTTCAATGTACGGAAGATTTTATACCGACCCAATTAAATACAAAGAACAAATATCTTCTTACGAGAAGATCTTTAGCAACACAACCTCAGCCAAAGAATTTAAAGGAGACTGGCATCTAATAGATTCCCTAAATATAGCATATCCTACAATTAGAATTATGAAAGTAAATAAAATAAAAATATTTTCATGTTCGGGTAGGCGATAAAATTTGGAAGAAACCGCGTTGAAAAAAAGTTTTAAGACGATATGGCTTGTTGCAAGCTTCTTTATTCTCGGAGCAATTCTTCGTGCGTATCAATTATCTACCAAAAGCATCTGGTGTGACGAGGCATTCTCCATTCTTTTAGCCAGAAATCCAATTTCGAAAATATTTAATTATTTATTCCACTCCTCAAACCAAAAATTCTTTGGAACGCCGGTATATGGTCATGATACAACACACGCGCTTCTTCTCAAACTGTGGTCAATTTTTGGAAGTGATATCTTTGCCGCGCGCTTGTTGTCAGCGGTTTTTGGAGCATTATCAATCTTTATGATTTATCAAGTTGCCCGCTTACTAGCAGACAAAAAAACCTCGCTCATCAGTGCCTTGCTTGTAACAATATCCCCATTTTATATTCAGTTTTCTCAAACAGCTAGAATGTACACGCTAACGCTTTTCTTTGGCACAGCGTCCATTTTTTTCTTTCTAAAGATTCTAAAAGGTTCTGGAAAATTTAATTGGAATTGGCCCGGATACATCTTCACAACAACCTTGAATATTTATCTACACCCCTTTGGAGTGATTATGTTACTTATCCAAAACCTTTACATCCTCATTCAAAGAAGAAAAATAACTAAGTCAACAAAAAAATGGCTAATAAGCCAGGGATTTGTGGGAATATTCATCGTGCCTTATCTCATTTTGTGGCTACGGCAAATGATAATACATTCAGGCGGACTCTATCTTGAGACACCCAGTTTTAAGCTACCGTTTATTTCTTTAGCTGCCTTTTTTTATAATCTCGCTCTTGGGAACTTGTCTCCTTCTGGGGAAAGTTTGATTATTATTATATTCACGATAGTTGCTTATGGTGCATGCTTCACCCTCGGAACAGCATTCTTTTACAAAGAAAAAACCGAACCACTTTTCCTGTACTTTTGGCTCTTCATCCCGATAGCTCTAATCATGCCCCTTGGATTTAAATCTCTCTCTTTTGGAGGAGCGAGACAACTCATTCAATTCACACCACCCTTTTATATCTTGGTTGCGTATGGACTGACAAAAATCGAGATAAAAAGCTCAAAAATATTTGCTGTCCTGCTCGTAGTATTTATAACAATTTCCATTCTCTCTCTAATAAATTGGTACAAAATTGACGATAATTATGGTTTAAGAGAAGGCGCCCAGTTAATAAAAGATAGACCTCAAAAAAATGATTTTGTATTGCATACAAATGGATGCTCTATGCTTCCGATTGTTTACTATTTAAATTCGGCGCAAAATCAGTATCTGTTTGATACCAACAACATAGAGATCGACAATAAGCTGGCCGAAAATACAACGAAGGAAGCTTGGCTTTTCACCTATCAACTTACTTCAAAACGAAAAAGTTTCGTGGAAGATCAAGTCGAAGAAAACAAATTAAACAAGGAGCAAGAAAAATTCTTCTTTAATAAAGGATTCAATTTGAGCCGAAGAATATCATTTCCGAGCAATAATCCTGTGGAAATTTACTTATTTGAAAGGATAAATTGTGAGCAAAACTGAGAGAGTGAACTGCAATTTGTGCGGCGCAAACAAAACAAAAACCCTGTATCTAAACAATATCAAGTCCGAGGAACTTGGAAAAGTGGATGCGTTTTTCTGTACAAACTCAAATTTTGGACAGCATGGACAAATTGTAAAATGTCTTGAATGTAGTCTCGTGTACACAAACCCAAGAAGCAAGGAAACCGACATAGCCGAAGTATATTCAAAAGTGATTGACAATAAATATTTAGAAGAAAAAGATGGCCGTTTACTCACTTTCCAAAAAAGTCTAAAAGAGGTGGAAAAATATAAAACAGATGGCAAGCTTTTAGATGTTGGCTGCGCAACGGGTATCTTTCTAGAAGTAGCTAACAAGCATGGTTGGGAAACTTACGGCATCGAACCCTCTAAGTGGGCAGCCAATTACGCCAAGGAAAAACTCGGTTTGAATGTAATTGCGGGGACGCTCGAAGAGACTGATTTCCCGAAAAATTCCTTCGATGTCATAACCATGTGGGATGTCCTTGAACACTTTTCAAATCCCCTGCAAGAACTCGAAAAAGCAAACAGTCTTTTAAAAGATGACGGCCTCCTGTTTCTAACAACCATGAATATGGATAGCCCATTTGCAAAACTTATGGGAAAAAGGTGGTGGTGGCTTATGGAGATGCACCTGTATTATTTTAGCCCCACAACAATCGAGAAGATGTTAAGGAAAGCCGGTTTTGAGCTGGTCAGAATCAGCAGTCACACCAGGATAGTGCGGTTCAAATATCTTATAAGCCGGCTGGAACATTATAATAAACACCTTACCGCAGCCATGCACTCCATCGGAAATACATTAAATCTAAACGGTTTGCCCATACCGATAAACTTTGGTGATTTGATGACAGTTTGTGCTAGGAAATCGAGGCAATGAAAAAGACAAAAAACTATCATGCCTATACGCAATACGATAAGGAACCCTCGGGGCTTAAGCGACTTAACTTCATAGCCAGAGAAGTTAAAAAATTCGCTGAAAAATCGGAGTTAAAGAGTCTTAAAATTCTGGATGTTGGATGCGGAAACGGCAATATCTCCATACCTCTTGCAAGTTTGGGTTATGAGATAACAGGGATAGATATAGACCTAAAATCGGTCGAGCACGCGAAACAAAATAATCCTTTTAAAAACGCGCAATTTATCGTCGGTGACGTGGAAAAAGATGTGCCCGAAAATAATTTTGACATAATAATTTGCTCGGAAATATTGGAACACTTAAATAGCCCGTCTGAAATGCTTAAATATTTAAAAAGCAAACTCAATCCCGCTGGGCTGCTGCTCGTAACCGTTCCCAACGGCTACGGTCCTTTTGGGTTAGTTGACTTACTCGTCCGGGTTTTGCGCAAAGTCGGCTTTGCCAAAGCCATCGATTTTTTAAGGGGTTCCGTCCATGAAACTTATGAACACATCCAGTCTTCAGATTCAGCTACTTATCACACACAAAATTTCACCATGGGCCGGATGCGGAAACTATTGGACGAGAGCAATTTTAAAATAAATAGAGCCGTAAACTCTAATTTCTTGTTTGGCGTACCTCCTCTTTATTTCCCTTTTGGGAGAGGTTCTGCTACATTCAATTTTCTTGACGAGCTGGACTGCAAAGTTGCCGATTTTTTACCCCATCTTCTGGCTTCAGGTTGGTATTTTGCCTGCTCCATTGGGGAGCAAAAGAGATGAAAATATTATATATTTTGCCCTACGTTCCCTCTCCCATAAGAGTGCGACCATATAACTTTATTAAATCTCTTTCTAAAAGGAACGAGGTTGCGGTCTTGTCTCTTGTAACAGGTGAAGAGGAACTTAAAGACGCTCAAAATCTAAGAAATTTATGCTCAGAGATAGAATTGATACCTCAAGACAGAATACGCTCTTACTTAAACTGCATAAAAGCGCTCCCAACCTCAACACCTCTTAGCGTCGCCTACTGTCATTCGCCCCGCCTCATAATGAAGTCACGAGAGATGTGCAAACGGTTGAAACCGGATGTAATTCACGTTGAATTTATAAGAGCCGCGTATGTTGCCGACCACCTTCCCGTCAACATCCCGAGGATAATTGACGGCGTCGATAGCAGAGTCGGTTATCTAAAACAGATTATAAAGATTAATCCCAACCCGTGGTCAAAAATCTTATCCTTTGAAGAGCTTTATAAGATGAAGCGATACGAGCCGAAGATTTACTCAAAATATGACAAAGTGATAATGATTTCCGAGAAAGACCGAGCGGCAACCGAGAAACTTAATCCGAATTTAAAGGTGGAAGTGATCTCAAATGGCATCGATACAGAATACTTTAAACCTCTTGAAATAGAGCGGGAACCGGAAACCATCGTATTCTCCGGCAAGATGAGTTACTATCCCAACGCTGAAGCTGTTCTTTATTTTTACAAGGAGATACTACCCCTTATCCGAAAAAAAAGACCTAGATGCAAGTTCGTAATAGTTGGCAAAAATCCGCCAAAAAAAGTGAGGGCGCTAAACGCCGACCCTTCCATAACCGTCACGGATTATGTTGAGGATATAAGGCCATATTTGGCAAAAGTAACCGTTGCTGTTGTTCCCTTAAGAATCGGGGTGGGTGTGCAAAACAAGATACTGGAAGCTATGGCCATGGAAACTCCCGTTGTGGCTACACCTCTTGCCCACGGTAATTTAGACGCTATTTCCGGCAATGATTTGTTAATTGCCGATACCCCCAACAAATTCGCTGAAAACGTGCTGACTTTTTTTAAAAACAAGGACTTCGCTAATAAAATTGGTAAATCAGGTCGAGAATATATAGATGAGCATCATAGTTGGGAGAAGGAAACCAAGAAATTAGAAAAAGTTTACAAGGAAACATTGCAATAACCTAAAAAGCTATCTAAAACTTTATAATATTTAATAATTATGGGGCTGGTTCCCTATTTTTAAAATAACTCGAACAAGTGTGTCATTTCAAGCCCGCCAGAGAAGGATGAAGCAATCTCGAGACTGCTTCACTTCGTTCGCAGCGACAAAATGGAGTCATTGCGAGAGAGTGTAGCGACCGAAGCAATCTCTCGAGATCACCACGGGCTAAAGCCCTCGTGATGACGAGGGAAAAGTGGGTCATTGCCGTGCCTGACGGCAGGCGGGCGAGGAAGGATAGCGACCTGCGTGCCCTGTCTACTGACAGGCACGGCGAAGCAATCTAGAGAGCGGAATGCGCCCCATACAGTTTTGGGTTTCCACTCTGGATAGATTATATTTTTGTAGTAGTTTCTTTTTTTATGTAAAATTAGTCTCAAGTAATTTTTGAATTTAGGCAGTGGGACTATGGATAACAAAACAAAAAAATTGGCTTGCAAGGCTTTAGTTTTAATTTTACTGGACGCAGTGATGATGTTTTTAAGCGGCCTAATTGCTTTCTATGCCCGCTTCCACAGTGGCTGGATCCCCTTGGAGGGTCAGCACATTCCTACGTTAACTTCGCATCTTCTGCTCTTGCTTTGGATTATTCCTTTATGGATAGTTATGTTCGCGCTATATGGTCTTTACAATACAAGAACCATAGCGTGGGGGTTTAGTGAATACACTAAGGTTATAAATGCCGCCACCCTAGGAACCATGTTCGTAATGATTGTAAGTTATATGGTCAAATTCTTGATACCCGCCAGAGGATGGGTGCTTACTTTATGGATTTTAAGCATCGGGGCAATTATAACCGCCAGAATTTCCAGCCAGCAAATTATCGCCAATCGGTGCAAAAAAAGAGGCGACTTTAAAAGAATTTTAATCGCTGGCGCAGACAAAGAAGCTCACTACATCGCGGAACAGCTCTCCAAATCATTTTACGCCGGCGCAATAGTCGTCGGTCTTGCAGGGGAAGATGAAAAAAAAGAGGAGGATGTCTTAAAGCCCCCCGTTTTAGGAAAAATAAAAGACATACCAAACCTCATAAAAGAACGCGGGATTGATACCTTGATCATCGTTTCGTCCGCCTTTCCTTCCCACAACGAAATCATGGACCTGTTAGATGATATAGATGAGCTTAAAATAGATATACAGCTTTCCCCGGGAATTTTTGAGATACATACCAGCAGGGTCGATGTTCAGGGCATAGGGGGCATACCGCTTTTACACTTAAGAAACATTAAGCTTGCGGGGCTCAACTATCTTATCAAATCAATTTTTGATTATATCGTTGCATCTTTAATCCTTATCATCACATCGCCTTTGCTTGCTCTTATAGCGCTGTTGATAAAACTTACTTCACCCGGTCCTGTAATGTTTGCCCAAGAAAGAGCCAGTTATAACGGGAGACCTTTTAAAATGTACAAATTTAGAACGATGAAAGTTGGGGCAGAGGATGAAGAAGGTCCCGTGTGGGCCAAAAAGGACGACCCCCGCCGCACCAAACTGGGAGCTTTCTTAAGAAGGCACAGCTTAGATGAGTTTCCACAATTATTTAACATTTTAAAAGGAAACATGAGTTTGGTTGGCCCCCGACCGGAGAGACCTTGTTTTATCGAGGAGTTTCAACAAACTATCCCAAGATATATGAAACGCCTTCGCGTTAAATCGGGAATTACCGGCTGGGCCCAGGTAAACAATTTGAGAGGCGACACGCCTCTTGATGAGAGAATAAAATATGATAATTTTTACATAGAAAACTGGTCATTTGGCATGGATTTAAAGATTTTATTCCTTACCATATTTCGCGTTTTCAGGGACCCGAATGCTTACTAATAAAGGATTTGTCGATATTCATTCACATATTCTACCCCACATCGATGACGGATCGCAGAGCATGGAAGAAAGCTTAGAGATTGCGCGACTCGCGGTAAAAAACAATATAGAAGTTATGGTGGCAACCCCTCATTTCAAGCACGGTTTTTATACACCATCAAAAGAAAAGATACTCTCATCTCTTAAAAAACTTCGAGCGGCTTTAAAAGCAGCAGACATTCCTCTTGAGATCTTGCCCGGTTCTGAAGCAATAATTTCTCCGGAAATGATCCGACCAAACAACAAACAACCCCTCACGCTCAATCAAGGCCATTATATGCTGGTTGAATTCATGCTAGACGAAATATCCCCTTTTTTCGAAGAGATATTGTTTAAACTCCAATTGAAAAACATTAAACCAATAATAGCCCATCCTGAAAGGATTTATCCCATAATCGAAAATCCCCAAATTATCTACAATCTTGCGCAAAAGGGTTGCCTTTTACAGGTCAATGCGGCAAGTATCCTAGGGCTTTTGGGGAAAGAAATTGAGAGTTTAAGCCATAGTTTATTAAAAAGGGGGATTGTAGATTTCATTGCTTCCGACGTCCATCGTCCAAATAAAGAAGTTCTCAACTTATCCAAAACGGTAAAAGTAGCCGCAAAATATGTAGGCGGAGATAGAGCTCGTGCTCTAGTAAGAGAAAATCCCCTAAAAATCATAAAAAAATAAAAATTTTACAAGGAAAAAACCAAAAAACATCGAATATGAGAATAATCATCTTATTGAAAAGGAGGTTAAATTATGAAGAGTCTTTCATCCATAGCTTTAATTGCTGCCATCTTAAGCATGATTGTTGCTTGCTACGTAAAACTAGCAAACATAGTTATAGTAAACACATCTGCCGGCGGATTTCTTGAATTATCAAGCACTCTGTTACTCTTGGCAATAGCTATTATGTTGTACACTAAAAAATCTTAACCCGGCTTTATTGATTTTAAGTTAAAAGATAGTTGTTAATTTCTAAAGCAGCAGTTTTGCCTGTTCCTATGGCTAAAATTACCGTTGCAGAACCTGTTGTAATATCTCCACCAGCAAAGACACCTTCTTTGCTGGTTCTAAAATTTTTCTTCACGGCAATATATCCCTTTCCGTTAAGCTCAATATCTGGGGTCGCCTCAAGCAGAACAGGGTTTGCCATCGTCCCAATCGCGATGATGACAACGTCCGCGGGCAAGAGAAAATCGGAACCCTCTTTAATAACTGGTTTTCTTCTGCCCGACTCATCGGGCTCACCCAGTCTTGTTTTAATGCACTCAACCGCCGTTATCCATCCATCAACCCCAATAAATCTTTTAGGTGTTGCCAAAATCCTAAACTTTATCCCCTCTTCTTTAGCATGCTGAACTTCTTCTCTACGAGCGGGCATCTCCTCTTCAGTGCGACGATAAAGCAGATAAACATTCTTTGCCCCAAGACGCAATGCCGTTCGAGCGGAATCCATTGCAACATTTCCCCCCCCCACAACCACCACATTCTCACCCCTTTTTATCGGAGTATCGTATTTAGGGAAGAGATAGGCTTTCATCAAATTAGCTCGCGTCAAAAACTCATTGGCGGAATAAACGCCGTTTAAATTCTCCCCTGGAACTCTCAAAAAACGAGGCAATCCCGCACCAGTTCCCAGAAAAACAGCGTCGTAACCTTCGGAAAAAAGCTCGTCTATCATTTTTGTCTTTCCGATTACTATATTTGTCTTAATCTCAGCCCCCAATTTCTTAATAAAATCTATCTCCTTTTCTACTACCGTTTTTGGTAATCTAAATTCTGGAATCCCGTAAGCAAGAACACCTCCGGATTTATGAAGTGCTTCAAAAATAGTGACCGAATGACCGAGCTTTGCCAAATCTCCCGCGCAAGCTAAACCGGCCGGGCCCGACCCTATCACAGCAACTTTTTTATTTGTCGGCCCCTTCTTTTTTGGTAAAGATATTTTCCCGGATTCTCTCTCATGATCGGCGACAAACTTCTCAAGACGGCCGATTGCAAGCGGTTCTCCTTTCTTGCTAAGGGTACAAAATTTCTCACATTGATTTTCTTGAGGACAAACGCGCCCGCAGATGGCGGGAAGGCAATTTTTCTCTTTGATTTTTTTGATGGCGGCGTCAAAATCTCCTTCTGCGATTAAGCTCACAAATGAAGGGATATCCACTTCCACCGGACAACCTCTCATACAAGGAGCCGATTTGCATTGCAAACACCGGCTTGCTTCCGCAACTGCCTCCTCCGGTCCGTAACCCAAAGCAACCTCATTAAAATTTAAGGCTCGCTCTTTTGCGGATTGCTCCCTCATCGGCACACGCTTTGGAATTGACCTTTGATTATTTTTTTTCATCTACCCATCGCTTTACTTATCTCTTTTGCACCCGCACTTACCTTTTTTTAATTCCTTCGCCTCGTGCTCTTTAAGGGATGTGTTTTCCTCTTCCAAATACATTTTTTGTCTGTTCATGAGCTCATCGAAATCTACCAGGTGACCGTCAAATTCAGGACCATCCACACAGCAAAATTTCGTTTCCCCGCCAACGGTAACCCTGCAAGAACCGCACATACCCGTCCCGTCAACCATTATTGAATTTAAGCTGACAATCATCTTTATCCCGTGGGGCCTGGTTGTTTCGCAAACAAATTTCATCATTATCGCGGGACCCACTGCGATAACCCGATTTATTTCTTGGCCGCCCTCAATGAGTCCTTCGAGAATATCCGTACATACTCCACATTTCCCCTTGCTTCCATCATCAGTCGTGATAAAAAAGTCATCGCTTATCGAAGAAAGTTCCTTCTCCAAAATCAGCAATTCTTTGTTTCTGGCCCCCAGGATGGTGATTACCCTATTCCCAGCTTTTTTAAGCGCACGAGCTATGGGGAAAATGACCGCGGCCCCAACACCGCCTGCCACGCACACAACTGTACCAAAATTTTTAATTTCAGAGGGTTTACCCAGAGGGCCAACAACATCCCCTATAAAATCTCCACGAGAAAGTGAAGCAAGCTGTCGGGTGGTTTTTCCAACCTCCTGAAAGATGAGAGAGATGCTGGAATTCTTTTCATTGAAATCGTAAATGGTTAAGGGGATGCGTTCACCTAATTCGTCTATTCTCAAAACCACAAATTGCCCGGGTTTTGCCTTTCTTGCTATTTCTGGAGCCTCAATCTCAAAACCGAAAACTAAAGGGGCGAGTTTCTCTTTTTTTAAAATTTTAAACATTCATCGACTCCTAAATTAAAAAGTTAACTCCAAATATTTACGATATGGCTAAAAAAGTCAACACGAGATTGCTTCACTCCGATGAAATATCGGGATTCGCAATGACTCCATTTTGTCATCTCTGCGAACGAAGTGAAGCAGTCTAACAACGTCACTGCCTAGTACAGGAGCTGTGCTTGAGCCCGAAGGGCGTGGCAGTCTCTAGATTGCTTTGTCCACCTCTGGCGGGCTCCTAAGAAACAAGCTCACCACTCTCCATACCAAAACTTGGTTTCTTTCTTAAATCACTCCAGTCCTGCCTGCCGATAGGCACGGTAGACTGGAGTGGGATGCTCGCAATGACCGGAGGGTTAAAATACCAAAAAATTTTAGATGCTTTTCTCAAATGAAGGGAAGTTCCCCGATTTGTAGAAATTTATATAGATAACCCATTAAATCTTTGAAAGGAGACAAACAAATGAAAAAGGTTTTATTGTTACTCTTGACTTTTACCTTAGCTATTTCCTTATGTTTGGTAGCTGGCTGTGGGAAAAAGACCACGACCATAAAGACAGAAGAGGGAGATGTCAAAGTAGAAACAGATAAAGATGAGGGAAAGGTCACAATAGAAGGCGAGGACGGTGGAAAGGTAGAGATTGGAACGGGAACTAAAATTCCCGATAACTGGCCAAACGATATGCCCATTTATTCCAACGCAGAGATTCAAGGGGTTGCGGATATTTCAGGAGAAACAGGTCAGGAAAGTTTGACCGTAATTTTGACAACCCCCGATTCCATTGATGAGATCAAGGCATATTATAAGAAGGAGTTGCCCGCAAATGGCTGGACCGTTCAAGATTCAGTATCTTTTTCCGATAAGGAAGATTCTTTTGGAGGTTTTACTATCACAAAGGGAGCCCGCAACGGCAATGTCACATTTGGAACATCGGATGAGGAAACTACCATCTCGATCGGTGTTTACGGCGAGTAACATTTTAGTTTTCTTGCTTATGAAATAGGAGCTGGGGCGGTTTTGTTATTCAATCTCCCACTTTCCACATCTGCCGCCCCAACGGGCAAGAACTTCCTTGCCGACTTCTATCTTCAATATCTCACAGTTGTTCGAACATCCCTTACAGTAAAAGCTGCTCGTCTTAAAATCTATGTCCGAAGTAGAAAATCCTTTAAAGGATGTTTCTGGCTTGTTTTCAACTCGCTCTTTGGCTAAGAGAGCCGCACCTATTGCGCCCATGACGTTAAAATACTTTGGAATTATTACCCTAGTCTCCAAGGCTTCTTCAAAGGCTTTTTTGATCCCAAGATTTGCGGCAACTCCCCCCTGAAAAACGATCGGAGACAATAATTCTTTGCCTTTAGCTATGTTGTTTAAATAATTTCGAACAAGGGACTGGCAAAGCCCGTAAATAATGTCCTCCGCATGATAGCCCATCTGTTGTTTGTGGATCATATCCGATTCGGCAAAGACCGTGCACCGCCCCGCAATTTGCGCGGGGGCCTGAGATTTAAGAGCGTAGGCACCGAATTCCTCTATGGGAATTCCGATTCTTTCAGCTTGATGATCAAGAAAAGAGCCCGTGCCCGCGGCACAAACCGTATTCATTGCAAAATCGACGGCCACTCCTTCGCGAAGAATTATAATTTTTGAGTCCTGCCCGCCTATTTCAAGCACGGTTCTAACATCAGGCACAATATGGCTTGCAGCAACCGCATGAGCCGTTATCTCGTTTTTAACAACATCGGCACCAACTATAACTCCACTTAAATATCTAGCGCTCCCCGTGGTGCCAGCTCCACCTATCTCGATTCCCAAAGGCAAAAGTTCCTTCAATTCACGAAGTCCCTCTTGAACCGCTCGAATGGGTTCTCCCATGGTTCTTCGATAAATATAGGCAACTACATTTGTTTTTTCGTCAATAACAACTAAATTTGTGCTAACCGAACCGACATCTACCCCAAGATATCCAATCATCGTCAATCACCTCTTAGTTGGGAGTGGGGGGTCTCTAGTTTGCTGGTTGGTCTGTTTTTGACCTTACCCTTCCCCCTTATTTTGCTATCAGCCAACAATCGATAGTTTTTTCTTTCTTTTGCTCCAAAGTAAGTCTATAAAAGCTTCAAGTCGCGTGATTATGCCAGCTCGCCCGGTCTGTTCATCAATCACCAGAGTCAAAACAGGTATATCCAGTTCCCTATGTATCTTGGGCAACACGCTTTTTGCAATTATTTCAGGCATACATGTGAAAGGAAGAAGCTGTATGACACCGTCAAAACCTTCCTCCGCAAATTTTACGACATGCCCCACCGTCGCCTGGCCTTCCCCGCCAACAAAATGCGAGAGGTAGGGTTTTGCAGCTTTTGCCACTTCATCGTTACTCAATCCCATCACAGGATTCTTCTTCGAAAAACTTATCCAATCGGTTAAATAAACGGAGCGTTCTAGATAAATCCCCTTCTGTCCCAGGTATCTCTCGATATCAAAGTTTATACAGGGCTCAAGAAGGACATAAAACTCTCCCACTATACCTATTTTAAGCGGATTATTTTCAAAATCCTTCTTTGCTCCATCTATTACGGAAAGAGCTTTATCTCTTGCCATTTGTATCTCGCGAGGAGTTATTGCTTTGCCAAGAACCGCAAGGGCTTTCTTATGCATTGCCGTAGTGTCTCCAAAATTCTTCTCAAAACATCTCGTTTTTAAAACCTTTTTTTCAACTTCATCGATTGCAACAGCTTTTTTCCATCCCACCCGTACCGCCTGAAAAATCTGCCAAAGCGTTTTTTTTGGTGCAATCTTCTTGCACTTTTTCATAAAGTCTTTTATATCGGTCGTCGGTGGTTCAAGAACAATCATCTCAAAATCATACCCTGCATCACGCAATATCTTGTTCTGAACCTCGGCATAAAAACCAAAACGACAAGGACCGATTCCCCCAACCATAACAACAGCATCAGCTCCCGCCTCAAGCCCCTCAATAAGATTTCCTATCGTAACCTTCAACGGAAAACATGCAAACTCCGGAGCGTGTTTGGTGCCCAAATTGACCGTTTTGACGCTCGTTTTCGGTGGAATTATAAAATCGGTCTCCAGCCTGGAAAAGAGGTCTGAAAGAACCATGTCTAAGGTTCCCATGTGTGGAAAAGTTAATTTCATGATTTCTCACTTCCCACTTTGCGCGACATCATATCAACAAAAGCTTCCAAGCGGGTAACAAGCCCTGCTTCACCGCTATGTTCATCGATTACAATCGGCATAATCGGAACGGAAAAACCCTGCTGTTTGGCCTCGTGCTCAATTAAGATTTGAATAAGCGAATCGGGGCCACAGGCAAAAGAAAGAACATAAATTATCCCATCGACTGATTTCGCGTCCAACCAATGAAAAACTGCCCCAACAACATCTTTTTCGTAAGTCCAAAAAAGCTTCTTCTGCAAGCCCGTTACAATCTTATCAACTACTTCTTCTTCCACCATTTCCGCGGTTAAAACTTTGATTCCTTTTTTTTGCAGGCGCTCTATGAGATTCATACTTATATATTGGTCAAAAATATTATACGGATGGCCCACTACACCGATACGAAGTCGGCCTTTGGGAGCGGGGAAAAATCTACCCGCCAGCGCCTCGTTAAGCAAATGACCATCGTGCAAAAGATTTTCGAAAGAATCGAGCTTGTTGAGACCTTTTTGGAAAGCCATAACTATTTTAAAGAGGTTTTTCGTAAAGAAACCGCCTAATTCATAGACCGAACGGTAGAATTCCCGCAAACCGAGCTTGAGATTAAAGGTGGGAGAGATAATCTGCGGCAAATCGACATCAAGGGCTCGAATCATATCGGGCAAACCCAAAAACTTGGGGCATGTATAGGCGCCACCTTCAACGCTTACTATTCTGGGAATAAAAAGCGCATCCACTTTATCCTTAAGAGAAATAACGTGGCCGTAAAAAATTTTTACCGGCAGGCAAACCTCATTTTCCGCCGCTTCCGTGCCGAGATTTAAGATTCTCTTATTTGTGGGGGAAGACAAAACTACTTCCGCCCCAAGCTCGGAGAAGAATGTCTCCCAGAGAGGAAAATATTTGTAATATAGCAATGCTCGAGGCACTCCAACTTTCATGATTGGCCCCCTCAATCCGTTGGAAACACTGTAAATTATAACCCCAATTTACCTAAATGAACACATAGAATCGCATCTACAAATCAAATTTGTTATCATTACACAAAAAGGCAATGGGAGAGAAGATGAAACCGAGAAGAGTTTTCGAGATAATCGCATTGATTGCAATTGTAATCCTCGTAAGCTGGGTTTGGATAGCAAAAGAGATAGCATACATAAATGATCCTTACGTAAAAGAGGACGCGTTGCTGGACACATATGTAACCATCAAGGCTTATGGAGAGAGTAAAAACGATGTGGAAAGAGCGGTCAATAAAGCGATGGCAGAGATTGAACGCATAGACGGTTTGATGAATTTTTACAGTGAGAACAGCGAGATTTCGAAAATAAACAGGGGAGCGGGAGAAAAACCGGTAAAAATCACCAACGATACGATGAAGACAATTTCTCTTTCCGTGGCCTATGCGAAAAAAACGGATGGCGCTTTCGACCCAACGATTGGCGCAATAATTCCTCTCTGGGATTTTGGAAAAGAAAAGATGCCCACCACACCCAAGATGAAAAAAAATCTACCCTTGGTAGGCTATCACTTAATTAAGTTGGATAAAAAGGCAAACACAATTGCTTTTCTAAAGGATGGTATGAAGATAGATTTTGGCGGCGTGGCTAAAGGATACGCCATAGATAAGGCGATGGAAATCTTAAAAAGGGGGGGTATAACCGGCGCCCTTATCACCACGGGAAGCACCACTAGAGTTTTCGGCCATAAACCGAAAGCGGACACCTGGAAAATTGGAATTCAATATCCCCGCTCCCACAAGAGCGGAGAGAACACAATGGGAATAATTTCAACAACGGATAAAAGCATAAGCACATCTGGGGATTATCAACAATATTTTATAAAAGATAAGGTACGTTACCACCACATTCTAGACCCAAAAACGGGGATGCCCGCGCAAGGATGTATAAGCGTTACAATAATCACCGATATGGGAGCAACGGAAGCGGATATATTATCGACGGCAATCTTTGTAATGGGATATCCAAGGGGGATGGACTTCATAAAACAAAACAACGGCATCGAGGGAATCATTGTAACTTCCGACGGAGCGGTCCACGTTTCTCCGGGATTAAAAGATAAGGTTGAGGATTTAAAAGCACGGATTGAAGTGTAGCTAGTCTCTTGGTGGGGAGTGGGTAGAGGAGAAAGAAGAATTGAAGATTAGAAATTTTAAAGTTTTGAAATCAAAAAAGAAAACCATTTTGCAATTTAATATTTACAATTTGCATTTTACAATTAGCTGCAAACCAGCTGATGGCAAATAAAGAAAACAATAATCCAGCTAATAAATTCTCTACTCATAACCATAGACCACCAGCTTAAAAAAGGAGAGGGATTTTATCCCTCTCCTTTTTTAAATCTTAAGCGTACCTCTCGGCCATATCTCCAATAATGGGTAACTTCCATTTCTCGCCTTGATAAGCTTTAACCATAAGCATAATCCAGAGAACAAAGAAAGCAAGCCCGAGCAAAGGGCTGACAAACACAAATAATAGTCCGAAGATATCAACGATGGTAGTAAGCATTGCGAGGACAATATTCAATGCAGTCATAAGCACAATCATCGCTACGCTAAGAAGTATGGACTGCATGGCGTGAAACCGCACATACTTGTCTTCCTTTTCAATAAGATAAAATATGAGCCCAGTAACCCAGCCCAAGACATAAGAAAGCAAAGCCGCTACCTTTGGATCCATACCAGTGCTCGAAGTTTGTTGAGGAGTAACAGGTCCTTGTTCCATCTTTTTCACCTCCTTATTTAAGTAACTTATATTACTTTTCGCCAATCTTAAGCAAAGTTCCTTCAATGAGAATAATTTATCAAAAAATAAAAACGAGCGGGTCATTGAAACCCTAGGAAATGAAGGGTTATTTTTAGCCGCCGCCCGCCAGATATCTGATACATACCAGTGTCGAGCTTCGGGGACAGGAAAAACGGTTTGCTCGGACAAAATCAGTATTTTAATTTAAGTTCACTACAAAATGCTCCTCAGTTTGACCCCGTTTATATCTATTTTACAATGTGACTGGAAACTTTAGCTAAAATCCCAAAGAGAAGGATGTAGTTTAGCTTGTAAGTTCTGTTTGCCGGTAGGCAAACAGAACTTAATCTTACTTTCTCTTTTTAGAGAAAGTAAGCGCGTCATCCTTTAAGGCAACTTTAACAACATCACCTTCACCAAACTTTCCATGGATGATCTCTGAGGAAAGCGGATTCTCGATGAGACGCTGAATCGCTCTACTTAGCGGACGCGCTCCATAAAGCGAGTCATAGCCATCCTCAGCCAAAAACTTCTTCGCATCTTTTGTAACCTCTATCTCCATCTCTTGTTCTTTAAGCCGCTTGCCTAATTCTTCGAGCATCAAATCAACGATGGCCAATATCTCCTCTTGAGTGAGCTGATGAAACACTATTATCTCATCTATGCGGTTTAAAAATTCAGGTCTGAAGCTTTTTTTAAGCTCGGCCATTATGCCCTTTTTCATCTCTTCGTAAGACTGCTCTTCATCACCCGCTTTGGTAAAACCCAAACCGCGTCCCCTCTGAATAAGATGAGCTCCGAGATTCGAAGTCATTATCACAACGGTATTTTTAAAATCGACGGTTCGACCCTGAGCATCTGTTAGACGCCCGTCATCCAATATCTGGAGGAGCATATTGAACACATCGGGATGCGCCTTCTCAATCTCATCAAGCAAAATTACCGAATAAGGCCTTCGTCTCACAACCTCTGTTAACTGACCGCCCTCCTCGTACCCAACATATCCAGGCGGGGCGCCAACAAGCCGTGATACGGTGTGTCTCTCCTGGTATTCAGACATATCAACCCTTATAAGGGCATCTTCGTCATCGAACAAAAATTCCGCCAAAGCCTTACTGAGTTCGGTCTTTCCAACACCGGTCGGTCCCAAAAAAATAAACGAGCCAATTGGACGTTTTGGATTCTTAAGCCCCGCCCTTGTCCTCTTTATGGCCTCAGATACTTGCCTTACAGCTTCATATTGGCCAATGACCCTCTTATGAAGTTCATCTTCCATCCTAACGAGCTTTTCCGTCTCTTCCTCCATCATGCGCGTTACGGGAATGCCGGTCCAGCTCGAAACAATTTGAGCGATATGCTCCTCGGTTACCGTTGCGCTCTTAAGCCCTTTCTCGGTTAGCCAAGTCTCTTTCTTCTCGTTTAATTCATTTTGAATCTTATCCGTCTCATCCCTTATTTGGGCCGCTTTTTCATATTCTCTCGACTGAACAGCTGCCTCGCCTTCTTTGGTGAGTTTAATCAGCCTGTTTTCAATCTCTCGCAATTCAGGAGGCAGCATGATTGATTCAAGCCGAAGTTTAGATGCGGCTTCATCTATGAGATCGATAGCTTTGTCAGGCAAAAACCTATCTGAAACATACCGGTGAGAAAGTTTGGCGGCGGCCTCAAGAGCTTCATTACTTATTTTTATTCTGTGATGCGCCTCGTATCTGTCCCGCAAGCCCTTAAGTATCTCTATTGTCTGCTCAACGGTGGGCTGATTTACCATTATTGGTTGAAACCTTCGCTCTAACGCGGCATCTTTCTCAATGTATTTCCTAAACTCGTCCAAGGTTGTCGCACCGACACACTGAAGTTCGCCGCGTGCCAGCGCTGGTTTTAGCAAGCTGGAGGCATCCAAAGCGCCTTCAGCGGCTCCGGCCCCAATAACATTATGAAGCTCGTCGATAAATAAGATTATCTCTCCCGATGCCTTCTTTATCTCATCCACCACACCTTTAAGACGCTCTTCAAATTCGCCTCTATATTTTGCGCCAGCAACCAAGCTCCCAAGGTCAAGAGAGACAACTCTTTTTTCCTTTAAAATTTCAGGCACCTCATTATCGACAATTTTTTGAGCTAATCCCTCAATTATCGCGGTCTTGCCAACACCGGGTTCACCAATTAAAACGGGATTATTCTTAGTTCTTCGGGAAAGAATCTGAATGACCCTCTTGATCTCTTCGTCTCTTCCTATTACGGGATCCAGCTTGCCCTCTTTCGCAAGTTCAGTAAGATCCCGACTAAATTTTTTTAGCATCCCCTCCGAGGCGCCAAGCACCTCATCATTCATTCCGCCCTGTCTTATCTGTCGCAAAGCGCCATAAATTTTATTATCCGTAAAACCAAGCTCTTTAAGAACTATCGCGCCAGCGCCTTCACCCTCTTTTAAGATTCCGAGGAACAAATGCTCTGAGCCAACAAAACTATCTCCAAGTTTCTTGGCTTCCTCGGTAGCTATGTCAACTGCCCTTTTAAGTCGTGGTGTAAGAAAAATTTGTTCCACAAAACCCAGGGGTTTTTCTTTGCGACTTAACTCGACAACATCATTTATCCTTATTCTCGCTTCCCCTATATCGATTCCAAGAAGTGAAAAGATTTGAGGTATGGTTCCCTCTGTTTGAGCAAGAAAACCAAGCAACAAATGCTCGGTGCCCATTTGATTTTGATTTGTTCTCCGCAAAGCATCTTGCGCTACCGCAACTGCTTCACGAGCTTTTTCCGTAAATTGCTCGAACATCTATTATCAACTCCACCTGCTCTTTATCTCCATGAGTTTTCCTTTTGGCATGAGGACTATTTCTTTTTTAAAACTTTTGCGCACCCTTTCAATTTCCTCTTCCATTTCCTTTTGTGTCTCTTTAAAATCCTTTTCCATCTCACCAATCTTTTCCCGCAATTCATTCATGCTAAGATCAAGATCTAAAATCATCCTTACACCAGCAAGATTAATTCCAAGATCCCGAGTTAACTCTTGAATATACTTTAGTCTTTCAATATCCTCATCCGAATAGAGCCTTGTGCTACCGGTGCTTCTATCAGGACAAATTAGTTTTTTTTGTTCGTACAACCTAAGCGTTTGTGGATGCATGCCCGCAAGTTTAGCGGCAACGCTTATCATGTAAAGACCTTCTCTTTCGGCCACTTTTCATTCCTTCTTCTTCAAAAATACTACTTCTACATCAAGTTTTCCAAATGTTTTCTTGGATTATCTTTATTTTTTTCAGCAAATTTTTTCAAAATTTCCTTCTCATCAACGCTTAAATTTTTGGGGATAATAATCTTGATTTTTATCAGCATATCCCCTTTGCCCAACCCCTTAAGACGTGGAGCCCCTTTGCCTTTCAACCTAAAAATTTGCTCCTCCTGCGTCCCCGCGGGAATCTTCAAAGAAACCGCCCCGTTGGTCGTGGGAACCTTAATCTTCGTTCCTAAAGAGGCTTCAGTAAAGGTTATCGGCAAAACCAACAAGATGTTGCTCCCATCACGTTTAAAGAAAGGATGCGGCTTTACTTTGGTGATTATGTATAGATCCCCAGCAGGTCCACCTTTATATCCTGCCTCTCCTTTGCCCGGAAACCTGATTTTTGAGCCATCTGTAACACCTGCCGGAACCTTTATGGTAACGGATTCGGTCTTTTTGGCTCGCCCCGTTCCCCGACAAGACGGGCAGGGAACATCAATCACAACTCCTTTGCCTAAACACTGCGGACACGGCCTAGTGATACTGAAAAAACCCTGGTTTTGAGCAACCTGCCCTCTTCCCCCGCAGGCAAGACACTTTTTTGGAAACGTGCCCGCCTTGGCTCCGGTTCCGCCGCATTTGAAACACACATCCTCTCGCACAACATTGATTTTTACTGATGCGCCCTTTAAAGCCTGTTCAAACGAGAGCTGGATGTTGTATTGAATATCCCGGCCTCTCTCGGGCGACTCATATCCGTGTCCCTTTTTTCCAAACCCAAAAAGGTCAAACACATCGGAAAATTGCCCAACATCTTCAAATGAAAAATCAAATGAAAAACCGGGTCCAGAGTCTGCCCCGGGACGAAAACCTGACTCAAAGAACTTTACGCCTTGGTCATATTCCTGTCTTTTTTTAAGATCGCCTAAAACCTCATAGGCTTCGGATATCTCCTTAAATTTCTCTTCGGCCTGCTTTTTTTCACCCTCGGGGACTCCATCAGGATGATATTTGCGAGCAAGTTTCCTGTACGCTTTTTTAATATCTTCTTGTTTCGCATTTTTATCTATTCCCAATATTTCATAATAATCTTTACGCCTTCGACTTGTCATGATGCCTCATTTTCCAACTTATTATTTCTCTCTTTTTGGGCAATTCTTTCTGTTGTTTTATTCAGTATCCTTATCTTTTGATTCACAACCCTTGGCTATTTTGACAATAGCCGGTCTTAAAATCTTGCCTTTAAAAAGATAGCCTTTTTGCAAAACCTCTACTATTTTTCCCTCTTCATGTTCATCGCTTTCAACCTGCATAAATGCCTCATGTTCATGGGGGTTAAAACCCTCTCCAATTGGATTTAAAATATTTGATCCTGCTTTTTTCAAAACATCTACCAATTGGCTATGAACCATCTCAACACCCTTCTTGAAGGATTCAAAATCGGTGTTTTCTTCGGTGGAGTTCAACGCCCTTTCCAGGTTATCCAAAACAGGCAAAATTTTTGCTATAATATCTTCGCTGGCCCGCTCCAAAAAAATAGCTTGATCACGAATAATTCTCTTTTTATAATTTTCAAACTCCGCTTGAAGTCTCTTAAGCATGTTAAGATAGTCTGCGGCCTCTTTCTCCTTTTCCTTCAACCGCTCTTTTAAAGAGGCGCATTCTTTCTTAAGGATCCCTTTTTCGTCTTTTTGCTCCAATTTTTTGGACTTACAAGTTTCTTTTGGTTTTCCTTTCTCCATACTTTCATCTTTTTTTTCGCTCATCTGCCTACCTCCGGGCTTTTAAAGGGGAGCTTATTAAGCTCCCCTTTATTTTTTATCGATTGCCACTTCTTATTTGTTTTCCTCTTTTTTATCTTCGTCCATTACTTCATAATCGGCATCCACCACTTCGCCCTCTTCTTCTGCAGCGCCACTCTCTCCTCCACCAGACTGCGTGCCAGCTTGCTGTTGTTGAGCTTGAGCATAAAGCACCTCAGCCAATTTGTATGAGGCCTGTTGCAGCTTTTCTGTATCCTCTTTAATCTTTTGAATATCGGACCCTTTAAGAGATTCCTTTGTAACAGCGAGAACATCCTCTATGTCTTTCTTATCTTCCGCGCCCAGTTTGTCACCAGCTTCCTTTAAACTCTTTTCCGTCGTGTATACCATATTATCAGCATTGTTTCTGACCTCAGCCTCTTCTTTTCTTCTCGCATCATCTTCTGCATGAGATTCCGCTTCCCTAACCATATTTTCAATATCTTCGCTCGAAAGCGTGGAAGTACCGGTTACGGTCATTGTCTGCTCCTTGCCTGTGCCAAGATCTTTTGCTGATACATGCACGATACCGTTTGCATCGATATCGAAGGCAACCTCAATTTGAGGAATACCCCTTGGCGCGGGAGGAATACCAACTAAATGAAATTTACCCAAGGCCTTGTTATCCATAGCCATCGGGCGTTCTCCTTGAAGAACATGTATTTCTACACTATTCTGTCCATCTTCGGCGGTTGTAAATGTCTCACTTTTTTTGGTAGGAATCGTGGTGTTGCGTTCAATCAACTTCGTAAATATTCCACCCTTAGTTTCTATACCAAGCGAAAGAGGGGTAACATCGAGAAGTAGAACATCTTTTACTTCACCTTTCAATACACCTGCCTGTACAGCAGCGCCAACGGAAACTACCTCGTCAGGGTTAACCCCTTTATGTGGTTCTTTGCCCATCATCTTCTTAACCAATTCTTGTACGGCCGGCATACGGGTAGAGCCACCCACAAGAATCACATCATCGAGATTCTTGACGTTAAGCCCCGCATCCTTTACGGCCTGATTGAATGCTTTTTCGCATCTATCAAGAAGGTCCGAGGTCATTTTTTGAAATTCAGATCTCGTTAAGGTTATATCGAGATGCAATGGACCTTGCTCGGTGGCTGTAATAAATGGCAGATTAATATTTGTGGTCTGCGCAGTGGATAATTCGCACTTGGCTTTCTCGGCAGCTTCCTTTAAACGCTGCAAAGCCATCTTGTCCTTCATTAAATCGACATCATGTTTGGCTTTAAAATCCTCGGCCATCCAATTCATTATCCGTTGATCCCAATCATCCCCACCAAGATGTGTATCTCCACTTGTCGACTTGACTTCAAAAACACCGTCTCCTAGTTCAAGTATTGAGACATCGAAAGTTCCGCCCCCTAAATCAAAAACGAGTATGGTCTCCTCTTTCCCTTTCCCCAAACCATAGGCAAGAGAAGCAGCCGTAGGCTCATTGATAATTCTCAACACCTCAAGCCCCGCAATAACCCCAGCGTCTTTTGTTGCCGTTCTCTGCGCATCATCAAAATAAGCGGGAACGGTGATAACTGCCTGTGTTATTTTCTCACCGAGATAAGCTTCAGCATCCCTTTTTAATTTTTGAAGAATAAACGCCGAAATTTGTTCGGGCGTATACTCTTTGCTCTCGATCTTAATCTTTTCTTTTGTCCCCATCTTTCTTTTGATGGAACTGATCGTGTGATCGGGATTTACTATCGCTTGTCTTTTAGCTACTTCTCCCACAAGCACTTCGCCAGCCTTGGAGAAAGCAACGACGGATGGGGTTACCCTACCACCTTCAGCGTTGGCTATAACAGTAGGCTCTCCAGCCTCCAAAACAGCCATACAAGAGTTTGTTGTACCCAAGTCAATGCCTAAAACTTTTGCCATTTTATTCACTCCTCATAAAAATATTCTGAAACCTATACATAACAACAATATAAAATCTAAGTCTGTTATTGTCAAGTCTTAAAAAAAGATCTTGCTTGATTACTCAAAGTAAAAACTGTAAAATTTTTTCCAATGCAAATTGGAGAGGTAAATTGGAAACACTTATTGTAGGATTGGGCGGCTTTTTCGGAGCAATTACCAGGTATCTCATAAGTAATTTTCTTTCAAAGCCAAACCAAAGTGCTTTTCCTTTGAGTACTTTTTTTGTAAACGTCTCAGGCTGTTTTATTTTGGGATTATTTCTCTCGTTAACAACCAAAACCCCTCACATTGACCCGAAACTTAAGTTGCTATTCACCGTGGGATTTGTGGGAAGCTATACAACTTTTTCAACCTTTGGCTACGAAACAGCAACTTTGATAAAAAACGGAAAATTAATATTTGCCATTGTGAATGTTGCTGCAAGTGTGCTGGTCGGGATAGTATCGTTTTTGGGCGGAACGATATTGGGCCAAATATTTTAAGTTCATTTCTTAAAATATTCTTTACAAAACATTTACAATTTTGTATAAAGTTTTTAAACACGCCGATTGAGGAGGGTTAAGTATGCCTAGACCAATTATTAATACTGACGAGTGTACGGGATGTGGAATTTGTATAGATGTTTGTCCAAATGATGTTTTCGAATTGGTTGACGATGTATCAACGGTTGTTAACGAGGACGCGTGCGAGGGATGCGGCGCTTGCGAAGAAGAGTGCCCAATGGAAGCAATTAAAATCGAGGAAAATTAAGAAAAAAGCTGAGACACATGTGTCTCAGCTTTTTTTAATCATCTTTATAAAATAATCGTGAATTCTGTTATCTCCGGTTAGTTCAGGATGAAATGCCGTAACAAGAAGCCCTCCTTCGCGAGCCATCACTATTTTATCCTCAAACTTTGACAAAATATCAACGCTTTCACCAACCGACTCAATCCAAGGAGACCTGATAAACACACCAACAAACGATTTCCCGCCGATACCGGAAATCTTTAAATCTACCTCGAAGCTCTCCCTCTGCCTGCCGAAAGCGTTCCGTCTAACCTCAATATTCATTAAGTCAAGAGAAGGTTCCCCTCCTCCGATAATTTTTTTTGCCAGAAGAATTAAGCCAGCGCAAGTTCCATATATCGGCATTCCTTCTTTGTGAAATTGTTTTATGGCATCTATAAATTCGTACTTTATCATCAACTTTCTAATGGTTGTACTTTCTCCGCCAGGAATGACAAGCGCGTCTAATTTGTGAAGTTCGCATGGCTTCTTTATGGGAACTGCATGGGCGCCACAATCCTCCAATATATGCAGATGTTCTCTAACAGCGCCTTGAAGTGAAAGTACGCCGATACGCTTTTTGCTTAAATTCAATTCTCCATCCTATGGTTCTTTAAATTGGTGAAAGGCAGGGGATTATGCGCTTACCAACCCCTAAACTGAATTAATTTATCTTTCTCTATCTCGCTTATCTCGAGACCAGGCATCGCTTCTCCAATGCCCTTGGAAACTTTGGCAAGTACTTCGGGATTATTGAAGTGCGTTGTGGCTTCAACTATCGCCTTGGCGCGCTCTTTGGGATTTTTGGATTTAAATATACCTGAGCCCACAAAAACACCATCGGCTCCCAGTTGCATCATCAAAGCCGCGTCGGCTGGAGTGGCAATTCCCCCCGCTGAAAAATCCACGACGGGAAGTTTTCCGGTCCGTGCTACCTCGCGCACAAGTTCGTAGGGAGACTGTAGTTTCTTAGCGGCCGCCATCAACTCATCTTCCCGTAAACTTTTAAGCCAACCGATTTCTCCCATTATGGTTCGCATATGACGAACGGCTTCAACAACATTGCCGGTTCCGGCCTCACCCTTGGTTCTAATCATGGCCGCCCCTTCCCCTATACGCCTCAATGCCTCACCCAGATTAGTAGCGCCACACACGAACGGGACGGTAAAATCAAATTTGTTAATGTGATTTGCTTCATCGGCGGGCGTAAGAACCTCGCTTTCATCGATATAATCTACTCCAATAGCTTCAAGGATTTGAGCTTCTACAAAATGCCCTATCCTTACTTTGGCCATTACGGGAACGGTAACAACTTCCATAATATCTTCAATGATAACCGGATCAGCCATACGAGCTACGCCTCCGGCGGCACGTATGTCGGCAGGAACCCGCTCCAAGGCCATAACGGCAACCGCGCCCGCATCTTCGGCTATTTTGGCCTGCTCAGCATCGGTAACATCCATAATCACGCCGCCTTTTAACATCTCAGCAAGACCGGTTTTAACCTTAGTGGTACCCCTTTTAACCATTAAATTACCCCCAAACTTTTTGCTTTTAAGCATAATAATTTTACAGAATTAATATAAAAGTAGCAAGACGAATGCTTTTTAACGGAAAACAAATATCATAAATGCTCGTTTAAACCCATTCACCATAAAAAACCAATGCAGTACAGAGACATTTACATTTTAATTGATTAAATACACAAAAGCAGTTAAAATATTTACATATACATTCTTTTTTGGAGCGAGTATGACTGGGCTTAGAGGTAACCTAAAAAGTGAGAATTCCTCAATTCGTTCAGATTTATGGGGGCTTTATGAAACCATTGCCCCGAAATTTTCAAGTTTGCCTGAAAAAGAAAAGAATTACTTGGTAAATCACACCATTGACACAACTTATTACTCCTCTCAAATTGCCGAATCTATACGATGCTCTCAAAAGGAAGTCCGATCTCTTGAGACAGCAGCTCTTCTTTTTGATATAGGAAAAACCGAAATACCGGTGGGCATTCTAACTAAAAAAGACCCTTTAACACTCAATGAGTATTGGACAATTCAAGGTCATCCTTTCTTTAGCGAGATGTTGATAAAATCTTTACCCGATGCCCATAAGCTTATCCCCATCATAAGAAAACACCACGAGAGAATGGATGGTTGCGGATATCCGGTGGGTTGGAAAGATGGGGAGATTTGTTTGCCAGCTAAAATACTGGCGGTGGCGGACAGCTATGCAGCCATGCGATCAAACACCTCCTACAGAAAAGCCCTGAGCAAAAAAGATGCAGTTAAAGAACTTGAAAGAGAGCGGGGCAAACAATTTGATTCAAATATTGTAGATGAATTCGTAAAAATACTAAATAGGCCACAAAAAAGTAAGCTTAATGCACTTTTTTCGCTCCCATTACTAAAACTGCAAAAGTTAAAACATGCCGTTCCCTGCTCCGTGCCGCTACAAAGTGTCGCCACAATGACGGGGCTTACCCTTGTTTTAAGTTTTAGCACGGCGGCAGTCTTGGCAAACAGCGATATGCCAAAGATGAACGCTTCCAAAGAAACGCCAACAAAAGTCATCTGTAAGATGAATGGCGAGAATGCGAAACTGGTACAGGAACGCGCCAAAGATACATCAAAAAAACAGACATCCCAGTCAAGCAAACTCTCATTAGAAAAGAGCCAAACTAAAAACCAGAATCAAAAAAAAGAAGAGCTAGGCAAAATAAAGGAAAACACGACCGCAAATAAGCAACGCCATAAACCAGAAAATAAAAAACAAGTCGGGGTTAACATGCCCGAAGAGTGCACACCAAAAAACCAATACTGTGAACCGCAAGCTCTAAATGAAATACCCTGTTCAAAGAGAGAAGAATTACCACCCACAAATCAGGAAAAAAATCCTTCAGAACCTGTGATTAATAACAATGAGAATTATCGCGATACTTTAACAAAAGATAGTCAAAAAGAAGAGGGGGAAACGGGTACATTTAGTCGCAAGAATTAGAGAAACATACTGACAAATGTTAATTTCTCTTCTCAAACCTGACACTTCGGACAGAAATGCGCGCTTCGGCCCCCCAGTTTTATTCTCTTGATTGAACCGCCACATTTTTCACATACCTGCCCCGTTTTGCGATAAACCTTATGATGGGAAACAAAATCTCCTTGTTTTCCATATAAATCGACGTAATCATCCATCGAAGAGCCCCTATAACTGATGGCCGATAACATTATCTTCCTTATTCCCTCATACAATCTGGCAATTTCCTCTTCCTTTAAAGCGGAAACATCTCTTTCGGGATGGATGGCGGCATAAAATAGCGCCTCGTCGGAATAGATGTTTCCTATTCCCGCAATAAAATTTTGGTTCATGAGGAGGGGTTTTATCTTGCCGGATCTCTTGCTTTTCATAAGCTTGCTAAATTCACCAAGACTCAGTTCTAAGGCCTCGGGCCCTAAACCTTTTAATTCCGGGGCTTCACTAAGTTTCCCCGACACCAGTTTAACGTAACCAAACTGCCTCAAATCCCAAAACCTTAGCTGGTTTCCATCATTCAAATTAAAGATGAGATGGGTATGTTTCTCTATCGGTTCAGACGGTGCCAGATATAATAACCGCCCCGTCAACTTCAAATGTATAAGCAAGCTGTCTCCGGTGGACAACTCAATGATTAAAATCTTTGCCCGTCTTTTTACCGCTTTTACGGAGGCCCCTTCAACCCTTTCTGCAAACTCTTCCAAAGTAACATTTTTTAAGGGTTTATCCGACAGCACCTTGATGCTCTCTATTTTCTTTTCTTTAAGCTCATCTTCCATCTGCAATCTTATGGTTTCTACTTCGGGCAACTCAGGCATTTTAATCACTATCCTTTGAAACGTTTTTAAATATCGCTTTATCCAAGATAAGTTACATGCTTATCGAGATCGATTTTCTTCTCTACCGAACGAATTTTGGAAGGATAGCCCACAGGGATTACGGCCATCAATTCATTCTTGGTTCTAAAAAAGTCCTCGATGATTTCTTGTGGCATCAAAAGTGGAACCCCAAGCCAAACGGCTCCCAAACCTTGATCGTGGCATGCTAAAAGCATATTTTCTATGGCCGCCGCAACACTTTGAACCTCCATCAGGTGGATAACTTCTTTTTTGCTGTGTCTGAAATATTTGCTAGCGGCCTGACAGAAAGAACCGTCGTTAAAAAAGGCAAGCGCAACGGACGAATCTTTAATCATTTTTCCCGAATATTTAAGCAACCTATTAACATAAAAACCGGTATATTCTTTGTAACGCTCCTCATTTGAAACGTTTAAAAATACCTCTGCAAGCTCATTCTTCTTTTTGTCCTTAAGAACTACAATTTTCCACGGTTGGCTATTGTGGGCAGAAGGGGCATAGCAGCCAGCCTTAAGAATTTGTTTTAAAACGTCATCGGGGATCGGCTTGCTTTCAAAATGCCTTATGCTCCTCCTGGTAGTTATCGCTTCAATTGTTTCCATGCTTTCCTCCAAATATTTTTTTAAAAACCCGTTCTTTTTATAAAAATTTTATATTTTAGTCAACTCACATATGGAAAGAGGCTCGCCCTTAGATGAATCTCTTGAAAGCGAAATGGCTCCGGGTCCACATTTCGTAACACATAGACCACATCCCATACATTTATCATAATTTACAGCCGGTTTACCACTCCCTCTCTCGATGGCATCAAAAGGACATGTCGCCAAACAAAGACCGCAATTTAAACAATTTTCTTCGTCGATTTTTGCAACATAGCCAGAAGAAGCAAGCATCGGAATGCCATAATCCTTAAACGCCTTCATTCCCGCACAACAGCAGCTGCAACAGTTGCATATTGCGTAAAATCTATCCCCCATGGCGCTCTTAAACCAGGCGGTGTGGATATGACCCCTTTCATCTTCCTCCCTCAAGATCTGAAGGGCCTCTTCTTTGGATATCCTACGTGCCCCCTTCGTGTTATGCTCCAAAACAAAGCTTACATACGGTTCACCCACGATTAAGCAAACATTCGACGGCAAACAGGGATTTTTAACCGAAAGACGACAAGGACAATCGACCACCCCTATGCTATCTGGATTCTTGATTATGATATCTCGCGCATGTTTGTAGGGAATAACCTGTTCAAGATCGACAAGAGACACTTCCTTATTCAATTTTATGAGAGATTCAGCATCTGATAATTTTACAATCTTGCCATGATAGGTGCTTTTTAGTTGTCTCTTTGCCAAATCTACCGAGTTTAGCAGGATTATTTCATGAATTTTTCCTCCAATTCTATGGATGAACACATAAGCCTTTGGCCACCTCATATAGAAATAACCATGAAGAAATTTTAAGGGTTTTGTGGGCCCGTGAAGTTTTGCAAATTCCTTGGTTGAGGCCTTGGCTTTTTTAGAAATAAAAAAACCCGTAGCCACACCAAGTAAAAAGGAAGTTAATGCTTTTTTCTTTTCCACCAAAGACCTCGTTGCTCAATTTTTAAAATGAGTTCACATTATATCAGAAAAATTTCAAGGGCAACTTATCAAAAACTTAATACTTTGGAATTGGTGGCAAATCCTTTAGAGATTCTAGGATGACATAATCGGAGCCAAAAAACTTCGCCTTGATTAAATTGTTTACGTAGCTACTTAGCTCAAAAAATGACTCAAAAAATGTCCTTGCAGGATATTCTTTAACAATTGGCTCCTCAATTTCCGCAAGCTCCGCCGCCACATCTATCGCATCCTGATAGCTTCCCAAAACATCAACCAATCCCAATTTCTTTGCCTGTGTTCCGCTAAAGAGCTCTCCCGTAGCCAGTTTTTTAACTTCCTCAACATCCAAATTTCTGCCTTCGGCCACTTCTTTAATAAATTGACCATAAAGTTCGTCTGAGAGTGTTTGCCACAATTTTTGCTCCTCCTTGGTCAACTCCCTTGAGAACATATCCTTATGTTCCCCCGATTTAATCGTCTCGATTTTTATGCCCAATTTTTCATAAAGACCCCCCAAATCCATAAATTGGGAAATCACCCCTATGCTTCCAACTAAAGTGCCCTCTTTGGCAACAATTTTATCCGCTGGAGCCGATATATAATAACCTCCCGAGGCAACCATATCACCCATGAAGATGACGATTGGTTTTTCGGTTCTTCTTATCTCATCAGCTATCTCTTGAGATGCCCCCACTGCTCCGCCAGGACTATCTATTTTTATGACAATTGCCTTAACCGCAAAGTCATCTCTTGCTCTATCTAGCTGGCGACGAACAAAATCGGGGGTAATCCCCATGGCGCCCATGAGTAAATTCTCCTCACCGCTATCGGAAATTGGACCGTTCAACGAAATTACTGCCACCGTGTCTCCGGTTGGGCCAAAGTCCGCTCCTCCCACGAGAAGAAAGACAACCACTCCTAAATAAAAAAGCAAGATAATGCCGACAACCGCTCCGATTATTATTTTGGTCCTTTTCTTCATTCCTTGTCCCCCGTTTCCTCTTTTATCCATTCAAAAAAATCGGTATTCCCATCACTAATTTTGATCACACTTATAGCGGGGACGTCATAACTGTGGATGCTTTTAACCTTGGATATAACGTCGCTTGTCTTACTATCGGTTGTCTTTACAAAAAGCAATGCCTCGGTGCTCTCACAAATATCACCCTTCCACCAATAATGAGACTCCACCCCCGGAACAATATTCGCGCAGGCGACAAGCCGCTCCTCGAGTAATCTCCGAGCAATGCTTCGCGCCTCTTTAACATCTGACGTAGTAATATAAATTAAAGAGTAAGCCAACTTTCTTCCCTTTCAATCAACAGTTATTAGTTAACCGTTGGCAGTTAATACAAATTTAAAAAAAGTAAACCACCACCCCCAAAGGAAGTGGCTTTGATAATCAACCTAAAAGGTAAATTCCTGCTGCTGGCTTTCCTCTTGTTTTTCTTTCTGTTCTTTACGCTGTATGTATTTTCTAATCTTTTCTTCATCCATACCTATTGTGCTCACACAGTACCCTTTACTCCAGAAGTGATTTCCCCAATATGGTTTCTCTCTTAAATTAGGATAATTTCCAAACAATTTTATTGCCGTCTTTCCTTTTAAAATTCCTATTAAGGGCATGGCCTTAAAAATTACCTTATCAATGAATTTGATCTAAATTATATACACGTATTTTAGTCGCTTCATTTTTAAACATTAAATTAGCATAAGGTACAAAAATTTTATCGAAATAGCCCATACCAAAGTATGTTACCCAAACACCTTCTTTTTCCGAATCCGATTCAATTAAGAGAAACTTCTTAAGAGTGGAAAGGTTAATACCCCAAATTTGGCTTATATCTTTTCCTATTTCATCTTTACTTCTTTCCGCTACATTTTTTTGAGCTCTATAAAACATATAATTTCCCACAAAGCACTGATTGTTGCAATCTGGTCCAACTAAAAATAATTTTCCAGAGGGATCTCTCAAATACAGATTTGGAATTACTGATTCATCATTAGGGAACACTGCCCAGGAAAGCCAATCTTTATGATGGGTAGGAAAATGGCTTATGTCGTATTCATTTTTTAAGTCATAAGCCATAATATTTTTATTTTGTTTCAAGTCATAAACATAAAGCATTACATTCCATTTATTTTTCTTATAATATTCTGTCCAAAGTACATTATTTTCTGAAAAACTAATTCTGCTTATATTGGTATTTGTTGTGTGAATTACGGTTGTCTTTCTTGTGTCCAAATCCATCATTATTAACATACCTTTGAATTTTGCGGGAGGATGGTAATTTACTATCCATGCAAGTTTATTTTCATAAAAATCTAGCAGTGGTCTTGCTTTAGTTTGGGTTTCACCTTCGTCAATTAAAATTGGCTTTGAAATGGTTAAGTTTTTAGAATTAAATTTTGCGGCATAAAGTCTCCAATAAATTTCTCCCGGACTTACCTCTTCCCAGGCAACCCAATCGTTAGAGAGTTTAAAATTAAGAATATCCCATTTTTCAGCTTTGTTAACAGGATATTTGCGAATCTTTTTTTTAAATCCAGTTTTTAAATTCAAAATATAAAGTTCATTGTTTGGAAATTCGACTCTGGTATTTCTCATAAGAGCACAGTAATTTTCATTATAATCGTACACACCAAATAGACCTTTGAATTTAAACTCTTTAAAATGAATGTTAGGAGCATCTGTTTTTTTAATTTTTGAAATATCTTTATAAACTATATCCTGAATTTCAGATCGTTTTTTTAGATTTCCCCTTGTTAGATAATTACTTGAATCATAATTAGACAACGGTTTTTCTACTACTTTATTTTCACCACAACCAGTTACAAATATGGTAATTAAGATAACTACAATAAACATAAATTTAATTTTTATTTGTTTTTTATCCATTTAATACCTCGCTAAATTTTTTTAGAGGGAAGAGAAATCTCTTCCCTCTAATTTATAAGCTAATAAATTACCGCTTTCCTAAAATGTAGGTATATTCCGTTCCAAACTTGGGCTCGAGGGTATGCTTTATGACCATAAGTTTGACCGCCACCCGATCTCCAATAAGCTTCGTTATAAGGATCGTTTATTCTAACAATGCTAGTAGCTGAATCAAACCCCTCAATTGGAATAATGTGTCCGCCATGATCATATATGTAGTAATTCCATGTCGTTCCAATAATATTTACATCGGTTGCCATTGGGTATTTTTTGGTAGCAATTGCATAAATAACACGATTAAAAAAAATCAGTTGAAGAACTTAAGGGACCATAATAATAATAACTTTTACCAAGTGTATAATACCTTAAAGCATCATCAACCTTTGAAAAATCGGTCCCGTTTGTTGTTGTGGCCAAAAAATTTGCATAGGTTTGTTGTAACATCTCGTAAAAACCCCAGTAATTGTCGATAATTTGACATGTTGCTGGGCCACACCAATAAGCTCTCTGTTGTGCATGGCTAGGCGCATAAAGCCACCCTGAACTAGTCGCATTGATTTTCATATCATCGCTATTTTCGTGTTTTGATTTTGTGTTTTTTTCCTTTAACCATTTCTGATATTTAGCTTCTTCAATCTTTTTTAATCTTGCTTCTTCTTGCGTAAGCACATCATTGGTTGGAGTTGGATCATCGCCAGTTCCAGCACAAAAACAAACAGTTGCCTGTGTTAACATAAAAAGCGAAATCAGTAAAATAACCATCGAACTTATAAAAATATTTTTTCTCATTTTACACTTCTTTACTACTAAATTGTTTGCTAAAATACTCTTGCTACTTCGAATAGTTTTTATTCTCTTCGGCGAGAGGCTATCAGGGGTAGCTTTTTATTTTTTATTCACTCCCCTTCATCAATTGATAAATTGATAAGTATTTGTATTTGTGTCTTTTTTTTGTATTTATAAATCCTTTATTTTTTCTTATTGGTTATTCCTTTCTATTTAACCATGCCTTTTATTATATCAAACCTTTATGGCATAGCCTTTTTTCCATTACCACCTCTCGAGGAGGTGGTTTTCTATATTGTTAATAAACAATTCTTCATTTAAATCTTCTTTCCTTTTTACCCGATAAGAACGGGTAGTTAAGCGCTTATTAGCTCCTTAAATTTCTTGGCGTTATAAACCGCATAGCCGTAGGCGTCGTTATTAAAATAGGCATATATGTCTCTGTTCTCACTCAGCCATTTTTTTGCCCTGGTTGCCCAGTCTTTAAGCTCTTCGTTGGAATAGTCGGAGCCATAAAGGACCTCTCCTCCATGAAAACGCATGTAAACATAGCTTGCGGTGGTAATTTGCTCGAAAGACCACCTCTTCGAGTGCGCAATGCACAAAGAAAAATTGTGCTTCTTTAAAATTTCGTAAATTTCATCACAAAACCAGCTTTCGTGCCTAAACTCAAAAGCGTGTCTGGCGCTCTTCGCAACCTCATTTTTGATAAGAAGCTCACAAAATTTTTGTAATCTCTCGACGTTAATATGAAAATTTGGTGGGAACTGCCAAAGAACAACTTCCAACTTCTCTTTCAATCCTTTTGCGTTGTTGAAAAAGAGTTCTATGGAATCGTCACAATTGGCAAGTTTCTTGACATGGGTAATGAATCGGCTCCCTTTGGAAACAAAGATGAAATTTTCCGGAGTCCTTTTGTACCATCCTTCAAAGACCGACTCTTTGGGGAGCCGATGGAAAGATACATTCAACTCCACCGTGTTGAAGTACTCGGCGTAGTATTCAAGCCACTTACGTTGAGAAACACCTTTTGGATAAAAAACTCCGTCGGACCAATGTTTATAATTAAAGCCACTCGTTCCAACATAGATTTTAGACATAATCTTATTCCTCTTGCCTAATTTGCCTCCATGATTATTTTAACTCTTTAATGAAAGAAGGGTATAGGGTAAGGGGTAAAGTAAAAGACATTTTAATTCGTCATTGCTTCTCCCGATGTCCATCGGGAGAAGCAATCTCATAAGCAGCTTATAGATTGTTGAATAATACATAAAATGTCATCGCCGTGCCCCGATGCGGGCGGCGAGTGAGACTTTGCTGAGCGTGGCGATCTCGAAGCTCCTGATATACAGAGATTGCTTCGTCATCCGACGTAATGTCGGAATCCTCCCAATGACAAAATTCAACAGTCTGCCAACTAATAACTGGTAACTAAATCAGCTAATAATAATTTCGTCCAGAGAGCGCTTGGGAACGTGATGAACACCCTCGCCGTCACGCCAGTAATTAATTTTTTTATGAGACCCGACTGCCTCAGTAACCACTTTTTCTTTAGGTTTTCCAAGAGCTATAACGAGAAGTATCTCATACTTTTTTGGTATCTTAAGAGATTCGCGGAGTCCCTCTCTATCAATTGAACCAAGGATGCAACCACCCAGCCCCTTCTCCACAACACCCAAAAGAATGCTTTGAGCTGCAATCCCGTGATCACAACCAAAAGAATTGCTTATTGTTGTATCGCCGAGAATAATAATATACGCCGAAGGTCTTTCTCCCTCAGATGGTCCCGACCAGTCCGCAAAATAACCGGCCCAAGCAAGATGTGAAAATATTAAAGCATTCTTTTTGCCCTCGCAGGAAAGAATATATTTTAGGGGCTGCAAATTCGCCGCGGATGCCGAGTTTCTTGCCAAATCAACAAGCTCTTTTAACATCTCTCCCTTGAGGGAAAAATCTTGATAAAACCGGCGGTAACTTCTATTTTTTAGAATTAAATCTTTAATCAATTCAATCACCTTATATAAATAGTATCGTTTAGTATTGGCAATCAATAAAGCTGCATTTAAGAAATTTTACACCAACTATCTCATCATTCAACCCCCGTCTCTCGCAATAATCAAAAATAGGGCATACGCTGCACTTTGGATTGATTTTTTTGCAAAATTCTCGACCGTGTTCAATTAAAGCAAGATGGAGCGACCGCCTCTTTTCTGGAGGAGCCAATCTTTCGAATGTGGCCTTTATCCCATCGTAACCAGTTTTAATCTCAACAAGCGCAATCCTTTTGGCAATCCTCTCTATGTGGGTATCTATCGGAAATACCGGGACGTTTGAGACAAGGTTGAGAACAACATCCGCCGTCTTTTGCCCTACACCTGGCAAGCTCATCAATTTTTTTCTAGCCTCTTCTTCGGGTAAATCAAGTATGTTTTTCAAATTGCCACCGTACTCGTCCACGATAATTTTTGACATCTCTTTAATTTTTGCCGATTTATTATTATGCAATCCGGCGGGTTTAATGCATTCGGCAAGCTTTTCGACGTCAGCTTTCGCAACGCTGTCTGGGGTTAGTTCAAATTTATCCTTTAAATTCTTAAATGCTCGGATATTTCCCTTTCGCTCCGTCGCTTGGGATAAAATAACCGAAACGAGAACCTCAAAGGGCGTAAGCCCCTTACTCCAAACTTTTGGACTATGGGTTTTTATAAGAATTTTGGTTATTTCTTCAAAGTCTTTTTCGCTTATCATCAAGTTAATTCTTGTTCAAATTTTTACTTAATTCAATACAAAAAATAAAGCCGCCGAAGCGGCCTTAAAAATACACTTGCTCCTCTTAATTCAAGTGCTCCTTCTCAAAGTTTTCAACAAACTCCATCAATCTCTCATTGTTTGGATTCCCAAGCCGAATAATTTTACCATTGAAGACATACACCGGCCCCTGATATCCCATCTTAAAATCGCTTTCGTTACGATCTAGATTAACAACCCGAAGATTGATGTCGGGGTTTAATTTCTTCACCCACGAAGCTATATCTAAAGCCTTTCCGGACTCAAAACAGTTATCCCGCACATATATGATAAATTCCATCTTTTACTCCAGTTAATCTATTTTTTCAGCGCCTTTATCAGCCCTGGTAAACACTCTTCCAAAAAAATTCGGTTCAAAGTGTAATGATAAAATTGGCCTTCTTTCCTGGCATTTATAACGTTTGCTTCCCTGAGAATTCGCAGATGATGAGATAATGCCGGTCTTGATAGTGAGAAATCCCTGACTATACACTCACAAGAAATCTCCCCGCTCATCATCCTACCAACAATCTCACAACGCGTCTCATCGGCAAGCGCCTTAAAAATTTTTACCTTAATATAGTCTGCCATAGCACTTCCATATTTTTAAATTTTTAAAAATACTAAATTAATTATAAATCTTATTTTTTTGATGTCAATAGCTGAAATTTCTTTTCACGAAAGAATGGTAACTAAAGTCGATGATACATAACGATGTTGTCAACGCTTTTATCATCATATTTAAAATAGTTGGGGATCCTTGCCACCTCTTTGAACCCAAGTTCCCTATAAAAATCGATGGCCCTCTTGTTTGTGGCAAAAACGCCCAGCTCGATTATCTCCAAGCCATCAATTTTGCTAGCCATCTCAAGCACCCTCTCGGTAAGCTTCGTTCCAATTCCAATACCCTGATAATCCGTAAGTATTGCAATGCCAAATCGGGCAATATGGTTTTGCCTGTAAGATTGGCATTCCAACACACATGTTCCCACAATCTTCTTGCCCGCTTCTGCTACAAGAAAGATGCCTTGGCCTCTATTTATTTTTTTAAAAATCTCCTCAATCCATTCTTTTTCTTCCCTCAAAGTCACTTTTCTGTCTCTAAGGAGCATTAAATTTTCGTCAACGGTAGCATTAATAAAATCCGCCGCTTTTCGAACGTCGCTCATCCTGAGATGTCTTATTTCTATTTTTTGTCCATTTTTTGCCTTAAGTAAAATTTCTGAATTTGACATTTCGTTAACCTACTCAATCTTCAAAAAATCAGCCATTTGTCTCCCTATTTGAAAATAAATCACCTTGCTTGGAAACAAACCATCAGCAAAGAGAACAACGTAAGAAATGAATAGCCCAATATGAAAAACGCATTCCTGCCCAAATCTCTCTTTTGCCCAAATTCCAAAACCCGAAGGTACTGAGCAATAGATAAGAAAGTCATCGCGAAGAAGAAAAATGGCAAAAATTTATTTAGGCTGGCGAAAAAATAATTAAAACCAATATGAGCAAATCAAATACGAGTCCAAACAGCCAAAACAATGAATCTCCTCTGGTTTTTTTATGATAGGCATCTAAATAGAATCCTGCTGTCTCAAGAGCGCCCGCAAGAAAAAAAAGAGCCCCGTAACGGCCAGCGCCAATGTTCCCACTCATTATTTCTTTCACCATAATTATCAAACAAACCAAAATAAGAGGCGCTCCCAAAACATGAAAAATCATCCCGGGACTTTTTTTGAGAAGATAATTTCCAAAGCGCGCCAAAAACCATTCTTTTTTTGTGGCTTCGCCACCGGCTTGCGCCTCGGTCCCTTTCACACAAAACCTCCTTTTTCCAATAAGCCACCTATAAATCTTTGTTAGCCAGGCACTGGTCTGACGATTTTGGAGATTCTTCAGGAAATCTCTTCTTCCTTCTTTAAAACCTCGCTTTTTATCCCATTGACTAGTTCTTCAAGAACGGGGAAAACGTTTGGGCGGATATCACCGCCCACGCAGACGCGCATTATATCCTCGCCGACCTTAAGCACCCCCTCGTTTATCTCGACCAAAACCTCAACGATACCGGGACGAGCCTTGGCCTTCTTAATCAATTCATCAAGCATTTTGTAGTCTGCCTGCACCTCAACGGCGCCAACCTTCTCGCCACTCCGCGAAAAACCCCTTACAACCCCGTTATGACATAGTATCATCCCCACTTTATGGTAATTCGGGCTGGCTTTAATTATGTTAATCATCTCTTGCGATTCCATAAAAACACGCTCCTTGCCAAATTAATTAAACCAAACGAGCTATCTCTCAAAGTATAATATCAACTTCGAGAAGACTAAGACAACAAAATTGCCAACTTAAGCGGAAGGAAAACTATCAAAAGTCGAAGAATATAATATTAAAATCAATTTGGAGAAGCATATGAAAGACGGTTACACTGTGGGAATCATGTTTTTCTTTCTGTTTTTTGTACTCTTAATGGTGCTTATTCTCGCACTTTTTGTATTTTGGGTGTGGATGTTAGTGGACTGTTTGAAGCGCCCCGACGAAGACTTTCCGAACCCAAACCCAAACGCCAAGCTAACGTGGGCCTTAATAATAATCTTTACAAGCTACCTGGGCGCTATCTTATACTTTTTCTTGGTCCAAAGAGCAAAAAAGACCGCGACTAAAAAGAAGTAAAATTATTTTTTATCCAAAACCTTTTCAACTTTTTTTAAAAGCTCTTTTTCCTTAAAGGGTTTGATAATATAATCATCGGCGCCAATTCTTTCTCTTTCTCCCTCTATCAACTCTTTTCGCGCGGTAACTATGATAATGGGAATTCCTTTGCACTTTTCGCTCTGTTTTAAACTACGGCATACCTCGAAACCATCTAATGCCGGCAACACCAAATCAAGAATTACAAGGTCGGGGAAGTCGATATATGCTTTCTTTAAACCATCTACTCCATCAAAGCTGGTAATAACCTTATAACCTTCATTTTTTAAAATTCTTTCGACAACCGTTATGGTAGCGAAACTATCATCAACAACCAAAATCGTGCCTTTTGGCATTTTGCCTCCGATTGTTTTCAAAGATATTTTCGTGTCAATAATTTTATCGGTATTTTAAACAAAAAACTTAAGGTGAAACAGCCTGCTGAAGACAAAACTTTTGAATTTTTGTCGTTTCCCGTGCTTACGGGGAGCAAGCAATGACGAGATTCAACAGCTCAAGACTTATTGCAAACATTTTTAAAATAAGTCACGGTCTCAGCAACCCCTTCATCAAGAAACACCTTCGGCTCCCACCCTAGCTCCATCTTTGCCTTGGCGGAATCGAGCGAAATATGATTGACTTCCCCCGGTCGCACAGGAGCGTGTTTTGGCTCAATCTCAACACCAATTTCTTTGACAATGAAATCAAAAATTTCTTTATCTGAAGTCTCAATTCCTGTACCGATGTTGTATGCCTCGTTTTCCCCTTTGGTTAAAGAGATGACGTTGGCTTCAACAACATCAAAAATACTTATATAGTCCCGGGTTTTCGAGCCATCGCCAAATATGGTGGGTTGCTCATTTGCAAGAAGTTGCCTGATAAAAATTGCAACGACCCCCGCCTCACCGAAAGGATTTTGCCGAGGCCCGTAAACGTTAGCATATCTTAAAATGGTGTAATTAAGCCCGTATAACTTCGCGTAAACCGAGAGATAAACTTCGACAGCGTACTTAGACGCACCGTAGTTCGATACTGGTAAGATGGGGCTATTCTCATCCGCGGGAGGATTTTTCACCTCTCCATACAGAGCTCCGCCGGTCGAAGCATAAATTAACTTTTTAACGTCGTGTTTAACACAATTTTCAATAACATTTAAGCTCCCTAAAACATTCTGTTTCACGTCAAAAAAAACATCCTGCACCGACTTTCTGACATCTATTTGAGCTGCATGATGATTTACAATATCGGGCTTTTCTTTATCGAAAATTTTGGATAAAGCCTTGTCGGTTACACTTATCTCATAAAATTTTGCCTTAGAATTTATATTTTTCCTAAAACCGGTTGAAATATTATCGACGACGACGACCTCTTCTCCTTTCTTAATGTGAGCATCAACAATGTGTGAGCCTATGAATCCCGCGCCACCGGTAACCAAAATTTTCATTTATCCTCCAAGACAACTTATTTTTCTTCCGTTTTTCCTTCCAGATAAACCGTTCGTATTGGAAACGGAATCTTAATTCCCTCTTCTTTAAACCGTTTAAAAATGCGCTTTCTTAATTCAGATTGAACAAGATATTGGTCAACAAATTCTTTAACCTGACATATCAATGTAAAATCCAGGGAAAAATCCCCAAAACCCGGTATAAATCGCACAAACGGCTCGGGCTCATCTAAAAGACCCTCAACCTCACCCGCCGCTTTCTTTGCTTCTTCCACCAAAATCTCTTCAACTCTTTCGAGATCGGTATCGTAGCTTACACTTATAGGAATCTTGAGTGACATCTTGTTTTCAGGAAGATAATAATTTGTGACTATGGCCTCGGCAAGTCGAGAATTCGGAACCATGATTACATTGTTGGGAAGAGACTTTATAGTAGTTGAGCGCCAACCTATATCTTGAACATAGCCCTCTGTGCCATCCTCAATCTTTATGTAGTCCCCAACACGTATATTTTTATCCAAAACGATGTGCACACCGGCAACCAAGTTTTTCAAGGAATCTTGCAGCGCCAAAGCAACGGCTAAACCCCCTATTCCCAATGTGGTTAAAAGAGGCGCTATCGAAATTCCAAGCCTGTGAAGAATTATGAGGGCGCCAAGCAAAAAGACCACAACTTTTATAATGTTTCGAGTAAGCCCAGTAATCGGAGCCACCTCAGAAATTTTCTCTTCATAGGATACGATCAAGTCACTTAAGGCTTTGGAAACAACCAAGGAAAACGAGGCAACCACAACAATGAAAATCACTTTGTAGATCACCTCTAGTATGTTGGGCTTTATCTCCCATGACTCAAGCGAGATATAAAAACCGATAGATAGAAACCAGGGAATTATCCAACCCTTTGTTGAATTTGAAAATATCTCCCATATTTTTGCCCTTGTTTTTTTGCTCAACCAATTAAAATACCTTACAAAGATTCCCCTAACGATAATTCCAAGGACAAACAAGATAAAAATCACCAAAAAGGGTGAAATTTGCTGGGGCAAAGAATCCATTTTGATCTTTACCAGCCTCCTCCTCGTCAACAAGCAGGTTTTCTTAAATTATAGCCCAAAAAAATAAAATACCAAAAATAAATCCATCACGATGAGTAAACTAAAGCTTAATTTGCATACATCTGGATGTCTGCTAAAATAACTAATAGAAAAATCTCTCAAAATCAAAATGAGGTTCCACGTGTTAACCAAAGAAAACTTGCAAAAATTGGCCAAAGAAAAGCTATCTGACTATCATCTTGTTGTAGTTTCTAATCGTGAACCATATATCCACGTCATCAAAGAAAAACAAATAAAATGCATTAAACCTGCCAGCGGTTTGGTTACGGCCTTAGACCCCGTAGTAAAGGCCTGCTCTGGAATTTGGGTAGCCCACGGTAGTGGCAATGCCGACAAAATGGTTGTAGATGAAGCGAACACAATTGTGGTTCCGCCCGGGGTTGATAAAAAATCGTCCACCTATACGCTAAAAAGGGTCTGGATGTCAAAAGAAGAGGAGAACGGTTACTATTATGGTTTCTCTAACAGAGGTCTCTGGCCCCTGTGTCATATAGCTTACACCCGTCCCATTTTTCAGCATTCTGATTGGATGCACTACGCCAACGTCAACGAGCGTTTTGCAAACGCAATCTTAGAAGAAATTAAAGGGAAGCAGGCATTCATCTTCATACAGGATTATCATTTTGCGCTTCTCCCAAAATTTTTGAAAGAAAAAAGACCGGATTTAAACGTGGCTCAATTTTGGCACATTCCTTGGCCCAATCCAGAAGCTTTTAGAATTTGCCCGTGGAAGAAGGAGATCCTCGAAGGTCTTCTCGCCAACGATCTCTTGGGCTTTCATCTGCGCTATTTTTGCGATAATTTTTTGGAAACCATAGATAGAGAAATTGAAGCACGCATCGATAGAGAAAGATTTTCCATCTTTAAGGAGGGCAAAGAAACTTTAATTCGTTCTTATCCCATAAGCGTCGATTTCGAGGAAACTTCCTCTCTCGCATCATCTAAAATTGTCCAAAAAGAGATGGAAAAATTTAAAGAGGAATTTGACCTCGATGATAAATTTGTGCTTTTCGGCCTCGACAGATTGGATTATACAAAAGGAATTCCCGAGAAATTGCGGGCATTTGATAGATTTCTTGAGAAATATCCTCAATACATAGGCAAAATCGTCTTGGTACAAAAAGGAACGCTTAGCCGAATTCATATTCAGGAATACAAAAACTTAAACGACGAAATCAACTCACTCGTTGAAAAGCTCAATTGGAAATATTCAAACAACAGCTGGTTCCCCGTTCTTCTTACAAGAAGGGACTTAAATTACGAAGAAATTCTTGCGCTGTATAATTTGGCTGACGTTTGCATAGTAAGTTCATTGCACGACGGGATGAATCTCGTATCTAAAGAATTTATTGCTTCCAGAAATGATGAAGATGGAATTTTGATGCTCAGTCAATTTGCCGGCGCTTCTAGCGAGTTAGCGGAGGGATCCATCATTATAAACCCTTATGACACCGAGGAATTCGCAGAAAAAATCAAAGAAGCTATCGAGATGCCAAAAAGAGAAAGATGTAAACGCATTAAGAATTTGAGACAGGTGGTATCCGAAAATAACATTTATGAGTGGATAAGCAAAGTGATTTCAGATCTCGCCGACTTGAAAAACAATTATAAATGAACAATCTCTTCTGGATGATACAAAGAAAGAAACAGAAGCAAATAATCTCGAATATGCCGCGTAATGAGAAGATTTTGTTTAGCAAACTCTTTGGCGTTTTTCCCCAATCTTTTTGCATAACCCTTATTACAGAGCAGTTCTTTAATTGCATAAGCCGTTCCTTCGACGGTCCGTGTTAAAAGACCGTTATAATCATGAGTTATTTGAAGGGTAATTCCTCCTACCGCAGAAGCAATAACGGGTTTGCCCTTCCACATCGCCTCGCTGACCGTTAAACCGAAGCCTTCTCTGATAGATTTTTGTAAAATAATTGTGGAGGCCCTTTGAAGCGCGTTAACTTCTATATCAGCCGGGGTTTCTAATTCTAAAACGTGAATATCTGGATCACCGACAACTCTTTCCCTAACTTCAGATAAAACCTCGATGCTCTCAGGGTCATCAATCGCAGTGCCACCTGCCAAAATTAATTGGCAATCAACGGAATGTTTGACCAAATTATAAGCTTCAATTACTCCTATGGGATCCTTTAGCCGGTCAAAACGCGAAATCTGAGTAATTATTGGTTTGTTCTTTTTTATGTCAAATTTCTTAAGCACCGAATCGATGGTCTTCTTTGACAACTCCTGATTTTTTAAACTCAAAGGGTCAATCGACGGTGTAATTAGAAATTTATTTATTGAAAGCGTCTGAGCAAAACTTGGTGAAGAAAACACTGCCGCGTCATACATCTCTACATATTTCCTTAAAAATCCCCAAAGTTTCCAATCGGGCGCGTGGGTATCTATGTGACAGCGCCAGGTCCACTTGTTCCCAATCTCTTTCTTTTTTTCTACTAAAGCCAATGGTTGGGGGTCGTGGATAAAAACAATGTCTCCACTTAAATCCATTGTTTCCGCATTAATTTTGTTGTTTTGAAGAAAAAGGTCTATTTCATCATCAGTTATAGTAACAGGGGTCCCGTGCAACGCGTTATGAATCTTTTTGGTTATAACAAAAAAATCAGCGTTACCGCTAATAACCTCCCATTTAGTTAAAACTCCCAACTCGTTGAGCAAAGGAACCATGCGATTTAATATTTCGGCAACGCCTCCACCCATTTGGGTAGAGTTTATAATTTTAATAATCTTACCAGATAGTTTTTCTGCAAGAATTTTTAACTCTTCCACCGGCCCCTTGCCTATAATGGGAGCGTATTCATTTATCGACATTTAACTCGCCCCTTCAGATTTTTTAATCGCCCTCAACCGCTTATTAACGAGCTTTATCAACTGAGCCCTGAGTCCCTCTGTAGCATAGAACACAAAGGGATCCAACCGAGAGATGCTATCGGCCAAAACTTTCTCTTTTAGCTCATTCTTCAACCAATAAAAAAAATCGTTTTCGTGCTTTTCTGAGAAGGTCTCGGCTCCAAAAAGATGAAGATATATGCTGTCGATGCTCACCTCTTTTAAAGCGCCGTAAAATTCAAAGAGATTATATACTTTGTGACCCGTTGGCACGATAAAAGCTTTTGCCTTGATAAAATTAAATTCCTTACTAGGAGAGACGTTAAATTCCCTATATTCCGCGCTTGCCAGGTGACTTTTCATTAATTGGATCATCTTCTCTTTAAAATCATGAGCGTTTAATGGCCTCTGTAAATCAAGCGCGATAATTTTTTCGCTTAATACTTCTTCGTGAAGTTCCTTTTTTATCCAATAAGCAAAATCATTTGGAGATTTTGGGGATAAATGTTGCTGAAAAGGCAAGAGATGTTGCGTGTGAAAGTAGACCACCGAAAGCGGCACGCTCTCTGTTAAGCCCATGAGATCTTTGAGGTTTTTTGCCTTTTCGCCCGTTATTTCCAGTAAATTTAAACGTGTCTTAAATACAAAGGGATTCTTGGCACGTATCATTTAATAAACAGCGCTCCCAACTTTTCTAAGAAATCTTCAACCTCAAGCGTATCTCTTAAATAATAAGCTGCTTTTGACGAAATCAAGGGCTCACCCACAAAAATGGAAATGCCCTTATTTTTTAATACACAAAAAGCATCCTCATCAGTTTTATCATCGCCTAAATATATTGGCAACTCATTTTTTAAACCAAGTTTTTCAATTAACCAAAGAATCGCGCTACCTTTATTCCAATCAATAGGCGGTCTAAGCTCTAAAACCTTTTTCCCCACAGTTTTTTTAAGGATGCTCTTCTCAAGACAATGACCAACAGTATTAGAAAATATCTTATTTATTTTGGGAACATCCTCGAGCGGAGCCAAACGATAATGGATACTTAGGGTGAGCCCTTTATTCTCAACAAAGACTCCCTTAAAAGAAGATAAGCTCGTTTTTAATTCATCCCCAACTTCGTTTAAAAACTTGGAGATACCGAGAGCTTTTGGGTGAACATACACATCGTTTGAGGTTTCAATTTCAAAACCATGATTTCCAGCGTAGGCTATTCCCTCAATGCCCGCTTTTTTCTTTAAATCGGAAAGAGATCTTCCGCTTAAAATCCCCACTGTAAAATGAGGTTTCTCAGCTAAATTAGCAAGAAGCATTCTCATTTTGAGTGACATTTCGGCCAACTCGGGGCGGTCTACAATGGAAGCAAGGGTTCCATCAAAATCCGCCAACAACAAAATCCGGGAAGCTTTCTTAAAAACCTGTGAAAGATGTGGCCAATCTTTAAAAAGATATTGCATAAATTCCAACCTTCAGCTTTCTAAACTGTCTGTTGACATAAAAAGTTTATGATGCATTATAAATTCTTCTTATTTTAGATGTAATTGGTTAATTCCCCTTCGCAATACAAACTTGGTTTCGGCCTTCGTTTTTTGCTTTATAAAGAGCCGTGTCAACTCTTGTTACAAAGGTGTCAAAATCTTCCGACTCTTTAAACTGTGCCACTCCGAAGCTAGCGGTCATTTTAATTTGTGGACCCATTTTGCCTGCGACTTGCAGTTTTTCAATAGCTTTGCGAACACGCTCCGCGATATTTCGTGCCTCATCAATTCCTGCCTCCACACAAACCACGATGAATTCCTCTCCTCCATATCGTCCCACAAAATCGTTGGCACGCATCACCTCTCTGATACTCTTAGCAATTACCCTTAAAGCCTTATCCCCCATTTGATGCCCGTATGTATCGTTGATTTCTTTAAAGTTGTCTATATCAAGCATTATGACAGATAGGGGACAATTATATCTTTGCGTCCTCCGAACTTCATCCTGAAGCTTCTTGTCAAGGTATCGTCGACTGAGAACCTTAGTTAAACCGTCAATCCGCACCTGACGTCTGAGCTCCTCGGTAAGTTTCTCTCTTTCTTTTTCAATCTTTTTGCGTTCGGTGATATCACGAAAACTCTCAATTACACCTACAATTTCTCCCTCATTGTTCCTAAGAGGCGTAGCCATGAGATTGACATGGATAATTCTCCCGTCCTTTGTGGTCCTTTTCGTTTCAACCTCAACCCGCTCAACTCCAGATAAAATCTGGCGAAGGGCACATTTGTCCGTTGTGCAGTTATCTCCAGAGAAAAAATTGCTACAGTTCCCTCCAACCGCATCATCTTTCTTAAACCCACACAATAATCCCATCTCTTTATTCTGGTTGATAATTTTATAGTCTGTGTTAATCACTCTTATACCCACACCAGCACACTGAAAAACCGCATCCAGTTCTTGTTTAGCTTCAGATAATTTACTCTCCGCTTGACTGCGCTTATCACTAATAAATCCAGTTGTAAAACCTATTAAAACAAAAGCAAAAGCTCTACCCAAACAATCGTTTGTAATCTCAGGATAATATGAGAAAGTATTTAAGATCCCCAGAAATAGAGCCGTAAAAAATCCACTCTTCGCCCCCCACCAAAAAGCGGCAAGGATGATGGGGATATAAAATGCGTGGGGATAGACTTTTGTCATTCCAAGCTGTATGTGAAGATAGTATTCCAAAGCTATGCTAACTATCAGTAAAATTCCTAATGTTATAAGACGATTTGTATTTATTCTGCCGGGACTATCTGCCATTTCTAATCTCCCACGAATCTTATGGACAACTCACTGCCAAGTACCTGATATCTGACACAGACCAGCCAGATACTGGCCCGTATCGGGTATCTGGCAGCCTGTACCAGGCTGGTCTGACGGTATTTACAAAATCAGGAGCGCTCTGCTTTATTAAGGCCCTTCTTCGCTTCGCTTTTTTTTCGTTTCCTTCTCATAAATCCTTAAAAATGCCTCGACAACTTCGGGGTGGAACTGGGTCCCTTTATATTTATTAAGCTCGTTTACAGCTTTTTCATAAGATAAAGCTTTGCGGTATGGTCTATCCGAGGTCATCGCGTCGAAGGCATCGGCCACCTTGATGATACTAGCCCCAAGTGGAATTTCTTTTTTTGATATCCCGCTTGGATAGCCCTTGCCGTCGAGCCGCTCATGATGATAAAGAACGCATGATATTACATTGGGAGGAAAGTTCACCGGCTCAAGAATTTTGGCGCTTGTTTTGGGATGATTTTTAATTATCTCCCATTCTTTATCAGTTAAACAGGCCTTCTTCTTCATCAGTATTTTCTCGCTTACCCCTATCTTCCCAACATCGTGCAGACGAGCAGCTATCTCAATATCTTCTATCTCATCTTCTGATAAGCCCATTTCTTTGGCGATGACCAGGCTATGCTCAGCAACTCTTATCGAGTGATCCTGGGTGCAGGAATCTTTAGCATCGACAGCAACCGCCAAGGCCTTAACGGTGTTTAATAAGCTTTGCCTAATATCTTTGTACAAGCGGGCGTTATCTATGGCTATGCCAACCTCCACAGCTAAAATTGAAAAAAGCCCTAGGTCGCTTTGGTTAAACGTGCCTTTCCTCTTGTTGTTTATATTAAATACACCAATTATTCTATCTGCTGTCTTAATGGGAACAGATAGAGCGTCTCTTATTTCTCTTTCTTTTTTCCACTTCTCGAAACGGGTTTCTTTTAAGTCTTTTTTTAAGAGAAGGGACTCTCTTTTTTTGAACACATAACCAGCGATGCCCTCTCCCAGCCCCTCTTTAAAATCGACAAACTTCTTGCTCAACCCCACAGAGGCAGCAACGGTCAAAAATTCCTCTTTCTCGTCTAAAAGCATGATTGAGCCCGATTCAGCGCCCAGGAGCATTAAAGCACTACCCAAACTTTGGTTGAGAACCTTGCCCAAATCCAGAGAGGAGCCTATATTTTTGCTTATTTCGGAGAGAGTAGTGAGCTCGATAACTTTCTCTTCGAGTTTTTCTTCAGCTTGTTTCCTTCTCTCCTCCCTCTCAGCACCCTCCAAGGCAAAGCCGATGTCCCCGCAGAGTTCCTCCAAAAGATTTACTTCATCGAGATTAAAAGCTTGAGCCAAATTGGAATAAACCATCAGTACCCCGAATATTTTACCTTTATGGCTCAGAGGAATGGATATGCTCGAGCCTTGTATATATCTTTTGGAAAGAGAACAATTTTTGCAAAGCCACTTACGGCGTCCTTCATCGACGATAACAACCGCTTCTTCCTTGAGAGCTTTTTCGGCACAGGGCATAAGCTTTTCAGCAGAAAACATGGCTTCAACTTCCTCATCTTCCTGCCCCTGCTCCAATGCCACCGTCTGAAAGACAGGTTTGTCGTTCTTAGACAAAACAGCTTGAGCCAACTTGTATCCTTTAAAATCAACCATTATTTTACACAATTTATTTAATAGCTTTTTGGGGTCACCCTCTTTTACTATTAATCTATTAACGTCCCCCACCGTATGTAACACTCTGTTTAAACGCTCGATATGTTTTTCGGCTTTCTTGCGGTCAACTACCATCTGATTAAAAGTAGCGGTTAATTCTCCTACCTCATCGCCGCTCTTAACGAGCAATTCTTCGTATCCACCCGTAACGCCAAAAGAGGCTACTTTGCTGGAGAGTGTTTCAAGGGGTTTTGTGAAAAATCTTGAAACGAGCAAAGTTGCTGTGGAGCCCATCAAGAGGATTGCAAGAGTTATAAGACCGATGACCTTATACAACCTATTCGAGGCAGCCACGATGGAGCCCTCGCTTAAACCGACATGGACCTCGGCATCCGTTCTTTCAATCAATCTGCACCCAACATCGGTTACGTCTTCGCCTTCGATCACAAGACGTTGAGCGTTTATGGATACACCTTCCGGAATAACATTTGCATCGACGAGTTCGATTGGAAAACCGTCCTCAAAGGTATGTGTTACCACTTCGCCATCGAATCCAATCACATATAAATATCTCGCGTCGGGGTCATTTTCTAGAAAGCTTTTCAGTTCATTTTGAACAACGAGAGGTTTATCCTCCACAACTGAGGGGGCGATGTGGGCGGTGAGGTGCTTCGCAATTGTAATACCCTTTCTCTCCAGCTCGTTTCGCAAGACGCTTGTAAAAATCCTGTTCCCTATAACGGACGCAAGCCCCCCCAGCAAAACGATGCTAAGAACCGTGAGCAGCGTTACCTTTGTTCTCAGTTTCATGGCTGCTCCTCAACTTCAGGCAGAAGTCCGAGACGCAACATGGCCTTTCTAATTACATCGTAATCACTATCATGATATTCTGTAAAACCGCCCGCCATCTCAGTTTTTTCCCAATGATAGAGCCCCTCTTTATCTCTTCCGGTCGGGTCGAATTTGAGAAGGGCTTCTTTGACCACTTCAATAACTTTCGGGCCAACGTCCTTGTTTGCCGATATCCCGCTTGAAGGATAGTAATTCGACATCGCAATGATTTTTATGAGACCCTTTTTTTCCAGAGATTTTGCCAAAGTGTCCTGAATCCCCCCCGCTCTATATGCCTTGGAGATTACCAACTCAGCACACTTTTGGTGAGAGCCGGCATAAGTATATTTGCGCAAATCATTTAAGGTTATGCCCACATCAAACAACATTGTTCGAGGTATCAGGTGGCCTTGTGTGGAATTTTCATCTCCAAAAGCAAAGGACTTATCGTGGATATCTTCAATCTTTTTAATATCACCGTCAAGCCAAGCAATGATGGCGGATCGATACTCCGCTTTTCCTTGAGCGTTCAAACCCCTGACCAGACACACGGCGCCGTATTTTTCCTTAGCCTTAACGGAGTTAACCGGGCCTATCGCCGCGAAATCAACAGTCCCCTTTCCAAAATTATCTACTACGTCTTCGCTGCTTTTCGTAAAACGTATCTCAAATTTATATCCGGTCTCTTTTTCTAAATACCGAAGAAAGGGTATGTATATTTTTGCCTCTTCAATGGGATCAAGACGGGGGGCAAAACCAAACTTGAGAGCTTTCTCATCCATCTTTCTTTTCACAACAGTCTCTTCGCTTGCTCTTTTTTCAAGGTCTATCATCTTTCGCCCATCATTTTTGTAAAACATGGGCCAGCCGAAACTAAAAAACAAAGCAAGAATTATAAAAATTGTAACTTTTAGAGGCATTTTACCTTGCCAACGCATAAATTCCCCCGAAAATAATAAAGGCACATAGCACACCATTTGCAGTTAACCACTTTTTAGCTGTCGGGCTTTTCGCTTTTGCCAATAATTAATTTATATTTCTTTCTAATGTTTTTTATATCGGCTATTTTAAATCGCTCCTTTAAGTAAAAACCGTAAGAATATCCTGCTTGAAATTGGGTTTTTAATTAGATTTTTAATTTGCTTCAAAACCCATTTCTCTAAGTTTTTCAACCCTCTCTTCCATCGGCGGATGAGTATTAAAAAGGTTGTTTACCGAGCCCTTGAGGTCTTTTAGGGGATTTACTATGTAGAGATGAGCCGTTGCTTTGTTGGCAACCTCTAACGGCTCACGGTCAGCAGCAAGTTTTTCCAAGGCGCTTGCAAGCCCTTCGGGATAGCGCGTAAGCATTGCCCCGCTTGCATCGGCTAAAAATTCCCTTTGGCGAGATAAGGCAAGACGCATAAGTTGAGCAACCAATGGAGCTAGAATTGCCAGGATGAGACCGACCACCATTAAAATGGCGTTGGACTCTCCTCCACCTTCGTTTCTTCTTCTTCTGCCACCGCCCCACCAAAAAGACCTTAAGAGCCAATCCGAAAGAAGGGCCACCACACCGACCATGACAACGGCTAAAGTCGCGAGCTTTATGTCATAATTTTTAATGTGGCTCATCTCGTGAGCAATAACTCCCTCAAGCTCAACCCTGTTGAGTTTGTCCAGCAAACCCGTGGTAACCGCAATGGCAGAGTGCTCGGGATCTCGACCGGTAGCAAAGGCGTTGGGGGCGGTGTCCTCGATGACATACATTTTGGGCACTGGCACACCGGCGGCAATCGATAGCCCCTCAATCACATTATAAAGATAAGGTAATTCATTTTTTTCAACGGGCCTTGCGCGACTCATGGTAAGCACTATCTTGTCGCTATAGTAGTAGCTCGTCCAGCTCATAGCGATGGCAATTACCAAAGCTATAGCAACTCCCGCGTATCCAAACTGGGTTAGCTCCCCAAAAACATAGCCCAAAAAGACCACAAATACCATAAATATGGCAATCATGACCCACGATCTTCTGATGTTGCTTGAAATTTGTTCGTACATGTAAAATCACCTATTAGTTATAGGATGTTAGCCATCTGGCTTCATTTTTTAACTGCACTTTCCCAAGATTGCTTCCCCACCAATGGCGGCTCGCAATGATGAATGGGAATGTTTTTCACTTCCAACTTTCCCCGTTGCCTGCTGGTCGGTAGTCCCTTAGTCGAGAGTCGATAGTTGGGAGTCGGGAGTTGATAGTCATTAGCCCTTCAATAATTTAAGTGGCAAGAATTAAGCATTAAGCCCTTACTCCTTACTCTACCCTCTACCCATTACCCTATGCTCTTCTATGTTTTCTTCAACTTCTAAAACTTTACTTCAACCGGCTCCCTTGAGATTTCTTCTATTTCAAAGTATTCACGCTCTTTAAAGCCAAAAATAGAAGCAATGATATTGCTGGGAAAAGACTGGGTTTTGGTGTTAAATTTCATGACGGTGTCATTGTAAAATTGACGGGCATAAGCAATTTTACCTTCGGTTCCGGACAGCTCCTCTTGCAACATCATGAAATTTTGATTTGCCTTAAGTTCCGGGTATGCCTCGGCAACCGCAAAAAGCGAGCGCAACGTTTGAGTGAGCATATTTTCCGCTTTTGCCTGGTCTCCAACACCCCCAGCTTGAATTGCTTGAGTTCGTGCTTGTGTAACTTTCTCAAAAACCTCCTTTTCGTGAGCAGCATAACCCTTAACCGTTTCAATTAGGTTGGGAATCAAGTCGTAGCGGCGTTTCAGCTGCACATCGATCTGAGCCCAAGCATTATCTGCCCTGTTCCTTAAGATGATAAAACGGTTGTAAATCGCTATCACCCCAAGAACCGCAATCACAGCAAGAGCTATAATAATAATTAATTCCAAACCCATGAGCCCTACCTCCTTTAATTATCAAGTATATTGTTATCATAATTTTGACCATATGTTTTGTCAATTTATGTATGTTCGACTACAATCTGAGTGGGAGGCACAATGATTATTCCGATTCACGATGATAACCCCACACGAACAACTTCTTGGGTCACCGCTACCTTAATAATTGCAAATATTCTCGTTTTTCTATACGAGCTATCACTTGGAAGTGGCTTGGATATGTTAATACGGGAACATGCGATGATACCTTATTTGGTCGTTCAGTTTCCGAGCGCCGCTACATACTTAACCATATTTACCTCAATTTTTTTACATGGAAGCTGGATTCACATCATAGGGAACATGCTTTACCTTTGGATCTTTGGAAATAATATTGAGGACATTTTGGGACATATAAAGTTTTTTGTATTTTACCTCCTGTGCGGGTTGGGTGGAGCGGTGGGGCACATACTCTCTGGCCCAACATCGACCATCCCAAGTTTGGGCGCAAGCGGAGCCATCGCCGGGGTGCTCGGTGCTTATTTGATGCTTTACCCCTGGGCAAAAATCGATGTCGCAATTCCACTTTTTATCTTCATCCACATAATCAAATTGCCCGCGCTCATAGTCATCGGTTTTTGGTTCTTTTTGCAACTCATAAGCGGATACACCATAATCACCTCACCGGTCATGCAGTCGAGCGGAGGAGTCGCCTGGTTTGCACATATAGGTGGTTTTATCAGCGGTTTTATTTTGATATTAATCTTTCCCAAAAAACACAGACCGAAAAGGGTGTGAAGTTTAACAGAGGCTACTTTTAATTCTTCTCTACATGAATCAAAACTTCTTTATCGGCGGCCCCGCCCATATCGAGCAGGGTTTATGTTAAAGTTAAGACGGTAAATCATCCGTCTCTTATCTTACATAATGATATCGATAGGAGCTCCAACTGAGACCCTGGGATAAAGGTCAATCACATCGCTTGGGCGCATCCTTATGCACCCGTGTGAAGCTGCTCTGCCTATCGACCAAACTTGAGGGGTGCCATGAATTCTTATGCCGGAAGCAGAAAGATTTAGAGCTCTCGGCCCAAGAGGATTCCCCGGCCCGGGCGGAATAAACGGCGGCATATCTTTAGACCACGTCTTATGAGGATTATACCAGGTGGGGTTCTTTCTTTTTGATGTTATTTTGTAAGTCCCAAGAGGTGTGGGGTATCGTGGAGTACCCACCGCCACCCTATAGGTCTTAGTGACCATGCCCCCTTCGTAGAGATACAAACATCTTTCCGAGATATCCAAAACCAATCGAGTACTGTTAAGTTCAAATGACCATTTTCTGCCAGCTTTATTGCCGGCAACGTCAACGATTTCCACCCTTACTTCATGCTCGCCATTACCAAGAGGGAGCGGCTCAGATTTAAGCACTGTGCCGTTGGGATCAAGCCCATAATCGGTCTTCTGACCATTAACCCAGAGGTCGATTGAGGCAATTTCGCAGTTCTCTTCAAAATCAATTTCAATTATCGGGGCATCCGCTCTCACCGTTGAGCCCTCCTCCGGAGAGATGCTTAATATTTTTGGGGGGATTGGATCAAAAATCACCGACATTTTTTTGCTCCAAGCATTTCCGGCTTTATCTATTGCCTCCAAAACCAACTCGTTCTCCTCCTCGGGCAATCTCCATATGTTAAACGCAAAATCGCCCTTTGAATCAACACCCTCAAAAGATATTTCGTTTCCGTTTAAAAGAGCTTTTATTTCAATATTTGGCTCCGTTTTGCCTTTTAAGTTAACTCGAGAGACCGGCGTGGCAATGGTTCCATCAAAATTCTCGAACGTCACCTCGGGAGCAACCGTGTCCACAACAAAAGACCATTTCAGCTTGAGTTTTTTAGAAAACAGGCACTTGTATAAGAGATTGACTTCTACGATATGTTCTCCCTCAAAAAACTTCTGCGGCGAAGGATAATTAAAACTCCTCGAGTCCGAGGATACCGACGAGGTGAAATTTTTCCCATCGAGCTTAAAACTTAAGAGCTCCAATTTCGTGAAGGGTGCCAAGCATTTTACCGAGACAATTGGAGCAGGGTCAGAAATCACAGTTTCCCTAGAAGGAGCAATCTGGACAAAAGATTGCCCAAAATTAAAAAGAATCGCCCAAATTAAAACAAAAAAGGCAAATATGGTTAGGGATATATATATTGCTTTCCGCTTATCTCCAAGCTTTTCTTTTATATTCATATCTTTTAAGCAGTTCCGCCTTATGTTTATTTGATTATACCCTTTAATGGCCATTTGAAAAGTTTTTAGCCTCAATTTTATACCAATTTTAAATTAGCGAGAGGGTTGTTGCCCAAAAACGTCGAATGAAATAATTTATACGCATAAACAATTCGGGAGGATAGTTGTATGGGAAAAACAGCCACAAATAAGATTAGAAATGTCTGTATCGTCGCTCATAGAGGGACGGGCAAAACATCCCTCACAGAAGCAATGCTGTTCGATTCCAAAAGCATAAGCCGTTTGGGAAGAATCGATGACGGCTCCACCACATCGGACTATGATGCCGAGGAAAACAAAAGAAAGATATCAATAAGCGCAACCTTAGCTCCCGCGGAATGGAGAGAAAACAAGATTAACTTCATTGATACTCCCGGCTACGCTGATTTCATAAGCGAAGTTATCGGGGCTTTAAGAATATCCGATGGCGCTCTCTTTTTGGTAGATGCCGTCGTAGGTGTAGAAGTCCAAACCGAGGTAATTTGGAAGATGGCCAAAGAAAAAAATATCCCAAAGTTGGTCTTCATCAACAAGATGGATAAAGAAAATGCCGATTTCGATAAGACTCTTAAGAGTTTAAAAGATACGTTTGGCAGCTCTGTGACAGCAATTCAGCTTCCAATTGGCAAAAATAAGGGTTTTAAAGGCGTAATCGATTTAGTTAAAATGAAGGCCCTAACCTTTAGTGATGGAAAAATGACCGAAGAAACCATCCCTAAAGAACTTCAAGCCACATCAGATGAGTACATGAAAGCGCTTGCCGAGGCGGTCGCGGAAACAGATGACGACCTCTTAACCAAATATTTGGAAGAGGAAACACTGGAGCCGAAAGAAGTGCTCTCCGGCTTGAAAAGAGCGGCGAAGAGCGGTGAAATTATCCCGGTTCTTTGCGGTTCGGCTCTCGAAAATATCGGCGTAAACCCTCTTCTTGATGCGGTTATAGATTATCTGCCGTCCCCAGACGAAAAACCAGAAACAAGGGGAACAAATCCAAAAACAAATGAGGAGGAGATACGCAAACCAAGTGAAAATGAACCCCTCTGCGCTCTGGTTTTTAAAACACTGTCCGACCCCTATATTGGCCGGCTCAATTTTGTGAGGATTTATTCGGGAATCCTTAAGGCAGATAGCCATATATATAATACAACCAATAGAAAGAAGGAAAGGGTTAGTCACCTGCTTCAAATGCTTGGCAAGGAGCAAAGAGATATAAGAGAGGCAATCGCCGGAGACATCGTGGCCATTCCAAAGCTTTCCGATACCCATACAGGAGACACTCTCTGTGAGGAATCAAGCCCAATTATTCTTGAAAAGATAGATTTTCCCGAACCCATTTTCTCAATTGCTTTGGAGCCAAAAAGCAAGGGTGATGAGGAAAAACTCGGTACTTCCCTTAATAAATTAACCGAAGAAGATCCAACATTTAGGGTTAAAAGAGATCACGAGATCAATCAAACCGCCATCTCAGGCATGGGAAACGTTCACTTAGAGGTAAAGATAAATAAGCTTAAACAAAAATTTGGCGTAGAAGCTGTAACCGAGGAACCAAAAATAGCTTACAAAGAAACAATTCGTGGGAGATCGAAGGTTCAGGGCAAATACAAAAAACAATCCGGTGGCCGCGGTCAATATGGAGATGTGTGGATTGAATTTCAGCCCCTCCCTCGCGGAACAGGTTTTGAGTTTGAGGATAAAATCTTCGGTGGGTCTGTTCCCAAACAATACATACCAGCCGTTGAAAAAGGATTAAAAGAGGCCTTAATTAAGGGTGTTTTGGCCGGCTACCCCGTTGTCGATATAAAAGCGATTCTTTACGATGGCTCATACCACGCGGTAGACTCTTCTGAGATGGCCTTCAAAATAGCAGCTTCGATGGCCTTCAAAAAGGGCGTGCAAGACGCAAACCCCATAATCTTGGAACCCATACTAAACGTTGAGGTGATTGTACCCGCGGATATCATGGGAACCGTAATTGGTGATTTAAATAGTAAGCGTGGAAAAATACTTGGAATGGAGCCAATTGAGGACAAATATGAACGGGTTAGGGCCCAAGTCCCCGCCGCAGAGATGAAAAAATACGCAACGGAACTTCGCTCAATGGCCCATGGACGAGCCACCTTCTCGGTTGAGTTTGCCAGTTACGAAGAAGTCCCTCATGACGCACAGGAAAAAATAATCGCAGAGGCAAAGGAGGAGAAGGAGTAAATAGTCGGGAGTCTGTTAGTCGGTAGTGGGGAGTTGGGAGCAATTAGCTAGCAGGATACCAGGATTTAGAGTTCGCTTCGGATATACCACTTAATCAGGAACACATATGACATCAATATCGGATATGCACAAGATAACTAAAATGACGCTTCGCTAAAAGAAGACTGTAATAACAACATTTATTTTTCTCTAGGCTGAAACCTTCTCATCCGCCAGACGTTATATGAAATACCTTCTGATTTACTTAACTTTCTGTTGAACTGAAAAACAATTATCGGATTTTTATTAATGATAAGGTTCATCTACCAAATTGCACTACCAATTTACCGGCTGCAGTAATTTGTTGGGTATTTTGATTTAAACTAAAGCACGTCTTTGTATGATTGCTCAATAAGACTAAAAACATAATCTAATTCTTCTTTTTTCTTTAAATATACTCTTCTATCCATAGTCCATTGGTAACTTTCAGATACTTTTTCCACCATAGTTTTGGGATCTTCGTAGTCTATTGGACGTAAATGAACTTTTAATTGGTTCTTACCGATATGAATTTCAGCAAAATTCTTTGATACTCTATAAGCTACATAGAGTGTAGTAGCTTTTTCTTTAATGTTTTCATCCAGCTCAAATATTCTCGCTCTTAGTTCATTGAAGATTTCTCTTATATCATCAGACGCTCTGTTAGTGTGACCATTGATTGTCAAATCAATTGCCGGCTTTTCTATAGAACCCGTTTTTTCGCTCTTAGATTTTTGCTCACTGACCGCTAGGGGTTCCAGACTAAAAATACCATCTTCATAATGTCTGTATCTGAATAATTCGATCCGCATAGGTATTACTTCTACAGTATCGATATCAAACTTACTATAAGATTCTGCTATACAGATTACTCTCGGGTTTTTCCAATCTACCTTTATGTTCTTAACAATTTCTTCGCTAAGCTTTTTAATCATTAACATTTCAAAAAATTCAACCTTTTGTGCCTGCAGCCATCTCAAATATGATAACCCTTGATTGATTACATTATCATTCTTGTTCTTTTTGTACTCAATAATTACAGGTACTCCGCTACTATCAACCGCTAATGTATCGATCCTACCACCGAAAGTTGTAGTATATTCAGACGCTAAAAAGTGCATATCTAAAGCTTCGTAAAGGTTTTCTTCCACCAAACTTTGTAAACTCTTTTCTTTATCAAAAGCAGAAACCTTCAGTTTCTTGAGCTTGCCACCTTTTTCTTTAAATATGGGCATAAATTTTTCTCCTAATACCTAACTTTAGCTATCATTATGAAGCACAGTGAAATAGTATATCAAGTAAAACGCCTTGTTAAAGATATTATTCTTTTTTTCCGGAATTGAATTTCACAAGTTTTTCCCAATTTATTGCGCCACTATCGTCACAATACCCTTGGGCAAATTCTATGGTAAGTTTGTTTATAACCTTTGAATATTCTTCATTAAACCTATCGTTCCGTTCTTTGGCTTTGTATCCGAGAGGTTCGATTATTTCCGTATATAATTCGCTATCGCCGGAAACAAGTTCCCAGAAACGCTGTCCGCATAGCTTTAAATATTCACCTTTATCTGGGCTATCGTCTTTCCCATAGCAACAACCATTTACTGCCACAACATTTACTCTCGAAGTATTTGCTCTTAGAATTCGCTTTGCCTTCTTGAAGTGGTCTTTCATTTTTGCTATTTGACCACTGTTTCCCCAATTGGGTCCGGATTTTATTGAAACAATATAGCGAATGGAATCTTTCTCAAACTCAAGATCGACTCCTTCGGCAGATGATTTCCGCCCATCGTAAACTTTGTTACAAATAAAAATAGCCAATTCTTCAAGAAAACCACCAAATATGCCTTCCTCTTGTGAGGATAAATGAGCCTCTAAAATAGATTTCACAAGGTCTTGAGCTGTATTTAGAGACTTTGCTTTAAACAGATAGGGATTTTTGCGTTTTAAAATTTTATTAAGCTTTAGATCGAGTAATCTTTGCAGGATTTTGCCATGATAACCCTTAATGTTCGATTCAATAAACGAAACGATGTCCGATCTATTGATTCTGTTCATATTTAACCCGTTCCTCAAAAAGCATGTAATCATATTCTTTGACCTTGCTTTGAGCCAACGATACATATTCAGCCCGTATGTCAATTCCTACTGAATTTCTGTTAAGTTTTTGAGCTGCTTCACAAGTTGTGCCTGAACCAACAAAGGGATCAAGCACCCAATCGCCCTCGTCTGTAAATAATTTAATAAACCATTCAGGCAGGGCCTCTGGAAATGTTGCACTATGATTTTTATTTCCTGTTTCTGTTGCCATGTGCAGCACATTTGATGGATAAGCCATAGTTCTGCCCACCCAATTAGAAATATTTTTTCCGAAACCACTTTTGACTTGAGAATCAAATCTGACAACATCATTCTTCCCTAATTTTTTTAGTCTTGTTTTTGCCCAATCTCCCATTGGCACCATTACACTTTCCTGGTTCATCTTAAACTTCTTAGTTTTATTGAACTGGAGACATCTTTCCCAAGCATCACGAAAACGATTAGGCCATTTCCCTGGATGACAATTTTTTTTGTGCCAAACAAACTCTTCAGTCCAAAGCCACCCTTGTTTTCTCATTTCAAGGATAAGCTCAATAACATACGTGCTTCTTTCGCCACCCGCAACACGCTCTTTAATATTTAAAATAAAAGTCCCAGTAGGTTTTAGTGTTCTTAGAAATTGCTCGCTTCTTGGCAAAAACCACTCGACATATTTTGATGGTTTTATACCGCCATAAGTGTTAGACCGGCTGTCTGCATATGGCGGAGAGGTAACAATCAGATCAAAGAAGTCATCTGGATAATTCTTTAATACTTCTAAACAATCACCCTGTTTTATTTGTGCTTCAATTTGCCTCATGTTTATTCCTTGCTTGCCACCATATTCTTTATTTCTAACAATAATTATATAGAATTTTATATTCTTTAAAAGAGAAAGATTATAAATCTAAAAGATTCAACAGTCGTTAGTCTCTTGCACTTATTTTTTAAAACCCTGGTGGGTTATTTGTAGGCGACCCACCTCCGAAACTCCGTCGGGCAAGCCCTCCAGAGGCGGGCAGGCATATGAGAGCACCGATGAGCAATCGACGAGGTGGGAATTCGGCTGAAGCTGTTTAGGGCGTAGCCCGAGTTCTGCAAGCCGCCGACGAGAAATGAAGTGAAGAGGGAAAATGCTCGGCACAGCCCTGTACCAGGAATCAGGAGCCGAAATAACCCACAAAAAACTCTTAAAACTAAACGAATTTAGAAGAGGTTAAGAACTTTAGGGAGATTTTAAACTCTTAAGAAAAACCTCAATCCAGAAAAAATAAAATATGCCGCGAGCAAAATGAGAAAAATGCCACAGATGGAAATCAAAACCCTGTAAATCCTCTCGCTCAAAAATCTCTTGCCCGTTACAACCATAAAAGAAACTGCACTGTAACAAATCAGATCGGCGAGGATATGAGCAGTAAAGAAAAAAATGAGGCCCAAAATGCCAAATTTTAAAGCCGCCAAAACATAGGCAACCCCAATGGTGGCCCACCAGATGGTCCAATAGGGATTTGAGATGCTAACAAAGATTCCCGCTACAACCGGTCCTATTTTAATCTTCGAAAAAGAATTGACTTCAAAAGAGACGGTTTTTTTGATGGCCCCCCTTAGCATATCAGAGCCCATCCATAACAAAAAAAGCCCTCCTAAAAGACCGATTACCCCAACAACCATATCGCTGGTAAAGAACCTTTTGAAGCCAAAGACCAAAGCCACGACCAAAGCGAGCTCCAGCATCGCATGCCCAAGAACAATAAGCGGCCCAGCCCAAAATCCCTTCTTGTGGGATTCACTTATCGTCACCGTAAGAAGTGGCCCTGGCATCATCGCCCCGGAGAAAGCAACCATCATTGATGTAATAAAAATCCCCGATAATTCCATCTTAAATCACACACGAATTATATCAGTTCCTAAAAATTTAAAAAATTTCTTTCATACAGACGTCGGCTGTGATAAGTTTTTATTTATCACTTTAATATTAAAGGACTCGCCCAAGGGAGAAGTGTTGCAACAGAAATCAAGGTTTTTTTGTGCTTTTCTAGCAAGCTTTATTTTAATATATGGTTTGCCGCTTTCGGTATTTGCTCTGACAAAATCGGATAGCAACAATCTTCGCGCGCATGAAGACAAGGTGCTGCATAAGCTGGACGAAGTATCTGATCTTGAGAAGCGGGAAGAAGATATCCTTTTGGAGCTAGTGGCCATTCAGTCAAACATTGAACGGCTTGAAAAATTAATCCCTCAATTGGATGCCGACCTTTTTTTAGCCGAGGAAGAACTAAAACCTTTAAACGAAAGTTTAAATGAAGTGCGCTTGCGGTTAAAAGAAAAATCGGAGATTTTAGACGAAAAAGTTAAAAGTATCTATACGCTGGGCGAAATAAACCCTTTCCATTTTGTTTTCTCCGCAGACAGCTTTCAAGAACTCTATAATAACTTGACTTACCTTAACTCCCTCGCCAACAAAGATGCTGAGCTTGTTGAATCCATTCTCGAAGAAGAAGAGGTCTTAAACACATTAAAAGAAAGTGTCGAAGCAAAAAAAGATAAAATTATCCTCTTAAAAGAAGAGATACAGAACGAAAAGGAATCATTAAAACAACAGTTTGAACTGAAAGAGGAGCTCCTTGTAAAAGTTAGAGAAGACCAAAAACTGAGCAAAGAAAAACTTGCCGAGTTCGAGGCCGAACTTTCTTCGATAATGAATAAAATCGGCCAAATAGAAATGGGGGTCTCAAGAGGAACTGAACGTACCGCAATCTTAAGGATGCTTGCTACAGGTTACTGCTCTTGCCCCATTTGCACCGGTTCTGGCAGCGGGATAACCGCTATTGGGCTCAAGGCAAAACGCGGCGTCGTTGCGGTTGACCCATCGGTGGTGCCTCTAGGGACCAAATTATACGTTTCAGGATATGGGGAAGCAATTGCGGGAGATGTAGGTAGAAAAATAAAGAAAAATCGGATCGATCTCTGTTTTGATAATCATCAAGAAGCCCTCTCGTGGGGAAAGCGCTGGGTCATCGTAAAAATTCTGGACTAATCCCTTGAATTTTTTCGTGAAATCTTTTGAAAAAAACTCCTTATCTCCAATGCCCCTTCTGGACACATCTCATGACAACAATAACAAGATATGCACTTCCTTCGATTAATTACAGGCAAATCATCCATAGAAATTGCTTCTACGGGACAATGCTTGGCGCAAATTCCACATTTTACACACTTTTCTTCAATCACTTTAGGAACAGCGGAAGCCAAAATGGAAAGGCGGTTTAAGATGGCCCAAAGCCCCCGATTACCCATAAAGGTTGAAGGCATCCTAAAATCTTTAATTTTTTCGAAATTGCCATCTATCTCTATTTTGGAAATATCGATTTCCCCAAGCCCTCTACTTTTTGCTTCTTTAAGAAATTCGATGTCTTGAGGCCTCATCCCAACCATCGCGCAAGCAACGGCATCGAGTTCCACGGCGTTGTCTGACGCAAGAATCTTCCCCACCCGCTTAGGAAAACCGGAGGTCGGGCCGTTGCCCTCCATGGCAACAACCGCATCCATTATAACCAAATCGGGCACTCTAACTGTGAAAACATCCAAAAGCATTTCGGCAAAATTTCTCTTGGTACCCGCTATTTTATGCAAAACGGTCTTTTCTGCCCCCGGCAAGATACCATAAGAATTTTTAACCGCCCCAGTAAGCAAAGTTAAGTTGTGTGTCTTTAGTTTGGGAAGGGAGATAAATAAATCCGCATCGAGAACTCGTTTGGAGACTACAAACTCCTTTACAAACCCAGAAGAAGACGCGACCCGAACGGTCTCCTTTGAAATGTTCTCATAACTACCTAGAGAAGCATCATAGATACCCGAAACTTTGGCCGAACGCTCATTCATCCCATAGCCCCTTATTCCCGCGTTGTCCCCAACGACAACATTTGCCCCCATCGCCATAAGTTTTTTGACAACGCTCTCAACCAGCCCAGGATGCGTGGTAACTGCCCCACTAGAAGGAAATGGCCCTAAAATATTGGGTTTTACCAAAACTTTTTTCCTTAAGACGTCGAGCGGAAAGACGGAAAAAACTTCTTCAACCACACTTGCGATATCGTCATAATTTGCATTTTTTATAAAAACTTTGCTCATCTTTCGCCCGCCTCAAAAACAAATCCAATAATTTGTTGTCCAAAACCAACTTCTCCCTTAAAATTGTAATGCTTGTAAACTTAGAAAGGGTGAATGGTTTGGTTGAAATTAAACCATTTAAAGGCATTACTTACAATATCAGCAAAATAAATTTAAGTGATGTCACGACTCCGCCTTACGACATAATCTCACCTGAAGAGCAGGAGAATTTTTACAAAAGAAGCGAATACAATATAATTCGCTTAACTCTTGGCAAAAACGAACCGGGTGATAATGAATTCACCAATAAGTATAGCCGCGCTGCCGATTACTTAAAAGATTGGTTAGATCGAGAAGTTTTAATCTCTTCGGAAAAACCGGGAATCTACCTATATGAACAAGAGTATGTTATAAAAGGCAAAAAAAAGAGGCGTCTCGGTTTCATAGCGCTTCTAAAACTCGAGGATTTTGAGAGCGGCAAAGTTTTGCCCCACGAAAAAACCTTTCCCAAAACCAAAATCGACCGTCTCAACTTGCTAAGAGCATGCAAAACTAATTTTAGCCAGATATTCTCTTTATATTCTGACCCAGAAGGAAAGATAGACAACGTCCTCAGAAATTGCCCCAACGATGAATCAACCATAAAGATAACCGATGATGACAAAGTAAAACACGCTTTGCGCCCCGTCTCGGACGAAAAAATTATCGAAAAAATTTCAGATCTCATGAAAGATAAGACCATATTTATAGCCGACGGTCACCACCGTTACGAAACCGCCTTAAACTATCGAAACGAGATGAGGCAGAAAATCAAAAATTTCACCGGAGAAGAACCATTCAACTACGTGATGATGATGTTCGTAAACATGGATGACGAGGGCTTGTCGGTCTTGCCAGTTCACAGAATACTTAAAGATATTCCCTGCATCAATGAAGATGAAATCTTAAAAAAAGCTTCCGATTTCTTTAAGGTCGAATCTCTTGAATTCGATAAGAATAATAATGAAGAGATAAAAAAGATTTTAAATCAAAGACTCTCTGACGAATTTGGCAAATCTCATACCTTCGGGATGTATCTTGCCACAAATAAATATTACCTGCTCACTTTGAAAGATGAAAACATAATGAATGAAATAATTTTAACCGAGCATTCTTTAAATTGGAAAAAACTGGACGTAACCATACTCCACGCTTTGCTTATCGACAAAATCATCGGCGTAAAAAGCAAGAATTTAATCAAACACAAGTCGATAAAATTTACACCCGATGAAGATGTGACCCTTGGTCTCGTCGATAAAGGATGGTACCAAATCGCATTTTTGGTTAATCCAACAAAGGTCGAAGAGGTAAGAGCCGTTGCCAGCAACCGTGAGAAGATGCCGCAAAAATCGACCTACTTCTATCCCAAATTGCTTACAGGTATGGTCATCAACAAGCATGAGGAGTAGACAAAAAAAGCAGTCAAGAAGTCAACCGCTTCGCTAGTCAAAAGTCAAAACTAAGGACATAGAATGAAACTAAATAGCTGGTAGCTGGAGGCTGACGACTGGAAGCTAATTTACAAACTACCGACCGTAAGGAGGTATTATGGACTGCGCGTTTGAAGACAATAAAAGGAATTGTACCTGCACGTACGATCCCTGCGACAGAAAAGGCAAATGTTGCGAGTGTGTATCCTATCATAGAAACAGAAAAGAGCTTCCCGGCTGCTTTTTCCCGCCCGAGATCGAGTGCACCTATGACAGATCGATAGAGAAATTTGTTTCGCTCTATAAGTAACTTATGGCGATAGCGCATGCCTGCCTCTGGTGGGGCAGATGGCAAGTAGCTGGTTGCGGATAGTTAAAAGTGAGAGATTAAAAGTGGAAATTTAATTTGAACTTACTCCCGACTGTCGACTAACAGACTACCGACCAACCTAGCCAGCGCCGCCGCCACTTCCACCTCCACCACCGCCGGAGAATCCGCCTCCGCCTCCGCTTGCGGAACTCATAGCGCTTGAGGCAACGGCCGAAGCCGAGGCGAAGCTATTGCCAAGCGACTCCAAGCCGCTCAATCCCTCAATACCGCGACTCGATTCAATCCAGGCAGGTCCGGCATATGCTGCCGTGACTCCCTCGCCCATCGCGGGAATAACGATTTTTAACTGTTCGATCACCTCTTTTGCCACGCCCAAACCAACGGCGTAAACAAGATAGTGTTCCCAAATTTCCATGGAGCTTGGAAGCGCCTCTTTTATTTGCGAGAAATGTAATAAAAATTTCTTAAAGGCGGCCCACTGACAAAATTGCAAAGCGGCTTTATGCGAGCGTCTTTTCAACAAAACCGAGAGACAAACTTGCAAAACACCGAAGGTAATCGCTATAAAACCCCATGATATTTGCCATTTTGCTAAAATTAACACACCAAACCCAATTACCATCATCGAAACCAAAACATTTAATCCGATTACAAGTCCTTTTTTCTCCAAAAAACCATGGCTTTTGGCCTCCAGGACAATCTGCTTCTTCCAATTTTCAAAAGAGTTTTTAAAAGAAGATGGGTGATTTTCAGCATACTCCTTAATCTCTTCCATGCTAACCTTTTGCCCGTCTCCTATTTTATTAAAAAGGAGGCTTAAAAGAGTTTTTTCAAATTTCTTTAAGCCTTCCGTGGGCTTGTCTATTTTTTTAATAGTGTAATCATAATCCTCTTTCTCTCTAAAAAATCCTTTTCTTGTAACCATCTCTTCCTTTATCTTTATATAACCGCGCCTGGCCAAATCCATCATGGTTGAAATCATATCATCGGTGTTCACGCTTCCAAAACGCCATAAATAACCCATTATCGCCGGAGGATAATCCGCCGGGAGCTCGCGATAATATTCGCCTTCGAAATCAGTTTTATGTTCCTTGCCATACATAAACCACATAAACATAAAGAAACCGAGACCCACGAGCGCCACTATAATTGAGACCACCATGCCCATTTGGTTTAACTTTTCCCTTTTTTGCAGTTCCTCCTTCGCTTTTTCCCTCACCTCGTTCGCTTCTCTTGCCCACTCTGCTTCTTCGGCCAGAGCATTTTTGAGTATCGGCTCATTGAAATCGATCTCCGCCTGGGGGACCAGCGAGGCGGGAAAAAGTATGCGGCCTTCCATAAAAGTTCCCGACGGGAGATTTAAAATCTCATATTTAATTGTCTGATCATCTAAAATGATCACTTCGCCGTGGAGAGGTCCGTGCCCCCAAGTCCTAATCTCCTCCCGAGACGCCCCTTCGGGCAGGTTCACCGTGGCCGAAAAATCCTTGACGCCCTTCTCCCGGCCCGTTCCAACAAATTTCCAGTAAAACTGCGCCGAATCAGAATAAACATCGATGCCATTACCAACCTTGTATTTTATCGTAAACGTCCTCTGCTCATCACTTGCGGAAAAGAACCATTTGGCCGAAATCCCCTCACCGCTTCTTGTAATTTGAACCGTCCCCGGCTCCGAGGAAAAAGATTCCCCATAAATCACATCACCCTCCGAAACCGAAAAACCCGTAACATCGTAAAGTTTTCCTCTCTCTTGACTATAAAGAGGCAAGTCGTACGCGGCCCAGCTAAAATCGCCGTCGAAGTCAAAGGTTCTATTCTCAACAACATCAAAAGAGCCATCTGGGTTTACTGTCACATTGACGCCAACGGACGGAAAAGAATAATCCTTAGCCATAACAGCATTTGGAAGAATAAACATAAAGGTAAGAATAAAGATTAAAAGATAAACCTTTTTCCCAAAAAATTTTAGAGACGCAGACATAAAAACCACCTCATTAACTTATTCTACATCCACCCGACTTTTCCTATAATTTCACCGCCAAAAGTAAGCAGCCAGGATAAATCAGTGGTTTATGGTACTAATACATAAGAGGGCGCTTTTTGAAAAAGCACCCTCTTATATGGTTATCACATCAGACATGCACTTTAACTAAAACCCAAACCGATGATAAACATATCAAACTTTCTTTTAAGAAAAACAGGTAACTAACATCCAATAAAAATCTAATCCGGTTTTATTATCTCGCCGGTAAAAGCATCAACTCGGACAATAAAGAAATCAGCAATCATCAATTCTGGTTCAGAAGAATCAGGAGCAAAACTCCCATCAACATGAACATCCCAAACCAACATCTGTTTTTTGTCTTTATATGTTATCACCAAAGCAGCTTCTTCCATGCTTCGTATAGAACGTCCTTCTTGGGGCAAGTGTTCCTTAACTTTATCTATGGCCTCCTCTTTGGTGATTTTTGGCATAACAGAAACACGTGTCTCGTCATAATGAGAATTGTAAGAAAATAACTCTCCCGTATAAGGGTCTATGCTTACACTAACCCAACACGGTCCCTTAACTTCGCCGAGTTCGGTTTCAAAAATCTGTCGCCACTCAATCCCGTAAGGCCCTTTCAAGTCATCATCCGTATGATCTTCAAGTTCAGCTTTAACCAGCTTAAGACTCGCTTTGTCAAAATTCGGGTAATGCTCTTTGGCAAATTCAAGGGCCTGTTTCTTGGCTTCATCCAAATCAAGAGCCAGGGGGTCAGCCCAACGTTGTGACCACCCTTTTTAGTTAAAAGTTCTCTTAACTAAGTGTCTCGTCAGACCAGTTCCTGGCAGTCAATATGGGGGTCAGATTAAAAAATATTATTTAAAACAGGGCGATGTTAACATTTTTGGTGGCTATCTACCCTCAAGTTCATCTACGACTAACCAAACACAATACCCCTTTTCCTCTCTTCCAGATAATGGCGGCTCTTGTTGATAACCACCTGCTAATCTTTTCTGTTCTTCTTCAGAAAAATTTTCATCTAACCAATCTTTTAAAATTCTTAAAATGGCCTTTTCTTCTTTCCCCCCAATTTCTACGATTACAACTCCTTTACCTTCATATGCTTGAGAGGCAAAAGCTGAAGGACCTAATAAAGTATAATCTTTTTCAAAGTTAATTTCTCCAATATAAATGCGTCGAGGGTCATGTTGAGCGATGGTTTCAAGCAGAAACGGCAAGAAACTTCCCTTGCTATCTTTTAGAGCAATTGCTATTGTTCCGCCATCTTTACCCATAAGAGCTTCATGAACTTCAACCGGGGGATAAAGTTTAACTTCTTCCATAATTACGATTGACTCAACGGTTCCTTCATTTGCTTCTTCTGTAACCGATACTTTTGTCTTAGATGTTTTCTGGGAATTGCACCCCGCAATAAACAGACATATAACACCCAAAGCAATTGCAAGCATGCAAATAGCAAAGCATTTTAAATTTCTTTTAAATTTTGTCATATTTTTCATATTTTTCCCCTCCTATGTTATTTTGCGCAAATTAACTCACCGGAATAAGCATTTAGATATAGGTAACTGTGATTTCCATCTCCAGAAACTCTAAGTCTCCAGGCCGGAAGCATATAGCTTTGTGTTTTGTTAAAGGGCGCCGAATAGTAGACGGGCTCAATAGCATCTATTTTAATGGTTGAAAATCCCTTTATCATTCCGTAAATATTTGCCGCCGACTTATCCAATGCTTTTTTAATCGGCATAAACTTTTTAACCTCTCCGCTTTTGCCCACAACCTCTCTCCACAATCTAGAATAATACGTCACCCCATCTGATGCAACTTCGACCACAATTGCATCTCCGGGCACCCCGGAAATGGGAATTTCATTAAAAGCGTGATTGTATGTAAAAGTGTATGACAATACCTCTTCTTTTCCGGTTTCCAAATCTTCCTGAATTGTTTTTCCTGTATCGGCAAGAAAAGCGTCTTCGGGTAGCGTGCCGTGTTCTTCTATAAAACCTTTTGCAATTCTTAATGCTTCTTCTTCACTCATGCCAACTGTTTTAATGGGGGATTGCCTCTGATATTTTATCGCCCCTGATGGGAAGCACTCAATTACATACGAATCATCAACGTACCTTTTAACACCATTTTCTATTGTGCAAGTAGGCAGATTGCCCTGCCCCCGAAGCGGGCGGGCAAACCACTGTTTCAACTCCTTTTCGCTTACAACTTCCGGCTTAACGTTTATGGGCGATAACTCGGGAGGCTCCTCCGGAACATACGCATCGACTTCCAACCCTAGATAGGATGCCTCAAGCTGAGCGGACTTTAAATCAGTATTAAGAAGCACCGCTGCCGGGCCACCATCATAATACCACCGATAAATGTCCGTATTGCTTAAGGAGTCAGCAGTAGCCCCAGTCTTTACTCCATGCAAATAATCTCCTATGTTGCTCAAATGTCCAATGATTGCCCAGATAAATAAATCATTATCTTGGTTTGCCCACCGATAGCAATCATATAAAGTGTTGTTGGGAACATAATCGAAAAATCTGCTGATAATTAAATTATCCGTAGGATCATACGATACATCTCGATAACCATAAATGGCATGCGCTCTGGGATAATCACATAAAGTATATTTCCAGCGGGCATCCCTAAGTGTATGACAGCAAGCAAATATCGCCCACTCAATATCTCTATTCCATGTGTTGTCCACATCCCAGTAGAGGATGCTGTCGGGTGGATGCGGCCAGAGAGGCCGCCAGTTTGTTAAGCAACAGCAACCATATTTTGAATTTACGTTCCTATCCCATTCGCCGTGGCCGGTAAAATACATGATATCGCTGGGCGCGGCATAGCTAAAACTCAATTCCCCTACTTGCGTGTTGTATCCCTCCATATATTTTAGCCAACCTCGGGCAAGCATCTTATCTCTAAAAATATACGCATCATCGTTGTTGAGGTTATCTAAGTACTGGTAAGTATCTACTCCCATTACAGAAAATTCATAGGGAGGCGCTTCAGCAAACACAGACGATGGCAGAAAAAATATAAATGCTAACCCCAAAACAAACAAGCGATAAAAACTATTTTTAAGCATTTCAACACACCTTTCCCGTTTAACGGCTTTAACCTTTTGTTACCTCTCTCTTTCAAATTCCTTGTGTTTGCTTTTAATAATTAGTTACTCTCTCTCTCTGGATTCCTTCTTTTTTGTGAAAATTTCTTAAATATTTTTGAAATAACCAACAAACGCTCAATTCGCCCACGATAAAAAGATCAAAACTTACTCTGAGGTTAATTTTTACTCGCCCCGCGGCCGGTGGCTTTTCTGCCCGCCGGCAGGCCGGATAAACCGGTGGTTTATAGCATTAACAAAGAAGGACTTTTCGCCTCCACATTGAATCCAATTTAAAAAGCTTAAAGGAGCATCTATATGAAGTTCAATAAAGCAAAAATTATTGTAAACCCGGCCTCCAATCACGGTGAAACCAGAAAGATTTTTGATAAGGTCAAAGATTTTTTTGAAGAAAAAATCGACTTCAGCTTGGAGTTAACTGAAAAACCCAAACAGGCCATCGATATGGCAAAAAAACTCGCTGGCTATGACCTCGTCGTAGCCGTGGGCGGAGACGGAACCATTTTTGAAATAGTCAACGGCCTAGCATTAAGCAACAACCGTAAAACTGCTTTGGGAATAATCCCCATGGGCTCGGGCAACGATTTGGCTAAAACCTTGCGGATACCAAAAAATATCACAAGCGCGTGCGACGAAATTCTAAACGGTCGCGCCAAAATGATAGATCTCGGCTTGGTAAACGGCGTATATTACGCGAACTCTTTCAGTGTCGGCCTTGACGCTCAAGTGGCTCATACGGCAAACGAAATTAAAGACGAAGTTAAAAAGTCGGGGGTCTCTCTTTATTTAACCGCTCTATTCAAAGTACTTTCCAAAAACTACCGCCCTTTCGAAACCTCAATAAAAATTAATGAAGGAGACTTCTTTACACAAAATATCGTTTTAATCACGGCAAATAACGGTGTAAGCTACGGTGGAGGATTTAAAATTACGCCAAAAGCTCAAAACGATGATGGTTTTTTAAACATTTGCCTCGTTGATGAGCTCCCAGCATGGAAAGTTGTTCCGCGCTTGCCTTTCGTAATTACTGGAACCCACGAATGGATGAAATATATTCACACTTTCCGGGCGAAAAAAATTATCTTAAGATCCGAAGATGCTCTGCCCGCTCAGCTTGACGGAGAATTGATAGCAAGCAACAACTTCCTAATCGAATTGGTTCCAAGAGCCCTCAAAGTTATCGTGCCGAAGGAGAATTAAAAAATGATTTCGTGGTACATAATTTTTGGGGTTGCAAGCTATTTAATCGGCTCTATCCCGTTCGCCTACATCTTGGTCAAGAAGATTTCGCAAAAAGATATAACCAAATATGGCACGGGCAACATCGGGGCGATGAACGTAAAAAGATCGACTGGTTCCTGGGGCTGGTTCGCGCTCGACGTTCTGCTCGACAGCAGTAAGGGAATTGTACCCGTCGTATCAGCAAAAGTTTTAGCTCCGCTTATAGGATTGAATATTACTTTAACATGTTACATTGCAATCTTATTTGCAGTTTTGGGTCATAATTACTCAATTTATATGTTGCCCATTAAGGGCAGGATAATGGGGGGTAAGGGTCTTGCCACTAGCGGTGGCGCCATGCTGGCTTATAATTGGACATTTCCCGCCGTAGCTCTCGCCATAGCCCTCTCGGTCATATTTATTACGAAGTACCTTCTCGCGGGGCAAATTGTAGTTACAATGGTTATGCCGATATATGTGTGGCTTGCTTCCCCTAAAGATTTTTGGCTTGTGGCCTTGATTTGCCTGATTATTTTCATCAAGCACGCGCCGCGGCTTCCCGGATTACTCGTTGGCAAAGAGCCAAAATGGAATGTTAAAGATTATCGTCAAGCACAAGGATAGGAATCAATCTTTCTTCTAATGCGCCATCGCATATTAAACTGTTTATTTGATGCCGCAAGATTCGGCCATCTTTTTAACTACATCGCTCGCAGCCAAAACCCCTATCGGTCTATGCAGAGGCGGCTCGCTCATAATAACCAAATGGTGAATGTGCTTCTCCAGCATAATGACCATAGCCGCAGAAATTGGGGCATTGGGGTCTACGATAATGACATTTCCTTCGAGAACATCTTCAGCGGTTAAGCTTTTAATCTCTCTTCCATAAAATTTAGTTAAATCCAAATCGGAAATTACGCCGCAAGCTTCGCCTGCTTCATCAAGCACTACAACACAATGAACAGCATTATCAACCATCGATTGAGCCACTTCGCATATCGACACTCCAACATTACAGGTCACTACCCCTAAATGCATAAGATCCCTTACCAATAAATCGGCCATTCCTTCTCCTTCTTTTTGTGAAAAAATTAATTTTTCTATGTTCATTTTAACTCCAATAATACGAAATGTCATCAAAAAAAACAGCTTTAAGAAAACCTCTCAAACTTGACAAAAAAGGAAAGGGGTCATAATTTAATTTTAAGGAGTGAGTTTAATGAAACCCATGAGATGTCAAATGTGCCATTTTGTATTCAATATATCGGAAGAGGAGCCGGGGGAGAAACCAAAATGTCCCCGCTGTAATAGCCCGGATGTAAAAGAAATATTAGATAGGTTGTCTCAGTTGTTTGACAACCTTCGATGCGGAACCAATAAAAAAACCGCTTGATAAACCCTCCGCGAACAGGTTGTTCGCAAACATCTGCCTTAAAATACTACCTTGTTTTCGAAATTATCTGCTGGCTAGGCAGGTAAAAGAGAAAAGGGCTATAATAATATATTAATTGTCGCTCGAAATTACACAATTTAGGAGAAAAGCTTGAAACCGATTTATGTTCTGGATACAAACGTACTTTTGGACGAACCCAACATCATATATTCTTTTCCCGATGCCGAGATAGTCATCTCTGAAACCGTGCTTTCAGAGATAGACAAGCTGAAAACGACCAAGGCGAGTACCGATTTAAAGTACCATGGTCGGGAGATTTCGCGGGCACTCTTTGAACTTTCAAAAAAAGGAAAACTCCGCGAAGGTATTCGAATAGATAATGGCGCCGTAATCAAGATAGCAACCTTTGATTCTTCTGGGGAGGTACCAAAGTCTCTCAATTTAAAAAACACAGATGATCGCATACTGGCCCTAACATTCCAGATCCATAAGAAGAACCCCAAGAACTTAACCCTTGTTACCAGCGATCTCAACATGCTTCTAAAAGCTCAGACACTGGGCATAAACATCCAATATAAAGAAGGACAACCCGCAAAAGGTTTTCAGTTTTTTAGAAAAACTACATGGAAAAAAAACGTACCTTGGTTTCTGACCATTTTTTTGGTTTTGGTGATATCCGGGGGGATTGTTTTTTATTTTCAAGCATACGTTCCGTCCAAAGAAACACCCGCAGATATTTCATCTGAAATAATGGTTCAGCAGAAAATCTACGAAGACCAGAAAAACGAATATCTCAAAGCGCTGGAAAATGACCCCAACGACCTTCAGGCGCTAGTAGGTCTTGGAAATCTCTATTTCGATACCAAACAACATCAACTGGCGATAAACATGTACCAAAGAGCTTTGGAGATAAGGCCGTCTGACACAAACATTAAAACGGATCTCGGTATAGCATATTTTTATCTAGGCATGAATGACGCTGCTGTTCGAGAATTCCAAGCGGTCATAGAAATAGATCCTAATCATCCGAATGCACATTTCAACATGGGTATCGTTCTTTGGAGGGGTAAAAGCGACTTAAATAACGCCGTCAAAGAGTTCGAAAAGTATTTGGAGCTTCGCCCGGAAGGCCCGTCAGCTGAAGAAGCAAAACAAAATATTGCCCAGATAAACGCGGCTCTTAAAAAAAGCGAGGGCGAAAGTGAATAATTTAAATGAATTTTACGATTTAATAATCGCAGGCGGCGGTCCAGCGGGAATAACCGCAGGAATATATGCCGCTCGGGCAAGATTAAAAACCGTGCTTCTAGAGAGAGGCTTGCCAGGCGGGCAGATAGCAACGACGGAGTTCTTAGAGAATTATCCTGGATTTCCCGAGGGACTGAAAAGCCAAGAATTCATCAAGAAAATTACGATGCAGGCAAGTCGATTTGGGTTGGAAATTTTTACTTTATCGGAAATGACTTACTTAAAAGAAGCCATGGGAGGATTCGAGGTAGCCCTCGGTGAGAAAAGGTATCTGTCACGAGCCATCATTTTGGCCACGGGGGCGTCTCCGTTAAGATTAAACATCCCTGGCGAAAAAGAACTTACCGGAAGAGGTGTTTCTTATTGTGCCACATGTGACGGCGCATTTTTTAAGGATAAAGTGGTTGCCGTCGCGGGGGGAGGAAATGCCGCTATCGAGGAGGCCCTTTTTTTAACCCGGTTTGCTTCAAAGATTTTTATAATTCATAGACGAGACCAACTTAGGGCGGATAAGATTCTTCAGGAAAAAATCTTTAAAAATGGAAAAGTCGAATTGATTTTAGATTCCGAGATTATAAAGATTTTCGGTGAATCTAAAGTAGAGGGCTGTGTCGTCCGAAACAAGAAAAGTGGACACGAAAACAGAATGGCTATTAACGGGATTTTTATCTACATTGGGAGTATCCCAAACACAAATTTTTTGGAAGATATTTTAAAATTGGACGAAAAAGGATATATTATAACCAATGATGAGTTGCAAACTTCACTCCCGGGTGTTTTTGCAGCAGGCGACGTGAGAAAAAATAAGGCAAAACAAGTGGCCATTGCTGTGGGGGAAGGTGCGCTGGCAAGCATATCGGCTCAGAAATACCTCGAAGCAATATAGAAAAGAAAAGCCACATCTAAAGGAAGGAGGACAAACGTGAGCAGCGAGAATATAATCAACCTAAATAAAGACAACTTCAACAAGGAGGTTATCGAGACAGAGGGCCCCGTCTTGGTCGACTTTTGGGCTGCCTGGTGTGGCCCTTGTAGAACAATAGCTCCAATCCTTGAAGAGTTGGCCTCCGAGTATGGCGGAAAAATTAAAGTATGTAAGCTCAACGTGGATGAAGATCAAGAAACGGCTGGAAAATATGAGATTATGAGCATACCGACGATGGTTTTATTCGAAAGCGGCGAAGTCAAGAAGAAACTAATTGGGGCGATACCAAAGAAAAGTTTAGTCGAGGAACTGGCCGAATGGTTAAAATAAACTCATGATTATAGCCGTAATAGATGGTATGGGCGGAAGCATAGGGCATGAAATAGTGAAGCGTCTCCGTGAAAATTTACCTGAAGAAATTGAAATAATCGTCTTGGGAACAAACGCTGTGGCCACGAGCAACATGCTTAAACCCGGAGCCAACCGCGGAGCAAGCGGTGAGAATGCGCTAAAGGTTTCCCTTAAAAAGATAGATATTATAATCGGCCCAATCTCCATTATAATCCCAAATTCATTTATGGGAGAAATGACTCCAAAAATGGCCGAGTTCGTCGCGGGATCCAACGCAGAAAAAATTCTGTTACCCATCTCGCATCCCCAAATAAACCTGGTCGGCGTTGAACAAGCGCCTCTCCCCCACTTGATGGAAGAGGCAATAAAAATGATAAGAAAAAAACTTGGCTTAAAGGAGGAGCAATAGATGTGTGAAGCAAAAGTCTACATAGAAAAAAAAGACGGTAATCTGGAAGAATTGATGGAAAATGTCATAACTATCAAACCGGAAGACGACAAACTGCATCTCGTTGACCTTTTCGGTGAACAAAAATATGTCAACGCGCGTTTCAAAGAGATAAAACTTCTGGACCACCAAGTAATCTTAACGGAAAAATAATAACTGGCGGTGTAAAAAATGTGTGAAAACGGAATGAATTATACTCAATTAAAGCTTGTTTTTCATCAAATGATTGTAACGAGTGAGCTGCTCGAAAAAAATCTTACTCAATGGAAAAACTTAATGGATTCCGCTAGAAGCGAGCATTTATGTCAACTGCTAGAAGACTCCATCAAGAAAACATCGGAAGCTGCAAGCTCGTTAAAGGGTGTGTTTTCTGAGATAAACCGTCTTTCAGATGAACATCATCACGAAAGTGAAGTAACTATAACTAAGATTTAGGAATGGTTTTTGAAACAAGGCAAAAGTTCCCTCTTGCAGATGAGCCTGGCAAAGATAAAATTTTACGTAAACACCTAAATTAAAAAGTGGCCCTCTTTACAACAAACTCACAAACCTTATCGCCTTTGGCGCGACATTTGGTTTCAACCGATTCAAACGTGTTTAACCCATTAGGAAATTCCCGTCCGTAAACCAAATCCATCAATCCCGCCGCAAGGCCAGTTAATGTATAGCATTGGGGTTTGCTTGACTTCCCATACAGCTCAAGATACCCATCTGCTTCAAAGGAGTTGTGCGTCACATACACAAAGCGTTCGCCCGGGATAAGTTCTTTGACCTTTAATTTGCCCACCCCAAAAACATTACAGAGGGCGACAAGCGCATAGAGCATATCTTCATCGGTTTCAATCATGGGACCCATTAAAGCTTCCCAGTCAGGGGAATCGACAAACCCCCTGAAAGTAAAGTAACCGCATTCCTGAACAGCATTCGCCAGCAAAGCTCCCGCCGCCTTTTGAAGACGAGGAGCCAGCGCCTTTTGAAAGCGGAAAAACATCTTATTGGAAAAATCAGCATAAGTTTGAGTAAGGTATGTTCCAAAGAAGGATATCAATCCTCTTTCGTCCCCTATCAAATCCGCTTTGGAGAGCTGCTCAATTATAAATTCTTCATCAATGGCCACTTTATATTCTCCTAACCTCAAATCTGCAGATTCTATCTCCCATAGAAATACAATCGAATTCTTTTACTTCATAACTACCAAGTGGTTTATCAAAGATAACTGAAATAACCCCAGCAATGTAACCTTTGGTAAAGTAGCAACTGGGGGATGATCTCTTCCCCCATCTCTTTTTCCAGGTGAGCGCGAAATGGGAAACCGGCGCAATCACTTTCGCCCCCTCTTCGCCAACATCGCTAAATTCTATCAAGCCAAAACCAAGCGTTCTATACATATCCTCAGCGACGCTTATTTTGTCCTTTAAGTTCTTGACCTCGGGGTGTTTCTTTAGGTACTTCTCGAGGGATTCCTTGTTTACGTCTTCCGCCACTTCTTCGAAAATTTTCAGCCCATCGACATAACCAAATGATTCCATGGTTTTTAGGATAAGCGTATTATAATATTGACAGTGGCCAATTGCCGCTTTTCCGCCAATCTTCATAATATTATTGTCTTTGTCGAATTCGCGCTCAAAGATGTATTTCATTTAATATCACTATTCCAAGCTAAAGAAGGGTTTTTCTCCTATATTCTTTAAAATAAGGGGGTTGGAAGTCTTGTTGCAACTCGACTTGGTCACTTGAAGCTGATGATAATTGTCTTCAAGCCATGATTCTATAACTGTGCTGGCATTTTGGTTAAGAAACCCGATCATTGATTCAGAGACGGAGTTTAAATTACAGAACAACAAAACTAAGTTCCCATGAGCACGCAAAAGAGCAATCTGTTTTGCCAGCCAGTCCTTCGTAAACTCCTCCCCAAATTTCAAGATTAAACTATCCACATCTTTGGCAACCAGCCATGCAAAAGGAGAATCAACCATCTCTTTATTTATTTCCCTAAATACTTTTACAAACTCCGTTGGCTCAAGCTGGCCCACGTTGATTACGTTGATTTTAAGCTCTTCGGGAACCGCCCTCTGATAAAAATCAACACCGATTAACTTATCTTTTTTTGCCAACGCAAACATATCCACTCCGTACATCTTTAAGACCTTGGGCAAATCCATAAAGCAATAGGGAGAGCAGGGAGAGATACACAACCCTTCACCGCGTCCAACAGCTTCAGAAATCAAACTGCCTACAATCTCACGGGTGCCTGCTAAACCATCGGATCCCAAAAGAACAACGTCCCCCGACGAAAGCCCTCCACCCAGCGCTTCATCTAAAACCGGCGCCCCCGTGGAAAAAACCTGTGCAAGCGGCATCGGGCAAAACGATGACATCGATTTATCGGGCAAAACATTTATACCTCTATTGGTCAAACGAAATATCCGTTTCCCAAGCGTGTGATTGCAGCCCCTCGCCTTCTTCACTTCAATATAGCGATTTTTCGTCACGCCAGCTTCTTTGTAAGACAAATTAAACACGGCATCAAAGAGATATTCCTCAAACGGCAATTCCTCCTGCTCAACCTCTTTGATGAAAAAGGTGGTTACGTTTTGTCTTTTCAGCGCGTTGCAAAAACCGAAAATTACCTTCCGTTTCTCCGCCTTACCGAGAGTAATGTTTTGAAAATGAGTAACGCTGTCGATAACTACCCGCTGGACATTAAGATCAAAAAATATTTTCTCAACCCAGCTCCCGACCACCTTAATGTCCTGCTCAAAAACTTCGGGCGATGTGAAGATGATTTTTAACTTTCCCTCTTTTTCAAGTTTTTTTAAGTCCCACCCGAAATTTAAAGCATCCCTGTAGAGGTCTTGGGGAAATTGTTCGAAGGTAACATATAGTCCATTCTGATTATATTTCTTGATGCCCTCATAAATATACTGCATGCCCAGCAATGTTTTACAGCTCCCGGGAGGCCCTTCAACCAAAACTCCGCTTCGTTCAGGTATCCCCCCCGAAAGAATTTGATCAAGCCCCTCAATCCCCGTCTCTAAAAAATTCATTTTTAAGCGCCCCTCCTAAAATCAATAAAATCTCCGATGGTTAACTTAAAAACCACTCGAAAACAAATTCTCACAGGAAGTTTTTCTTTATTCCACGTTATTATACACTAATAGTTATCGGCTTATCCAAATAAAACTTGAGCACAAACCAGATTTTGATTTCTTGCTAGAGCTTGAACAATGAAATATGATTAATTTATAGAATAATAGCCCAGTTGTTTAACGACAATTTTTCTAAAAAAGAGGAAACGGGGATGAACACAATTTCCAAAATCCGCAAAAGAGATGGAAAAATCGTCAATTTTGAAAAAAACAAAATAGCTGTCGCTATTTACAGGGCCACTGCCGCAGCAGGCGAGCCCAACAAAAAATTCGCCAACGAGCTGGCTGGTGAGGTAGTTAAGGTCTTGGAAAAAGAATTAAAACCCGACACAATCCCCACCGTCGAAGATGTCCAAGACATCGTTGAGCAAATTTTAATTAAAACAAACCTTCCAAAGGTGGCAAAAACTTACATAGTTTACCGTCAAAAAAGAACGGAGATAAGAGACATAAAAACGATGCTGGGTATTCAAAATGAGTTGAAACTTACGGTCAATGCCGCCAAAGTTCTCCAGAAAAGATACCTTTTGAAGGACGATAAAAACAGGGCAATCGAAACTCCGAAAGGACTCTTTGCAAGGGTTGCTGAAACAATTGCAAGAATAGACAAGGAGTATAACCCGAATGTGGACTTGGAACCCCTTCAAGAGTCATTTTATCAAATGATGGTAAATCTTGAATTTATCCCCAACTCCCCTACACTCATGAACGCGGGAACAGAAATAGGCCAGCTCTCAGCATGTTTTGTGCTTCCCGTCGGGGACTCAATAAAAGAAATTTTTGATGCCGTAAAACATATGGCCTTAATACACAAAAGCGGAGGCGGAACCGGCTTCTCTTTCTCCAAAATCAGACCAAAAGGCGATGTGGTCAAAACGACCAAGGGCATCGCTTCGGGGCCCCTCTCGTTTATGCGCGCCTTCGACGTGGCAACCGAAGTTATAAAACAGGGCGGGAGGAGGAGAGGGGCAAACATGGGCATACTTCGCGTCGACCATCCTGATATCCTCGACTTCATAATCGTAAAAGAACGGGAAGGAAGCTTCGCCAATTTCAATCTCTCAGTTGCAGTTACCGACCAGTTTATGGAAGCAGTTAAAAAAGATGAGAATTATGAACTCATAAATCCACGCAACAAAGAGGTTGTTAGGCGGCTTCGCGCTAAACACGTATTCGACCAGATAACATTCTCCGCTTGGAAGACGGGTGATCCAGGAATAATATTCATTGATGAAATCAACCGACACAACCAGACCCCAAAGCTGGGCGAAATCGAAAGCACCAACCCCTGTGGCGAACAAACACTCCTTCCTTACGAAAGCTGCAACCTTGGCTCGATAAACTTATCTAAAATGGTCACGGGCGGCGAAATCGATTGGAAAAAACTTAAGGACATTGCCCGAAAAGCAATTCATTTTCTCGATAACGTGATAGACGCGAACAAGTTCCCGTTGCCCGAAATAGAGAAAATAACCAAAGGCAACAGAAAAATTGGTTTGGGAGTCATGGGTTTCGCAGATATGCTCATTCAGCTCGGTATCCCCTATTCATCAAAAAAAGCTCTGGGTGTTGCCGAAAAGGTGATGGCGTTTATTTCTAAAGAGTCGAGAAAAAAATCGGTGGATTTGGGGAGAGAAAGGGGTTCATTCCCCAATTTCAAAGACAGTGTTTGGGATAAATACGGCTACAAAGCAATGCGAAACGCAACTACAACAACCATAGCCCCCACGGGAACAATAAGTATAATTGCCGGGACTTCCAGCGGAATCGAACCACTCTTCGCGGTGTCGTTTGTGCGAAACGTAATGGAGGGGGTCAAGATGTTTGAGTCTAATCCGTTCTTCGAAGATACGGCGAGAAAAAGGGGTTTTTACAGCAAGGAACTTATGGGAAAAATTTCGAGGTCGGGGGCGATTAAGCAAATTAAGGAAATCCCGGAAGATATTAAATCGCTCTTTGTGACCGCCTTCGATATCCCCCCTGAACACCACGTCAAGATGCAGGCCGTGTTCCAAAAATACACCGACAACGCCGTCTCAAAAACGGTAAATTTGCCCGAAGAGGCGTCGCAAGATGATATAAAAAAGATATATGAGCTGGCCTACAAGCTCAAGTGCAAGGGCATCACAACCTACCGCTATGGGAGCAAAAAAGATCAGGTCTTATGCTTTAACGAGCCCCCAGGGCTCGCCGAGGAACCAAATTTCACCGTTGCCGATTCGGAATTTACGGGGGAGTGCAGAGACTGTACCGTTTAACCGATTTAAAAGCGGATATACTTAAGGTATTTCATCGATTATAATAAGTTTTCAAACTATACAAAGGAATGTTCCAATAAAATGAAAATCTTTATAGTTTGCCCCGACAAATGGATACCAAAAGAGGTCGCACCCTTCTGCTCGGCATTTGATAACACTTACGCAAAAAAATTGATTAATCACCTAACAAATGCTTCTTTCGTTTGTACGGGATGTGGAGATGAATGCGTTAATTGCCGAAGAGAATATAACATCAACTTTTCCGGAAATATCGTGGGGGTACATAAGCTTCCGGCGGAGCTCCTTTATTACATAGATGAGCCTGAAAAATATCTTCCCAAAGAGTTTCCTCCCCACGACATAATGATCGCCGTAAATGTTCATGAAGATATCCTGCTCGTACTGCCGAAAGCAGTGAAAGCGGCTGGGGCAAAGGGACTAATTGTGCCGGCAGAACACCCCGATTGGCTGAGCCGATGGGCAAGAAACAAAACAAAACAAATCTGCGCCAACCTGGATATAGAATGCGCCTTTCCAAAACCTTTTTGCTCGCTCGAAAAAAGCGAAGGACATCCAAACATAAACAAATTTATCGATTATTTCCACGTTGGAAGACCAAAGCTAGAAATTGAAGCAGAGGATGGCATCATTGTGAAGACAAAGGTGCTTACAAGCGCTCCCTGTGGGGCAACATACTTTGTCGCCCATAAGCTCATCGGAAGAAGATTGGATGAAAACATCGATGCGGTGGTGGCAAAATACTGGCATAGCTATCCATGCATAGCAAGCATGAAGATGGACCCTGAACTCGGGGATACAATCCTTCACAAGGGCGGATACATTCACTATGACATCGTCCATGAAGCTCTTAAAAATCTCAAAACAACCGGGTGAAAAAAACTGGGCTTGTTGCCTCATCTAAAAATGTATTCCAAATGATTATTCGTTGACTCATTTAAAATGTACTCGAAAGCAGATGTGTCTGTCACCT